>JAABUK010000723.1_pt1 | contig 67414 bp, 23 predicted proteins | sample 5559141 | NCBI WGS metagenome assembly JAABUK01 (sample SAMN10711869, study PRJNA513367) | rock metagenome | isolation source: Antarctica rocks | place: Antarctica: Victoria Land, Pudding Butte nord | collected 2016-01-03 | reverse complement strand
AAATAGATTTAGTAAAATATTTATATTCCTATATAGGGGCCCTAGTCTAGATGCTATTAAAAGTTAAAGTCCAAAAAAAAAAAAAAAAAAAGTTGCTAAATCGGTGCCATATCGCTGCTTAATCGGTACATAATGTGCTTAGAATGTGGGACATGAGCAGATACGTATTTCCAGTATTTTATATAATTTCGGTGTAAAATACGCAAAAATCGGGGTTTCCCAAGTTGCCGATGAATTTATATCGTATATAATATATTATAAACGTAATCTTAATCGGGATTTTAAAATATAAAATAATAATTAAAAAAATTAATTAAGACCTCGGAAGAGGTATAGTAAAAGGTTTAAAAATAGAGATAATAAAAATAAATCTAATACTAAGGAATAAAGTTCTAATAATAGTAATTATAAAAATATAAATAAAACGTATATAACTCGCGGGAGTAATAAGAATCTTAAAGATATTAAATGTTTTAATTCTTATAAATTCGGCTATCACTCTAATAAATATCTAGAAAAAAAAATAAAGATTATTAATTATATCGGCGATTATATTATAAAGTTAAAAAATAATAAACCCTTAGGGAAGTCTTTATTCTAAAGGAATAAAAGGAAATAAAAACCCGACCGAGTAAGTATATTAATAATAAAGTTATTACGAACCTAATTTATATTAATATAAAAATTATTCGTATTAAAATAAATAAAGATCTAGGAGCTAAAAGAAATATTATTAATAAGATATTTATATAGTAATATAACTTATAGTATTTTAAAAGCGAGTCGTTATTAATTTTTAAATAAATAAACGGGTAATTTATTTATTATTATAATATTTATAATATCGTTTATTAATTAACTAATTTATAGAGATAAACTAAAATATAATAATATCTTTTATTTTATTAATAAAAAAGGTTTACTTATTATTATAAATATATTAATTATAAAAAAGGAAAAGATTTAAGCCGACTATAATATATATATTTAATAATTCGGTATCGCGCCGAATATATATATATTAGAATTATTTAAGGATTTTACGAAATTATTAAAAATATAATTAATCAAAAATATATTAATTTATATTGAAGTTAATATCTTTAATTAAAATCCTATTATTAGGACTAAGACTAGGAAAAGTAATATTATTATTAATATAATATTTTCTAATAATTATATTATCGTACCGCCTATACTTCCTAATAAATTTATAAATTTTAATAATATCTTTTTTAATAAAAAAGCGGGTCGATTATCGTTATATAAAAATAGTAATTATATTATTAATATAAAGGGTAACTTATTATATAGGCCTCTTTATAATTTATCGAACTTTAAATTAATAAAATTAAGGAGATACCTAGACGATATTTTAATAAAGAGTTAGATTAAATACTCCGTTAATTTTATAAAGACCTTTATCCTTTTTATTTTAAAAAAGAATAACGAACTATAATTATATATCGACTACCGAGGTTTTAATATAATTATTATTAAGAATCGTTACTCGTTACTTTTAATTAATAAAACGTTAGACCGCCTAAATAATATTATATAATTTATGAAATTTAATTTAAAAAATATTTATTATCGAATAAGAATTTAGGAAGGCGATAAATAAAAGATAATATTTCGTATAAAATATAATCTTTTTAAATATATAGTAATATTTTTTAATTTAACGAATATACCTACTACTTTTTAAATTAATATTAATAAATCGTTAGCGGGTTTAGTAGATATATTTTATATTATTTATTTAAATAATATCCTAATTTATTTAGATTTAAAAGAGGAGTATATTAATTATATATAATAAATACTCGAATATTTATAAAAATATTCTTTATTTGTAAATTTTAAGAAATACGAGTTCTTTACTCGATTAATTAAATTTCTAAAATTTATTATAAATACCGAAGAAATATCGATAAATAAATATAAAATATAAATAGACTAATTTTAACTAAAACCAAAGTTCTTTTATAATATATAAATACTTTTAAGCTTTATTAATTTTTATCGTTAATTTATTTATTATTATTTATAGATAATAGATTTATTAACGGGTTTATTAAAAGGTAGTTACAATTATATTTAATTTTAATTTATTTAAATAACTTTAAGAGGCGGAGTAAATATTTTACCTACTTCGCGATTTATTTATATATATATTTATTTCTATATACTTTAATCTAGAATTAAAAATCCGGATTAAAACAAATATTTCTAATTTTACCGTAATTACGATTTTAATATAAATATAAAATAATAATAAATAATATCCCGTCGCTTTTAAATCCCGTAAAATATAAAGTATAGAATTTCGATACGAGATTTATAATAAAGAGCTTCTTATAATTATTATAATATTTAAATAATGACGATACTACCTCGAGGGTAAAAATTTATATAAAATAAAAGTTTTAACTAATTATAATAATTTAAGGGGTTTTATAAATATTAAATAATTAAATAATTATTAGGCGCGTTAAATAATAAGATTTTTATCTTTTAATTTCTTAATTTCGTATTATTTTAAGAAGAGTAATTTAGTCGATAACTCTTTATATTATTTTAATTATAAAGGCTAGGATAATCTTTTAAATAATATATTATTTATATTATAATAAAAGTTATTAAATTTAGAAAATATTAATTAGGCCTTATTTTCGTTATAATACGAGATATATTCGTAGATATAAAAGATTTAGATATAAATAATATTTCGCCGGCGTTAAATAATATATTTTAAATATTATATAGAATTTAATATACGTAAAATTTATATTATTAAAATCGTTAAGGTTTATTATAAAAAAGATATATTCTTCGGTAGTATATTTATTTAGGCCTAGGGAGTTAATACCTAGACGGGAAATTTTAAGAAATTTAAATAAGATATTTATTTAAATCGATTACGATATAATAGAGGAATTATTTAACTTTATCGTTAGAACTATAAACTATAGATTATTTATTCTATATATTATTATTAAATTAATAATATTTTACGAAACAATTTATAACGTTAAAAGTTTATTAATAATTAAAATAATTCGCGCTTTATAAAAGGATAATTCCTTCTCGTAAATAAAAATCGCCGAAATTATATAAGTAAATTACTAGTATTCCGCCAGAGTATAAATTTTAGATTTTATATTAATTTTTAAATATAATAATAAGATTTATATATTTAAAGAAGAATTAATCCGCGAAGAGTTATTAAAATAATATTATAACGATATTTTAACGGGGTACTTTAATATTAAGAAAATAATAAAGTTATTTATTAAAGTATATCTCTAGAGTACTCTTAAGGCCGATATATAAAAATATATTAATATATACGATATATACTAGCGGGTTAAGATATATTAATATTATTTTTATAACGAGATTAATTTTTTATTATATCCTATAAGACCGTAAAAGAAAATTATAATAAATTTTATAATTAATTTACCTTTAAATAAACGATACGGATATATTTATAATACGGTCCTTATAGTTATAAATAAGTATATAAAGATATTACGATATATTTTAATTATTAAAACGATCGACTTTATAAGATTAATAAAATTAATATTCGAAGAAATAATCCTAAAACTTAGAGTTCTTAATAAGACTATTTCTAATAAAGATTCTATCTTTACGAGTATATTTTAATTAAAGGTATATTATTTAATAAAAATTAAAAAGCGCCTAGATACCGTATTTTATCTATAAATAAATAATAAAATAAAATATTAGAACTAAACCCTAAAATATTATTTAAGAACCTTTTATATAAATATATAAAATAACTAGGTAGTACTTTTATTTATAATAAGATAAATATTATAATATATAGTATACGATAATAAAATAGATACTATTTATAATTATATATAATTATAATTTATCTCTTAAACCGCGTCTCGAGGGCGATATATATAAAGGAGAAATACCGTCGCTATAAAAAAGAATTAAATAATTAAATATTTTAAGAAAGTATTTAATAAGAATTTAAATTATCGCGATCGAGGCGTAAAAATCTAACTATAATTAAAAGTATAAACCGAAATTATTTAATATAAATAACTTTATATTATTATTAATGAAAAATTATAATATAAAAATAATTAAATAAAAAACTCTTTTATAAAGTAATTAATCTATTTAAGATTTTAGATACCGTCGGAATATAAATATACTACCTAATATTACTAATTAATTACCGAATTTATAATATCTTTTATATATCGCTTTTAAAGTCGTATTATAAACGGCGGGGTAATATTTCGATTTCTAATATATCTCTACCGGAATTAATAAATAATACGAACGAATAAAAAGTAAAAAAGATACTAAAAAAGAAGAATATTAAAGGCGAGGTACTTTAATTTATAAAATAACTAAGATAATTAAAGATCTTTAATAAATAAATTAATATAAATACTTTAAAGAATATATTAGAATTACGAAAAATATTCGAAGAGAATATAAAAGTAAAAAAGATATAAAAAATAAAAAATAAAAAAATAAAATATTATTAATTACTAGTTACTACTAATTATTTCTTATTAATAAACTTCGAGCGAAACGTATTTTTATATCTAGCGAGACGTTTATAAATAGGTTTATATTTAAAGTAATTAACTTTTTTAATATTAAGACTCGGTTATTTATAAATAAAATTAGGGCCGGAGAATCGAGCTAGAAAATAAAAGCGAGAAATAAGATTGAGAGTAGGATTATTAATTTTATTTTTAATTCCTTCTTTAGAAGCCTTATAAGAAGATATTAATTCGTTTAATATATAACGATTTATATCCTCTATACCGCCGTATTAAGGGCGAGGCTTTATAATATCGGAGTAAATAATAATATTTTTAATGAAAAGAGTTTTATATTTAGATACTATAACTCTTTATATATTATAAAAGAATAAAGTAGGATCGATAATATCGAGATTATTAAAAATAAATATATTAAATTAATTAGTAACGGGATTAAGGCCGGGAGAAAAATTATATATAAAAATATCTCGTATACATTGTATACGAGCCTTATCCTTAGTATTATAGTCGGCTCTATCGTCGGCTTTATCTTCGTATATCGATTTAAATAGATCGTTAAATTAATATTATATAATCCTATCTTAAAATATATTTATATCCCGGGTAGTAATCCCTCCCTAGAAAGTTATTAATATAGAAATTATATTTATATTATATTAATTTACTAGAGTATAAAAGATATTATTTATACCCTCGATATTTATAATAAATCGAGATATTAATTATAATATATTCTTCCTCCTTTTAATATCGTTATTTCTAAATTTAATCTCCCGAAAGAAAACTATAATATCTTTCGTATATTTAATAATATATTAGCGAAAACGTTTATTAGGGCCGCGATATTCTAAATAATTAAAAAGAGAATTAATAAAGGTATAAAACTTAAAAGGAATCTAGATATATTAATATAATTCGGTTTAAGAATACGGATAATATATAAAATTATATAGGTATTTATTCTTTACGTAATAAATATACTTTATATATAGTATTTTATTATATAGGACGTAATTATCTAGGTTTATCTACTTAAAGTAACGGAGGTATAAAGATATAAATAAAGGCGGGATAAAAATAGAGCGGACGTTAATTTTACGGGGAATAAAAATCGGAGATATATTAAATATTTAAATATTATTATTAATATCGTATATCGTAGAGATTAAATTAGTATATTTTATATTAAAGTAATTAAGTTATCTACGTATCACTAATAAAATAAAGTATAGAATTAATAATTTAAAAATAAAATAAATATTACGATAATATTAATTCTTTTAAAATATAAATAAATACTTTATTTAAAGATAGAATAAATTATTTTATTTACTTTAATAATTATAAGATTAAAGAAAGAGTTTAAAAAAAAATTTAAATTATAATATATTAACTCTAGCTTTACCTACGGAATATATAAATAAAATTTATAATCTCGAAGAAAAAAGATTAAAGATACGGCCGAGATTATTATATATTAATAAAAATCTAAATATAGTATAGTTATCGATAATAATATATAGGAGTTTATATATATAGAAGATAATAAGATATTACGGAAAAAGAAAAGTTAAAAAATAAATAAAGATTTTATACCTACGCTAAAATCGTTATTTATATATATTTACTTTTATAACTAAAGTTCTTTTTAAATAATAGGGTAGAATAATTTACTCCGCCGCCGATATTACTAAAACCCTACTAATAGTAAAGATTTATAATTTTCAATAATAATTATAATATTCTTTCTCTTATTTTTCCCTTTAGATTTTAAAGGTTTCATTAAATACCTAGTACGATTTACGACTATATAATTATACTAGTATACGAAATATACGCGACGGATTATTAGTTTTAAGATATAATTTATTTCCCTCTTTTTTTCCTACTAGGTTTAGAGGTTTTTTATTAATATATTACTACTAAAAATCTAGGAGATTAATAGAATTAGGTAATAGGTATAGATATTACGCGTATACTCTATTTAATTCGGACTCTTTTATATTATATCTTTATTTAAAAATAGTAAAGCGTTAAATTAATATATATTAATTTCGAGGGCGAAACCTCTAGAAGGAGAGGTAATTATTATACTATATTAAAATTAACTTTATAGTAGTTATTAGATATAATATATAAATTCTATAAAAAGAGTATACGGCGTAGTTACGCTATTTATATTATAGTATTATATTATAGTTTCCGGTACTCTAGAGCCCTCTTTAGAAATAAGAGGCTCGGAGTCTTTACTCTAACTCTTTAGAGATTAATTCTATTATTTAAATATAAAGATTATTTTTCCTATTAAGATTTTATATTTATTGTTATATTATTATAAATACCCTAGATACTATAGTTTAATAATTAACGTAATATTAACTAAATAGGTTTATATTAAGAATACTATATTATAAGTAAAAACTAATAAAAGTTCGTTAATCGTGATAAGAAAACTATATTTATCGATTATAAAAGCGACTTTTTCTATTATATATTAATAAATACGGGTAAAGTTAGTACTCTACTTTATTAAATTCGATAAATCGAAGAGTATATTACGAGTAGTAATAAATATATTATAAACAATAATACATTATAAATAATAAAATATTATTAATTAATAAGATTTTAGTAATAATACCTCGTTAAAGAGACGATATTATAACGAGATATAAAAGCGCTTTAAAACTATATTAACTCTAAACTAACTATAAATCTAATATTAATAATTATAGTATTAATTATAATAAAAGTAATTTATAACTAGTTAAGACTACCTAGCCTAGCCGCGCTAAATTAATAAATAATATTATTTGATTTTTACTATTATTATAGCGACTAATTAAATATACTTTATTATTAAAGTCTAGATTAAAGTTATTTATATTAAATTTATAACTAGTATAATAGTTATAAATAAATCTTACTAGTAACGCTAAATCTGAGTCGACTCGCGTAAATATACTAGAAAACATAGATTCCGAATTTAATATAGAATTAATTTAACGTTCTTCTAGTTCCGATATTAATATATTTATAATAATAATAACTCTAGATAAATATTAGAGTTTCGTAAATTTAGTCTATTTTTTAACTTCTTAATTTAATTTACGAGAGTCTCGTTTACCGAGTTTTATAGACCTAAAATATTTAAAGAAATTATAACTAATACTTTTAATAAAATATAATAATAACTCGGTATAAATACCGAAATCGATTTACTTTTAATTAATAATATCTAGATATTATCGAATCTATCTCGAAACTATAAAGTACTTCGGGGTAAATAAATCTATAAAGTTTAAATATAGAGCCGCTAGCGAAATTACTCGATATTAGACTCGATAAGTAATATATAAATTCAAATAATAATATAAAATTAACTTTAACGAGACGTTTACTTTAATAAAAAAATCTATAAATTATAAAATATTATTTATTATTATAGTTATTTACGACCTAGAGCTTGAATAAATAAATATATAAACTATTTTCCTATACGACCTAATCAATAATAAAATTCATATTAAATAATTTACTAGTTTCGACGATAACTTAAATTGTATATATTTTTTAAAATATACTTTATATAAATTTAAGTAATTCCCTTAAATATAATATACTATTTTTACGATTTTCCTAGTTAAATTAACTAGTTAAGCCAGACTTTATACTCTTAAATATTAACTTTAATATATTTCTTAATTATATTATATATCGACGATATATTAATTACTAGTATTAATAAAGATATTATTATTTAATTAAAATTACGCCTAAGTAATAAATATAGAATAACCGACCTAGGTTTTATTATATACTACTTTAGTTTTAAAGTCTCGCGTAATTACTCGAATTATATATTATCTCTTAACTAGGAGGATTATTTAGAATAAATCTTTAAAGATTATAATATATATAATATTTAAATTAAAGTTATTAAAGTTTTTACAAATTTTATAATTAAGCTTGTATTAATTAATAAAAAATATTAAATAAAATCTATTTCTCTTATTATTTACTAGTCGGTCGTTAGTTTATTAATATATTTTATAATAAATTCGCGGCCTAATTTCGCTTATATAGTATTAATAATAAGCCGCTTTATTTCATTTTAATACATATTATAAAATCGTCGTTGAATATATCTTTCGTTATTTACGCGGTATATTATATATAAATTTAGTTTTCTAAAGTCGACTCGCTCTATTAAAGAGTTATATTAATATAGATTAAACTAGCGACTACGATACTCAATACTTTATTTCTAATTATATAGTTAATCTCGATAATATAACTATTAACTAGTAATTTGAATATTAATTAACTATAATTTTATCTTTATATAAAATTAAATACACGGGCTAAATTTAAATTATTAAAGAAATTATTTAATTTAAATATCTCTTTAAATAATTTATATTTATTATATATATACTTTATTCTAGTAAATATTTAAATTAATATATATTAATATTTTTTATTATATTTTCTATACTAGCTATTTACTCCGCTCTATTAATTTATTTTATATTATTATAATTATCTTCTATAATAATTAGAGTATTATAACTCTAGTTAAAAACTCTTCAAATTATAACCGTATTAAAAATATTATAATCTAGTATTATTTCTAGCGTGAAAAGTTATAGTAAACGAAATCGAGTTCTATTATATTTTAATTACGGAGTAGATTATTAATAATTTAATCAAAGTTCCTCCTAAAGTTAAATCTAATATTTTTTATATTAATTTTAATCTTATAATAATTACTCTTTATAAGAATTTATTAATACTTTTATAAAAGTTTATTTATATTTTTATAAAAGTTATTCTATATTTATAAATATTAAACGCGGCTGTATAAATTTATCTAGAGACTCTACGGGCTAAATCTTAATAATATAATTAATAATAAATATTAAAATTTAAGTAAATATTAATTAAAATATTATATCGAATATTATTAAACTTTCGGGGCCTTCTTCAAGGTTTTTATATTATATACTCTCTAACTTTCAGTTAAATCGCGTCCGTATATATAATAATATATCGTAATTTACTCTAGATACTTTTAGATATACTCGGCGACGATGAAATTACTCTTTAAAATATCGTTCTTATTTAGCCCTCCTATAATTCTTATTAATAAATATATATATCGCTAGAATATCCTCTAAATATTCGTTATAATTAAATATTATTATATTTATAGTAATTAACGCGGTCCCCGTAGTATTTTAAATAGTTTTTATATTTTTAATAATTACTCCCTCGTTAAAGCCGATAATATACTATTATTTCTAATAATCTTTTTATAATATTTCTATCGTTTATTAATATCCCGACTTTGTTACTATTTGAATTCGATATATATAGATTAATTATTAAATAAAATTTTCAAAAGATCGTATTTTATTAAAAAACGGAATTTTCCTCCTTTAACCTCTATCGACGTAATTTAATCTCTATAACTTAACTCTTATATCTTAACCTCTATTAACGTAGTTTAGATTTATAATTTAATCTCTATTAATTATAGTTTTAACCTCTATAATATTCTTCCTCTCATTTTAATTAAAATAAGAATAATCGAATAAAAAGAAAAAGAAAACCGGACCTCTAGATTAATACCCTCCTAGACTAAATTAACGGGTATTATACGACGAGGAAAATTCTACTAGGGGTACGAAATTAGTTAAAAAAAAAAAAAAATAGAGACAAAACTCGAAGTACTAGGGTAGAGGGTAGAGGCGGGCTATTAATATATTTTAATACGACGAAAACATTATAATAAATAAAGAGGACGGGTAATTGAACGAGAGAGTATAAAGAGAGTATAGAAATATTAGAAGAATTAATAATAGTTATAATAAATGTTATAAAAGATATAGAGTATAGTCTTTAGTTATATACGAGAATTAGTAGAAAAACGTATACTCTAACTAGTCCAAATAGCGTCGTTGAAATAAGAGGTCTAAAAACTTGGGGCGAGGAGTATACCTACGTTATTAATATAAAACTAGGCTAATATTACCCGTGGAAATATATTTATCCTATTGAAATATATAGCCGAAACGAACCCCCCTCCCTCTATAATAACGACTAGCGCGAAGACGAAATAATTAATAATTAAGATAAATAATACTAAGGCTAGAGGATAATTTAAGAAGGTAATTAACTCTTAATTAATTAAAATATTCCGGAACGAAGCCTACTCGGTAACGGAGTCGATCGTCGGGGTAAAATAAATAACGAGAGGAGATTTTATTTTATATTATATAATAATAGAGGTAAAATAAAAGCTAGAGAAAATAATTAAATAAAAAAAAAATATTAACTCTTCGGCGAGAGTATTAAAATAGATTTATATAATAATAATATATAATATAAAGAAGGAGGCCGTCGATATAAATAATTAAAAAATAGTAATAAAGATATTATAAAAGAATAATTATAGGTTATACCTAGGATTAAAAATATAAATATAAAATAACTAGGGTTCGCCCTTAAACTAGACGAATATAATTATAAGAAAAAATATTTAATACTCCTTTTTAAGATCCTAGACCTAGATACGATAAATAGATTAATAATAAACGGGTTCTTAAAAAGCGAGTAATTATTATTATATAAAAAGTAAGAGAGAATAAATAACCCGAGATAATATTTTAATTACTAGAGGTACGATTATATAACTCTAGTTTATAAAAACTAACCTAAATATAAAATATATATAGAATTATATTAATTATACGAATATAGTACTAAAAGCCCGAAGGAAAAGCGCTACGCGGTCTATTTTAGATATTATAAATTTTAAAATAAAATATATTTAGTTAAGTAAAAGGAGATATACCGAATCTAATAAAGATTAGAGAATAAATTTAAATAATTCGTAGTATTATCGAGGATAGTAACCCTAAGCTCCTAGGTATAATTAATTAATAATAAATTTATATTAATACCGGCTAAAGGCGCGAGGAAGAGGAAAATAATAACGGATATAATTAATAAAGTTTAAAATACTATTACTATACCTAGGAAGATAAGGAGGCCGAGATAAAATAATAAATTAATAATAATATTTAGATAAATAATCCTCTAAATCCTAAATAACCTCCTATAAATAATATTCGATTAATTAAATAAAAACCGGCTAGAATTAACACTACTAGGTAACTAGGAAATAGATAAGGAATTTACTAATATAATATTAACGCGTAATAAATTATAGTACCTAATTTAAAATCGTATAATATAATATTAAAAAGGAATCGAAGTTAATAATAAGGTTATTTTAAAATAAATAAATTAAAAATATCGATATTTTAGTTATTTAAGAGCCTAGTTAGAACCCTATTACCTAGGCGCTATATAACGATAGTATTAATTATCTCTACCTAGTATATAAGAGAGGCCTAGAGACCCGTATATACTTTTATATAAATAAAAAAATCGATATAAATAACTAGGAGCTAGTTTATTATAAAGGCGACCTATATTTTATAAAGATTATATTAAAAGGGCGAAGGAATAAAAAGGAATCTCGATTAAATAAAATTAAAAAAGAGGAGGCTACTAGTCGAGGAATCCTTTATTATAAAGAAGTATAAATTTATAATATATATAACCTATTATTAATATAGTATACCTCGATTAATAATCCATTAATATTATTATTACTAGAGGAAGCGCTAGCGGAGGAAAACGAATATATTCTTTTAAAAGATTTTAACTTCTACTACCTTAACTAGAATAATACTAGGCGATATATATATTATATTATAACCGATTATCTCTTAAGGATAATAAAATCGAGAGAAATAAAATTAAGGTTATAAAAAACGTTTATTATATAAAAAGCCCGAGGATAAAAAAGTATAATCGATTTATTATTTTTTATAAAAGGAGTATATTAAGTTATAAATAACTTTATAATCCGCGAAGACCTATACTATAACTCCGACTATAAATTAATAATAACGGAATTCGAGTAGGTATAAAAAGAGGTAATATTATATATTTATTATATTTAAAAGAAAATTAAGGATAATACTATTTAAAAAGAAATATAATAGAGTATAAAGTCTTTTTATTAAGTATTAAAGAAACTAAAGTTTAAAAGTAAAGAAAATATCAATTAATATTTAAATAAGATAATAAGAGATTTCTAAAAAATTATTAAATTTATAATTTTATAGGCCCGCCTATATTAAGGAGTTAAATTTTATTAAAACTCCCGTTATATTAATATTATATTAAAGGTAAAGAAATATATAAAGAAATATAAATAAAATTAAAATATTTAGACGAGGGAGGCTCTAGATATAATAAATAATAATAAAATATATATAATTTAAAGAACGAAAATAATTTTTTAATAAAAAAATATATATAAAGCCTCGCTAAAACCGGCGGGAGTATAAAAACTCGCGAGATAAAGAAAGAAGAAAAGTAATTATTTTAAAAAACTCCCTTAATTCTTAATTATTAAAGATAATAAAGGAGGAAAAATTAAAGACTTCGAGGGTAAAATAATTTTTTTATAAAGAGTATTATTCCCCTCTCTACCGATAATAAACTTAAGTAATATCGACGGAATAAGATATTTAAAGCCCGTTAAAATAAACTAGGAAATAATTAGAATAAAAGTATATAAAATAATATAGTACCTAGCTACTAATAAAATATTAGGAATAATTAAAATCCCGAACCGATTCCTAAACATTATAATAAAAACGGGAGTAATAAACGTTATTATTTATTTATTCTAGATCTACTTTAGATAAAGATACTATTTAAGATATTTTAAAAAAGTTAATATAATAACATTTAAGAAATCGAAGAAAGGTAATTATTTAGAGCCGAAGTTACTATATAAGTTTATTATACTCTTTAATATATTTAATAAAGCGCTAGAAATAGTTATTTCTAGAAAGTTAAATAATATAGCGGAGGAGTATAAACTATTATTATTATAATAGATGAAAACTAGATAAAAGCGTTTAATAGAAACCGCGTTAGAGATCTTTATAAATATAGTATATATTATATAAAACTATAATAAAAATAGGAGGGGAAAAATAGTAAACTTATTATTATTAAATATAACGGGAGTATTTAATAACGTTTTATATAAAAGGTTATTATACGATTTATAAATAAAAGGCCTACCTAGCCTAATCGTTAACTAGATAATAAACTTTTTATTAAATAAAACTATATCCGTAATATTTAAAGGAAGGACGAGTATAATAAAAGAGATAATAACGGGTATTTTATAAGAATCGCCTATTTTACCGGTACTCTTTTTATTTTTTAATATATTATTAATCGAGGAGTATATTAAAATAAATTTATTAATATAGGTTAGAGGATTTATAGACGATATTTAACTACTCGCCTATAACGAGAATATAAAAAGAAACTATATAAATTTAGAGCGGGTTTATAATATTTACCTAAAGTAAATAGTTATTTATAAATTATTATTTACTTTTTCACAGTACGAGTTAGTTTATATATCTCGAACGCCGAAGAAGTTTAATATAAAAATAACGATAAATTTTAGGAATATAATTATCGAACCTAAAACGAGTATTAAGATTTTAAAACTATATATTAATTTAAAATTAAAATAGGGACTATATTTAATCTAGATTAAAATTAAAATAATTAATTAAAGCCGCGCTATAAAGTACCTAGTTAATTCGATATAAGGCGCTACCTTCGCGAAATATAGAATAATATATAGTATAAGAATTAAATTAATATTAACGTTTACGACTCCGATATAATATTAATTAAAAAGAATAACGAAGGTTATAAAGAGATATACGAAGAAATTAATAATTATTTAAAATAATTATTTTAAAACGGTCCTAGGAGTATTTGAAGCTACTCTAATTCTAATATTTAAAACTAAATTAGTAATTATATTAATCGATCTTTAATTAAATCGCCTAGTAATATAATATTAAATTAATCGAGGGATTTATTTAATTACGATTACGTTGCGGAATAGGGTAGGGAATCTCTTCCTTTCCCTAAATAAAGAAGGGAACCGGGGAAAGGAAAGAAAAAAAACGAAGGCTCGGTAATTCCCTTCCCCGGAGTAGAGAAGGGAAGGGAATAATAAGGAATCCCTTCCCTGCCCTCCCTATAGGGCTGCCCCATCTATGGCCATATATGCGCGTATATATACCCATTGCTGCCCCCATATATGGCCATGTATGCGCGTATGCATACCCCATTGCTGCCCCCATATATGGCCATGTATGCGCGTATGCATGCCCCATTGCTGCTCCCATGTGGCCTATATATGCGCGCATGCATGCCCCATTAAGTGGTACAAAGATTAGGACAATTAGGAAAGCGGTTAAGAAACGCCAAGCTTTATGTCTGATTTGGACTAGCCTCTTGGCACTAGCTATATATAGCTTATGAGGGTAAGAATGGGCTATATATAAGAGTAGCAACGGGCCATATATGGGGGCAGGAATGGGCCATGTACATGAGCAGCAACGGGCCATATATAGGGGCAGGAATGGGCCCTATACAAGAGCAACAATGGGCCATATATGCGCGCATGCATGCCCCATTGATACTCTCATATATGGCCTATATATATGCCCATTACTGCTCCCAAATATGGCTTATTACTGCTCCAAAACATGGCCTATTACTGCGCTAGTCCAAATTAGGTATAAGGCTTGGCGTTTTACCGCTTTCCTAATTGTCCTAATCTTTGTACCACTTAATGGGGCATGCATACGCGCATACATGGCCATATATGGGGGCATACATGGGCCCCATGGGAGCAGCAATGGGGCATGCATGCGCGCATACATGGCCATATATGGGGGCATACATGGGCCCCATGGGAGCAGCAATGGGGCATGCATGCGCGCATACATGGCCATAGATGGGGGCATACATGGGCCCCATGGGAGCAGCAATGGGGCATGCATGCGCGCATATATAGCCATATATGGGGCAGCCCTATAGGGAGGGCAGGGACAGGGAATAACAGGGAATCCCTTCCCTTCCCTGTTTTCTTTTAGTATTCCCTTCTCTTCCTTATCCATTCCCTTCCCTGCTCTAGGGAAGGGAATAGGGGTTAGTTTTATCTCTTCCCTTCCTTATTCCGCGGCGTAATTACGACTATAAGAAATATATAGATCTAGAATAAACTCTAGTGTAGAGGAGGTAGGTAATAATAAATACCTCCGATACTATTAACGAAAAAAAAAGCCTAGGTACTTCGTGTCCTAGGATTTAAAGAATAATATAAAGTAACTATAATTATAAAGAGGAAAAAAGACTAGATAAACCTAATCGAAAATATCGAAGAATATTAGGATATTAAAGTTATTAATTAAAAAGTAAAAAACTAGGCCCGCTAGTAATAACTAGATAAATAAGAGAGTTATAAAATAACGATTTTTATATAAACTATTAACCCGGCTTAAAAGAGAGATTTATTCGGGGATTAATTCGATTATTATAATTAATTAAAGAAGGCTAAAAACTTTATAACGATATAATTAAAATATAGTAAAATTAGACTAAATAAGTTCCTATACCGAATAAAGGTATTTATAGTTTATAGTATTAAATACTAATATAAATAAAGGAAATAGAGTATAAAGTATATATTATTATTTTACCCGGAACTAGCTAGGGATAAAACGGAGTTAATAAAATAAATAAATATATACGATTTTAGGAAAATATTAATATAGGCCTAAAATATATATATAACCGCGCGGTAGATAATAAAAACGGGATAACTCGGTTAATTCTCTTTTATTAAAGAATAATTAATATAATCTAAATTATTATTAAGACCTAGCGATATACCTAGACTTATAAAAAAAAGGAAGAAAAAGAAGAAACCACCGGCCGGAGGGCTATAAATATCGATTATTTAATAAATTTATAATAAAGCGGCCTATAAATTTACGAGATAAATAAATAAAATCTAAAATTAAAATAAAAGGAAAACGGAGGGAAGGACAAATAATATTTTAAAATAATTATAATTATCGGCTACTAACTAGTAAAAAGAGGAAATAAATTATTAATAAATTAAAGTTTTTAATTAGCGAGGTTTCTTTAATAGTTAGTAGGCGCCGCTAGTAACCTTATTAAAAGAGTATTCGCGAAACTCCTTTATTAATAAAGTAGTTTTACTAGAGTAAATACATAAATTAATTAATTAATTAATTAACCTCTATAACTTATTATAATAATTTTAAAATCAAGAGAATACTAGGCTATTTTAGAGACTATATTATAAAGAATTTCGTTCGAGTAGAAATATTAGAATATAGAAATATAGAACTATTTAATAATTATTTATTAAGTAAATATTTAATAGTATTTAATATTAGAGTTTTATATATATATTCGCTCTTATCCCCTAAAGATAATTAATTAAAAAAGTATTTCTATTTATTTATAATTAATATAATTTAAATTTAAACTTATTTAATTTTATCGTAAATTTAATTTAGTTTTAAAAAATTATTACACTTTTATTTTAATATAATTTTAAAAGGAAAGAAATAGTTTTTTATATACTAGTTCTTATTTAAATAACAATTAACCTTATTTCAATTTTCGCTCTTTATCTTTTATTTTAATTTATCTTTATATTGAAATTAAATTAATAATTTAATAAACCTAGTCTCAAGTTAAAAAAATATCTAGATACTAATCCCGTCCCTTAATAGAGCGCTAGTATATAATATTAACTAATTATTTTAAGATCCGAACTTTAATAATAATAACTAAAATTATTATCTTTATATATATACTTATTCGAAAGAATACGTATCCTCGCGTATTTATATATAATATATTATATCTCGTTGAATTTATAGATATTAATTTAATATATTCCTAGTTTTTAACTATTTAGAATATATTCTATTTAAATTTATATCGAGATATCTTTAAATCCAAAGTAAATATAATTCTAAATTAATTCCTAGAAGATTTCGATAATAAATTATTAATTTAAGAAGATTTCGTAATATAAGATTTTATATTATTTTGAAAGTTATTTTATTTCTATCTCTAATAATATTAGTTTTAACGATAAATTTATTTATTAAATAATTAGAAATTATTAAATAATAAACTCTATTAATCTTCTAGTTATAAAATAGTAATAAATTATTTAATAAAAACTTAATAAATAACTATTTAAGAATACTATATTAGAATATTATCTATATTACTATACTAATACTAGAAAACTATAAGGATAATAATTATAATAAGATTTTTTTTTATTAAATTATAATTAAAGACTAAATTTAAGAGTTAATTATATATAAATTACTCTCGTATTAAGATAATTTTAATTTCGAATATATTATTAAATTAAATTTTCTATTTATTTAAAAACTATATTATAATTTTATTTTATTAATATATATTTAGGCTCTATATTTATAAAAGTATAAACGACTTTGAGAATTTAATTTCCTCCGAGTATTTAGGCCCGCTCGCGAGCGCTAAATAATTTAGAGTCGTTTAGGATTTTTAAAACTATTTAATATTAATTTAAGATTCTTAATATTAATTTTAATATATTTAAAACTAATTAATACCGATTTAGGATTCTTAATACTAATTTAGTATTTTTAGAATTATTTAAAATTATTTATTTATATAATTATTATTACTACTTTTATAAATATATATATATATATAATTATTACTACCTTTATAAATACGTATATATCCTAATCTATAAACTATATATATATATATTTATAATTATCTCTATCGACGATAATAACTCTTAGGAACTACCTTTAATACTAGTAACTTTTAATTCCCGGATTTAATTAATTCGCGCGAAATTCTCGCGAGGATAACGCCTAGGTATACGATAATTTATATATAATAATAACGATAATTCTAGAAATACGATAATAATATATAAATAAAAAACTTAATTATAAATAAATTTATATATAAAAACTATAACTAGGAGTTATAACTAGAAGTATAAATTAATAATATATATTTAAATTTAGAGATTCTTATAAGAGATTACGATTTTTAAAAGTATTTATAATATTTAAAATTTGAAATATAATATTACCTCGCTTAAATCGACTTAATTAATTTACGAGTATTTAGAGTATTTAGAGTCTACTTTATCTTTTTATAAATATAGTTTTTATATATTAATACTTTTATAATATTAAAATATAAATATTATTTATATTATCTACGATACTCTATATTCGAGTATTAACGAGATATAAAGCGGTAGTATATTACATACGCCTGCGCCCCGTTAAAGGCGTTAGTATATTATATACGCCTACGCCCCGCCACCTTTATAATATTATTATTTATCGATACGGGGTTCTAGCCTTGGTATCGCGGGGTTCTAACTCTTAATAATCCTATATCGAGTTAATATTCCCCCGTTTTATTAGAATCCTTAGAGATTAATTCTACTACTAAATCTAGGATTTAAAAACTATTTAATAATAAACCCCGTAACTACCTTACGTCTTTTATACTATTACTAAGCCGCTAGCTCTACGCTAACGGCCTTAGGTATTATAGTTTTAATCTTTTAAATCTTTTTAAGGAAAAGGCCTATCGTCGTTATAATATCGGGTTTAACCTCGGGACGTCTAGAAGAATTTAACGACGATAATATTAATTAACCCCTCTCCGACGACCCTCGTTATAAGAATAGTAATAAATTTAGAGGTATTATTACCCCCGAAGAGACCTTAGACGTATAACTTAAAATTACTAAAGAAGAAAATCGTCGCCTTAAATAATAATAAAAATTAGGGGTATTATAAGTTTAAAATTAAAGACTACGTAATCCTATTATTTCTATACCCGCTAGCGGAGCGCTAGTAGAATCTACTATTTATAATAGAGGTCCCCTAATTATTACGCCTACCGGAGGAATAATAATAAGTTTAATTATACTTAATAGGGATATCCCTATTAGAGCGAAAATATTACGCCCTAATAAAATACGTTTTTATAAGGGTACGAGCGAAGGTAAATATTTACGCTAGTTCCGCGACGTAAACGTTAAATTTTTAATTAATCCTAAATATTTTACTACCGATTATTTAAGGATCGTATATTATATAGACTCGTTAAAGGGTAACCCTTTAACGTAGTAGTATAAATACTACGATTTATATAATTTAGTTAGTATTACGTTTAGCTTTTTTAAGAAGTTTCTTTTTAATTTAATAATAAATCTAGTTAACCGCCGTCTCCTCGCCTATAAGAAATAGGAAGAAGCTAAATAATAGCCTTATTAAAAGATATCGTTATTTAAGGCCTACTTTAAAGAAATAAAGACCTAATTACCCCCGTTTTCGGAGGAGTATAAAGTAAATTTCTTTTTAACTAAACTTAAACCTAAATTTAAAAATAAAATCCTTAATACTAGTAGTATACTTATTTAAAGGGAAGAAATTCTTACCTAGGTTATTATATAAAAAAAGAATCTAAAGTATATATAGTTAGTAGGCGGCTTTAATTTTAATTCGGGTTCCTAATTAAAGAACCCTAATAAAGGAAAATTTATAATAGACCGAATTATTAAACCTAACGCCGGCGATAATATTAAATAAACGTATTTAAAGGAGAAGAGTAATAAGCGTAAAATTAATACCACTAATTCTTCGTACGATAAGATTATCTATTATTATTATAGAGTAGAAGGTTATATTAAGTTTAAATATCCCGATATAAATAAACTAGTTATATACGTCGGCGCGGTATTAATAAAAAACGATTAAGCCTAATTTACGCCTCGGAAAAAGGGTAAGAAAAACGATTAGTAGAGGTATACCCTTTTATTTTTTCTAAGGGTTAGATTACCCTTTAGGATAAGATTAAATAACTTATTATCTTAATTAACTCTAAAGCGTAGATTAATTTAATCTTATAACGGTTCGTCGTTAAAAATAATTTAGAACTTTATAACGCTATTTTACCGCTAGCTAAAGTAATTAACGGGCAAAGTATATATTACTATAACGCGTATTAATTAGACTATTAGATAATCGATAGTTAAAATTAAAGGCGTAAATATAATACTTTATTTTATATTATAAATCTTAAAGATTTAGACATTATTCTAGGTATACCTAGGTTATATTAATTAAAGATATTAATTAATCCTAAGGCGGACTAATAGCGGTTTAAGGTTAATTCTAGTAATTTATAAATTAAAAAACCGGCCAAATTTACTAATAATCTTAAAAATGAACCGAATATATTCGCGGTTATATGCGCTACGGTGTCGTAAAGCGAATAAAAAGAACTTCCTAACCTAAAGGTTCCTAAGGAATTTATAAAGTTTTATAATATTTTTTTTAACGAGAAGGCGAGTACCCTACCTATTTTTAAATAGGGGGATCACGCTATTAAGATAAAGGTTAATAAAGAACCGCCTTATAAACCTCTTTATAACCTATCTTAAACTAAACTATTAAAGCTACGGCGCTATTTAGAATCCTTATTCTATAAGGGTTAGATCCGTTATTTAATCTTTTTAACCGGAGTACCTATTCTTTTTATACCTAAAAAGAATAATAGGCTACGTCTTTACGTCGACTACTAAGGCTTAAATATAATAATTATTAAGAATCGATACCCGTTACCCTTAATCACCGAGATATTAAACCGCTTATACGGTTCTAAAATCTTTACGAAGTTAAACCTTAAGAATATTTATTATAAGATCTAGATTAAGGAAGGTAATAAATAGAAAATTATTTTCCGAACTCGCTATAATTACTTCGAATATTTAGTTATACCTTTTAGGCTCGTTAACGCACCGGCGACGTTTTAAATTTATATTAACCGTATATTTATAAATTTAATAAATATAACGTACGTAGTATATCTAGATAATATCCTAATTTATAGTACTAATCTAGCGGAGTATTAGTAGTATATTAAATAAATATTTAAACGATTATATTAGTTCCAGTTATTTATTAACCTTAAGAAGTACTAATTTAATACCGAAACGGTCGAGTTCTTAGGTTTTATTATATTTATTAATAAAATAGTTATAGACCCGGAACGCGTTAAGACTATTAAGGAATAACCTTAACCGAAAACTTATCGGGAAGTATAAGTCTTTTTAGGTTTCGCCAACTTCTATAAATAGTTTATTTATAGTTATTCTAATATAATTACGCCGTTTACTAGCCTATTTAAGGGTAGTAAAGTAGATAAGAAAATAGGTCCGTTTAAATAAATAAACGGCGCTACGGAAGCGTTTTAGATCTTACGAGATATATTCGTAAACGCGCCTTTTCTGCGTTATTATAATCTAACTAAATAATTACGTATAGAGATGGATACTTCTAACTTTAATCTTAGCTTTATATTATCGTAGTAGGATAAAGATAATTATTAACGCCCTATAATGTTCTAGTCGCGGAAATTAAATCCCTTAAAATAAAACTATAAGACCTATAATTAAGAATTACTCGCTATTATAGCGGTAATTTAATAAAATAATAGCGACACTACCTAGAAGGTAGCCCCCATTATATTAAAATCTAGATTAATTATAATAACTTAAAGGGTTTTATAAAGTAGAAGGAGCTAAACTCTAAATAGGCCCGCTAGGCGCTTAAGTTAACTACTTATAACTTTAAGATTTTCTATCGGGCTGGAAAATTAAATCCTACCGATATACCGTCGCGGCGCCTTAATTATAAGGGAGTATCACCGTTAAATACTAAATTATTATTAACGCTTTAGAATAAACTTACTCTTTAGACTAGCGGTTAGTTATCGGAAGGAAATAAAGAAGTAAGAGTAGTTATAACCCCTACTTTTTAAATTATAGGGTTAAGAATAGTAATTCTAAGGCGGGATATTATAGTAGTACCTGAAATTATATATAATAATCCTAAAAGGCCTATTAAAAAGTTGATTCGGGAATTATAAATCTATAATAATTAAATAAACTCTTTTCGAACTAGAGCGAATATATTAAAGGACCGCCGTCGTATAAAGAATAAGGTATAGGCTATAGACTCCGAGGGATTATTAAAATATAACGATCGCCTTTACGTATTAAAGAATAAAGCTCTAAGGGAAGAGTTTATAAAGAGGTATTATAACGATTCTCTAGTAGGCTACTTTAGCGTTATAAAGTCGTATAAATTATTTACCCGAAAATTTTTCTAGGAGGGTAGTTTAAAGTAAGTTACGGACTATACTAAAACTTACGATATATATTAGCGGACGAAGGCGCCGCGATATCGTTTATATAACGAATTAAATTCGCTTCCTATTACTATTTAATTATAGAAAGAAATTTCTATAGATTTTATAACTAACTTACCGCCTAGTAAATATAAAGATACCGTTTATAACGCTATCTTTATCGTAGTAGATCGATTTATTAAAATAGCTAGGTATATATTTATAATTATTAAAATCGATATCGTTTAATTAACGGAAGTATTCTATTCTAAAATCATTTACCGTTATAGTATACTTAAGGGTATCGTTAGCGATAGAGGCTCTGTTTTTACGAGCGCTTTCTAGTCGGCTATATATTTTTATTCGAAAATTAAACGACGCTTAAATACTACTTTTTACCCCTAAATAAATAGGTAGATAAAGCGCCAAAATTAGGTACTAAAGTATTATTTACGTATATTTATTAATAATAAGTAAATTAATTAAGTTGGATTACTACCTATAGTAGAATTCTTAATAAATAATAGTTAGAGTACCGCCGTCGGAACGACGCCGTTTTTCCGTATATATAATTATTATCTTAAAATCCGCTAGGAGGTCGAGGACGACTCTAGGGAAGGAAGGGTACTAGTTATAAATAATAGAGTATAATAATTATAAACTTTAAGAGATAAAGCTATAGAGCGCCTATAAAGCGCTACCGAATATTAAGTTAAATAGTATAATAAAATATATAAACTATAAAGTTATAAAGTTAGCGATTTAGTTATATTAATAATAAAGAACCTAAAGTAAAAGCGCCTAAATAAGAAATTATCCTATAAATTTATAGGGCCCTTTAGGATTATTAATAAAATAAAAGTATAAATTTACCGCCTACTACTACCTTCTACGTATAAAATCCATAATACCTTTTATATATCGTTACTTAAGTTATATTATCTTCGCGACTACGTTAATACGGCGGAATCTTTTATATAAGCCCCCGAATTTATTAATAATAATAAGTTATAGGAGGTAGAAGAGGTAATCGATAAAGTTAAAAATAAAGAAAGTATCTAATATAAAATTAAATTAATTAATTAGGGCGAAGAATATAATTAATAATTATTAGACGAAGAGTTTATTAATACTAGTAAACTAACTAAAGCCTTTAAATAGGCGGGTAGTAAATATAAATATATAAATATAACTAAAGAGGTTACCTAGCCGTATAAGATAATAAGGCGGAGTAAACGGAGCCGACGTTAAAAGTAAGTATTACTACTTTGTATTAATATTTATATAACGGACGTTCTCCTTTATATTTATAACCTTATTATACGGTTTTAGGGTATAACTAAATTCAATTTATTATTAAACTATTTATATACGATAGCGATAAGATATCGTATTTATAAAAATACTTTTACTTTAGGTATAATCTATATAGACGCCTAGAATATACTATTAAATAATATATCTAAATAAGTTTAGCCAGCGCCGATTTAAGAAAAAAAGAATTCGATATCGCTACTATATCGTATAAAAGATTTAGTTATTATCGGAATTATTAGAAGAAGACGTAGTCTCCCTAGTATAATCCTTAAGGATATTATCTTCCTCGGGACTCTCTAGGTCCCGTTTATACTAACGGAAACTCTCGGCCTTTTCTTCGAGAATTTTATTCATCGCCTTTAATTCTTTAATACACTAATTCGCCGCCGTTAATTAATTTTATAAATTAGCGATTATAGTAGGAGCTTACCTATTAATCACTATCGTCTTATTATATATCTTATATTACTAGGTAATTTCCTTACCTATTAATTTACGTTTACGTTCTTCTTTAGGAGTCTTATTACCGATATAAGTATATTAATATATAAACCTCCTTACCTTCCTTCGGAAAGATATAGAGATCTTTTATTATTAATATATACTATTTTAAAACTTACGGTTATAACTTACCTTTACGTAATAATCGATTCCGTGGCGATTAATATAATAGAGCGTATAAAGAGGGGACGTACCTCGAATATAATTATCATTAAAATTATAAAAGTAGACCCGGTAAGGGAGCTACGAAGCGTAGTAAACTACTACTATAGTTAGTATTACGCAGTCGCGCTAATAGCGGACTGGCTATACTTACTAGTATATTTATAACTAAAATAATTAATATAAATAAACTAATACTATCGGTAAATAGGAGCTACTTATAGAGTTAGAAGAAAGCTATATATAACGAGAGTATTATCTATATATTAGTTATAATACTAGAACGCTATTATAAAGCTAGAGTAATAATATACGAGAAAGACTAAAGAAGTTACGAAGAGAGGAAGTAAATAGGCGAGCGAGTTTATTTTAATAATAAACCGTCGCGCTAAGTACCTTATCGTTATAATACGTCGATACGCACCTCCGCTCCGCCACCTCGCTCTTATTAATAAATATAACCGTTACTATAGTAGTTATATTATTACTAATCTCCCGGTATAATATTAGGGCTGTACCGCTTATATATAGTACTTTACTACTAGTGTTTTCATAGTATAGTAGGAGTATATAATAAGGGTAGCCACTACTATTCCGCTACTAGTACTATGGGTACTATAGGAATAATCTAATATACTATATTTACTATAAATACTATAAGCGCTATAGAAACGACAGTATATATAATTTCGCTCCGCTACTATTATATATAATGGCACTATAGGGACGAAAGAAATATTACTTACTCAACTACTATTATTATATATTAGCGCTATAGGGACAGCTTTATAAATATACTATTCACTTACTACTAACACTACTATATAGTAGAGGTAGTTTAGTAGTATTACTCTTCCGCTACTAGTACTATATAATAGTACTATAAGAAATAGTTTTATATCGATCCGCGACTAGTACTAAATATTAACGCTATAGGACCGATAGTATAAACTAGAAGACTCTTTTTCCTTATCCTCTTATAGGGTTAAAAGTTTTTTAATAAACTTCGACTATTTAGTTAAGTATTATTCCGTAACTAGTACTATACGTACTATAGGATTAGGTGCGCAGCCTTATACTTAGGTTACCGCTATAATAACGTCGTCGTACTAAATAACTCTTTTCCCTTATTTCCCTTTAAGGGTTTAAAAGTTTTTTAATAAATATCTTTTAACTAAAGTATTTAAATACCTAGGGACTAGGGTCTAAAAGAGGAGGTAATTATAAAGTAATAATATATTATATACGCCTACGCCCCGCTAAAGGCGCTAGTATATTATATACGCCTACGCCCCGCTACCTTTATAATATTATTACTTATCGATACGGGGTTCTAGCCTTAGTATCGCGGGGTTCTAACTCTTAATAATCCTATATCGAGTTAACGTTCCCCCGTTTTATTAGAATCCTTAGAGATTAGTTCTACTATTAAATCTAGGATTTAAAAACTACCTAGTAATGAACCCCGTAACTATCTTACGTCTTTTATATTATTACTAAGCCGCTAGCTCTACGCTAGCGGCCTTAGGTATTATACGAGAGTATTAATATCTTTCTTTTAAAAGAAGTAATTTTTAATATAATAAATTTAGATATAATATTACTAAATTTAATCTCGGTATTTATTATTTTAAAATTATTTTTTAAATTTACTTTTAATATATTTATAATACCTTAGGCCGCTAGCGTAGAGTTAACGGCTTAATAATAATATAAAAAACGTAAAGTAGTTACGGGGTTTATTACTAGGTAGTTCTTAAATCCTAAATTTAATAATAGAACTAATCTTTAAGGATTTTAATAAAACGGGGGAACGTTAACTCGATATAGGATTATTAAAAGTTATAACAAGGGGTCAATATAATAGTATATAATATAAAAGATATTAATTATTCTATAAAGGATTTGGCCCTAATATACTAGAATCCTAGAGTTACCCTAGTCCCGATAGGGCTAGCGGTAGGGCTTAGCCCGCCGTCTTAATAGATATCTATAATAATACTCCTACTAAAGTCTACCCCGTAATAGATCGCCTAATTTAAAAGAAAAAAGTTAACGCCCTCGTTAATACGCTTATATAGATAATAATATAAGTGGCGTCTATATATAGAAGTAAATAAATAAATAGTATATATTCTAAACTATCGACCGATTACGGGTAGGCCCGTAGAGCCTTAAAACTTAGCGTAGAGCCGTAAAGCTTAGTATTAAAATCGCGATAACGAGGTAAGACGATAAGGCGGTATAAAGATAATATAGGTAATTAACGGTAGGAGCCATAATATTAATAAAATAAAAACGTATATATATAATATTATAAAAGTATTAGTACTAAAGAACTAGGGCCTTAAATATATATTAATAAAATAAAGTCTTAATATAAATCTAGGCTAGATCTAGGCTAGATCTAGGTAAAAGTCGCTTAACGGTACTTTTAGAACTATTTTAGCGCGGAGCTAGTCCCGATTCGGCTAAATAATTATATAATTCTTATATTATCCGAAGCTCTTTCCTATATAAATATACTACCTAATTAAGAAGTAGCGATAACGAGGGGTATATACCTAAGTCTATATAAAGAAGTATATAAGTAATACTATACTAGGATATTCGGGCTATATAACTCTACGTGCGACTAGGCGAATAATTTAAAACTATTAAAAAGTAATTTTACTAGTTCTCGGTATAATACCCCTTTAATATTATCGTAGTACCCGTACTCTAAATAAAGTTTAATAGGTAGATTTAATATAGCGGTTATTTCCTAGTAAAGGTAGGTAAAAGGCGATAACGTAAAAGAGAAGTATAATTATACTTCTAGAGTTATCGACCCTAAAAAAAGAATTTGGTTTAGCGTTTAGCCTATTATTCGTATTCCTTAATAAATTCGCCCGCGAAAACGTTTTTAACGTTTATCTAACGGTCCTATATAAATCCCTAGCCTTTCTAGGATAAAAGGTATTCGGTAGTATAACCCTTCCCCTTTTTAATAACGCGTTTATCGAGGATATACTCTAGTTCCTATTCTAGCTCTAAATCGTCTCGCTCGGTTTCTACTACTCTAAGGTTAATAGGCCGTAGACGCTTAAAAGGGTCCTTATCCGGTAATAAATACTACTTTAGCTATATTATTAAAAATACGTTATAAATCTTCTAATTTTCCGGGATATTAAGGCGGTATACGAGCCTACCGATATAATTAAGAACCTTAAATAGCCTAGTTATTTATTAACCGTATTTACGACTAATAAACTTATTTACCGGAATATTATAATCTTTATATAGGCGTAGTAAGGCCCAGTCCCCTTAACGGAAGTAATAAAAATAATAAATACGATTATAATACTCCTTATTATATATTTAAATATAGGTAATTATATCCGAAATTTAAATATATACTAGTTTTTTTAATAAAACGTTATTCTCCTAGCTTCCTAGGTCTAACGCGTTATTAACGATAAAACCGAAAGCTACTTTATTTAGGGTATAGTTAATAAACTAGGAGAACGTATTATTATATTATATAGTTATAAAAGGTAGTACCTCTTCCTAGGCTTTAGGGTTTTATAAAATAGCGATTTAGAATCGTAATATAATTTTAATAGTTTGATTTATACGCTCGCTTAATTTATCCGTTTATAGATAATAAGTAATAGAAAATATTAAACTTACTTTAAATTTATTAAATAAAGCCTTCTATAGAGTATTTATAAACTTCTAGTCGCGGTCGGAAAGAATAGCCTTTAGAATACCCTAGTCTACTAAATATAAGCGACGTAAAAGTATATATATTTATTACTCTACCTTCTATATTAATTTTCCTAGAATCGCGGTTACCTTTCAAGAAAATTTATATATAATAGTTATAATATTATCGAATCCTTCCTACGAAAGAGGTAAGGTTAGGATAAAATCGATAAAAATCATATAAAAAGGAGAGGGCGGTATAAGAATAAATTATAATACTCTATAAGGCTTATACCTAGGAGTATTAAATAATTAGTATTATAAATAGTATTATAAATACTCCCCTAGCTTCTTATTTAGTTTATATATATACTAGTACCTAGTTATTATCTTATAGTACTTATATCTTCCTATATATAAACTAGAATATACGACGTTAAATATAGCTTTAATATATAAAGAAGGTATATATAAGCGCTCCGGCGTATATACGCGATTAATAACTAAATTATCGGTATACTATATTAAGCCGTTATCCCCCTTCGAAAAAGGAAGATCTACGACGTCCTCGCCGGTTCCTACGTTATAGTTAAGTATATAACTTATTTTAATCTAATAGTCGTTATTCTAGTACTCTTAAAGTAATTCTTATTTAAACTATATATTTATTTCTATTAATATATAGACCTTATATATATATACTTAAAGTATATCTAGCTCGCCTTCTAAAAAGTCCCTAACTACGTCCTTCTATTATAGTCGGGATAAGGCGTCTAGTATTATATATTTAACACTAGGTTTATAACGGATCTTTATATTTTAAAAATACTAAATATAATCTAAGGCCCGTACGATACGTAAATTAATCTTTACCGTAGATAAGGTAGTTATATTTATTTATTTAACTATACTAAGCGCAGCTCTATAATTAATATAAACGACTATTTTAGAGGTTAATTCGACTATATACTTAATCTTAATAAATACCTATATTATTCCTACTAGTTTTATTTCAGTAGGTTAATAGCGTATTTCTATATCCTTAAAGAGTCGGTTAAGGAAAAGGATAGGTTAAACCTACTTCCGGTCGGGATAAGGGCCTTTTAGTTCTTTTATAATATAATAGACTATAACCCCGTAACCGAATTTCTTACTAATATTAAAGTCGATAAATAGTTCCTTTTTATCGTCGAAGTAGTATAAAAAGAAAGACTTAGAAAGGGTATTCTAAATAGCTTTAAATAAACGGATCTCCTATAGGGAAGGTAATTTAAAACTAGTCTTTTTAATATATTCCTATCGCTAAGCGCCTATAAGGGGTACTTTATTTAGTAACGCGGTTTTCTTATCTTATAAAGGCCTAGCTAAAGTAGTATAATCTTTAATATAATCTCTTAGTTAACTAGTTATTCCTAGGTATATCTTAAATACTACTAGCGTTTAAGAGAAAACTAGTTATTTAATAGTTATAAATTTTTCTTTAGAAGTTAATAGCCCGAACGAGTTAACCTTCTAACTAAATAGTATAATTAACGAATAACCGATAAACGCCTTTTTAGGGTTAACTAAAATATTAAATTTAACGAATAAGGAAAATATTATATATAGGTATTAAATATAATCCTCGAGGGTCTAAAAGAATACTATAATATTATCGATATATACTCGGGCGAATACTTTATAAATACGTAGGATCCGGTCTATTTATCGTTATACGTACGTAGGCGAGTTCTTAAATCCTATTACCGTAATATTAAAAGTCTTTTGGCCGCGGTGTAATATAACGGTGAGTTTATATCTATTCTTAAGGTATATACACTATTAATAGAAGAAACTAGCCGCGTCGATAACGGTAATTTAACGATAACCCTTAACGGCGCTAATTATATTATTCTATAGAGGTAAATAGTAGACGTCTACTATAACTATAGTATTTAAACCTCGAATATTAATAATAGTACGGCTCTTCTTAGTACCGTCTAATCTTATAGTCTAAATAACGAAGACTAGGAAACTAAATAAAGTGGCTTATATCGTCCATTCAAGCCGTCCCTAAATATATAGTTTATTAAAGGTTTCGTTAATAATCTTCCGGCTCTCGTTACTTATAGGATAAATATATACCGTTTTAGGTACTTTATTTTCCCAGTCGGCGCGTAGTAATATACGTATTCATTCGTTTTCTAGAATATTAATAAAGCCTCCTTCTACCTAAAGTATAGGGAATTAATTAATAATCTTTATTAACTCCGGTTATTTACTATAAATAGTAATACCGTTTAAGAGGATACTATCCTTTACCGAAGTAGTTACCTCTACTAATAAAATAGAAGGCCGGGAACCGGTTAGGTTCTCTATATTTTTACCCCCTAAAGATTATTTAAGAAGTAATAAACTAGAGCTAGTAGTAATTATACTATTAAAAGCGTTTTTAATAAAAGCTTCTTTATACTCCTAAGAAGGCCTTCGTATAACGAGCTCGCGAACGTCGTCATCGCCTATAGTAATACTATAATAGTTATTAAATTAAACCTCGACTATTTAAGCCTAGCTTTATATTCCTAGGGATTTTAACGTACTTATCCGTTTTATTCTTTATAAGTACTAATCTCATTCTATCGTTAACGATTCCGGTAAAGAAGTATAGGTTAGTATCTACCGGTTTAAAGAAGTAATCTCGTACTAGTAGATTAAACTTATAGACTTCGATAATTACCGTAGTTTATAAGGGGATAACCCTTATTTTCGTAGTATATACCGGCCGGTTTATACTTATACCTCTTAAATAGACGTCGATAGGGTACTTTATATCGTAGCTACCGATACGGGCGACTTACCGAGACACTAGTATATTAATCCCTTTAGGGGCCATAACGTCCATATTAATAAATATATTTACTTTAAGATTATCCATAATATGGACTTCCCTAGGGGCGGTTTCGGTTATTATTTTATTACCACTCTTATCTTTCCCGGGGAAGTATAAGGAGGTGACGATATATTTAGAAATAATATAGCGGTTAGTACTAATACCGGTAACTTAGAGTAGGGTTATTATAGTACGGATTCTAGCTTTTAAAAGAAAGTATACTATAAATTTATAATCGGCGATAGTTACCCTATAGCTAGTATCCTTATAACTCTTTTCTATTTTAATTCTAGGGTCTAAACCGACCCGAATACCGGTATACCGGTATTTCCTAAACGTTTATCCTATTCCTGTGTTTTTAGAAGAGTCGTAGTTTGATTTAATAATGAGCTTTTATTTTAGTAATTCGTTATTCGTTTTAACCTAGTAATAAGTTTCCGTATTCTCGTTTATCACTAAAGGCTATTTATTTTTCTAAATAATATTCATAACTAAACGTCTAGGGTAGGAGGCTTTAGTAGGGTTCCTACCTAAACCTTAACTTCTAAAGTACGTATATAATATATTTTTAAAAAAAAATAACTCCTTATAAATATAATACTCGACTTATTTAGGCGAATCGATAATAGTTATCTAATAACCGGTTATTTCGTCTTATTTATTATAGTAATTCTTTTACTACTAATCCTAGCTCTGCTCATTAGCGTAATTAATATTAGGCGTAGATTATTCTTTTATTTATAACTCTATAATACCGTTTTCTTAAGAGCGGTCCTTTTATACCTCGGTTTTATAGTAAATAGTTATATACCTAGGGGGTATTTATTATTACCCGAAATAATTAAAATTATAACTACCGGTTATAGGCCCGCGGTTTTCTTAGCGCGGTTAATAGTTAGGACGATTTCTATTTCTAGGAGAGAAAGATACGTTTCTAGTATTACTATTAATAATCTATAACTAAATAAGTAGCGGTTAAATTTAACGAGGCTACTACTACGTTTAAAGGATACTTAATATATTCTAATAAACTGGATTAATAAATTAATAAAAAGTAACCTAAGGTAACTAGTTCTACTATAGGCGGAACCGGTTAGGTTATTAATAATTCTACTAGCCTTATCGTAAGCCCTCTAGCTTAGGAGGCGATAGAGGCTTAATCGTTTTATTACTTCGTATTATTCCCAGCTAGGCTTCTTTCTTAGTATTAAATAAATTAAGGAATTTATCTAATAGGACGCCAGATTTAGGCGGATTAATAAAAGACTTAAAATTAAAGCTAATATAATCATAGATTATAAATATTTATTAATATATACTAGGAATGTCGGCGGCCCTAGTTAGATTAAATATTTTATTTATATACTACCTAGGCGTCTTACTAGTACGTACTTAAATAAATTTATATTTATTAAAACGAAGTTTACGTATAGCTTCTAGCGTCTTTATTTTAAATCGCTTAATAAAACGACCTATTTATTTAGGGCTAGCGAAGGTACGTATTAATACCTTAATATTAATATTTAGTTTATTCGAGAACTACTTAAGGGTTACTCCTTTAAGATATAAAAATAAAAGTTTTTATACCTCCTCTTCGCCGTATTATTTAATTATATCGTTAACGCGATCCTTAAAGTCGAAAATATTCTTATATATAGTATACTTTCTTAAAGTGAATAAATTATCCTTCTTATCGCCCTTAAGGTCGAAGAATCTAATCTCTTCGAGTTTTAACTTGTTCTAGGCGTTTACCTTAATACTAGTACTATTTTAACTAGTTAAATCATTTACTCCTAATAAGCTTTAAAGTCCTACTAGGTCTTCCTTTATCCTAATTACTAACCTAATAATAAAGACCTGAATTTCTAGCGATTCTATAAATTATATTATTTATTCGGAATCTATAATAGGTTACTCGGGCTCGGGAGGAGTTATAATTTCTTTATCTTTAAATTCGTCCTCTAAAGGCTACTCCTCTTATAGGCGTTAATATAACTCTTTAGTATCCCTTCGGAAGGTACTAATAAACGGTATTACGAATATTTTATCTATAACCTAGGGTAGTTATATAGTAGGTTATTTAAACTTAACGTACTCTAAAAGATCGTTATTAAACTACTTCGTTTTCCCGCCCCTCCTTAATAAATACTAAAGGGGTACTTTAGTAGGAGGATAAAGAGACCGTATAACTATTTAAATAATTACTCGTCTAACGTTAAAAATAACTTTTACTTATTTTAGGATATATTTATTTAATAGTAGGAATTCTTATAAATAAAAAGTAAAATCAATTATAATAAGGCTTAGTTAAGCTTCTTCTAGGGTAATAACTAAAGTAATAATTAATAATAAATACTAAAAGTAATAATACTAGGCGAATAATAAGAGTAGTATTAAAAGACTAGTATTCTAATATTCTTTTTTCTATAGCGGAAGCGTAAGAGATATAATTAATAATATATTTACTAGGCTAGATATTTACCTAATAAGTAATTTACTAAGATAAATAGTTATATTAATAAAAAGGAAATAAATAAAGGGACGTTCTAAATATTTAGTTTAGTATTTATTATAAATACCTTAAAAAAAAAGGGTATTGAATAGGTTACTTTAATAACTTAATAAAGAGTTTAAAAGCACTTATTTAAGGTAGTAGAATACGATACGGAAGCGCTAAGTAGGTATAATGTAGGTAAAGCTCGCTATCGATACGGAGTAAACTATTTTAAATATAGTAGTTAATAGGGAGTATATTAGCCGTTTTAGGGGTTATTTTATTATTTATAACTAGTATAATCGTTCTTACTAATGTAGAAGAGGTATAGTTCTACGTTAGTGTAGCCGTTACTACTATTTGATAAGGGGTTAATATAATAGTATATAGTATAAAAGATATTAATTATTCTATGGAGGATTTGGCCCTGATATACTAGAATCCTAGAGTCACCCTAGTCCCGATAGGGCTAGCGGTAGGGCTCAGCCCGCCGTCTTAATAGATATCTATAATAATACTCCTACCAAAGTCCACCCCGTGATAAATTAGAACCCCGCGATATTAAAACTAGAACCCTATATCGATAAATAATAATATTATAGAGGTAGCGGAGTATAGATATATATAATATACTAGCGCCTTTAGCGGGGCGTAAGTGTATATAATATATTATTATTTTATAATTACCTCCCTCTTTAGGCCCTAGTCCCTAGGTATTTAAATATTTTAATTAAGAAATATTTATTAAAAAATCTTTAAACCCCCTAAAAGAAATAAGGGGAAAGAATTATCTAATATAACGACGTTACTATATAGTAACTTAAATATAAGGCTACGTACCTAATCCTATAATATTTATAGTACTAGTTACGGAATAGTATTTAATTAATTAGTCGAAGTTTATTAAAAAACCTTTAACCCTATAAGAGAATAAGGAAAAAGAGTTTTCCTATTTATACTATCGGTCCTATAGCGCTATATAGTACTAGTTACGGAGCGATATAAACCTAGTCCTATAATATTATTAAATAATATTAATAATAGAAGAGTAATACTATTATACTATCTCTACTATATAATAATATAAATAATAAGCGAATAATATATTTATAAAACTATCCCTATAGCGCTATTATATAGTAATAATAATTAATTAAATAATATTTCTTTCGTCTCTATAGTACTATTATATATAATAATAACGGAGCGAAATAATATATATTATCGTTCTTATAGCGCTTATAGTACTTGTAGTAAATATAGTATAATAGATTATTCCTATAGTACCTATAGTATTAATAGCGGAATAGTAGTAGCTACTCTTACTATATACTCCTATTATACTATGAAAATACTAATAGTAAAATATTATATATAAACGGTACAGCCCTAATATTATACCGGGAGATTAATAATAATATAACTACTATAGTAACGGTTATATCTATTAAAAAAGCGAGGTAGCGGAGCGGAGGCGCGTATCGACGTATAATAATAATAAAGTATTTAGCGCGACGGTTTATTATTAAAATAAACTCGCTCGTTTATTTATTTTCTCTCTTCGTAACTCCTTTAGCCTTTCTCGTATATTATTACTCTAGCTCTATAATAGCGTTCTAGTATTATAACTAATATATAGATAATACTCTCGTTATATATAGTTTTCTTCTAAATCTATAAATAACTCCTATTTACCGATAATATTAATTTATTTATATTAATTATTTTAGTTATAAATATATTAATAAATATAACTAGTCCGCTATTAACGCGATTACGTAATACTAATTATAGTAGTAGTTTATTACGCTTCGTAACTCTCTTACCGAGTCTATTTTTATTAATTTAATAATTATTATATTCGAGGTACGTCCCCTCCTTATACGCTTTATTATATTAATCGCTACGGAATCGACTATTATATAAAGGTAAATTATAACCGTAAACTCTAAAGTAGTATATATTAATAATAATAAATCCTTAAATCTTTCCGAAGGAAGGTAAAAAGGTTTATATATTAATATATTTATATTAGTAATAGGACTCTTAAAGAAGAATATAAATATAAATAAATAAATAAAGAAATTACCTAGTAGTGTAAAATATATAATAAAACGGTAATAACTAGTAAGTAAGCCTCTACTATAATCGCTAATTTATAGAATTAATTAACAGCGGCGAATTAACGTATTAAGGAATTAAAGGCGATAAATAAAATTCTCGAAAAAAAAGCCGAGAGTTTCCGTTAATATAAACGGGATTTAAAAAGTTTTAAGGAAGATAATATCCTTAAGGATTATTTTAAAGAGACTATATCTTCTTCTAATAATTCTAATAATAACTAAATCTTTCGTACGATATAGTAGCGATATCGAATTCTTTTTTTCTTAAATCGCCGCTTATTAAACTTACCTAGATATATTATTTAATAATATATTCTAAATATTTATATAAACTATATCTAGAATAAAAATATTCTTATAAATATAATATCTTATCGCTATCGTATATAAATAGTTTAATAGTAAATTAAATTTAGCTATACTCTAAAACCGTATAATAAAGTTATAAATATAAAAGAGAATATCCGTTATATAAATATTAATACCGAAGTAGTAATATTTACTTTTAACGTCGGCTCTATTTACTCCGTTTTATTATTTTATATAACTAGGTAATCTCTTTAATTATATTTATATATTTATATTTACTACCCGCCTATTTAAAGATTTTAATTAATTTATTAATACTAATAAACTCTTTATTTAATAATTATTAATTATATTCTTCGCCTTAATTAATTTATTTAACTTTATACTAGATATTTTCTTTATTCTTAATTTTATCGATTACCTCTTCTACCTTTTATAGTTTATTATTATTAATAATTCGGGGGCTTATATAAAAGATTCCGCCGTATTAATATAATCGCGAAGATAATATAATTTAAGTAACGATATATGAAAGGTATTATAAATTCTATATATAAAAAGTAGTAATAAGTAGTAAATTTATATTTTTATTTTATTAATAACCCTAAAGGGCCCTATAAACTTATAGGATAATTTCTTATTTAGGCGCTTTTACTTTAGGTTCTTTATTATTAATATAATTAAATTACTAATCTTATAACTTTATAATTTATATATTTTATTATATTATTTAACTTAATATTTAGTAGCGCTTTAAAGATACTTTATAATTTTATTCTTTAAAGTTTATAATTATCGTACCCTATTATTTATAACTAGTATTTTTTTTCCCTTAGAATCGTCCTCGACCTCCTAGCGGATTTCAGGATAATAACCGTATATATAGAAAAACGGTATCGTTCCGACGACGGTACTCTAATTATTATTTATTAAGAATTTTATTATAGGTAGTAATCTAGCTTAATTAATTTATTTATTATTAATAAATATACGTAAATAATACTTTAGTATCTAATTTTAATACTTTATTTATTTATTCGTTTAAGGGTAAAAGGTAGTATTTAGGCGTTATTTAATTTTCGAATAAAAATATATAACCGATTAAAAGGCGCTCGTAAAAATAGAGCCTTTATCGCTAATAATACTATTTAGTATATTATAGCGGTAAATAATTTTAGAATAAAATATTTCCGTTAACTAAATAGTATCGATTTTAATAATTAATAGGTATATACTTAACTATTTTAATAAATCGATTTATAATAATAAAGATAGCGTTATAAACAATATCTCTATATTTATTAAATAGTAAACTAGTTATAAAATCTATAAAAATCTCCTTCTAAGGCTAAATAGTAATAGGAAGCGAATTTAATTCATTATATAAACAATATCGCGGCGCCTTTATCCGTTAATAAATATCGTAAATTTTAATATAATTCGTAACTTACTTTAAGTTACCCTTCTAGAAGAATTTTCGGGTAAATAATTTATACGATTTTATAATATTAAAGTAGTTTATTAAGGAATTATTATAATATCTCTTTATAAACTCTTCTTTTAGAGTTTTATCCTTTAATATATAAAGGCGACCGTTATATTTTAATAGTCCCTCGGAGTTTATAATTTATACTTTATTCTTTATATAACGGCGGTTCTTTAATATATTCGCTTTAGTTCGAAAAGAGTTTACCTAATTATTATAGGTTTATAATTCCCGAATTAATATTTTAATAGGCCTTTTAGGATTATTATATATAGTTTTAAATATTATTATAATATCCTATTTTAAAATTACTACTCTTAACTTTATAATCTAAAAAGTAGGGGTTATAATTACTTTTATTTCTTTATCTTTTTCCGATAATTAACCGCTAGTCTAAAGAGTAAGTTTATTCTAAAGTATTAATAATAATTTAGTATTTAACGGCGATACTCCTTTATAATTAAAGCGCCGCGACGGTATATTAATAGGATTTAATTTTCTAGCCCGATAAAAGATCTTAAAGTTATAAATAGTTAATTTAAACGTTTAATAAATATATTTAAAGTTTAACTCCTTTTATTTTATAAAACTCTTTAGGTTATTAAAATTAATTTAGATTTTAATATAATAAAAATTATTTTCTAGGTAGTATTATTATTATTTTATTACCGCTATAATAGCGAGTAATTCTTAATTATAAATTTTATAGTTTTATTTTAGAGGATTTAATTTCTATAACTAAAATATTATAAAGTATTAATAAATATTTTAGTTTTATTATAATAGTATAAAGTTAAGGCTAAAGTTAGAAATATTTATCTTTATACGTAATTATTTAGTTAGATCGTAATGGCGTAGAAAAGGCGCGTTTACGAATATATTTTATAAGATCTAAAACGCTTCCGTAGCGCCGTTTATTTAACTTAACGGATTTATTTTCTTATTTACTTTACTACCCTTAAGTAGGTTAATAAATAGTATAGTTATATTAAAATAATTATAAATAAACCGCCTATAGAAGTTAGCGAAGCCTAAAAAGATTTATATTTCCTGATATATTTTTGGCTAAGGCTATTCCTTAATAGTTTTAATATATTCCGGGTCTATAACTACTCTATTAATAAATATAATAAAATTTAAAAACTCGACCGTTTCGGTACTAAATTAATATTTCTTAAGGTTAATAAATAGCTAGAACTAATATAATTATTTAAATTTTTATTTAATATACCGTTAATATTCCGCCGGATTAGTACTATAAATTAGGATATTATCTAAATATATTATATACGTTATATTTATTAAACTTATAAATATACGGTTAATATAAATTTAAAATATCGCCGGTACGTTAGCGAGCCTAAAAGGTATAATTAAATATTCGAAATAATTATAGCGAGTTCGGAAAATAGTTTTTTATTTATTACTTTCCTTAATCCGGATCCTATAATAAGTATCCTTTAGGTCTAATTTTATAAAGATTTTAAAACTATATAAATAATCTAATATCTCGGTAATTAAGGGTAACGGGTATTGATTTTTAATTATTATTATATTTAAATCTTAGTAATCTACGTAAAAATATAACCTATTATTCTTTTTAGGTATAAAAAGAATAAGTATTTTAATTAAAGATATTAAATAACGGATCTAGCTCTTATAAAATAAAGATTCTAAATAACGCCGTAGCTCCGATAATTTAGTTTAAAATAAATTATAAAAAGGCCTATAAAGTGGTTCTTTATTAATTTTTATCTTAATAATATAATTCTCTTATTCAAAAGTAGGTAGGGTACTCGTCTTTTTATAAAAAAAAATATTATAAAACCCTATAAGTTTTTTGGGAATCTTTAAATTAGGAAGTTCTTCCTATTCGCTTTATACTACCGTAGTATATACGATCGCGAATATATTCGGTTCGTTTTTAAAACTACTAGTAAATTTAGCCGGTTCTTTAATATATAAATTATTAGAATTAACCTTAAACCGCTATTAGTCCGCTTTAGAATTAATTAATATCTTTAATTAATATAATTTAGGTATACCTAGAATAACGTCTAAATCTTTAAGATTTATAATATAGAATAGAGTATTATATTTACGCCCTTAACTTTAATTATCGACTATTTAATAGTTTAATTAATACGCGTTATAATAATATATACTTTACCCGTTAATTACTTTAGCTAGCGGTAAAGTAACGTTATAAAGTTCTAAATTATTCTTAATAACGAATTATTATAAAATTAAATTAATCTACGCTTTAGAGTTAATTAAAATAATAAGTTATTTAACTTTATCTTAAAGGGTAATCTAACCCTTAGAAAGAATAAAAGAGTATATCTTTATTAATCGTTTTTCTTACTCTTTTTTCGAGGTATAAATTAGGTTTAATTATTTTTTATTAATACCGCGCCGACGTATATAGCTAGTTTATTTATATCGGGATATTTAGACTTAATATAGCCTTCTATTCTATAATAATAATAAATAATCTTATCGTACGAAGAATTAATAGTATTAGTTTTATATTTATTACCCTTCTCCTTTAAATACACTTATTTAATATTATCGCCGGTATTAAGTTTAATAATTCGGTCTATTATAAATTTTCCTTTATTAGGGTTCTTTAATTAGGAACCCGAATTAAAATTAAAACCGCCTATTAACCGTATATATTTTAGATTCTTTCTTATATAATAACCTAGGTAAGAATTTCTTCCCTTTAAATAAATATACTACCGGTATTAAGGATTTTATTTTTAAATTTAGGTTTAAATTTAATTAAGAAGAAATTTACCTTATACTCCTCTAAAAACGGGGGTAACTAGGTTATTATTTCTTTAAAATAGGCTTTAAATAACGATATTTTTTAATAAAACTATTATTTAGCTTCCTCCTACTTTTTATAAATAAAGAGATAACGGTTAATTAAATCCGTTATTAAATTAAAAAGAAACTTTTTAAAAAAGCTAAACGTAATATTAATTAAACTATATAAATTATAGTATTTATACTACTACGTCAAAGGGTTATCTTTTAACGAGTCTATATAATATATAATCTTTAAAATAGTTAGTAGTAAAATATTTAAGACTAATTCAAAATTTAATATTTACGTCGCGGAATTAGTATAAATATTCACCTTCGTTTATACCTTTATAAAAACGTATTTTATTAAAGTATAGTATTTTCGCCTTCATAAGAATATCCCTATTAAATATAGTTAAACTTATTATTATTCTACCGGTAGGCGTAATAATTAGGGGACCTCTATTATAAATAATAAATTCTATTAATACTCCGCTAGCGAGTATAAAAATAATAGGATTATATAGTTCTTAATTTTAAATTTATAATACCCTTAACTTTTATTATTAATTAAGACGACGGTTTTCTTCTTTAATAACTTTAAACTATATATCTAAAATCTCTTCGGGGGTAATAATACCTTCGAATTCATTATTATTTTTATAACGAGGGTTATCGGAGGGGGCTTAATTAATATTATTATTATTAAATTCTTCTAGATATCCCGAGGTTAAACCCGATATTATAATAATAATAGGCCTTTTCTTTAGAAAGGGAAAAAAGATTAGAATTATAATATTTAAAACCGCTAGTATAGAGTTAACGACTTAATAATAATATAAAAAACGTAAATTAATTACGTGGTTTATTATTAAATAATTTTTAAATCCTAGATTTAATAGTAGAACTAATCTTTAAGGATTCTAATAAAACGGGGGAATATTAACTCGATATAAAATTATTAAAAATTAGAACCCCGCGATATTAAGATTAGAACCCCGTATCGATAAATAATAATATTATAAAGGTAGCGGAGCGTAGGTATATATAATATACTAGCGCCTTTAACGGGGCGTAGGCGTATATAATATACTACTATTTTATAATATTAAATTCGTAATTTCATTAATTATTTAATATCTTTTATTAAAATTATAGAAATAATTCTATTTAAATAATATTCTTAATATTCTTAATAATCTTTTTGTTTATTAATATTTTAAAATATATAAAAAATTTTAAAAAATCTCAATTTAATAAAGATATAAATAATATCTTCGAGTAAAATTTTCTCTAAAAGAGAATGTAAAATTTTTAGAATATAGTTTTTAATTTATTTTAAGATAATTCTATTCTATATTATTATAAGTCTCAGAATATTATTAATTATATATTTTAGTTATCGGGAATATCTTAGCGGTAAGGGTTAAGGGGATCGGTGTCGACCAAGCGGGATCGCAAGAAGGCGCCTATCCTTAGTCTTCACGGTTACTAATAGCGGGCGCTAGAGGGCCTGGTAGCTCGAGCTAACGTAAGCTGGCGTGACCGCCGGTCGAGTTACTACTCTCTAGAGATACATCTTGCAGGGTCACGTTGAACGTTTAATTCGTATATTGTTGGCACGCTTCGACTCTCCAATGAGCTGTGCGATCGCCCGGGAGGATATCTCCTTGAGAGATCGATTGGCTCAGAGATCGTTCGGAATAGGGCCAGTGGGGGGACAGGCAACGTCCTCTTGCTAGTCCGATCTACAACAGCCAAGAGCATAATACCAAGGCTGATAAAGGTGTCGTGCTATGATATGAGCGGCCGATGGCCTGATACCGTTTGCTGGGTTTCAATACATATCATACTGGGTTCGATTGCTAATGGCGCTGGTACAATGGTGTTGTGGTTTTGTTTGTATTCTTTGCTACGCGTAAGAAATGGTGAGAACCATCCAAGAGACTTTTGTACCGCGGCGCCGGATACATTAGGTTGAGGCATATTCGAGGTCACATTCCCTGACAGCGCATGCTTCCTTGTGACTAAGGCCAGTCGGGCTAGCGTGCAGAGGCCTCAGCCTCATAGTCACTTGCAAATTCCTGTATCTTCGATACGCATAATTAGATGACCATTGAATACTACATGATTCCCATACTCATCGAATGCCTGACATGGCGCTATAGAACCGATGGCGGACATCAGGGCATGAGGCTGAAGATTGCGGGGCTTGGACCAGAAGTGACGGGTATAGTTGGCCTCGGGGATAGCGGGCCTAGGGGCCAGAGCTGGCCCGTTGCGTTATACCTAAGGTAATTGTTGGGCTTAATTGTTCATATATACTACTCGCATTGACGGTAGTATATGCTTAGGTTCATTTCCTTACCACATACCAAAACATAATAACACTACATCAAAATGGCTAGTTACCTTGTCACTGGTGCATCTCGAGGCATTGGGCTTGAGCTTACCAAACAGCTACTCGAGCTGCCGGTTTCCCAAGTAGGCAAGGTCTTCGCCGTCACTCGCAGCGACTCATCCGCTCCTCTGCGGGACCTCGTTGAAAAGAGCCCAGACCGCGCCGTTCACATCACCGCCTCCGTCGATGACACTGAGAGCGTACAGAGGGCGGCCAGAGACGTCAAGGCGAAGCTAGGTACCCAGGGACTGGACGTCCTAGTCAACAATGCCGGCCAACAGGCATTCGCCCCAGGCGGCACCAAGACCGCCCCACCAGAGCAACTAGCACATTTGTTCGACGTCAATGTGATCGGCCCCCACAGAGTGATCGCTGCCTTCCTGCCGCTCCTCGAGACGGGCAACCAGAAGAAGGTCATTAACGTGTATGTCCTTGTTCGTGTATGGGAGCAGCACCAAGGTCAGGCGAGACTGATTCTCGCCACAGTTCCTCGACGATGGGAGCAATTTCATGGGCCGAGCAATATAAGCGTGCGCCCTCTCAGGCCTACAAGATATCCAAGGCCGCACTGCACATGCTGAATGCGCAGTACGCTTTGGATCACGCACAGGATGGTTTCACCTTCCTCTGCGTCTCTCCTGGGGTTAGCAAACACCATTGGCTGGGCTGATTACAAGGTCAATACTGACGCTCTTGTAGTGGCTGAAAACCGACCTGGGTGGCGAGTACGCCGACCTCGATGTTGAGGTTGGCGTTACCGAGCTTAAGAGGATTATCCTCGAGTCAGGCAAGGCACAAAACGGCAAGTTCCTCAACATCCACGTCCCCGGACAAGAGAACTCTCGGGGCAAGTACGATGGTGGAGAGATTTCTTGGTGAGAGCTGAGAATTGTCGCTGCTCTTGTCCCTTGAGGTGAGATGGCATAACGCCATTACCAAGGAGGAGGTATTAGCTTGCTGGTGGCGTGTATTCGACCTCTGATTGCTCGACGGTCCATGCGTTATAGAATCTATGACTACACCGGTCCCGTTCCTAAAATCCATATTCTTGATGATAGTCGAATCAAAAACTACTATGATCTAAGCTCGGGCTGGATCAGTGCGCCCGCTTACGATATTCTGTGTTTCAGACCTGATGAAAACTTGTGGTGGCTGTGAAGGGGATCGATGAAACACAGAAGAGCTGAGACTGCAGCAGCGCAAAACCCCTTTCAACGACCGATTAGGCTTTGCTTTTATATCGATCATTCTGAACAGTGAAACTCTGCATGATCCATGAACGTACGTCACACAAAGGCGTTTCACTTGCACGAGGATAATCAGCTAGTTGATTGGAGGACCTCAGGCTTTGGACGAGAACTTATGTTTTCCGCGCGGTCGAAATCAAGGGATAGTTGACACCCAAGCAGTCACTGTGAGGCTGTGACATTGACTTCTACAGTCATCCAGATACTGCATCTTTTGGCAGCGCTCACACAAGTGGTCATCAGACACCCACCACTGACCAGTCTTCACTCTTGATATAATCCTCGACACTGCTCAATCCTGGTATCTCGACGCCAAGCTAGAAGCACAAGTCAGTATCGGCTAGACGGCCCTGCAAGGGCATGAGTCATTGGTTTTACCTCTTTCTTTCGCTTGCACGCTGGATCTCCGCCATTGTACCCATATGCGCCCATGAACTCGAACATCTCACCGATCTCAGTTCCAAAGCCCTGGGGAAAGGTTTTGGACAGCTCTTCTTCATAGAATTCCACGCTCACTTGTTCGAACTTGACCTTCTTACCCATAATCCAGCCCCATAGCGCGAGCCAAGTGTTCCAGCTGATCAAAGCTGTCTCGCCATATAGCTGTTTGCCTGGCTTCAGTGTCAACAGCGCACGTACGAACGGGCCGGTGTCATTGCGAGGATCGACAAAGGGTATCGGTGTGTTGGGATTGCAGGGTATAGTTAAGACGTGCACTCACCGTCCATCTTCCGCGGAGCCGTTATGGGTGCGAACCTCCAGGCCTGGAAGAACACGCCCACGTTCAACTCACTCATCTTCGTAGCAAAGTCTGGATAGGTCGACTTGACGTAACTCACCATGTCAGCCTTGCTATCGAAGTGCCATATCTTATCGTAGCGACCATTGCTGCTCTTCTTGGTGCTAGATACCATGGACACAACAAGTCGCTCCAGCTCCCGGACCTTGGAGGCGGCGTCGGCAATGTTGCGTCCCTGTTCGTACTCAAGTTCATACGAGAATTGGCCGATATGCTTTCCTTGCTCTTGAGCTTTGGCCTGATTGTTCTTGTCGAGATAAGGCACCCAGAAATCTGTAATAGAGAAGATGGCATGTGCTCCCTCAAATGCTTTGAGGAGCAAAGCTGGGTCATGGAGGTCGGCAACGACCATTTCAACGCCCTGGGCTGCCAAGAAGAGTGGTAAGATATCCCCCGAAGACGATACTTGGACCTCATCCCGGGATCATTGAGAAACGTCCGAGCTACTGAGCCGCCTTGATTGCCGGTGATACCGATAATGACCAAGAGTTTCCGCTCGTCCATACCCATAACTTTTTTCTCACCGCGCAGAATGTTTGAAATCAATGTGATAAAGACCGATTGAGGCAAAATTTCTTCGAAGTTGCCTTTCTGATTTCAACAAAAAGTGTGAGGAGCTTGAGGCGACCGTTCTTCAAATTTCGATTCTTTGATTTCGAGAAAAGTGTGAGGATAAGCAAGGTTGATCAGCCTAGAATCCCAAAATCCTGCAGGCTTGGACGAGGATTCCTACACGGAATTCGCAAGCCGAGACCCCATTTGTGTTAGCTGTCAGCCTCTTCGGCCGCGCCCTCGTCATCAAAGCGATCAGCGTCTTCGGCGGCCCAATCAAGAGGTTCCTCGCGGAACCCTAGTTGCGTCTACCAAGATGGGCTGACGCAACGTGCATTTCGTGGCCCACGTGCGCATGTGTACCTGCATCGCCTGTACGGAGGATGACACCAAAAGTCCTGGCTAGCGTGGAAATTTACGGTAGCCTTAAGCGCTAGTGGCCCCCTGAAGACTCTCTATGTCTTTTAGGTGGAAGTGCCCCGGACTAGCAATTCGGATGGTCTGCTTTAAGGGCCTGCCTAAGTATATGTCTAGGCGTATTACCCCCTATCTCTTTAGCGTTTAGACCCTGGAACTCGATTCTTAGGCTTCCCTCGAGCACTCCCCGAGAGGGTTACGGGGGGCGCAGTATACTAATTATCCAGGCAACCTTTATCAGGGCTAGATATTTACCAAGCCACTATTATCCTTAGCGCTTGCCAGGACTTTTGGTGTCATCCTCCGTACCTACTATATATATAACTGTGCCTCCTTGTTTCTTCCTGCATGAAACATTTATTTTGCACTTCGATTGCACAATACATTCGTCTTACTCCTACAGAGCGTCCAGGATTTTGAAACCTTACTCCAAAGAAACTGGTTTCAAAGCACGATCGTCCCTAATCGGAAGGACTGTCTAATCAGAAAACGACCATCCCCCTCGAAGGCACAATGTGGAGGGCCTCCCTAAAGTGACCTCGTTGGATCTTATCACCCACGCCTCGCTCGCAGTAGCAGCCCCTTGGTCATCTTGATACATCGCATCTGGTAGCCAGCCTGACTATGTGATTATTGGTGCCGGTTTCGCCCTCGCGGATAAGCTATTCAAGAATGCAAAAATCGCAGTCGTCCTTCTCGAAGCTGGTCCAGAGAATGCCGGCGTGGTGGCCATCGACGTCCCAGATTATACTCCAGACCTATTGAATACGCAATATACCTAGAATTACACCTGTCAGCCGGACCCCAACCTCGATGGCAATAGAAGGGTTCACCGCCCATTCGGCCAGCCCTATAAGGCCACTAGCGTACATCCTTTTTTTTCGATTATTAACGATAAAGTCATATTGCCCCCAGTTTTATAAATCTTTTACTTCGATCAAGGCTAGTAGTATACAACATTAGCGATCGTGATTACAGGTAGTTCTAATCATCGGCGATCGTTAGCAAGTTTTTCGATCTACTGAAAAAGCCACTTCTTGGCGAACTTAGTTTGTAGTGAAAGCGGAATAGTAAACCCCAGCGGTTGACGATAACAAAGTCACACGGCATCAACCGAATACGTCATCAATCATAGTGGTACATCACCAATCATAGTGGTACATCACTTGTAGTAAAGATTTCCCTCTTTGGGAAGTTTATCCCGCGGAGTAGATTTAATTCGCTCCGTGCAATTAGCCACTCTTTCGCAACCGCCTCTCAGCTATCGTTGCGGGATTCTTTAGTCTTCGTAAATTTCCTACAAGACGAAACGAGTATTTGAACCGTTCTCTATCGCTCACCCAAAAAGCTTAGCAACTCCACATCTTGATTTCACTTATACATCAATCAATTATACCCTTACAAGCTCGCTACAAATAACAATATGTCCGATAATAACAGTCACCAAGATACTGAATAGGGTAACAAGTTTCTCGCTTTAACCAAAAAGAGCATTAAGGCTCTTACGATTTACCGTGAGCGTGGCCTACAGATAGGCAGCTCTTGGTCGGCTGAAACCGATTATCAGCCTTTCTATCCCGGTCGGCAGCGAGGTAAGTGAGGACACGCGAGGTCAGCTTGCAGGGACGGTGTAATGCAAATGATCGGCTTGATCGGCGGCATGAGCTGGGAAAGCTCGGCTGAGTATTATCGGATCCTCAATCAGGGGGTTCGTGATAGGCTTGGGCCAACGGCGTCGGCTCGTTGCCTGCTATGGTCGTTTAATTTCGCCGAGATCGAAAAACTCCAGTACCACGGTGATTGGGATGGCCTGAAAGCTCGCATGGTCGACGCCGCACAGCGCCTTGAAGCAGGCGGCGCGAATGTGCTGCTGATTTGCACGAATACTATGCATCGGATGGCGCCTGCTGTTGAGGCGGCAGTGAGCGTGCCTTTGATTCATATCGCCGATCCAACGGCGGAACGCATCAAGGCCGCCGGTTTTACCAAAGTGGGCCTCCTCGGTACTGCCTTCACGATGGAGCACGACTTCTACAAGGGAAGGTTAGCGCAACAGCATGGGTTGACCGTCATTGTTCCCGGCGTCGAGGATCGCACAACTGTTCACCGTATCATCTACGAGGAGCTGGTGGCCGGAAAGGTGCTACCAGCATCGAAAGAAGCCTACCGTGCTATCATCGCGCGTATAATAGAGGACGGCGCGGAGGCGGTAATCTTGGGTTGCACCGAGATCATGCTTCTGGTGCAGCCCGAGGACAGTTCGGTCCCGATCTTCGACACGACTGCGCTCCACGCTAAAGCGGCGATTGAGATAGCACTAGCTGGCTGAACGCCAGCTTTTGAGGAAACGCGTGTCTACTCACGTACGTCGTGAGTGGTCGAAAGCGGAAAAGGCCGCAGCTACCTCGACCACGCCCATGACGTCAGCTCGACGATACGGTTGATCGGGTGACCGCCGGCGACACGGGTAAGCACGTCGCGCAGCCAGGCTTCGGAATCGACGCCGTTAAGCTTGGCGGTCTCTATCAGCGTGTAGATCGCGGCGGCACGCTCGCCGCCCTTGTCCGAGCCGGCGAAGGTCCAGTTGCGGCGACCGAGGGCAATGCCACGCAGACAGTTCTCAGCGCGGTTGTTGTCCGGCTCGAGGCGACCGTCATCGCAGTACCGGGTCAGCGCGGCGCGGCGTGTAACGGCATAGCGGATCGCCTTCGCGAGATCATCTCACTTTATCCCACCGGAGGCAGCCATTTGGCACAGCCACACCCCGCCACCCTCCACCTCCTTTCTTTCCTTCAGCATCACCAGTCAAGTCTCTTCCATTTGCTTTACATCTAAAAATATTATTAATTCAGCAACAATGTCTTCGTCAGCAACCACTTCAGAGCCCACGACATCAAAGCCGACAACATCCGAAACATCTGAAGCGACCGCTGCAATCGCAGCAGAAACACCGACGACGTAACCTGCCATCTCAACCAAATTCCTAGGCCTTTGGTATGATCACTCCGGCAACGCCTTCAACGGCAAGGTTCCCCCAATTGAAGAATGGGGCAAGGTTCTCGTTGGGAAGAGGCTTCTTAAGCCGGGTGAGGAGGGGGGTGAGGATGTGAGTCCAATCCGCCTATGCTACTACTACTGCCGTACTCCAGTCTCGTTGGAATAGTTGAAGGCAGTTTCAAGGCTTCCTATCTTCTTTACTGGACATTGTTGTGAGTTATGATTGCTGCTGGCTAATACGTGCATAGTGCGGACGTGTAGACCTTTAAGAGGTTCGATCTCCCGATACCGCATAAGATGTTGAGCTGGGTTGATGATTGTATGCGGATTAGGACGAGGTGGGTTTGCTCGTTGATTCTATTTTCCGAATTTGGGGAAACTAGATCGCTGATGCGTATATACATTGTAGGCTCAATGTGTTCCTCGATTTGGATACGTATATTGTGAAGAAAGTATTGTATGGCTAGCTGTACGCGTGAGAAGAGGGTCCGGAGAGGAGTATATGGGGGGTAGGATATGGTATGGTTGTCTCTGTGGCGCTGAAGTCTAGGGCCCTCAAGAGGTCGTGTTTGTCAAATTTATTTCAACATGCATCTTCTTTTCAGGGACACCAGTCGCGTACATTTTGATTTAGACTGACCTGATACTTTGCGCAACACATCCAAACATTGTGCAGTCAGAGCTTAATTCTATCGTTACCGAGCCTGCTTAACCTGCTCTTTTTGTTCCCTCTGACCTTTCCCAGCAGGGACTGCCGACCTGTGACACCTGCACCTTGGGAATTGAGGACTGAAAGCCTAGCGCCTAGGTGTCTCGCGTTGATGTATGCTTTAATGCTGATGCATATATTTGGGGCTCTTGTATGGCGTTGCTTTTTAGGTTGGAGAATTCTTAAGCCAGGACTTCTTGGACATGAACCATCCATGATTGAGCAGCTTGACGATCTCTTATCTTCAAAGAGCCCGTCGGAGTCACCTGGCACGAGAACTTCTGGAAGGTCGAGCAAACGCGGCAAAACCTCCTCGCCCGAGTCTGCGAAACAGAACACGAGCGAATTTGACCCGTCCACGGCTCCACAGTCTTCTCGATTCGTTCTCGGTGCCTGCATTCTGCTTGCTGGCAACAAATGTGATATGGCCATCATCAGCATATGATGAATCAAAAGCCGAAGAAGATCTCAATCTACTGCAGAGGACGTGCGCCTCTTACAAAGAACTTGATGCGAGAACTCAAGCAAACAACCACACTCGCAAAGTCGGGCGGGCCTTCAAGAGCCTTCTCGAGGTCGTCAACCTCATCAAGACTTCTCAACAACTCTCATCACCACACAATGGGATGGAGCAGAGCAACAACGCCTACAATGCACCAAGCACGAGTAATCCTTTCGGTGAGCAGTATCGGCTCTCTGAATTCGGCAACTTGCCAAGTCCGCCAGCTTCTTCGATACTTCCCCTATCTTGGGAAGCTTTCTCAAACAAGAACACCTCCACAACAATGCCAGGCAGCCCGAGTGTTGGTGTTTCACTTGGATTGCTTACCCCCATGGATTCACAAAATCAACCTTATGATCCACTCCGGCAAAACCTCTTTTTTCCTCATACGCAGCAGCAGATCATGCGACCACCAAGCTCAAATCGCCAACATACGAGTGAGCCAGACATGTCCATGGATTGCTTTCCCGATTCCAGGCTCCTTTCCGAATTTCTGAGAACGGATCCCCCCATGTCGTTCTAAAGGTACACCGTAGAATAATCAGCATTGCTGTTGGTAATTAGATTTGGGTGCAAAAAGTGAGATTGTCTTATTAGATTGAACGCGGTCAACGGCCAATTTCAAAGTAGAAAAAGCGGTATGTCAACTAGATCCTTATAGAAGTAGGACTCTCAAAAGCTGGTTTAGAACGGTAGTTTTCAATCAATCGAATGAATAAAACCGGCGAAGAAAGGCTAAGACACACTCACCACCATTACTCAGTGCCAAAGTTTTGTCTTTCCAGGAGATCGCTTCTTCGATAGCAAGATTGGCCCAGTCTTCCAGCTCCTCTCATGAAGCTACAGATCCCTCAATGCGATCGATCTTTACCGGACCTGGAAGGTGCTCAGCCTTCGGGCGGTCTAGTTGACTACCCAATCTTAAAGGAAGCGGACGGCACCTAGCAATTAGCTAGGCGAAACCCTGACGGGAAACGCCGTTAGCTGATGTTACTCAAACTCTTGTCCGAGAGGATCGAAACTAATCGAATGAAAAGGCACGTACCGCCATGGTGTGACGTGTCAAGCAAGACGGTGATTCGTGTATGTTTGTTCAAGAATGTGACGGTGCTGATAGTGTTGATACTAAAATATCACGCTCAGCGCATGCCAATTGTTTCAGGCGTATTTTGAAGGATGCTTCCGCCAACAGTGTGCCGCTCCCGATAGACATACTGAGCAGAGCGAGAAGAGCATACTAAAAGATCTCCTTTCATGCGTCTTTCTTGAAGGATGCTTCGGTGGAGTAAGCAGGGATTCTACGCATCATCATCACCACATGAATTTGACTTCGTTGACTCAGTAGATAAGGTAGGGCCAGCATACAGAACGCACCATGACCAAGCTGCAAAAATGCAATGTAACGTTGGGGCAAGATAAGTAACCATGGTGGCCTCGGGTAATGATGGTGGCCTCGGAAACGCCACTTTACTTTTCAGCCCTTTCCGATTATGGCGCAAGGCTTGAAGCTGCCTCCCCTAGCGCTGCCGGTGGTCGGCCGGGCCCCAGGGATTCCGCTCCGGGCCTCTAACGCCCCCGAGCCCTCCCCAACGCCTGTCAAGGTACCCGAATCTAAGGTACCTTACACCCTAAGAGATAGCCTACCGTAACGTAACGTACCGGCGCGCCGGCCTCCGAAGCACTCGAGACACTTCATCTCATAGTAGACCTTTCGGAGCCAAGTGCGACGACAACAAGGAATACGCGAATAGTACGCAATCATGGCGGGCTCCAGAACACGAATCGCGCTTCACGTGAGATTTCGCAAATTAGATAAACACGCGGCCATCCGAAAAACTCAATCGAACAACTTGTCCTCGACCAGTAGCGAGATCCCAAAGGTCAAAGAAAAGGCAAAGCAAAGCAATTCGTCCCCTCGGCATCAATACCCTCCCATTATGTTTCACCTGCTCCGAAATAAAAGCCTAAAGCCGCGAACATGGCGGACCAGAGCACCATGGAGAACTTTCATGTTCTCATAGTCGGCGCTGGTAAGCAGCCTTTCAGCAAGGCTACGAATACGTGATATCTAATCGCCAATCAGGCATTACTGGCCTGGTACTTGCTCAGGGTCTCAAGAAAATTCGTCTTGTCGGGGGTGGTTAAGCCACCGTCTTCATTGGAACCATCACAGCTAACACCATTCGCACCCAGGCGGGTGTTCGCCACACAGTCGTAGAGAAAGAAGTGAAGCTCAATTACCGGGGCAATGAATGGACAATGGCCATCCGCTGGTCCCTCGACCGCCTCGAGAAGCTTCTTCCACCCGGGCTGTGGGCAAAGCTCGCAGAGACTTCTTGTAATCCCTCCGTTCCCATGGAAGCGGGTGGTATTTTGCCCATTATCAATGGTGAGACGGGGGCTATGCTTGCAGGCGTACCCTATGCAAAGGGATTGAGGGTTCCGAGGAGTCAGATGCGGGCTATGTGCGCTGAGGGGATCGATGTTCAGGTACGTTACTGCCACATGACTCCGTGTTTTTTCGTACACAAAAAGAACTTGGATAGGTGGGGAATGGAGATCGAAGGAGGGATAGACGAAATAGGCTGACGATGTCACCTTCCGGTCTATCAGTATGGTAAGGATCTCTCCGATGTAGCATTCAACGAAAGCGGCAACGGCGTAATCGCCACCTTCAGCGATGGCACAATTATCCCTGCATCCATTCTTCTCCGCACCGACGGTCCACGCTCCAAAGTTCGGGAATTCGCCATGTCGGTCGCAGACAAGGCGTCAGTGAGCAAGTTCCCTATTTGGCATCATAACATGACTGTCTGCTATGGGGATGCAGACAAAGCCAGGTACTTGAGGCAGCAGTTTCCTACAAGCTACTTGGCTTGGAGCCAGCGGTCATTCCATGCTTTCCAGTCAAGTCAGTTCCGCCTTTTCTTCCCCCTTACCACCCTTTGAACCTCTATCTATCCGGCCAAAGAGGGCCTTTGCCAGCCCCTAAATCACGTGGCCATCCGTGCTAAATCCTTCCAAATCTCTAGTCTCTAGCATGCCTGATGCCCCGACCACCCGGAAACATGGGTATTCCATCTCGCAATGGCCTGGCTCGGGAACCCCGACCATTCGCTCGGCTACAAAGAGCGCCTTGCTATGATCAAGGAACGCGCAGGGGAGCTAGCCGAGCCCGCCCGCTCAGCCTTCACATGGATCCCGCCAGACACGCCCGTGCACAAGGCAGATATCAGTTACTGGATCACTCAACCGTGGGATAATCATGGAGGAAGAATGACGCTGGTAGGAGACGCCGCGCATCCAATGCCGCCATGTGAGTCCGATGCATCCACTCACTTCAAACCCCTTCCTCTAACCCTCTGCTCCCAACAACCAGACCGAGGCCAAGGCCTTAACCACTGCATCTGCGACGTATCGCATCTCCTCTCCGCCCTTACCTCCATCCTGAGCAACCAATCCACATTATCTGCCGCCATAAGCGCCTACGACGAAGAAATAGTGCCCCGCGGCGGTGAAGAGGTGAAATGCTCCGTCGAGAACGGATTCATGCTTCATGACTGGCAGAAAGTGCTGGAGAGCCCCGTGTTTCGGAATGGGTTTAAGCCGATGACGGGTCATGATGATGCGGAGGCGAAGGAGGAGGAGGAGGAGGAGGAGGAAGAGAGGAAGGGGGTGAGCGGGCATGCTGAGGTGCAGATGAAGAGGGAGAAGGAGGAGGCGGCGGTGGGGAAGATTGAGGTTGCTGCGCACTGATGAGATGTGTGTGTATGTGTGGCGAGAGGAGGTGTCGGACAATTGCGGATAGTGATAGTGGTCAAAGTAGTTTACAGCAGACTATGTAACTCTCTCATCCAAGTTGCCAGAAGAATGAGTAGGTCGAGGTCCTCCGGGAGTAGACCAATGCTCTCACGGGATAGACCAACTGTTTAGTACGAAGCAACACCCCTGCGCGGCACCACAATCCTGGTGCGTACTTGATGAACGGAACACACCCAGCTTTAATACGCGACGAGCGCATTGGATTGAGAGATGGACTCAAGAATGGGATTCATAATGAGAATAGTTCGTGGCAGCATCGCTTATTTTGTACACCTCACCGGAGCTCGCGCTTTCAGAGAGGAAATGAGAGCCGCCGTCTCTTGGTCTCTAATGCCTCTGAGGCCTCATCTACACTATGCTTTCGAGGAGTAGCTTTACGCTTCCCCGTTATCTTGACTTTCTTCGCTACTGTGTGTAGCTAGCAGCTCACATAAGAGTCCGGAATGTCTGCAGGTAATAAAACTCCCATGCAGTTGGCACCGACGTGATTTGTTGGAGCAGGTGCCGCATTTCTCGCGGTGTGGGTTTCGATATCGAAGTCTTTTGCTTCCACGGTGGATATACTGGAGAGGGTGAAGGTCTGTAAAATTGACACTGAGATGTGTGCTGGAAGGTTGATGAGGAGAAATTCGAACTCAGGATCCGCTCCCGTGACCTCAGTCGCAGGATCTGTCGCTTTCAGCCAGGATACTGTTGATTGTATTAGATGTGCCAATTTGGAAATTCAGGAACAGATCTTACAAGGGACCCGTCCTATTTCTTCTCCTTTCATAGCAACCATATACGCGTCTTCGTCCGCTTGCTCCGAGGTCATAAGCACTTCGTCTCCTTCAGCCAAATTCATATTATCATCGCTCATGGCTTCGTATGACTCGATAGCTATTATCCTTTATAGTAAAATTTGCACTCAACGTTAGGAGTAAAGCGAATATACCTGGATATGACTTAGCCTGCGTGCAGGATGATAATAAGCCTTCATCAAATGCTCTTGGAATTGCTGTTTGACATCTAATATATTATAGTGAGAAAAAACCCTCGAAAAAAGAGGAAGGTTATATCTATTCCCATGGTTGGAGGTGACTTGAGATTAACTATAATCGGAGGGGCTGTTAGAACATCAAGATGATGTCCGTCGGCTTTGAATTAATTGTGGGCCTTGAGGAAGTCCTGACACAGAGGGGCCTCGCAAGGGCCTCTCTGCTTTCTTGAGTGTCCCAAGGGACAATACTATACTGATATTTTGGGCATATTCGTCACCGTCGAAGACGTACGAATGATGAGAGATATCGAGCATTTCTAGAGCACTCAAATTGAGGCGATACTAATGAACGTTGCCGATAATTTTCGAGAGTGCCTAGTCTTTCCAATATAGAAGAAAGAAAAAGGAATGCGAGAAAGCTGGTAGAGATGTTCGCGAAGAATGAAAGGGGATCAAAAGTAAGGGGAAGGAGGAAAATGATTCCCGTTAGAGCGTGTGGTGATTGCGCTAGCAATTCACAGCTGTCACCCTTTCTCAATATGGTGGGCCATGATTGACTTCTCCGATTCCAGGAGGACGATATGGGGGGCGTTCTTTCTGTGCTGCAGCGGAGCGAGCTCCCACTGCTTGACACATCTATCCAACAGTGCGTCTACCGCCCCTTCCAAGTTACGACATGCAGGGCCTTCTCGTTTGCGTCGTACAGGAGGCAGTGTTCGCAATAGTTCAACTAGTTCGATTTTGACCCCAAAGCAACTAACTACGCTAATTTTTAGCGTAACTAGTTCAGTTATGTAGCCAAACCAACTACCAACTGTTAACGCTAGTTCTTAGCAGGTCTGCGCTAGTTTGAACTAAAAGTTAAACAGTTTGCATGAAATTTATATAATTCATAAATTGCTCATAAATTGCATTTATGGAGGGCACAAATTAATGATTTTTAAATATGTCGAACAAGGAACGTTCTACCAGGCATCTGCCATGCGCGCTACAACGGCAACCTCATCGACAGTAGTCAGAGGTGCTTATTCAAAATTTACAGACATAGGCTGTGTATGTACGAGTACTTCTGGCGATGGTGTGGGTGAATCTTTGGTGGATCGTACTTCCACGTATCGGAGGTTACTTGTACCAAGTCCATAACGTGTAGGCTTGTTATTTGCAACACGCCTTGGATTTCGAGCCGACTAAGCTTTTCAACAGCCCATTGTCACAGTTTCCAGACACAGGCTGTGTATGTACGAGTACTTCTGGCGTCGATGTGGGTGAATCGTTGGCAGCGCTTTGAGCTTTGAGTGGGGTGGCCTGGGCTACAATTCTTTTCAACAATCGTGTAGACGTCTTTATAGTCTTCTGGATGCAAGTTATTGATGTAATTCGCGACTCTGTGCAACTTTGATCAGTCCAGTTGCTACATATGTAAATCGAGACATCTTACTTCACTTTGCTGGTCCCATCTCGGATTCCAAACTCCAATGGTACCCATTGTTGAAGTTTTGAAGGTCCCCATAGCTACTCACATTGCCAATCCACCACCCATACCACACTTCATACGGCTCATGCGTGCCAAGAATCGAAATCGCTATCTTCCTCTGCCCCCAGAATCTCACCTAGCTAAAGAACTCCCCTGTCGCGCGCTCGTCATCGGTGATCATCGAAACATCACTCCCCATCGGGCTAAGCCCACCCTCATCGACAGGCAACGCACTGCTAGCAGCGGCAGCAGCAGGGGGACTGCTAGTAGCCCCAGCAGTCCCCACCCCTGCAGTCCTCCTATACCCAAACTGGGGCGGCGGCGGAGGTGCATCAAGCAGTGGCTTAATGGCCGCAGCCACCTGCTTCCGAGTCATTCCACGGTACCGCTCGATGTAGTCAATATTCTCAGGCTTGCATGCATTCTTCTTGGTGTCGAAATTCCCACCCCGAATCACGTTACCCTGGTCATCTTCTTTGGATATCCCCTTGTTGATGCGATTTTCTCTGTCGCGACTACCATATACTGCGTTCCGACCGATAGCAGTCGGGCCGCTCTGCTTCCATGTACCTGAGTATACCCCTAGCGGCTTCTGTCGAAGTTTACTGGCAGACGCTGGATTACTGGTAGGCACCCAGTGCGCAGGTGGGGAAGGGGGGGCGGGAGGCGTGGTCGGACGGGATGGATTGAACGGAGGTGGAGACGGGCGGAACTGGCGGTGACTGCTATGGGCTGGTGCTGATAGAGTCACTCCAATCTGCAAGCCGCCAGTCACCGTAATGGCATTCTGGTTCCCTTTGCCACGCTAGGGGCAATTTCTACTGCTCTAGTCACCATCGAATGAACTGAATTATTGCTGACCAGCCCGTGTGGGTAAATGATGCTACCATGAGGAAGATTTAGTAAGCTTCTCCCGTATTGATTTTGTGTTCGAGACTGAAGCTGCGCCACTGCTCATCCAAGTCTTCTTGCACATACCGTAAGCTGCAACGTGTGGATCTTGGAGGTATATTGGGAATAGTGTGAGCATGAATGCCTGATCGTAGTCCTAAATCTCTTCTTTTGCCTTGATACCGTTCTCTTTGAGAAGAGCGGCTTGACAGTTACCCTTTGCCTGCGACCACTGGTGTTCAAAAGAGGAGATACCATCACCTTAAGGATGGCTGCTTCTTCACGCGTATCGGTGTCAACCAGGCGACCTGAGATGGAATTGTTACTGAGGTGTTTGACTGCTGAGACTGACCAGAGAGCACTCAGTGTCACTTAGCATGATCAATGCTTTTTCAGAGACTCGGAGGAGGCCTTCTAGCAGTGGAGTCTGTTGCGTTTCACGAGGGCTGGGTCTTACAGACAGAAGAGAAGGGCTGTTACTCCAGAAGTTTCGAAGAGCTGTTTGAGAAGCCAAGCCTATTGAAGTCACAAGGGCTGTACTGGACTAAGCGACAAGGGAAAGAATTTTGGTAGAAAACTCTGAAGAGCTGTCAAAAAGATTGGCTCCAGATAAATTTAAAACACCAATTTTGACCATTTCCTGATGGTGGAGGCCCTTGAAGTTTTCACCTCTGTCACTCTTGATCCAGGTGATGTCTTGCCTGAGGGGAGTCCCACAAAGCAGACATACTCAGTAGTTAGCCCAGTGAATTGAAGCTATCTATCAGAGCAATCGTAATACTCGACAGAGAATAGAAGTAGATCTGCGATAGTCTTCTTTGTGGTTTGGCACGTACTGCGATACCCTTCTAATGATTAACATTTGGTGTTTGCGCCCAGGACGCTGTCTGGACTCACTGACCCGCATATGCTCATTGATGCTCGCGAATGTCATATTATACGCTCCCCATCATCTTCAATGTGCTCCTCAAGGTGCTCGTTATCGTTTTCGAAGTATTCGTGTAGACGCTCCCCATTTTGCTCCTCAAAATAATCATCACCATTTCTAAAATGTTCGTCTCCTGTTTCATCTCCATCATGGTCGGTGGAGTGAGGGTCAATACCTGGTTTGAGTCCCATGAGTATTTTGTTTGGACTCCCTCTGTGGTGTGAGCACTCATAACGTCAATGGCGTACTGCAATGCAGACACTAGGTCAGAGGCACGAGCGTTATGCTTCCTGTTGTCTACTCAGCCTATGCAAAAAGCTCACAGCCCGAATGAAGCATGCACAGCTCTCTCCTATGGCATCCACCATACGAAGAGGATGATTTGTACATCAAGCTTAGACAGATCAGGGATGGAGAGGTGAATCGAGCTGCCGAGATGCGCGTCGGATTCCGGGATTGCTCTAGTGGCGAGGGTGGTCACCGTGCGGTACAAATTCTTACGGTGGATGACAGGTTGATGACAGGTTTTGATCTCTGATGCAGGCTGTGTATGTTGACGATACAGCTCGCATCTCGTCGCCAAGCTCTGTGGTCCGTTGCTGCTCAAGGGTACCGCCAGACAAGTTGATCGAGGCCTGTCGTCGCTCTATATGCGTTTGCCTGTTTCGTAATTAGGTATGAGTTGAGCTGTCGGACTTCTCGAGACGGGTACCAGTCTTGAGAGAATACTAGCAAAATGAGAAGGAGGCATATTTACACCAACACCATTAGCCATCAAATTGTTCAAGGTCTCTATCAGAGTGCCTGGGAAAGAAAAAAACGGAAAATACGGCGGGAAATGCTGTATTTGGCTATGGGAAGAAGATTTTCGTGAGAAACAGGTGACAAAAAGTCCGCCGTCCGTCAAGCCGCCACAAGATCTCAGCGCTTACACCATCTGGACGACGTTCCCTCATCTGCGAAGCGTCTAGAGGATACCATTGCATTGGGTTACAGATAGAGCTGATCTCGAAGAAAACATGATTCTCTGAACAATGATGATCCATGATCTCGATCTCATGCCCCTGGGCCACAGATTAGCCAGTCGCCGTGCTCTCGCAGCAGCTGCATTCTTGGTCGCTCTGTCCGGCGTCATCTTGGCTACACCACTTTCTTGAGTGCTGAGCGTCGCTGAGTCCGGGATGATGATGTTTGATTCGATGTTAAGCGATTTTCAATCGAGGTTAGAAAAGGTTGGCAAGCCCTGTCACCAGCAGTACTTGTATCGTTGACATCAAGGATGCCGCTTCCCTTGCTTCCAATATGAACAAGCAGTATATGAGGTCGCCGAATTTACCTTGTGCGTTGTTCCAGGCTTTTGGTAGCTCTGGAACATATTTTTTGGTGGTAATCCAGAATAAGCAGAGCTGGAGAAGAGCGTGTCTCCGAATCATACAAACGAGTGATCACAAGTGAAGTCTGACTCACGCCCACGCCCCTGTCGATAAATCAGAGACTCCCTCAGCCAGCTCTAGCAAGGTAAGCCACGTTCTTGTAGATCTAAGGCACAAAGACGGTACCTTAGACGTGTACCAGATTGAGTTGCCTCGATGCCAGCTCGGATTGCCTCGCTGTGGCCGCGAGCAAATCGTACACATCGACAAGTCGCTGGCACCAAACTGCGTCCACTGGTTCCACTGGAGTGGTGCGGAAGCCCATGCGACAGTCTTCTAAAGTCAAGCAATCTTTGTTGCTTAATACTTGTGAAAGTGAATTCGGGGAAAGGTGGTGTAGTCGCCCTAATATGTACTCTGATGGCCAAAATTGAGGCCAATGAGGCCATTTTTAACTAGATCGTTGGAAATGGGTTTCAAATATCTGCCAGTGCCTCCAAAGCCGGCGGGTATTATTTGTTTGCCTCTCAACTGCATCGCAAGCAGAAAATGTATTAGATTTACTGTTCCAAGTGAGCTGAAAAGGGTTTTTTCTCGTGCGAATACAAGCTCAGAACGAAAAACCTACGAGCATAAAATCTGTAGTGATGTGTACCCTTCACCGAGTTGCCTAGCGACTGCGAGCAGTTTTTCATCTTTGCATCGGATTGAATTAGCCATTGCAATGGCCATCGCAAATTGAATGATGAAGGCGGTTGGGTCGTGTGTACGAGTACCTTTAGTGCTGCCAAAATCTTCAAGACCTATGGGATTCTGTTAGCAAGTCTGGAAAAGCAGCTCACAGGCCTCTTGTCCGAAACTGTGGTCTCGACGAAGGTCCCACCTGCCTCGTCATACAACCTCCATTGTATATCACCCAGCCCATGGACGATCCTCTTAACATCTTCCAGCTTTGGACAAGAGGCGGCCGACATGGGAAGATGCTTGTGAAAAGGATCAGTGTCATTCGACTGCTGGTGATACCCCTGTTTGTAATAATATTGCCAGGTCAAGCCGAGATCTTCCTCAATATTCTTGCCCTCCAGCAACAACGCCAGGCCTGGGATTTTTGCGAATGCTCTTTGCTTGCAGGAGTCCCGGAAGTAGGAGTTGTTGACTCGTTTGTACTGATACCCTGGGTTAACCGCCTCCCATTTCGCAGTCCTCCCATGCTCGCGCCTTAGGTGGCGTAATTAATGCTGCATCTCGCCATCTTGAAAGGGTGGCGATTTCGGCTTTGGAATTGATGTGAGATGTATAGGAAGAGAGCAGATTTGAACGCTCTTACCCCGAGTTCGTACTCAATGCAGGGATAGGGTTCAGCAGTGGAACTCACCGGAGGATAAATGAATCCTCTTGAGTGTTCATGGGGTTGGGCTACTTGTTTGGCCCTATCCAGAGCCTCCTGGTGTTCTGCAGGAAAGGGAACTTCGATGGACACCAAAACATGCTTCGTCGACTCGATAATCGGTCCATAAAACCCCGCGAACGCCGCTATTCGTCGAAGCATCAGCTTCTCCAGTATACCTGCGATGTAGTCTGCCGCTTGGATTATCATCTTCTAGAGATCGGGATCCGCATATCCACCATATCCCCAGACTTCAACAAACGCTCGTATTGTCACAGGCGTACGTAGACGTTGCGTTATTGGCCCAATCTTGACTACACAGAAGGCCGAAGACACCCTGAAGTTCCTTTGGGCGACTGGCTCGACGGAGTGCCACTCATGGACCAAGACTTGTATTTAGTTTTTTTATGTATTCATATAGGTATCTAACGAGACGATGCCGCATGGTCATTTGGAGGAGGTATGGCAAAGAATATCAATGCAAGGCATGACTTGGAATTAGATGTATTGTGAAAGAAAGAGACATTGAACGAGAATTCGTGTAATGAAGGCATGTGAAGATGAAGACATGAAGCGCAATAGCTCGACAACTTGCTGTGAAGTCAGTGATATCTGAAAGCCTGTCCAGAATAAGCATCGATTCGTATCACGGTCAATGCACTCTAAAAGCATAGATGAATAGAAAATACTCCAAAACGTGATTTGGAACGAGTCATTAATTATGAAAATAGGCGGCCAGGGTATCATTCGTTGGGAATCAGTAGGTCTTTGATAAAGGTAATCAAATGATTATACGATCAAAGCTATACTTACCAACCGCCCTACTCTTCAGCCTCCCAATGTCTCGCGCGCTCCGCCTCATCAGTTCACCACCGGCTCCAACCCTCGTCTTCGAGACGAGTGGAGCTGGCTTAAGTCCCAGCGGCAGTACGCTAGAACTCTCATCATTGAGCGCAATAGTCAAAGGTTTGATAGAGAGTGCTGCAATCTGACTTTGACCTGGTCTTGGTGGTTTGATAGATGGTTGACGAGAATTCTTGCCGCAAAGTAGGATTTCGCCAAGCATACCTTTCAGATAGGTAGCTTCCTCGATCCCCTCCAGCGCAGCTGAAATCTCAGCTTTCATGTAGCCTATCGTATTCGCCATCTCGGTGAATTGGTCAGTCGTGGAATTTCCCAATACCCAGCCGCCAGTTCCAACGCTGTCAATTACACAGTTGAAGAGGTGCGCAATGTAGCAAATCTGGTTGTTGTCTTGAATGCCGGACTCGACTAGTTCAAAATCATCCTCGTACAGGGAGAGCCACCCATTTCGAGCGATCTCCAAGCGAAGCGTGTCGACGAGTACACGGAGCTGCTGTGTCGATAACTCTGCTTTGAGCGCTGGACCTATTGACGTTGATGGAATTGCATACAGTCTTTTCAGAGTGAGATTAAGTATGTGATGGTCTAGTTCACTACCTTTCGGCCCTTGGGACGATGAATTATTTGGGTCTTCACCATTTGTGAGCTGTATCTTGTTGGAGTTGTTGTCATCACTGTTTCCCGAGCCACCGTTGGTAAGAAATTTTGGCGTCTCCTCAATTTCCGGGCCTGATGCGCTGCGGGTAACGATAGCTAGAATATGAACAAGCTCTTCCGAGCTTAAAGGAAGAGGACTGGCTAGAAGAGATGACAGAATTTCGAGTGACCGATCCCATCCTGCAAGGGCTTGAATCAGCGCTCCAGTCACAAGGTTCGAAGTGAACGGCATCGCTCCGTGATGTTTCATTGCCATCTCGATATAGTGTGCAGTGAAGAAGCCCGCTTCAATTAGCGAGTTGCAAATCTCGCGTTGGAGAAACAAGACCTTCAGCTTCCGAGGAGCATTGGTATCCGAAACGTCAGCCGAATGAACCGTCTCCACGGAGAACATCCTACTGAAAGACTGGTAGACTTTGCCTTTGTCGGGGACCGGACTGCTCTTTGAGCCCAAGGCTCGAAGTGTGGCTCTTTGGAAATGCTCTGCGCTAAATTGAGGAGATCTGGTGTCAAGTTCAGCGCCAAGATGGTTACCGTCACTTGCTGTGATCGGTGGCAGATATGTTCCTAAAGATTTGATCTTCCGCTCTGATGTATCATCATCAAGGCTTCTCTTGACTGCCAAAGAATAGCCTTTGCCAACCGAGGCTGCCAAAGACGCATCTCTTTTGCGCTTGGAAGCCCTCCTACCCTGTGTTGTCGCGCTTGACAGCTGGAATGCTAGTACTTTTCGCCCCTGTAGTGCAACCACAAGACCCAATGGAGCAAAGTATGAGAGAAGCTTTGCGTCGCCTTCACTGGGTGGCTCGTCACTAGGAGCCTCAGAGGTCCTTGTAGCAGCGGACGCTCCGGATTTATGGGAGAAGGAAAAGGAATCCTGCAATGAATGGTATGTAGAATCAACGATCGTGAGTGTCCGAGAAGTGCAGCTTGCAAGAAGGCCAGGGGATATGTGTAGACACGACGAAAAGGTGGAACCCAATTTCAGTTCATGAGCTATCTGGGGGATGGATCCAGTAAGATCGTAGATGATCATCACTCTTTCGTCGAGCTGATACAACGTCCCACTTGCGGCGTGCAAAGTGAATTGAGATGATTTCGATTGCAACGACTGCGGCTCAGGGATGACTAACGATGTAAGTTGATGTAGATAACGTCCAGTAGAAGACCTCATATTAGTCTCTACGTCTGGAGCGTTGAGACTGAAAATTTGGAGAGCCAGGTGATTGTTCTCACTAGCATTCCCTTGTTGTCGAGATCGAGACACCACCAGCAGGAGAGCACCGTCAAGATCGTCAGAGCTTTTCTCCACTTTTGCCAGCAAATCTTCCCTGTTCCTCAACATCGTCTTCTTTGCTTGCTCAACACTCAATGCTGTTGCGACTTCCACGTGGGCACTCTCAGCTGCTTCCTGCGCCGGATAACCCTGCTGAATTCCTGCGGTCCACTCAAAAGACTGGAGGCTTTCCGAATAGCAATTGACCGTGCCATTCTCATGCACTGTTATTAATTTGTTCCCAGAAATGCTTTCATTCTCACTACAACTGACATGAAAAGTATCCAAGTGTACTATAGGACTCGCTTTCTTGTTCAGACTGATTGATGATGAGGAGATTTGGCCCTTGGGTTCTTTCTTGGTACCGGAAACTTCGGAGAAGCAGAGAATACGAGACGTTGGAGATGTTATAGAACAGTAGGTGTATCTTCTGGGCGTCTCGGCCCCCTGCCTCCGGTATCGAGTGGAGCATGGTGGGCAGGTGAAGACCGCTTGGGGAGAGACTGCGTAAGACGTGATGATCTTAGATGATTGAATCTGAAGAAGTCTTAGTAAGTTCTTGAGGCCAATTCCAGACACTAGGCGAAGATTACATCATAGATATTGACACCCTCGCGGTCAATGGCGAGCGCAAGCTCCGTTCTCTTCCTCTTCTTTGATCCTGCAACGGCGTGGACATCGGCAGAGAGGATTTTGCCTGAAGAGCCTGAGATATCCCGCGATATCTCCGCCAATGTGTAAGGGTTCTGTATCATTTTGCTATAATGCCCTAGAGTATGCTGACTGGTACTGCAATCTCAAGTGGAAGGCACTTGCATTTGGTTTGTCCTTCACCAGCTTCAGAAAGGTTTCTTGTGACAGCCGCGGTGTTCGGGAGATCCTCGGGCCGAGAAGCCTTTCAACGGGTGAAGTCAAGACGCGGATACTCTGTGTGGGGCACCCGACTCGAGATAGTCTCGGCGCCGTTTTAGGCGGCGTTCTCACTTGTTATTTTCCGTGGATACAACATTATTAAACTAAGCCTCGATATTTATTATTCTAGAACTAGCGCCTTGACTATCTTTCTAGTATACTAGGCTCGTAATTCTATAAAATAATTAATATTTTTATATTATTAATTATTTTACTATTAAAGTAATTATAATTAAATATTTTTAATTATTAAAATTACTTAAAATAATATTCTAAAGCGTAGTATAATAGACGAAAATAAATTATAAAGAATTATATATTTTAATATAATTATAATATCTTCTTTAAATAGAAACCCGCGCGAAATATTATAAAATTATTTCGATTAATACTATTATTTTAAATTACCGAAGAGTTTTATAATTAATAATTAATATTTTCTTTAAAAATACTAGCCCCGCTTTTAAATCTTTAATTAGATAGTAATTATAATAATCGAACGAAAATTAAATTATTTCTCGAATAATCTTGTATAAATTATTAATAATATCTTCCGAAGACGAATATAAAATAAGAAAATACTTTATCTATATCGAGTCTTTTTAGGTACCCGAGTTAAATAAAATAAAATAAAATTTTATATTATTTTTAATATCGAGTAAAATTTACTAAATAAACCGAGTTTTAATATTTTATTATACGAAATTTACCGCGTATATTAAAATTACGCCGCGGAATAGGGAAAAGAAGAGATAAAACTAACTCTTATTCTCTTCCCCGGAGTAGGGAAGGGAATAGATAGAGAAGAGAAGAGAATATTAAAAGAAAATAAAAAAGAGAAGGGATTCCTTATTATTTTTTATTTTTACTCTTTTTATAAAGTTAATAGTTATAGCCGATTAATACGCTTTTTTAACGCGTACTCTAATTATATTAATCTTTATCCTAACCTTAAATTATACTAGTTATTCTAGTATATTTTTAATTCTTTTTATTAGATATATATTCACGACTTATTATAAGGAAAATAGATATAATATATTAAGATTTTATTATACTAAGTATTATAGAATATTAATATTTCCTCTATATACCCCTATTAGATTTTTTAATAATCTAATATCCTTCGCTTAAATAATTATATATTTAGTATATATAATAGTAAGATTCGCTACTATAAGTTCTAAAAATTAGTATATTTAGTAATATAATAGGTTTAAAATTTATTAGAAAGTAATATAGTCGTATAATACTCCGTTATTTTTTATAGTATTTTTAGAGTAACTAGTTATTATCGGAAATTATAATCTAATTATATATTTTATATAATCTCTTGAACTAGACGCTGAAATAGCGCTTTAGGAATAAGAAGTTTAGTAGTTTTTTAATAATATCGAATTTAACGAAGTATAGATACTAGTAATAAATTAGTATATTAATTAAGATAAAATTAAGTAAAAAGACGAAATATTTACGTCCTTAATTTATATAGCGTCGACGGGTTATAGGAATAATTTTTATTTTCTATCCCTACTTCTTAACTTATTATTATAGGGTTTTTCGAGTTATTAAAGAGTATATACTAGTACCTTTATTAATATTTTAAATTAGGTTCTTACCCGATAATTAAATTTAATCTCCGTTTATATCCTTTACTTTCTCTATATTAATAGATTAATATAATAATTACGATAAATCTAGAATAAAAAGTAAGATATTTATAGTTTATAGATTTTTTTAGGGTCTAAGATTTCTCCTCTTTTTAAATTTAGAATTTCTTGACCTTAGGGGCTATAAATAATAATAAATTAATATATTAATTACGATAAAGTTAGGATATAAACTAAATATTTCTTATCTCGAGTTTTCGCTACTATTTTAACTAAGGTAATATATTAATATAATAATTAAAATAATATTAAGAGAAAGAGTTAGGAAAATTATTATTTAAAATTTTATTTTAGATTAGACCTACGGCCTTCTTTTTCTCCTTTATTTTTTTATCTTTACGAGTTTTTTAATTTATAGGTATTTTATTTTAAACGACTAGATATATAGACTTTTTTTTATTAAATAATTTTAGATCTTCGAGTTTTAATTAATTAATTTATAATAAGGCTCTTAAATTACGCTTAATATTAATTAATATCTCGGTGGAATCCGGCTTTTCTTATTTAATAACCGGTTTTTAGTATTTAATTACGTATTTAGTCTCCGTAATAAAATACTATTTATATAGTAGAGTATAAAGTCTCTCTTTACGGTATAAATAAAATTAATTTAAATCTAAATAAAGAAAATAAAATAAATACATCTACAAAAGTGCAAGCGACTCTAAGAATCCTGGTTTACTCGGAGCGCTCAGGCCCGCTCGCGAGCGCTAAAATAGCTTAGAGCTAGGTAAGAATTCTCAGGCCCGCTTAGGCCCGCTCAGGCTCGCTCAGGCTCGCTTAGGATTATTTAGGATTCTTAATACCGGCTTAATATGCTCAGGGCCGCTCAGGATTATTTATTTACATGGCCACTACTGCTGCCATAGATATGCGCATACATGGCCACTACTGCTGCCATAGATATGCGCATACATGGCCACTACTGCTGCCATAGATATGCGCATACATGGCCACTACTGCTGCCATAGATATGCGCATACA
>JAABUK010000722.1_pt1 | contig 67436 bp, 60 predicted proteins | sample 5559141 | NCBI WGS metagenome assembly JAABUK01 (sample SAMN10711869, study PRJNA513367) | rock metagenome | isolation source: Antarctica rocks | place: Antarctica: Victoria Land, Pudding Butte nord | collected 2016-01-03 | reverse complement strand
GATGGTCAAGTACCGCTGGCTGTGGCCGGAAGCCTACACCGACTTTGCGACCCTGTGCCAGAGCGTCACGGGCATTCTGGCACAGGTCGGCACGAAATATGCACTTTCTTTTGCCTAACTACTTAGCTTGGTACAAGCAGTCGCAATGACCTCCAAGCGGCGCGAAAGCAGAAAGCTTTTGTTAGTTAAGAACTCATGCAGCTCCGGGTCCTTTGCCAATGCCCCTTCAAAAGCTTCATCGGGTTGTCCTTTGTCAACACGCTTTAACCACTCATGTCCTGTTTTGAGTGGATGCCGAGAGGACGGAAACCGGCTAAAAAGCGCCTGTGCCCGATGCAGCAAGTCAAGCTCCTGCTGGAACATATTCAGGTAAGTCGCATTCATCAGACTATCTCTGACCGTGTCGCTCGGAGAAAGCAGCGTGGCAGAGGCTCCGCAGTGGGAACAAGATACTGACACGTCCGTATACTGTTGAAGCGCCGACCGCGCCGCCGTGTAGGCCATATTTTGCCTACTTATTTCTCCGCTCGGCGCGTCTCAGGGCCGCTTTGACGCCCCCAGCGGCGTCCGGCGCGGTCAGCGAGGGCGTGGGTCCAGAGCAGGATGCCGTCGCCGAAGCTTGCGGTCACCAGCTCCCATTGCAGGCGCAGGCGGGCGGGGAGTGGCAGGCGGCGCTCGGCTTTGTAGGCGGCGGCCAACGGGGCGAACTCGCGCCACAAATCCAGCGACGGCTCGCGGGGCGGGAGGCGGTGCAGCAGCGTCATCGTCCGCTCCAGCGCCAGCAGTTCCGAGGCCGCGTCGGGGTCACGGGCGAGGTGCGCCTGAAAATCGGCGCGGGCGGCAGGGTCCAGCGCGTCTTCCAGATAGTCCGAAAACCTGTCTCGTGCCTGTTCGCGTGTCATCGGCTCTCCTTCCTTTCCGGCCCTTCCGGCTCCCAAAGCGCGTCCGGGTCAACCAGCTCTAAGTACGGCTGAAACTTCGTCTTGAAGACCAGCCGCGCCCGGTGCAGTTTGGACTTGACATTCGCCAGAGACAGCTCGGTAATCTCGGCGACCTCTTCATACGACAGGCCCTGCAAGTCCCGCAGCGTGAGCAGAAGCCGTTGCTCCGGGGTCATCTGCGAAAGCACTATGTCCACCACCCGCTGCAATTCGTGCGTCTCGGCAATTCGCGCTACGTCCGCGCCGGTGTCGGACGGCTCCGGTACATGGCCGGGTGTCTCCGGCTCCGAGTCCAGCGACCCTTCGGTCAGCCCCAGCCGCAGCCGCTGCTCGCGCAGGTGATTCAGGCAGACATTGCGGGCAATCGTCAGCAGCCACGTCCGAAACTTGGCATCCCCGTGGAAGCCGCCCAGCGAGCGCATGGCCCTCACAAAGACCTCCTGTGTCAAATCATACGCTTCTTCGCCGTTGACCATCCGGTGCACCAGGCTGAACACCTGAGTCTGGTACTTGCGAAACAAAATCTCAAACACCGCCGGGCTGGCCGTCGCCCGGTACTGCCGCACGAGGGCAACATCTGGGTCCAGGCGCGGCAGCAGCGGCGAAGGCGGGCGTGTGCGGTCCCTAAACATGACGTGAGCGAAGTCCTATTGAGTTTCTGACACATAGAAGCAGAAAAAGTTGCAGTCAAATTTTGAAGTCTTGCTTTGGGGCCATCAAAAGGTGCATCACCCGTTCGGCGGCATCGGCCAGAAATACCGCCCCGCCGCACAGGGCATCGGCCAGCGGCATCGGGCCGGGCACAATTGGAAACGCCGCCCGCAGGCCCAGTTCGGACAGCGCCCGCGCTGCATCGCTGTCCACCGAGCCGCCAAACGCCAAAACGGGAACGCCCCGCGCACGGGCGCGGCGCAGGACACCGGAGATCGCTTTACCGCCGAGCGTCTGCGCGTCAATACGCCCTTCGCCGGTCCAGACCCAGTCGGCGTCTTCTAACTGCGTCTCAAAGCCAATCGTATCCAAAACTAAATCTATGCCGCTTTGCATTTCGGCCCCTATGTGTGCCATCAGCCCCGCGCCGAGGCCGCCCGCCGCGCCCGCGCCGGGACGGTCAGCAATACCCGGCGGCAGCAGAGATGCCAGCCGCGTCAGCCCCGCTTCCAGCTCTTGCACGACAGCCACGGTCGCGCCCTTTTGCGGCCCAAATATCTGCGTTGCCCCTAATGGTCCCAACAGCGGGTTGGTTACATCCGAGGCCAGCACTACCGGCACAGAGGGCAGACGCAGGCTCGAAGCGTCAATACACCCCAGACGCCCCAAATCGCCGCCCGTGATTGGCGCGGCCAGCAGTCGGCCCGCCGTGTCAAAAAACTGCACGCCCAGCGCCTGCAAGGCCCCTGCCCCGCCGTCGTTCGTCGCACTGCCACCGAGGCCGACAATCAGCCGCCGCGCCCCGGACGACGCGGCTTCTTCTATCAGCTCGCCGATGCCGTAAGTCGTAGTCCGTCGCGGGTCGCGTTGTTGGGGGGCACAAGCAACAGCCCCGCCGCCAACGCCATCTCCACCACCGCCGTCTCGCCGGTTGGCCCCAGCAGGCCAAACGCCGCTTCTACCGGACTGCCCAGCAGCCCCGTCACCGTGACCGGCACACGGCGTCCGCCAGTCGCCGTCACCAGCGCGTCCAGCGTCCCCTCCCCGCCGTCCGCCAGCGGCAGGGAGACGCAGTGCGCTTCCGGCGCAACCCGGCGGATGCCTTCCGCCATCGCCTCGGCGGCTTCAGCAGCGGAGAGACTTTCTTTAAACGAGTCGGGGGCGAGGATGAGTTTCATGCGCCCCCACGGTTCAGCGTCAGAACCACGGTCGTGCCGCCGGTCCCGGTCAGCAGGTGGACAGAGTCAACGGTCTTCATCATCAGGCTGAAGCCGTGCCCGAGTGAGCCTTTAGTGCTGTAGCCGACTTCGAGTGCCGCACGAGGCAGCTCGGCCAGCCCGATGCCCGTTCCCTGATCTCTGATCCACACCTGCACGGTTTTCTCATCTGCCCGGATATCGGCCTCACCGCCGTGCCCATGAACGACGGCGTTCATCGCGGCTTCGCCGACGGCAGTAGCGAGACAGTCCACCTGATCGGGCGAGAACCGGCGGTCACGCGCAGCCTCGGCGGCCTGGTGACGGGAGGCAGCCAGAGTTTCGCGTACGATCGGGACCGTCCCCGCCACCGCAGGCAGCGGGTCCGGCAGGTCTGACGCCGTGCCGCAGAGCCGCAGGCGGCCGCCGGTCACTGACGAAATAACGTCCCGAAAGAAGTTCTGTTTTGCTTCGGCCTCCTGCCGCTCCCGCGCCAGTTCAGAAATAACATCCTGGCCGCGAATGAAGGCCGGAAATCGAACCGCGTTAATTAAGATCGCGAACCCAACATCCGCCGTCACCATGGTCCACGGGACGTTCATGGGATAGGTCCTTTGCCAGTAAGACAGCCCTTCCAGAAGATGCCCAACGCCGCAGGTGAAGAACACCATCGGGATAAAGACGCCCAAAAGCCGCTGAAACCAAAGCTGCCGGGACACAAGCACGGTAAATGTGATAACGATGGCATCGCCGATCAGCAGTGCCGGGAACGGCTCCAGATGGATCACGCAGAGCAGGTCCAGCAGGAACGAGCACAAGATATAGGCCAGTGCCAGCCCCAAGTCCAGCAGGTGCTGCCGCTCCTGCCGGTAAAGCCGCAGGAAATAAAACAGCATCGCGCCGAAGACGCCAAAATAGGCCAGGCTGATTTCGACATGCCCAACGCTCCAGATGCGTGACAGGTTCGGGTTCATCAGCACGCAGCGCTGCATCAGCGTATTGTGCTCCTGCCCATGCCCCAGAAACGTCAGGCCCAGCAGGCCGTAAGCGAAGGCAAGAAGCGTCAGCGGAAATACCCAAACCGGGAACTTGCCATGCGGCGGGTCAGCCGGTGGATTCACAACACTCATACTGCTTATTTTACCAGGCCGTCAGGGAATTGGGAAACAAATAAAACAGCCGCCCCAGTTCTCAGAAGCGGCTGAGGAGAGGGGCGGGGCGGCTGTCTTGGCAAAGCGGGAGACCAGGCTCGAACTGGCGACATTCTCGTTGGCAACGAGACATTCTACCACTGAATTACTCCCGCAGTGGAGCAAAGCGATTAAAAACGCTTACGAATGATATTATGGCCGGATGCACCGCGTTTGTCAAGAGGTTTAACAAGAAAAATAAAACTAAAACAAAACTAAAACCTAAAAATATGCCCCCCATCGGATTCGAACCGACACTGTATGCGGCCTAAACGCATTCTCTCTACCAGTTGGAGTAAGGAGGCTTTTCTATCTCTCTTCAATTTCAAGTATAGCGAAGACGGCAGGGGATTGTCAAGCCCGCCGCCTTGCGTGCGGCCTCGGGTATAATTAGAGAAGGAAAACGGCAGATGCCCGGTGAATAGAGCAGGCAAACACCGCAGCCCGATTTTGTAAGGAGCACTTTTATTTCTTATGGCCGAAGAAAGAGACCTTGATGACGGCATGGACAGTTCGCTGGAAGCTGCCAATGCTATTCCTATCGTAATGGACGACATGGACGACGAAACCAGCGGACGCCAGCCGATTGACCTGGACGCCCCCGTGGCGGATACCAAGCCCAAACCCGCTGCGGCGGAAGAGATGTCTGCGGCCAGCGCCAAAGAACTGGAAGACCTGAAAGCCCAGCTTGCCCAGGCCAAAGACGCTTTGCTGCGAAATCAGGCCGACACCCAGAACTACCGGCGGCGGAGTGAGGAAACGCAAAAGCGCATGATCGCCGATGCCAACGAGCGGCTGATCAAAGAGATGCTGCCGGTGCTGGATGATTTCGACTTGGCGATGGACGCCGCCCGCAAAAGCGAAAGCTACGAGCAGCTCATTGGCGGGGTCACCGCTGTCAGCCGCAAGTTTCAGGAAACGCTGACCAAGCAGGGCGTCGCCGCCATTCCCGCCGTCGGCGAAGTGTTTGACACCGATGTTCACGAAGCCGTCATGCTCGATGAAGACAGCGATCAGCCCGATGAAACCGTCTCCGGCGAGCTGCGCCGGGGCTACACCCTGAATGGCCGCGTGATCCGGCCCTCGCTTGTGAAGGTTGCCAAGAAAAGCTAACGATGAAGGCTCAGGCATGAATGGACAGCGGCTGCGGCCCCTCGGCGTCGGCGATGTGTTCGACGAGGGGTTTGATCTTTACAAGCGCAATTTTGTGTTCCTGCTGCTGACAGCGGCAGTGATCATGGTTCCGCTCGACATTGGGGTGGCGTTTGCCACCCCACGCCTTCTACCGCCGCTCTACAATTTGTTCAATCTCACGACGTCCGCCGGAGATGCCTTTGGAGCCTCCCTGGTCCGCCTGCTGATGGATACCGTGTTTGCCCTGCCGCTGTCTTTGCTGGCCGCCGCGCCGCTGGTCGCCGCCTGTTCAGCGCTTTATCTGGACCGGCCCGTGACGCTGCGGCAGGTTTACGGACACTGCCTGCGGCGGCTGCCGGGCCTGATGGGCGCGGTCGCTCTGGGCTGCCTCGCGCTGGACGTCGGTGTGGGCCTTTGCGTTGTCGGCGGGGCGATTGCCGCGACGCTGTATCCGTTCAGTCTGCACACACTTCTCATGGAAGGCCGCAGCGGAATCGGTGCCCTGAAGCGTTCGGCAGGGCTGGTCAGCGGCTTCGGCAGCCGCATCTTTGGCTGCCTGATCTTGATCAATCTGATTGTCTGGGCCATACAACTCGGCTTGAGCCTGCCGCTGGATTATTTTTTCTCTACGATCTTAAACTTCACCCCATCTTCGTTCGGGGCACTGGGAAACACGGCGGCGGATATGACAACACGGGGGCTGATCGTCCATGCGATCACAGGCGGCCTGGGCGACCTGCTGCTGACCCCGTTTATTGTATGCCTCGTGACCGCGCTGTATTACGACTTGCGTGTCCGAAAGGAAGGCTATGACGTGGAGCTGATGGCCGAGGGCCTGAACTACCCGCCGCTGTCGGCGCTGGGGCCATTCCTGCCGCCGGTGGCGATGTATCTCCCGCCGCGCCCTTTGGCTCCCGGCCCTCCGCCCCAGATGCCGTACCAGGGAGGGCCGCGATGAGGCTTTTCCAAATGCTGCTGTTCATCGGTGCGGCCCTGTGCTTTACCGGCACGGCTCGGGCCGAGACGCCGAATGAGTACAGCCGGGCGCTGGCCTCGGTGCAGGCGGCGCTGTCCAATGAAGCGCAGGCGATTGGGGCCGAGGAAGTGCCGCCGGGCGATGCGGCCTCACTGGTGGCAAAGCGTGTGCTTGGTCCCATTCACAGCGTCAATGCCCCCGGTCAGCCGCCGCGCCTGGTCAATACGCACAGCTTGATTGTGGGCGTTTCCGCCGCCGAGGCGCTGAAATCTACGAAGGCTAAAGTGGACACCCTGCGGGTTCTGGGTATGCAGATACAGCTTCTGCGCGATTCGCTGGGCACAGCGGCTACCCCCATTGACCCGGCCACGGTGCGGCAGGGCGTGCGTGAAACTCTGGCCCAGCCCGAGTTTGCCGCCGACCCGCCCCCGCCGCCGTCGTTTGTAGAGAAGATCGCTGCCTGGATTGACCGCCTGCTGTCCCGGCGGCAGCCCGCCGCGACGCCAAACGTGCCGAACATCAACCCCAGTGTCATCTACTGGATACTGATAGTGATTGCCGCCGCCGCGTTTGCCATTCTTGTGGCGGTGCTGGTGCAGACGATTTCCCGGCGCGAGGCGCGGGCAAAGCCGCTGGAACTGGACGCCGCCGAAGTGACTCTGATGGAGGCCCGTGACAACGACAGCCTACTGGCGCTGGCTGAAAAACAGGCGCAGGCGGGCGACTACCGCCGTGCCTTCCGGCTGGTCTATCTGGCTGCGCTTGTGGCGCTGGATACTGGCGGCGTCCTGCGCTTTGACCGCTCCAAAACCAACTGGGAATATCTGCGGGCGCTGCGGGCAGCGGGTCGCGGGGATATTTATTCGGCCCTGACACCGCTGACCCGCGAGTTTGACCAAGTGTGGTACGGCCTCGGCGTCGCCGATGCCGGGCGCTATGCGCGGGCGCGGGCGCAGTACGATGCCCTGCTGTCTGTGGGCAAGCCAGCGTCCACAGAGGCGGCGACCCATGCGTAACGGGCGCGAGCTGCTGGCGATAGGGATTCTGCTGCTCTTTTTTCTGGGCGGCAGTCTGTTTCTGAGCGGGCACGGAAGCACCCCTGCGCGAGTGCCCGGCGCGGAGGAGCAGCCGGACCCGTCTGTTACCAATGACCGGGGCACGGGCAGCAAAGGCGTCTTTGAGTGGACCGCGAAACTGGGCTACGAGCCGCTTGCCTGGCGTCAGCCCTGGAGTCAGCTTGGAAACAGGGGCGAGGCCGATGACATTCTCCTGTGCATTGACCCTGGCGTCCGATCTGCCGCCGCCCCGCTGACCGGCGGCAACAATGACAGCGAGGCTGATAAGACGCAGCTTGGCCCCGCCGACGCCGATGCCTTGCGCCGCTGGCTCTCTTCGGGGCACACAGCCATTCTGCTGGCAACGCGCCTCGGAAGCGGTGCGAGCGGGCCGACGCCCTCGGACGACGACACGCAGACCTTCGGCGACGCTCTAGGTTTGATCGCCGAAACCGCGTCGCCGCCGACAAGCCGCACCGAGTTTGCGCCCTTGCAGCCAGTGCGGGATACCGAGGGTGTTCTCAGCATTTACAGCGATTCTGGCTCGCGTTTGAAGCGGACGCGCCCGGATGCCCTGGCGCTGTTCGGGGACGGGGCGGGGGCCGTGGCTCTGGACATCCCAGTTGGAAAGGGACGGCTGATTGCCGTCGCCGACTCGCAGTTGTTTTCCAATGCAAGCCTGCCGCGCTCGGAAAACGCGCTGCTTCTGGCAAATATCCTGTCCCACTACAGCCGCCCCGGCGGGCGCGTTCTATTTGATGAGTACCATCACGGCGACGCGGCAGGCGATGCGGGCGACACCGTCTGGAGTACGCTTGGGCGGCCCTTGCAGCTTGCCTTGATACAGCTTGGGCTGGCCGCTGCTGCGCTTCTGGTGCTGCTGTCAGGCCGGTTTGGCCCGGCCGTGCCGCTGGGAAGGTCGGCGGCGCGAACGTCGCCCGATTACGTTCTGTCGCTGGCAAATTTGTACCGCCGGGCCGAGGCCGCGCCGACGGCATTAGAGACGCTCTACCGGCAATTTCTGCGCGATGTCTGCGGGCGGCTCGGCCTGCCCCCGGATGTCAGCCTGGAGCGGCTGGCGGAAGTTGCCGCCCGACGCGGGCAGGTGGACCGGGCCAGACTGCGCGGCCTGCTGGCCGCCTGTGAGCAGCATTTAGACACCGGAAAAGTGACGGAAGCCGCCCTGCTGGACTTGACCCGGCAGATGGACGGTATCAGAAAGGACATCGGTATTGGCTGACGACGAGACATACGCCCCCTCTCCCACCCCCGCGCCATCGTGGGAGCCGCCTTCGGAGAACTTTTTCACGCCGCCGCCCCGCGAGACCGAAAGCACGCCGTCGTATCAAAGCGGCGGCGAGGTGCAGCGCGTGGCCGAAGCCATCACCCGCGAAGTGCATAAAGCTGTGGTCGGGCAGGATGAGACCATTGAAAACGCGCTGGCGGGACTACTGGCCGACGGCCATGTGCTTCTGGAAGGCGTTCCCGGCACGGCTAAAACCCTGCTGGTCCGCGCCCTCGCCGCCGCCGTGTCCGGCGAATTCAAGCGCATTCAGTTTACGCCCGACCTGATGCCCTCGGACATCACCGGCACACGGATTTTCGATCAGCAGGCGATGGAGTTTGTGTTTAAACCCGGCCCGCTGTTCACGGGTTTGCTTTTGGCCGATGAAATCAACCGGACGCCGCCCAAAACGCAGGCGGCTTTGCTGGAAGCCATGCAGGAACACCGCGTCACGGTGGACGGCGAAACTCACCCCCTGCCGCCGGTTTTTATGGTCTTTGCCACGCAGAACCCGATTGAGTTTGAGGGGACCTATCCCCTGCCCGAAGCACAATTAGATCGTTTCCTGCTGAAAATCCTGGTTGCTTACCCTACGCAGGATGCCGAAGAAACCGTACTGAAACGCTACCATCGAGGCTTTGATGCCAACGATTTAGAGACAGCGGGCGTCCGCCCCGTCGCCGATGTCGCTGCCATTGAACGCTGCCGGGCGCTGATTAAAACCGTGCGCGTAGAAGAAGATATGTTTCGGTACATCACCAATCTCGTTGCCGCGACCCGCGACCACCGGCAGCTTGTGCTGGGGGCCTCCCCCCGCGCTTCCATTGCCCTGCTCGGTGTCGGCAAGGCCCTGGCCGCCATGCGAGGCCGCGACTTCTTGATCCCCGACGATGTCAAAGCTATTGCCCCTGCCACCCTGCGTCACCGCCTCCTCCTGCGCCCCGAAGCGGAGATTGAAGGTGTCACGGCAGACCGCGTGATTGAAAACATTCTGGACGGTCTGGAAGTGCCCCGCTAGGAGGCCCCCCCGCCCCAATTCTGGGGAGCCAGATTAGGAGAGGAGGGGCCAACTCCTAACTTATCCGGTTCCCCCATTATTCTTATTCCCCCAGAATTGGGGGCCAGGGGGCCTCTTTCTCGGCTATAACCATCTATGAAGTTCCGCATCAGCCATTTGACCCGCTACGATTACGACGCCCCACTGCTCGGCGAGTGCTTTATGGAGGTCCGCCTGCGCCCTCTCACTGTGCCCGGCGAGCAGCTTTGCCCTGATTACCGCGTCACGGTAGACCCGCCCGCCCCGCTGTTCGGCTACGATCAGCCGGGCGAGATGGGCTATGTCAACCACTTCGTCCTGCGCGGCGATACGCACCGCTCACTGTCCGTCTCCGCCCGCTCCGAAGTAGAAACCCTGTCCGAAAACCCCTTTGAGGGCCTGAACCTGCTGGCCGAAGACTGGGATGCTCTCGCTGACCCGGCTCTGCGTTCGAACTGGGCCGAGTTTTTGTCCCCCACCCCGCTGACCCCCTTCACCGCCCTCTGGCCCGCCGCCCCGCCGCCCGCCCGCAGCGTCTTGGACTACGGGCAGGCGCTTTCGGCGGCCATCTACTCCGGCTTTGACTACGTCCCCGGCTCCACCGACACCACCACGCCGCTCGCCGACTTTCTCGCACAGGGGCGCGGCGTTTGCCAGGATTATGCCCATCTGATGCTGTCGCAGGCCCGCGCCCACGGCGTTCCCGCCCGCTACGTCTCCGGCTACATCTACGCCGGGGCCGAGGGCGACACGCACGGTGCAGGGGCCACGCACGCCTGGGTGGAGCTGTTTCTGCCTCACGCAAACCTTTGGAAAGGCTTCGACCCCACTAACAATGTGCTGGTCGGCGACCGCCACATCAAAATTGCCGTGGGCCGGGACTACGCCGACGTGCCCCCGACCAAAGGGCTGCTCCGCGCCGCGCCCGGCCAGGCGCTGCCGCTGGAAACCAAGCTGGAAGTGGTGGTAAGTGTGGAGAAGTTAGTCTGAGATGAAGCTGCCGACCGCAGAGGACAAGTAAGCGCCAGGCATTCCCAACGCTTTCATCTGGTTAAGCACACTCAGGCGCACATTGGTTTTCGTATCCAGGGCCGCCTCAGTGCGCGGCTTCGGCATCGCCTGAGCAATCACCAGCTTGAGATACTCCTCCACCGGCTGCTCCCACTGCGCCGCCTCTTCCGTCAGCCACGCCGCCATAGACAGCGGCAGTGCTAACATGGCAGTCATTATTGTACCTTTCTGAACGCACCCGGTTTCACAAAGTGTTGTACTCTTGCCGCAGTATTTTGATTGCTTCGATGTGGTCAGCCGTTGAGCTGTCCAAGTCTGTCAGCCACTTTAGATGCTCATTCGCTTTTTTGGTCAGGCTATCAACCTTCTTCTGTTGCAGCGTCTGCTTTTCTGCCGCTGTTTGTCCTCGCTTAGTGATTTGGCTATCACGCACGTATGCAGAGAGAAGGCGCAAAAGGCTGTCAACTGCCTTGCCCTTGATGCTCACAAGAAGGCGGACACGCTCATAATCGCGCTTGATGACACTGGGCCTTTTCCATTGCGTCACTCCCTGGATCAGTTTCACCTGACCAGCCAGCAATGTAATTATGACATGAAATAGGTCTGTGTCACCTGTGTTTTCTTGCAGCTTCCAGGCAAGACTGTCCGGCATCACATTTTCCAGCACAAGTGGATGCGGGTACGCGGCAAAAGCAAATCGCAAGGCTGCGGTCGGGTCCCTCTCAATTTGTTGCCACTGCTCTTTGACGCGCTCTTGGATTTGAGGCAGCAAATTGTCTGGAAACGGCAGTGTGCTGGTAGGGTTCAGAGTTTTCCAGACGGCGCGACATTCCGGCTCCAACCTGCTTTCAAGATGCTGACTAATAATTGCTCTTTTTTTGATGTTGGCTGCGATCAGCTTTTTCTGGGCCTGACCCACTTTGTCAAGGGATTTTTTGAGTGCCGCGTGTGCAGACGTAGGCACATACTGCCCTGCCTCAATCGAGATAGAATAAGCCTCACACAAATCCCGTGCGTTCCGCTGTAAATCATTAAAGTCTTTCACCGCACTTCCCGGCAAAAGACTGACTGAGGCGGAAAAACGGTTTTGGAAAACTACAACCTGATTTTCCTTGTCTGGTGTTCCTGTATCTGTCGGCTTCAAGATGTCTTGGACAGAAACCGCAAGGCTTGAGAGTGAAAAACTGGGAGTGATAAGATACCCATTGGCAAGGACTGTTCGCAGGGAAGCAAGGTGATCTATAGGGGGGACGGTTATATCCTTTACTCCAACATCAGAAATTATCTCTCCAAAAAGTTGTTGATGTTTTTCCAACTGCTGTTTGTAATACTCAACGCCGTCAAGCGCATCAATTATTTTTTGGTCTAAAACTTTAGAGGACGGCTCAGAACACCAGGCTTGGCGCACGGCATTGAAGCGGAGCCCCGCCTCATGCGTGGCGGAAACTTCTAAGTAGCAGTAGAGTTCTTCGTTAGAGTTTTGCCCGGCCTGTGTCCAGTTGGCGCTTGTAATCAGAATATGACACAGGGACCCGACCCGAAAATAATAGGCTTTCGGATGGAACAGGCGGCCCACCCGGTGCGGTGTATAGCGAACATTCAACTGATCAGGCATCTGACCGGCGGCTTCGTAGACTTGCCGGATTGTCTTTGTATCTGTTTCGGTGTCTAAGCCAAACAGCACATCTACGGTAAGTTTTGTCTCTTTGCGCTCTTGTATTCTGGCCGTGAGTGTGCTAATCGCTCGGCTGCTGATATACGCGGAGGCGATGAATACTTCCTCGGCCTGCGCAATAAGCGTCTCTACCAGAGTTCCAATCGGGGCCTCTGAGTTGGTGTGAATGCTAACTTTCATGCTGTCGCCTCCTTCCTTGCTGTTATCATATTGGCTTGTTTGGTTTCTCGAATGTACCCTCATGCCATCTGCGGCTCGCGGTAGACGGCGTACTCGGCGGGGGTCAGTGTAATCAAGATAGTGATACGCAGTTGGTCTTCCTAGCTGAAATGGGTTTTCAGCTTGCTTCATAAAATATGCTGGAGATCAATCGGCTCCAAGTCCTCGAAACCCGACCATACTATAATTCCAGTGAGCTTGAAGCCGCGCCGGATCGATCTCGCCCCGTGCCCCCGGCAATAGCTGCGGCAGACGCTCTTCCAACGCTAAATTTGATCGCTCCAAGTTATCGCCTCGAATCTAAGAGACGGCACAGATAGGCCCCGGAATAACCTCACCCCAGCTCTCTCCTTAAGCAACGAGAGGGAGCAGGAAAGAATAGACCCGTAGGGGCAGGGCTTGCCCCTGCCCTTCTTTAGTCTCTTACCCTACTCCCATTCAATCGTCGCCGGGGGCTTGCTGGTTATGTCTAGGACGACGCGGTTGACGCCGGGGACTTCGTTGACGATGCGGCTCGAAATGCGGTCCAGGACTTCGTAGGGCAGGCGTGCCCAGTCGGCGGTCATGGCGTCTTCCGAGGTGACGGCGCGGATGACAATAGGGTACGCATAGGTGCGCTGGTCGCCCATGACGCCAACGCTTTTCGTAGGAATCAAGACCGCGAAGGACTGCCAGACTTTGCGGTAGAGACCCGCCCGCTTGATCTCATCAATGATGATCCAGTCAGCGGAGCGCAGCAGGTCCAGGCGCTCTTTGGTGACTTCGCCGGTGATGCGAATGGCGAGGCCGGGGCCGGGGAACGGCTGACGCCAGACCAGGTCTGAGGGCAGGCCCAGCTCTTCGGCGACGGCGCGGACTTCGTCCTTGAACAAGTAGCGCAGCGGCTCCACAAGCTGGAACTTCATGTCTTCGGGCAGGCCAACGTTGTGGTGCGTCTTGATTTTCGCGGCCTTGCCTACGCCCGATTCAATCACATCCGGGTACAGCGTGCCCTGCGCCAGAAAGTCGGCGTCGGTCAGTTTGTTCGATTCTTCTTCAAAGACGCGCACAAACTCCTCACCGATGATTTTGCGCTTCTGCTCGGGGTCAATGACGCCCGCGAGGCGTCCGAGAAACCGCGCTTCGGCGTCCACGGTAATCAAATTGATGTTCAGAGCGGCGGCAAAGCGGCGCTGCACATCCTCCGCCTCGCCTTTGCGGAGCAGGCCGTGGTCCACAAAGATGCAGACAAGCTGATCGCCGATGGCTTTGTGAACCAAAGCAGCAACGGTGCAGCTATCGATGCCGCCGGACAGGCCGCAGACGACTTTGGAACTGCCGACCTGCTCGCGCACAAGCCGTATCTGCTGTTCGACAAAGCTTTCCATCTGCCACAGGCCCTGCGTCCCGCAGACTTTTTCCAAGAAGCCCCGAATGACTTCCGTGCCCCATGGCGTATGCACCACTTCCGGGTGGAACTGCACGGCATAAAAGCGCCGCTCGGCATTGAACATGGCCGCGACGGGGCAGTTCTCGGTAGCCGCCGCCACCACAAAGCCGGGCGGGGGCGCTTCGACGGTGTCGCCGTGGCTCATCCAGCAGATAAGGTCCGGGTTCAGTCCCTCAAACATGACGCTTGGGTCCAGCACCTCAAGCTGCGTTTTGCCGAACTCTTTGAGAGTCGCCGCCGTGACCGTGCCGCCCAAATCGTGCGCCATCGTCTGCATTCCGTAGCAGATGCCCAGCACCGGCAGGCCCAAATCGTAGACGCCCTGATCAATTTTGGGAGCGCCTTCGTCATAGACCGAAGACGGCCCGCCCGACAAAATCAGGCCCGCTGGGTTCCGGGCGGTGATCGTTTCCAGCGGCGTGTCATACGGCAATATCTCGCAATAAACCCGGCATTCCCGAATGCGCCGGGCGATAAGCTGCGTGTACTGTGCGCCGAAGTCCAGCACGATGACAAGTTCCGGTGTCAGCACCGGGTCAAAAACATCCGCGCCACGCGGCTCATAGTTGGTCAGCACCGGCTGGTCCTGATGCTGAGGGGTCAAAGACATATCACGCTCCCCATTTTGCCCACGGCGGGGAAGTTCGTTTTCGCAATTTCGTGTGTTTTTTTCATAATTTGTTTACTTCTGCCCTATTTCCTCGTCTGTGGGCGCAGTTGGCAGGAACAATACAGTTAGGTGTTCAGTGTCTTCTAGCTCACCCTCGGCATCAGCAAGAGCCTCGTAATACTCATAGCGGCGGGGAGGCTCAAAAGAGGGGCGCACCGGGATATACCACCAATCCTGTTCATGCCGAACGCCCTGCGTCAACGCTTCCAAAGTCGCCCCGCCGGGATGCTTGTCTTTCAGGTAGCGGGCTACGATTTCGACAATTTCTGCGTCGCTCAGTTCCGTCCCTTCAGCTCCCCGAAAATGTCTGTACGGCAGACTTTTTCGGTCGGCATCTTCTTGAGTTTGGATGTGAGTCCGCAAAATAGAGTTTAGCATCTCTTGATAGCTGCCGCCCCCTGTTTTGCTGACACCCGCCCGAAGCCAGTCAAGCACGTCGTTGTCTAATCGGAGCCTGACTTCCGTTTGGCTTGTCGACAGCGGAATGACCGCGCCCCGTTTGGCATCACTGAAATCATATTCTTCTTTCATGGCATATTCTGTTGTTGCTGCGATACCCTTACCGGCCCTGGCCGACGCCCTGGGCACGCTGCTGGGATTTGCCTTCGGTTTTGATCTGGGGGGCGACGACGAGTTCGGCCTGCTGCATTTCGGAGAGCGTGCGTGCGCCGCAGGTTGCCATGGACAGGCGCAGTGCGCCGACGAGGTTCATGGTGCCGTCGTCTTTGTGAGCGGGGCCAAGCAAAATCTCGCGGAGCGTGCCCATGATGCTGACGCGGATACGGGTGCCTCGCGGCAGGTCGGCATTGGACATTGCCATGCCCCACGAATAGCCGGGCGCAGGGGCTTCGGAGGCAGCGGCGATGGAGGAGCCGAGCATGACGGCATCGGCCCCGCAGGCAATGGCTTTGGCGAGGTCGCCGCCGTTGCGGATGCCGCCGTCAGCTAAGATGGGGATATACTTGCCGGTGCGCTCCCTGAACGCCTCGCGGGCGGCGGCGCAGTCGGCGACGGCGGTGACCTGCGGGACGCCGACGCCGAGGACGGAGCGGGTGGTGCAGATGGCTCCCGGCCCGACGCCAATCAGAAGCGCGGAGGCTCCGGCTTCCATCAGCTCGGTGGCGGCCTGGAATGAGACGCAGTTGCCGACAAGGACCGGCACGGGCGAGTCGCGGCAAAACTTGGCGAGGTCCACGGTCTCGGCGTGGGTGGAATAGTGCCGGGCGGTGGCGACCTGCGAGGCGACGACAAAGAAGTCTGCACCCGCTTCAATGGCGGCTCCGGCGAGGCGCGGGGCGGTGGGCGGAATGGCGGCAACGGCGGCAAGGCCGCCCAGCGCTTTAATCTCCCCTACCCGGCGGGCCACCAAATCTTCGCGGACGGGGGCGGTGTAGAGCTTCTGCATCTTCTCGATGATGCCTTCGGAGGGCGTCTCGGCGATCTCCTGGAGAATCCCTTCGGCATCGTCGTAGCGCGTTTGCAGTCCTTCGCCGTTTAAGACCGCAAAGCCGCCGAGACGGGTCATCTCGGCGGCTATACGCGGGTTCACAGCGGCATCCATCGCACTTGCCACGATGGGAATTGCAAAACGGTGGCGGCCCAGAGTCCAGCCCGTGTCCACATCACGCGGGTCCACGGACAGCGCCGAAGGAACCAGCGACACCTCATCAAAGCCGTAGACGCGCCGCGCCTTCTTGTTTCCCCCCAGCGAGATCGTCTGTTCCATTGGTGTACCCTCTTAAATGTTTCGGGAAAGTATACCCGACGCGAGGGCGCGGCTGTCAACAGGAAGACGAGCACAGTTGTCGTCGAGGCGTAAGGAATGCGGTCTCGCGCCTCCTCTTTTACAAGGCTCCTCGGCTCGTCCATTCTCTCATTTCAGTCAGGGTTGTTTGTTTAACAGGCAACTGCAATGGGATTGCTACTTTATCCGCGAACTTCAACGCCTCGCTCATTCTTGCAGCGACTGCCAGCGTAAACTTGGGGTCTTTAAGACCATCAATCCACAGCACCACATAGGAACCGCTTCCACCAGAATAAACTAAAATACGTGATGTTTTTGACAGAGAACAAGTGAATTTCTTTGGAAACAGCATCCACCCATAAGTTTCGCAGCACGTCCGTTTGTCCAGGTCAATACGGACATCCTTTGGCCCGGAGAAATAAAACATCAATCCACTGATCAAAAGGCAGACAAGTGCCAACCCCCAGGGGATTGAAGGGGAGGGGGGCAACACTGCAACCGCCACCGCTCCTATGAAGAAAGCCAGGCCCAACATTCCTGTCGAAGCCCTCACTGTCCAGGGGCGCTTGAAGCACATTTGGTAAACATCGGCTTCCACAATCCATTCCACTGATACGACAAAAAGAAGCCAGAACATGACACCAATGTATATATACACGCCGAGCATAATCATACTTGCCGTCGTAGTCATATTCTTAGCCTAATTTGTGATCTAAATTGGCGTGGCGGTCAGCTTATGGTGACGACGGCTTTGCCGTCGGAGCGGTCAAGGGCGATGGCGTCGCGGGCGGCGGCGTCACTCCGGTAGTGAAGGGCTTTTTCGGCGCAGACAGTGGTTCCGTGGGGGTCGGTACGGCGAAACTCGATTTTATCGGAGAGGCCCTGAATGATCTGCATTCCGTAGCCGCCGATGCGCTCGCCTCCGTCAAAGTCCGTGCGGCTCGTGCCCGCCTGCGGCACTTCTTTGAATGAGAAGCCTGTGCCCCGGTCCTGCACAATCAGCTTGACATGGTCGCTGAAGTATTCCAGCATGACGTTGTAGCGGTCTTCATTAGACTGCGCGTGCCGGATGACATTGCCGCACAGCTCGCCGACAAGTATCTCCACGTCCTCAATGTCCGTCTCTACCACCTGCAAATGGTCCAGCAGGGCGCGGCCCAGAAGGCGGGTGATGCGAATATAAGCCAGGTCTTCGGGCAGCTCGAGGGACAATCGCAGGATCATTGGGGGCCAGCTTTCCGGGGTCACGATGTCAGGGTTACGTATGCTTGCTTAGTGTCAAGTTCGTACCCAGAAATGAGCCGTCATTAAGCAAGAAGGTCACTGGTTCTGGATGTGCCGGGTTCCTTCACCGCACACCCAGCAGCAGGTCAAACACAAGCTGGTCCAGCTTTTCGTAGGGCTTCGGACGGGCGGCGAGAGCTTCGGCGTCGAACGTGCGCTCTTTGAGTGTTTGCGCGTTCTCCGGGGTGAATTTGGCCCCCAACATGGACTCCAGCGCGGCGTCCCCGGCGTTGATTTCGGCCAGCAGGCTTTGGATGTCCGGGTCGGCGTTGTATTGTTTGGCTTTGTCTTTGAAGATCAGATAGGAGCGCATACAGCCTTTGGCAAACTCCCAGACATCGGCGGGGTCCGAAGTCCGTAGGGGATGGGCGTCAAAATGCTTCGGGCCGTCGTAGCCGTAGTCCTCCAGCAGCTTGACGAGGAAGAAGTTCTGCTTGTAGTCTTCCTGGCCAAAGCGGAAATCCTGGTCGTAGCGGCCCGGCTTCTGGCCATTCAGGTCGATATGAAACAGCTTGCCCGCGTCGATTGCCTGCGCGACGGCGTGGTAGAACGACAGGCCCGCCATTGTCTCGTGGGCGAACTCGGGGTTGACACCCACCATTTCCGGGTGCGCCAGGGTGCTGATAAAGCCCAGCATCGCGCCGACGGTGGGCAGGTAAATGTCGCCTCGCGGCTCGTTGGGCTTGGGTTCCAGCGCAAACTTGAGATCGTAGCCCTGCGCTATCGAATACTCGCAAAGAAAGTCCAGAGCATCTCGGAACCGCTTGGCGGCGGTGACGGGGTCTTTGCTCGCTTCAACTTCCACGCCTTCGCGCCCGCCCCAGAAAACATAAACGGGTGCGCCAAGCTCGACGCCGAGGTCAATCGAGCGCATTGCTTTCTGGCGAGCCAGTGCCCGGACATCGGGGTCATTGGCCGTGAACGCGCCGTCTTTGAAGACGGGGTGCGTGAACAAATTGGTGGTCGCCATCGCACAGACCATGCCGCTGTCCGAGAGGGCCGCCTTGAATTCTTTCACAATACCGTCACGCTCGGCGGGCGTCGCGTCGAAGGGGACCAGATCGTTGTCGTGCAGGTTGACGCCGTAAGCGCCCAGCTCGCCCAGCTTGCGAACGCGCTCCACAGGAGAAACGGGCACGCGGACGGGGCCGCCGAAGGGGTCTGCGCCGGGATTGCCGACGGTCCACAGGCCGAAGGTGAACTTATCTGATTTTTGCGGGGTGTAGTCTGTCATAGTGGGAGGCAGTTCGCCGCCGCGCCGCCGCATTCCTGCATGGAGGCGTCTTAGGATACACAAGGACCCTAAGCAAAGTTAATGCAACTGCCAATAGTACGGGTAGCACTCTTTTACACTGCCGCAAGAAAGTTTTATCCGATGCGACCACTGCCACGCAACCGCGCCGTCTGCACCGGGCGCGAAGACACCTGCGCCCGCTGCCAGATTTCCAAGCAGGCAGAGATGGGCCAGCCGACCTATCTGCTGCTCGGGCCGCACAATGCCCACGTCCGGGAAGCGATTATTCAGGCGCTGGAAGCCGCTAACACGCCGTATCTGGTGCGGGAAAACGTGCTGGCGCTGCCGACCCTGCGTGCCCGCGTGTCCGGCATGACGGCGGCATTTCTGGAACACCTGCCGGACGCGACCACGCAGGACGTGCATGGCGTCTTCTTTTCCGGCGATCTCGACGACGCCGCTTCTGCCCTGTCCGCGTTTGTGCGGGCGGAGCCGCTGACGGCGCTGATTGAGCGGGCGAAGCACGACTGGGTACGGGACGCTTTGGAAGACAACTGGCTGTTCAGCCTGTTCCACCCGATTATCCACGCCCACACGGGCGAGGTTTTTGCTCATGAGGCGCTGATCCGCGCCCGCCACCCGCAGACCGGAGAAACCATTGGTGCGGGGCCGATTATTGAAGCGTCCATTCGCCTCGGCTTGCAGCACGTCCTGGATCAGCAGGCCCGCAAAGCGGCCATTCGCAACGCCGCTGCCCTGCGGCTGCCCCGGACGAGGCTGTTTATCAACTTCATGCCGAACACGATTTATGACCCGGAAATCTGCCTGCGAACAACCATGGAAACTGCGCTGGAGTGCGACATGGACCTGTCTTCTCTGGTGTTTGAAGTGGTGGAAACCGAGAACATCCCGGATATGAAGCGGCTGCTGACCATTCTGGACTACTACCGCTCACGCGGGGTTGGCACGGCGGTGGACGATATGGGGGCGGGCTTTTCCAGCCTGGAATACCTGACGGCCCTGCGCCCGGATTATGTCAAGCTGGATCGGGATTTAGTGGTTCGCGCCGAACACAGCAGCAGTGCGCGGCAGACGCTGGATTTGATTGTCGCGCAGGCCAAACAGCTTGGCATTCTGGTGATCGCCGAGGGGATCGAAACCGAAGGACAGATGCGGCTGTGCCAGGAGGCCGGGGCGGACTTCATGCAGGGCTTTTTGTTTGCACGGCCCGCCAACCCGCCGGAGACGGTGCGCCCGCTGCCACAGACCGCCTGCCCGGCGATGCGCCTTGCCGCGTAAGGGACCTAAAGCTCGCCGGGTCGCACTTCGCCGATTTCGCGGCCATCTGCGTGCAGGCGCAGCGCCCCGAGCCAAAGCTGGGCGACGGCGCGGGGGCGCGTGCAGGCCGTCAGCACTGTCAGCGTGCGAGCGGCAAAGTCGATGCGCTCAATCAGGCCAATGTCGAGCAAGGCGCCGTTTGCGGCCACGAGGCCGACCAATAAACGCGCAAACCGCTGGGCGGGAACAATCGTAATCGAGCGCGTGCCGAACTGCCGCTCAATGGCAGCCAGCTCCTCCGTGCGCCAGCCGTCGCCATTAACCACCACATACAGACCGCCATCGCCCGCCTGCTCGGCGTGCAGCACAGGCCGCCCCAAGGTCTCCCCCAGAAACCGCGCCAGGTGATGCGCCACCGGCTCCCCCACTCCGAAGCCGGTGTTTGTCAGCGCAACCTCGTCCAGCGTGAACGTCTGCGACCGTGCCCCGTCCAGCGCGGACAGGAAGCGGGCGGCGCGGCGGGTGGTGCGTGTCGCAGGCGTTTTGCGCCGCGCTTCGGGCGGCACGGGAACACGCCAGACTTCGGGAGCGTCCAGATGGGAGAACAGCGCCAGCAAAGGGTCCAACTCGGAGCCGCGTGTGAACGCGACAATGGCCTGCGGGAGCAGCAGCTCAGCCAGCTTTCTTTTGTAGGCACGCGCAGCGCCGCCTGCAATCAGTCCGTCTGTGTCTATCAATACAATGTCGGGCCTAGCGCGTTTGGCGACGCGGACCATTGCCACGGCCCCGGTGCAGACGGTCAGGATTTGGCGAACGGGAGAGACCGCCCCGACAAAGTACCCGCCGAGCGGTGGCAGGTCACGCAGGCTTTTAAATTCCGCTCCAGCAGTGGCGAGAGCCGCGCCGACGGTTCCGGGCGGGCCGATCTCGCTCTGGCCGATGTCGCAGTCCACCACGGCCGTACTGCGGCCATCGGCGGCAAGGGCCAGCGCAGTATCGCGCACCCAGGTCGTTTTGCCGTGGTCGGTCCCGCCCAGGGTCAGCACAACGGCCCCGCATGGCAGCGCCCGCAGACGCGGTAGGAGGTCATCGGCAGGGTCTAGCGGGGAAGGCTCAGGCATAATAGCGGGGTGTGGAACTAGCGCGGTCTGCCGACAATAAATAAAAGAATGTACGCAGAAGGTGTAAAAGTGTATGAAAACGAGTAAAATAGAGATGGACGCGGCAGTGTCGCCGCCCACACGCTCTTATGCTGCAATCTTATGCTGTAATGCACTGCGACGAGGAGGTCGTATGAAGCCATTAATGTTTATCCCGCCGGCTCAGGCGGAAGCCCTCTTTGACGCCTTTGCGGGCGCTGGCCCGGATGGCGGCTCCCCGGAAGACCGGTTTACCTCCCAGCCCTGGCTGGATGAAGATACCCCCGACGATTTTGTTCTCTTTACCGTGGATAAAGACCGAACTATGGCCCCGTCCTTGCGCGGTCGGCAGGCGGTATAGCATCTCCGGTAACGTCCCCGGAGAAATCCGGGGACAGCGCCCAGCCGCCGCCCAGCTCTTCAAATAGCTCCCGGTGAAAATCCTGCGAAACGTTCCACATCCGCGTATACCAGGCTTCCAAGTCGGCCAGGCTCGCACTGTCGGTCAGCACAACGTTCAGCTCTGTCGGATGCGCCCCGCCGCTCATGGTCAAATTGCTGGAGCCGACAATAGCAAGCCCCTTGCTGCTCGCCCGCCCCGGCGGGTAGGTGACGAGCGCCACTTTGGAATGGATGCGTCCGTGTGTATACAGCCGCACCCGTAGCCGCCCGCCCGCGACCATTCCGGCCAGGGTCAGCAGCAGGGCGCGGTTTTCTCCGGTGCGCGGCAGGGCGTCGATAGTCTGACGCAGGTTCATCGCGGTTTCCGCCGCCGCCCGGTCGTGACTATCACGCAGGGTTGCCGCCACATCCTCCCCGCCCTTGACCGTTCCCCCGCGCTCCCGTGTGCCCGCTTCCTCGCGCACCTGCTCCTCAGTCAACCGGTTGACAGCGTTGCCAATCAAAATATCAACGCAAGGCGTCGCCGCAAGACCCGCCCGCAGCGGCGTCAGGCCGTCCAGAAACAGGTAGCCGACCGCAAACCGGGCCGTGTCTGCCCCGGCCTCTAACGCCTCCCCTACCCGACGCGCCAGTGCGTCCGCTCCTGTGTTCAGCACTTCGCTCATAGAGGTCTATTATACCAAACGTGCAGGCCGTTTGGCTGCCTGCCAGAAAGGGCGCAGGGCAAGCCCTAAAATGCCCAGTGACAGTGTGCCCCATAGCACCGCCCAGACCACTGGTGGCAGGGGGATGATTTGCGACATCAGTACGGCATCTGACACCGGCCCGCCCGGCACGGACAGGCCCACCAGAGTCTTCAAATCAAACAGCGCGTTTAAAACGCACTGCACGCCCAGAAACATCGCCGTCAGCTCCGCCGCCCGTGCGGGCAGGCGATAGGCAGCCAGCAGTAGGCCCGCCGCTATCGCAATTCCCCACCCTCGCCCGAACCCATTGCCAACTAATAGCAGGTCCAGGAGCGCCACAATCACGCCGGACAGGCCGAGCGCCAAGCGCGACAGACTTGGACGCCGCGCCAGCGTCAGCAGCAGCGCCCCGTAGGCCGTCGCGCCGAGATACCCGGCCATGACAATCACAATGCCCCAGCCGCCGCCCGTCTGTGTCACCCCCGAGGCATCCGGCTGAATGAGTATCTGCTCGGCCACGCCGCCAGTGAGAGTGGCTGCCAGCGCATGGCTGCCTTCGTGAATAAACGTCACAAAGAGCCGCAGGGGGTACAGCAGGGTTGAAGCGTAGGGAACATACCATAGAACCACGGACGCCGCGCAGGCCAGCAGCAGTGTGGACAGGGCAGACCGGGAAGGAGTAGGTGTTTGAACGGGTATCATCTCATTGAGGATACTTTACCCATGCCTTCTTTTGTTCCGCGATTTGTTCCACGCTTCGTTCCCCCGGACTTTCTGCCGCCTCGCCTCGCTGGACGGCAGGAAATTGTCGGCATCGGCGGCGTGATGACCGTGGAAACTCTGCTGACGGCCTACCGGCAGGGCATCTTTCCGTGGCCGCACGCCGAGTACCCTCTGCTCTGGTTCTGCCCCGCCGCACGGGCCGTGCTGGACTTTGACCGGCTGCGCGTGCCGCCGCGCCTGGCCCGCCAACGCCGGAACACGCCGTTGGCGTTTACGATTGACCGGGACTTTGCGGCGGTCATTCATGCCTGCCGGGACACGCCCCGACCGGGCAGCGGCGGGACATGGATTACCGCAGACATCGTAGACGCCTATCTTCGGCTCCATGAAGCAGGCTACGCGCACAGTGTCGAAGTCTGGAACGAAGCCGGAACGCTGGTGGGCGGCCTGTACGGCGTCGCGGTGGGCGGCGTGTTCAGCGGCGAAAGTATGTTTCACACGGTCAGCAATGCGTCCAAGCTGGCCCTGCTGTTTCTGGTGGAGCATCTGTCCGCACGCGGGGCGGCGTGGATGGATATTCAGCAATTAACGCCGCACATGGAGGCGCTGGGGGCGCACGAGCTTCCCCGCAGCGTGTTTTTAAACCGTCTGGCCGCCGTGCAGGCAGTGAGATGTGAGTTTTTTAGGTTTCCTAACTGAGCCATTATGCGGTACACTGTGCGCGTGAAACCAAACAAACTCTTGCGCGTCCTCTCCTGCGCCGCTCTCAGCCTCTTCGTTTCTGTGCCGACACCAGCCGCCTCCGCTCCGGGGCTGACCCTACCGCAGATTCTGGCCCGGCATGACAAAGCCGCGCAGACGCCTACCGCCCGCAAAGACAAAAATGCTCACAAAGTGGTCTACACCATTGCGGCGGGCGGGCTATCGGGGACGCTGACGACGTGGGATGCCTCGGGGCATCGCTCGCGGACAGAGATGGTCATGGGGCCGATTGCTCTGACCACCGGCAGCGACGGCAAACGACGCTGGCAGCAGGACGGCACGGGAAACGTGCGAATACTCGGCGGCGAGGAGCTGTCTGAAGACAGCGCTGACGCCGGTTTTTCGCTGGAGAACTATGACCCGGTGGGCAAGGCCAAATCCGGCACATCGGTCACGCTCAGGCCGGGCCGGGACAAGGTCACGGGCTGTTATGTGCTGGATATTATGCCCAAAGGCGGCTCGGGCCAGACAATCCTGATTGATTCGAAGACTTATCTGGTGCGGCAGGTCACGCAGCATAAAAGCGGCATGGACAGCACGGTCAAGTTTCTGGCCTATCAAAGTCAGTTCGGCACGCAGATACCGAGCCGCATGGAAATCGGCTTTGGGGGCCTGCCGCTGACCATCAGCGCCACGCTGGCGTCGGCAACGACCCTGCCGCAGGTCACCGCCGCGCTGTTTGAGCCGCCTGCGGCGACCCGCGACTGGAAGTTTTTGGAGCCTGGCGTCAGGGATGCTTCTTTGCCCTTTGTCACACAGGCCAATGAAATCATCGTGCCCGTGACCGTCAACGGTCACACTCTGCACCTGCTTCTGGACAGCGGGGCGGGCAGCGCATTTCTATCGGCGCAGGCCGCAAAAACAGCGGGATTGATCACTGAAGGCGACCTGCCTGCGATTGGATACGGCGGTGCAGCAGCCACGGGCCTTGCCAAAGATGCCATGCTCGAACTCGGGTCGGCGGTGTCCTTGTCGCATCAGGTCCTGCACGTTATCAAGGACGAAGGCGTCACCCGGCAGTTGTCCGCGCTGGGCGTAGACGGCGCGGTGGGTTACGAGATTTTCTCGCGCTTCACGGTTCGCATTGACTACCCCAGCAAGATTCTCACGCTGTCTGACCCGGCCCTGCCCGTGCCGACAGCGGCCCGCGCCGTGGCGCTTCCGCTGAAGCTGGAAGCGCGGACACCGACCATTCTGGCCTCGGTAGACGGCAAGCCCCCCGCCCGATTTCTGGTGGACACCGGCGACTCCGGCGCATTGCACCTGTATACGCTGTATGCGACCGCGAACGGCCTGCTGCCAAAAAACGGGGACCCGGCGGTGCTGAAACAGCAGGGACTCGGCGTGGGTGGCACCCTGAATGAGCAGGTGTCTCCCGGCCACACGCTGACCCTGGGAAAGCTGACGCTTCGAAACGTCCCCATAGCGACCATGACCGGCGGCGGAATCAGCGGCGTTTCCAGTCACGCGGGCGGCCTCGGCAATCTGATTCTGAATCGATTCGTGGTGACATTTGACTACGCCCACGGGCGGCTGACGGTGGCGGAAGGAGCAGCGAAAAGCGTGTTCCACCGCCGCCCCTTGGCCCCGCAGGTGCGCCCGGCGGTTGACGTTCCCGCCGCCGCGCCGACGCTGGACGCGCTGCTGGCGCATCATCTGGGAGCTTTGGGCGGACGCAAAGCCGTGGAAGCCATCACCAACACCCGCGTCACGGCAAATGTCGAGACCGGCGGCATCAAGGGAACCATCATCACGGTGTTTGCCGCGCCCGACAAAGAGTTTGAAGAGGATAAGCTGGGCATTCTGCACATCACGCAGGGCTACGACGGCAAAACAGCCTGGCAGCGCGACACCAATGGCAACATCCGCCCACTGGCCGGGGAAGAGCTGCGCGACCTGCGCGTGCAGCTTTACTTTGACACCAATTCCTACGTTCTGCCTGGCCGCATCCCCGGCACGCTGACCCTGCGGCCCGCGCCGGAACCCATCACCGGCAACTGGATTGTGGACGCCCTGCCCGAAGGCGGCAAGCCGACCACGCTGTTTTTTGATCCAAAAACATGGTTTATCATCAAAGAGCAGCACCTCGACGACAACGTGCAGGTCACAACCACCTACGACGACTACCGCACGGTAGACAGCGTTCGCTTTCCGTTTTATACGAAAACGACCAACGGCACGGCCCGCTATGACATCACGGGGACCGTGACCAAAATCGAGAATAACGTCACACTTGCGCCCGGCCTGTTCACGCCGCCGACCGGCACCACTAAAAACTACGGCTTTGTTGACCCCGGCAAGAAATCCGCGACCGTGCCATTTGACATGGACGACGGCGAGATTGCCTTTGATGTCAAAATCAATGGCAAGACCGAGCGAGTCTTCCTGGACAGCGGCGCGAGCGGTATCGCTATCTCGCAGCGGGTCACCACGCAGCTTGGCCTGAAAAGCAGCGGCGTGCTAGAGGCACGCGGCTACGGCGGCTCGGCGGACCTGCACCCCATTCTGATTGACACGTTTGAAGTGCCCGGCGCGGTAAAGCTCACCAACATTGCCGCCATTGCGCTGGATTTGCCCGCATCGCTCGATTCGTACTTCACGCGGCCCTCAGCAGGGTTTGTGGGCTATGATCTGCTGTCTCATTTTGTGGTGCGGATTGACTTCGTGCATAAAAAACTGACGTTTCTGGAGGCCGACACCTTCAAGCCGACAGCCACCGACGGCAAAGGAGTTCCGATTGAGCTGGATAACAACGTGCCATCCCTGTCGGCCACTGTGGACGCCCTGCCGATGGCGCGATTTTTAATAGACACCGGCGACGAGTCTCACCTGCGGCTGTACAGCCCGTTTGTGGCAAAATACGGCCTGGATAAAAAGTATCCGCACGGGGCATTCAGCATTGGCGGCGGCATCGGGGGTGTATCCCGGTCCCGGCAGACGCGGATTGGCTCGTTCACTGTGGCAGGTGTGGCTCTGAAGAGCGTGCCGACGGACTTCTCGCTGGACCCCAAAGGAGGAGCCTCGCAGGTGCTGGCCGGGTCGCTCGGCTCGGGGCTGCTGTCCCGGTTTGTGCTGACGCTGGACTACCCGCATTCCCGGGCCTTTTTCGCGGCAAGCTCCGGGACCACAGCGCCGTTTGAGACGCGCACCTCTGGGATCAGCCTGCTGGAAACGAAGGACCCGCACGGCGGGACGCATCTGGCGGTCGCCGACCTGCGGCCCGAAGCGCCTGCCGCAAAGGCGGGTCTGCACGTTTTTGACGAGATTTTGTCGATAGACGGCAAGCCCATCCAGGGCCTGAGTCTGGCCGCCGCCCGGCGTCTGCTTTCTCCCCGCGCCGGGGTGTCGGCTCATGTCCTGCGCGTGCAGTCCACCATGGGCGCTCCGCGCAGCATCCGCGCAGGTTTTTATGACCCGCTCAATAAGCCGTGAACGTTTATGCCTGCCTCTTTCTCGGGTATTCTTCGCGCAAGGCTGTGATATTTCCAACTGGCCTCAAGGAGCAAACAATGCGAACACTGAACACCAACAAACTCTGGGCCGCCCTGCCCGTGGCCGCTCTGCTACTATCCGGCGCTCTGGCCGGATGCAGCGACAAGGCGGACAACACAACACCACCCACAACCACGCCGGCGACAACGCCCATGAACTCGACCACACCCACTTCCAGCGGGCCGTCGACGCCCGGTATGAACCCCGCAGGCACTCCCGGCACGGCCCCCGGCGGACCAGGCGGCACGATGATGAACAAACCTTCGGAGAACCCGAACGGCGCGACAGGTGATGCAGTCATCACGGCGAAAGTCAAAAGCGCGATCATTGGTGACACCAAAGTCGGTGCTACCGGTGTTAATGTGGACACCAAGAGCGGCACGGTCGTGTTGAAGGGCACTGTCAGCAGCGCCGCCGCTAAAGCCGCCGCCGTGGCCGATGCCAAGAAGATGCAAGGCGTCAAGAACGTCATTGATCAACTTGTTGTCAAGCCCTAATCTGGAAAGAGACTTCTTAATGCCCTACACAATCAACGGACAGCCTGCCTCTCTCGTCGAAGAGCCGCATGACCAGAACGGCACGGTTTACGTGCCATTCAAGCAGGTCACCGATGCTCTTGGCGGCAGCGTGACGTGGGATAACGACAGCAAAACAGCAACCGGAACCATCGGACAGTGGACAGCAACGTTCATGCTGGCCGCCGACACCGCCGATGTCAACGGCACGACGGTGAACTTCCCCGCGCCGTCCTATGTGGACAGCGGCGAGCTGTATGTGCCCGCTGAGTTCTACAACGTCGCCTACGGCTACACCGTGACCGCCAACGGCACAGATGTCAGCATCGGCCTGTAGCGCAGACATTGGAAAGCCCTCCCCGCACTGCGGGGAGGGCTTTTTTGTGTGCCGTCAGCAGCTCATTTCAGGGCGTCTGCTGGCAAAGGCCGGGGCGGCAGGGCCGGATAGCGAAAGACAATCTGATTCCGCGTCGGCCATTCGCCGAGTATGCCGCCGCTGAACTTACCGGTGGGGCCGACGCTGTAAACCAAAAAGCCGTTTGTGCCCTCGCGCCGGTAGCCCAGCGGCTTGTTTGTGTATGGGTCCGTGAACCCGGCAGGCAGAGTTTTGGGGAACGCGCCGGTCTTTACCCTTGCGGCCAGCATGGCAGCCCCGGCGTCAAGGACGGCATGGCGGGCCGGGACGGCATCCATGAGGTCTCCCAGGTCTTTGCCGGAAATGCGGGAAATATCAGCGAGGCTTACCAACGGGCTGACCGCCGCGCTGAGGAAGCGCACGGGATCGTCGCCCGTGTCCTTTGCCTCAGCAAAAAGACGCACAAACGCGGCATTGCGGGCGGCACGGGGCAGCGCAGTGGCTTCGAATAACCCGCGTGTCTGTGACAGTGTGCGAGCCTCGGCGGCATCGCAGAGCGCATTCACAGTCTGCTGCTCGGCGGGCGTAAAACGAGCGGCAGGCGAGACGCCACTGCTGCCGAGTGGCAGGGCATTGTAGAAAATTCGAGCAAACGTTGCGGGCGTGGCGCTGAACAGCGAGCGTGCCATCTATGATTGCCCCTTCGCCGCGCAGGGATTCGCGGAAAGAAAAGCGCGGCGCGGCGGCGAGCGCCTTTTGCACCTGCGCGTCCACGGCGGCATTCGGCCCGGCCAGTTGCAGAATATTCTGCGTTCCATAAGTGGTGATATTGTTAATGGCGGAGGCCACCTGAAAGCCCACAACATCCGGGTCCGAATTCGCCGCCTGCCGGGCGACGACAAACCCGCGTGCCTGCATGGTTACAGCCTCGGCGAACCGGCCTTCTTTAGCCAGCAGATAGCTTCGAGCTTCGTAGGTTCGTGCCCCCTCGCGCAGTGCGCCCATGTAAATGAAACTCTCTGTGTTGGGATACTTCGTCCATTGGGTGACAAAAACGCACCGGGACCGTTCAGTGGCACGGTCAAGCAGGCCGGTGTAGTCCGGGCGGGCGGCAAACAGGGCACGCACCTCGGCATCCTGCGCGGGGGTGTAGGCCAGCAATGAACTCATCGGCCACGTTGACCCGGCGAAACGGGGCAGATGGAGCGGCTTTGCCTTGCGGAGTGTGTTCCACTGCACATACAGCGGCGCGGCGTTCTCAGCAGGCGGCACGGCCTGATTGATCTGAGCCAGCCGGGTCGGCAGGCCAAGTCTGGCACACGCCGCCCGCTCGCGGGTCAGCGCGGCGGGGCCGTCCGCGATTTCGCGGCGAATGGCGCGTGCGGCAGGGGTTTGGGAAGCGTTGAGCGACTGTAAGTACGCAGGCAGATCGTTGAAGTCGGGTGAAGGCGTGGTGTTACGGGCGCATCCGCCGGACAAAAGCAAAGCCAGCGCGGTGAGTATGAGTACAGGGCGGCAGCGGGTCATCAAAAGTGTCCTCCGTTACGGAAGACACGCGAGGCGCGGAAAAGTTGCATAGAGAAAGCAAGGATGCCGGGGATTTCTACACCCCCGGCGCTCTGGCTGCAATCACCCGGCCTTCAGCGTCTCCGCCGCCTGCGCGTACAAATCCAAATCGGCGTCGCCCGTGATGGCGCGGAAGGCGTCGCGGATTTGTGTGCGGCCCTGAGAAATCAGAAAGTCGCCGGGCGGGGCGGACTGTTCTCCAACCACAAACAGACCTATCTCTTCGGGGGCCAGTACGCGCTCATACGACGTCGCATCGCGGCGGTAGCCGACCATTGAGACCACCGAGTCCACGGTCAGCCGCTTGGTTTCGTGGTTGACTTGCAGGCTGACATGAAAGCAGTTGTTCGCCAGCGAGTGCCGGATGGCGTCTATTTGCGTCATCGGGCTGTAGCGCACCTGCGGGTGATTGTTTGTGACCAGCAGATTGGCTTTCTTTAAAATCGTGTCCCGGCGCGAGAGTAAATCGCCCGGAATGACCGACACAGGAAGCGGGTCGCGGGACGGTGACACCCAGATGACCTGCCCGTGCGGCTCCCCCGCCGCCACTTCGGCCAGCAGGACGGCAGCGCTCGCTGCTGAGGTTCCATTGCCCACCAGGAGCGTGGTTTTGCTCCGAAAGTGTATCCGGTCACGGCCTTTAATGTCGGGCAGGACATGAAAAATCGGGCGGAAGCTGCCCATCTCGCCGAGCGCGGGCATCCCGCCCGCACCCATCCAGCGCGGGGAGCGAGTGATGCCTGTGGCATCAATGACATAATCGCCGGTATAGATTTTTTCTTCCAGCGGCGAGCGGGTCAGCAGGCGAAAGCGCCGGAAGGTGCGCTTTTCGGGCGCGTTCGTGTGTTCCTCGGGGAACAAATACGAGCGGCCCAGCGACACGGCGCGGGTTTCCCGGTGAATATTCTTGCCCAGCAGATGCGCGAGGGGGTTCAGATAATAATCCACGAACTCGCCGCCGAGCGGATAAAACCGCTCTTCGGGGAACTTGTCCACGGCAATCTTGCCGTCCCGAATGGCTTCTTTCACGACCAGCTCGCCGAGAGAGCTTCGCAGGGAGGCCCAGGGCGTGAACATGGAAACGTGCGCCCAGGTCCGCACCTGCGGGGCGATTTCGGTGCCCTGCTCAAACAGGGTGACGCTGTGCCCGAGGCGCGAGGCATACAGCGCGGCTTCAAGGCCAAGCGGCCCGCCCCCCAGAACAAGGGCGCGGGGCGGCTCTTCCAGCCGTTTTTGGCGAAACGCGGGCAGTTCGGCGGGGGCATCAGCGCCCACATAATCCTGGCTTTTCATGTCGTCTATCATACCATACCCGCCCCGCAAGCGCCAGGGCGGGTTGACTTTGGCACCCAAAAAAGCCTATAATCCTACGGTTTCCGTAAACCGGGGAGAGTTTTTTGCCTTATCGAATTTTTCTGTGCCTGCTGGCCCTGCTGACGGCTCCGGTCCACGCGGCAGGCTCATTTCAGCCGCGTATCGGCGCAAAATCGTATGTCACGCCACGCGGGCAGATCGCCCGCGTTCTCATCAATGACCAGACGGTTGCTACGCTCCGCACCACGGCGGGCGGGCAGACGCCCGCGCAGCGGGCGGTGGGCATCAGGCAGCGGCTGGCAAACATGACGGCAGCAGGGCTGACCCCGGCGGGTATCAGCCTCGGCCCGGTCGGCAAGCGCGGCAAGGGCGGCTGGGAAATCCGGGGACTGGGCGGCCCGCTCCTGATGGTGACACCCGCCGAGGCACGCGCCCAGAAGCAAACGCCGCGCCATCTGGCGATGCAGTGGGCACGGGCGATTAAAGCGAGCCTCGGCGAGCCAGCCCTGATCCTCTCGGCCCGGCCTGCGCTCATCCCTTATGGCGACCGCCGGACGGTGACGGTCGGCGGTGCGGCCCGGAGCGCGGACATCACCGTCACTTCCAGCGATACCACCGTGCTGACGGCGGCGTATGCCCCGGCCACTCGCAAGCTGACTCTCAGCGCCGTTGGCCCTGGACAGGCCACCGTGGCCGTGCGCGTCGGCGGCGACGCCCTGCCCTTCCCGGTGTCCGTGCGCCGCTATGCCGCCCATGTCGCGCCCCGCGTGACGGTGCGTGTCACGGGCCGACCTGATGCGCCCGCCGCGCTGGTGCAGACGGCGATTTATCTGGGTCTGAAGCATGCCTTGAATGCTGAAGACGGAGCGCAGGTACGCCTCTTGAAGACGCCCCGCGCCGGGGCTTCCCTGCGGGCGGGTGCGTCGCTGACCCGCCGCCTGCCCCTGCGGGTCGCCGGGCCGGACCTGATTTCGGTGGAAGCCGCCCCAGTGGTTACGGTCATTAATCAGCCGCTGCCCGCTGAGAAAGCCGAGGCGATGTATTATTCTAACAACCCGGAGACTGTCAAAAGCGCTCAGACACTCTTCACTGGACCGCTAACGCCTTTCCGCTCGGTGCGTCTGGACTACCACCATATGAATGGCACGACCGCGCCGCTGATTTTTCATGCCGACGTCGTCAATCAAAGCGATAAGCCCGTGTCGGTGCATCTGATGTCCGGCGTCTCGCCGCCGCTGGTAGACACGGTGCAGGTGGGGCTACTGGCCGGGTCCAAGTTTTTGTCGGCGCTCGACGGCGGCGTGGGTCTGGTGATGGAAGTGCCGCCGCATTCGCGGGTCCCCTTGGTGGTGCAGTCGTTCGCGCCGGGGCTGACGGTCAGCGGCATCTTGCAGGTGCGGCAGACGGACGGTCCAACCGGGGCGGCGAGTCTCAGCGTGGTGGCCGACGGCAACCGGCAGGCTCTGGTGTCTTCGGCGATGCACCTGGCAAAAACGGATGTGGACGCTGCCCCCGCCGCCCCGCTGGATGCCGGGAGCGTCCGCGAAACGTCGCCCTATGTCTTCGGTGCGCCGCTGGTATTGCTGTCGGGACGTTACGCCGTGGGTGGGCAGTGGACCTACCTGCGCCTCGGCAACGCCGAGTCTTTGAAGAACGCCGACGGCACGAAAACGCTCTGGGGCAACTACGGCGTCTCCTATTTCGTGACCCTGCACCTGACGAACCCGACGGACCGGGTACGCACGGTCGGCGTTTACTTCGCCCCCGAGGCAGGTCTGGCCGCAGGCGTATTTCAGGTCTCGGGCCAGGCCCGGCGCGAGTTTGCCCCGGCCCCGCCGCCGGAAGAGAGCGAAGTGACGCGGGTTCGCCTGGAGCCGGGACAGTCGCGCTCGGTGCGTCTGCGGACGATTCTGCTGAACGGCTCCGCTTATCCGGCCTCGCTGATTATTCACGCGCTGTAAGCCTGATGAGGCCCCCCCGCCCCAATTCTGGGGAGCCTGAAGTTCGGACCCCCTAGCCCCCAATAATGGGGGAACCAGAGTAAGACCGGACATGGGCCGGTGGGGGCAGGGCTTGCCCCTGCCCTCTTCTGCGTATTTGTATGGCTTCCCAGAATTGGGGCGGGGGGGCCTCTTCTCTTCTTTTGACGTCCTATGGCAATTCAAACAAAACCTGACAGCGCGGCGGCGACGCAGAACGGGCCGGCGGCCGGGGCGGCGTGGCTGTCGCTGTGGCTTCCCGCCCTGCTGCTGTTTCTGGGCACGGGAGCTATCTACCTGCTGACGCAGACGCGGGCCAACACGTTTGATGCCGTCTCCTACGCCAATCAAATTGCCCACCTGTACCCGCGCACGGGCACTATCCGCTGGCTGTTTCACCCGCACCACCTGCTGTTTAACGCGCTTGGCTGGGTCCTGTGGCGAGGGGCGCAGGCGCTCGGCTATGTGGGCGGCAGTCTGCCGGTGCTTCAAACCCTGAACGGCGTGCTGGGCGCGGCGGGGGTCAGCGTGTTTTACCTGACCCTGCGGCAGAGCGTGCAGCGGTCCCGAACCCTGCCATTGCTGGCGGCGCTGGGGCTGGCGGGGTCGTTCGGGTACTGGATTTGTGCGACCGATGGCCGCGTGAATATGCCGTCGCTCTTTCTGATGCTGTGCGCGTTCTGGGCGCTGACCCGCACGATGATCTCCCCTACCCTGGCGCGGGCCATCGGAACCGGCGTGCTGGCAGGCGGCGCGGTGTTGCTGCATGAAAGCGCGGGGCTGTTTATGGGCGTCGCGCTGGCGGGCGTCTGGCTGGCCGAGGCAAACCCGCTGCAAACCGCCGCCGAAGTGCGGCGGGCACGGTGGATACGGACCCTCGCCTGCGCGGCGGCGTGGGGCGTGACGGTGGCTGTGCCGTACCTGCTGGTGGGGGTCTGGGGATTGGGCTTGCATTCGGTCGGCAGCTTCCGGGCCTGGAGCAATGAGTACGCGGAGCTGGGATGGTGGTGGGATTTCCGTATCTTCCACAACCTGCGGCTGGATTTGTATGCCCTGCGGCACGCGGCGTTTGTGGAGCCGCCGGGCAAGGCGGGGACGTTCCACCTGACGGCCCATATCCCATTTGCGCTAAAAGGCCTGTACTTCGTGTCCCTGCTGGGCTGGCTGGCGGCGGTCTATGCCTGGGCGGCGGCCCTGCCCCTGCTGTGGCGCTCGCACAACCGGCCTATGATGAGCGTCTGCGTGATTTGGGCGGTGCTGTACGGCCTGTTTTTCACGATTTGGTCGCCGGGTTATTTCGTGTTCTGGGTCCCGGTGCTGGCCCCGACGGGCGTTCTGCTGGCGCTCGCGCTGGCCCACTACCGGGCGCGGCGCGGCGGCGTCTGGGTGAACGGACTGCTCGGCGTCTGGATTTTGCTCTATACACTTCTGAACTGGCAGGCGGGCATCAAGCCGCACCTCAAACCGGCGTCAGACCCGTTCCGGCGCATTGCCGCCGACGTCCGCGCCCACACGGCCCCCGGCGATGTGGTGCTGGTGGCAGGCGCGGGCGACGGCGGCCCGGTGGAAGTGGCTCTCCCCTACTTCGCCGACCGCGAGGTGGTGTCCCTGCATGGCCTTTTGACCCGCGCCCGCGACAACCGCCCCGCCGCACTGTCGGAGGCACAGGCGCAGATGAACGCCGCCCTCGCGGCCGGTCATGCCGTCTATGCGCTCGACGAAGTCATCCCCGGCCCTGCCCACAACCGGCATACGCAGGCGGCTTTGCTGCATCGGCACGGCCTGACCCCCGCCGACCTGAGCGGCCTCCTACGCCCCTACACGCGCACGCTGGCCTGGCAAAGCGGACGCGGCCCAGTGTGGCGGCTGACACCCAAACTTGCCGCTCCGGCAAAAAAATAAGACTATATTATTGATGAAGCCGAAAGAACACGGGGCTGAACCCCCATGCTTTGAAGGGCAATTCCCCGCCTGCGCGGGCATCGGATAAATCCATCGTCCAAGACTCTTCGCCCGCGAAGGCGGGGGCTTGCCCTTTTGAAGCACGGGGGTTCAGCCCCGTGATCCCGTGACCGTCTAAAGAAAGCCGCGTCGACAGCCGATACTTCCCCCAACACCGCAGTGCTGCGCTCTACTCCGCAATTTACTTCCCACCAACGGCGGTGCGTGCTCTGACACTTCTACGCTAGGAGAACCCGACCATGCTGCCGACCGTCACCGAACCCGTCCGCTTCAACGACCTGCCCGCCCTGCTCGGCCCCTACGCCCGCACCGCGCCGGTGTATGTGTACCTGATGAGCTGCGGCAACATCAAAGCCACCCGCTTCCCCCTCGGCGACGCCGAGGACCTGATGCTCGTCCTGCGCCCACGCGGGATGTTCTCCCCCGACGCCGCCACGGCCTGAGACCTACCACCTTGCTTCGCAGGGTCCTTCGTAAAGGGAGGATTAGGATACCGTCAGCGTCGGGCCGAACCGTAGGGGCAGGGCTTGCCCCTGCTGCCTTCTAAACCAATTACGACACCAACTGATACATCGCAGGCCGGTAGCGGGGGCGCGGGATCGGCTTCTCGGCATCTCGCGCCGCTTCCAGCCAGGCTTCTTTGGCGATCTGCACTTCCCGAACGGCTTCTTCGGGCGTCTCGCCAAACGCGGAGCAGTACTTCAAATCTGGGATGTCGGCAATATAGCCGCCGTCGGCATTGCTGTAGAAAACGTTGATATGATAATCTGTCATCGTTGTTCCTCCTCCTCCGGCTCCGCCAGACCTTCTTCGGCATTGTCCAAAGACAAGTCGTAAGCCTCTATTAATTCTACCACCTGTCTCACCTGATATGGCTTTGCCTCTCCATGCACATCCTGGATATTTACCAGTTGTGCAATCTCCGGGTGCTTGAAAATAGAGTGGCTTCCTTTCATGCGAACGCTGACAAAACCCAATGCTTCCAGAAGAGCCACCAATTCATTGAACTTGATGTTTTTGGACCCGGATAGAATCTTTTACAGCAGCCGTTTTTTGTTCATCCCGCCCCCTCCACAATCGCTATTTCCTCGTCCGTCAGCCCGTACAGGTCATACACAAGCCGGTCAATCTGCGCGTCGGTCTCCGTAATCTGCTGTTCCACCATCGCCTTTTCTCGCGCCAGCCGCACCGCCGCCTTGTCTTTGTGCAGTGTCAGCATCCGGTCCACCAGCGACACCATTTTGTCATGCTTGGCCTGTTTATGCTTTGGCAAGGCGAACTGCAAAATATCTCTAATGAGTATCTGTGGAAAGATGTCATCCGAGCTAATCTGAAACTTCTTCTTAAAGTACCAGCCTAACAGCGTTGAGTTCAGAAGCCCAAGCATATACTGGTATTTTGTATCGCCACCTGGCTTTAGCTTCAAGACGGACAACAGAGTGTTGCAGTATGACGTTGTTGGAATGTATGTTGCCACCAAAGTTGTGCCTACGATTTTGCGAATGAGAATCTTTTCTCCTTCATATTTCTCTGGCTGTCGTGGTTCTGCGAGCCACGGGCCATATTTTATCCAGTTGTTTTCGTTCCACAACAACTGATAACGGCCAATATGCTTTCCGTCAAAAAACGGCAGATAATTGTCGTCCTCTTGAATATGCGAGGTGAACGGTTTGGTATCAACAATATGCCGTGTCTGAGGCGGTTTGCCTTTGCCGACTTGATAGGCTTTGATGCCGTAAAACATTTCAGCCACTTCTGAGAGCAAAACCCCATCCTGTTCCATGTGTGAGAGCAATTTGACTTCAGTTTTGTTACTGAGCAGGTTGAATGCCTTTTGTGCATACCAGTCTTTAGTCAAGGCTTCAAGCTCACGAGTGGGGTTGTTAAGCTTCGTGATTGCCTCTCCTTTGTCGAAAGTTTTGACCACAACAGCCGCTTCGTGAAAACTGTCCACCAATTTGGCGCGTTCTGCAAAAAGCAAAGTTGTGTCAACGACAGCAGCAGAGAACACTTTGGAGGGCAAAGCGACAATTTCGGAGATTTTTGTATTTTGCAGAAGATAGGTTCGAACAGCTTGAGTGAAACCTAAGTTTAAGTAGGTGTCTGGAATGATGAAGCCAAGCTGCCCTGCCATGTTCAGCAGATGAACTGCCTGTTCTATAAACAGAAGATAACTTTCTCCGCGCCAAACAAAGGTGGTAAAATTGCCCTTAAAGTAGTCGTTGGCGGTCTCCGGCATATCTGCCCCATACGGCGGGTTGCCGATGACGGCGTCAAAGCCGCCGCCGCCCATGATGGCGGCGAACTCTTTGTGCCAGTCAAACGCATTGATTTTCAGGCGGGCGTCCAAATCAAAATCCCCCGGCGCTTTGTCGGCGTAAAAGTCCGGGCCAATCAGGGAGTTGCCGCACTTGATGTTGCTTTCCAGGTCCGGCAGGGCACGTTCCTGATACAGCTTCAGGGTGTTGTCCAGAAGCTCCGCCGACTCGTCTTCCAGCACCTTCAGGAGCAGGGACAGCTTCGTGACTTCCACCGCCTGCGTGTCAATATCCACGCCGTAGATATTGGCGAGAAGAATACGCTTCTTTTCCGCCGTCGTCAGCCGCCACACTTCGCCCAGGGTCGGGTCGATTTTGGACTGATAAATGGTCGCTTTCGTGCCGCGCCCCCACTTCTTTCGGTCCGCTTCATAAAAGCGCAGATGCCAGTCTAAGAGGAATTGGTACGCGCCAATCAGGAACGACCCGGAGCCGCAGGCGGGGTCTAAAATGGTCAGCTTGGCGACCTGTGCGGGGGTCTTTCCGGCCACCAGCTTGCCGACGGTGTTCTGAACGATGTAGTCCACGATATAGGTGGGGGTGTAGTAGACGCCGCCCGCTTTTTTGACTTCCGGCTTGTCTTCCACCGTCGCGGTTTTGCCGGAAACATGAATGACCTTGCCCAGAAACTGCTCGTAGACATGGCCCAGAATGTCGGCGGGGAAGACCGAAAACTCAAACGGGCTTTCCGGGTAGTAAATGCTGGCAATAATCTCTTTGAGCGGGCGGTCGTCGAGCGTCAGGCGCGGCGTTACGTCGTCTACATCCCCGCGCCCTTTTTCCGGCTTCAAATGGAACAAGCCCGAATTGTACCGGTCATCGGCCCGGCGGAAGATGTCCAGCAGATGCGGGTACAACGGCCCGCCCTTATTCAGAAGCGGCTGAAGCAGGTACGTCGGCTCGATGCCCCGGTCTTCGCTGATCCGCAGGAAGATAATCCGGTCAATAATCATCTGCACCGCGTAGTTCAGCTCACGGGGCGCAAGGCCCGCGTTCTTCTGAATGATATGAGAGGCCAGCTTTTCGCGCCAGCCCGAAATCTGTGCCAGAAACGCGGCATCGACCGGCAGGCTGAGGCGCTTTTCGCGGGCCTCCTCAGCATAGCGGTCAAAGGCCCCGGACAGCACGGCGTCTTTGGAGAACCGGGCATACAGGTCATCCCACCGGGTCAGGTAGTCGGTGAACTTGAAGAAGTCCAGCCGCGCCTTTTTGGGCGAATCCTTTTTATCCGGCGGCACGCGGCCATCATAGACGGCAAACTCTTCAAAATTGGTCAGAATGCTGACCGGCAGCTTGGCCGTCCACGCATAGCGGCGGAGCTGATAGGCCGGTTCTTCTTTGAGGTCCACGGAAACGCTCGGCTTCTTGGTTTCCAGAAAGAACTTGCGTGCGCCCCCGGTGCGAAAGCTGTAATCGGGCGCTTTGGTCGTGCCGCCGATTTTCAGGGAGTCTTCGTGGACGACCTCGCGCAAAAGCTCGGACAGCCCTTCGTGGTTGTCCATATCCCAACCGAGCGCGGCAAACAGCGGGTTGACATAATCAATGCGCGTCTGCGTCTCGTTGTAGTGCCCCTGATGGTAGTTTTTGCGGCTCGCGTCAAACCGCGTGACAAGTTCAGCGATGCTATCGGGAATAGGCATGGTGTGTTTCCTTTATGGGGAACGAGGGCAGGAGGGCGCGATAAATCGCGCCCCTACTCCCAATTCTCTGGCTCCCCCATTATTGGGGGCGGGGGGTCTAAATCAGCCCCTGCAAGCGTTCTTTGAGGCGCGTGTGCCGCCCAATGTCGCTTTGCTTCTTGACCGCCATCGCTATCGCCCGCTGCGGGCCGATGAGGCAGGCGAACTTGCGGGCGCGGGTCAGGGCCGTGTACAGCAGATTGCGCTGCAACAGCATATAATGCTGCGTGTGTAAGGCCAGCACCACGGCAGGGTATTCACTGCCCTGTGACTTGTGAATCGAAGTACAGAATGCCAGCGTCAGCTCATCTAGGTCGGAGAACTCGTAGATGACTTCGGTGGTTCCGGCGGCGTCGGGGAAGCCGACGGTGAGGATTTCGTCGTCGTGGTTGACGGCCAGCACCGCGCCAATGTCGCCGTTGTAGACAAACTTGTCGTAGTTGTTGCGGACCTGCATGACGCGGTCCCCCACCCGGAACAGGCGCGGGCCGCGCTGAATTTCATCGACACCGGGCCGGGCCGGATTCAAGGTTTCCTGAAGGCGGGTGTTGAGATGCGCCGCGCCCGCACTGCCGCGCTGCATGGGGGTCAGGACCTGAATATCGCCGGGGGCATAGCCGCGTTTCGGGAGGCTGCGGGCGACCACCGCCACCACTTTGTCGGCGACTTCTTCGGCTTCGCCCGCGTTCAGCCACGCGCAATCCCGGCCCGCGCTCGGCGGCGGAAGCTGCGGCATCCGGCCCGCGTTGATCGCGTGGGCGTTGGTGATAATCAAGCTCTCGGCGGCCTGCCGGAACACCTGTGTCAAGCGGGCCACGGGGACCGCGCCGCTGTCGATGAGGTCCCGCAGGACGTTCCCCGGCCCCACCGACGGAAGCTGATCGACATCGCCCACAAACAGCACCTGCGCCTCACGGGGGACGGCTTTCAGGAGCGAATAAGTCAGCACCATGTCCAGCATGGAGCTTTCATCCACAATCAGAACGTCGCACTCTAGGGGCAGGTCCTCGCCGCGCTTGAAGCCGCCGCCTTCGGGGTTGAACTCCAGCAGACGGTGGACTGTTTTGGCCTCCCGGCCCGTCACCTCGGTTATGCGCTTGGCGGCCCGGCCCGTCGGCGAGGCCAAGAGAACGTCTTTCTTCTGCGCTTCAAACGCGGCGACAATGACATTGGTGGTGGCGGTTTTGCCGACGCCCGGCCCACCGGTCAGCACCGAAAAGCGCGAGGTGAGCGCGGTATGGACGGCGTCCCGCTGCTCGTCTGAAAGCGGGAACTCGTGAGTGTCCACTAGGTCTGTTAGCCATTTGTCGAACTTGGCAGGCTCGGGGGGCGTGAGTGGGAAGGCAATCAGCGCGTTGAGTTTGGCGGCCAGCCCAATTTCGGTCTTGTGCAGCGACGGCGTATAAATCGCCGTCTCGGACTGACCCAGAAGCGTAGACGTTTCGGCAACAACGCGGCCACTCTCGGCCAATGCGGTCATGGCGGACGCCACATCGCCGACGCCTAAAATCTCGTTGGCTCTATCTTCCAACTCGGTCTGCGTCAGGAACGCATTGCCGCCGGTGTCCACGGCCTCGTTCAGCACATACACCACGCCCGCTTCAATACGTCGGGGGTCGTCCTCGGCAATACCAATGGCGCGGGCAATTTTGTCGGCGCTTTTAAACCCGATGCCCCAGATATCCGAGGCTAATTGATAGGGGTTGCGCTCCACAATCTCAATCGCCTGCCCGCCGTACTGCTTGTAGATTTTCACGGCATAGGCGGGCGAGACGCCGTGCGACTGCAAAAACAGCATGATGTTTCGGACTTCGCGCTGATCTTTCCACGCCTGCGTGATCTTCGTCAGCGTCTTTTCGCCGAGGCCCGGCACAGCTAAGAGCTTGCGCGGGTGCTGCTCGATGATGTCTAAAGACTCGGCCCCAAACTTGGCGACAATGCGCTTCGCCGTGACCGGCCCCACCCCTTTGACCATGCCGCTGCCCAGATACTTTTCAATCGCAAACGCCGTCGCGGGCCGGACCACTTCATAGCGGGCCACCTGCATCTGCTTCCCCCACTGCGCGTGATTGATCCACGTCCCGTGGCACAGGAGCGACTCGCCGACGACGGGATTGGTAAAGTTGCCGAGAATGGTGATGACGTCGCGGGCATTGGGCGGCAGGAGGCGGGCGACGGTGTAGCCGTTTTCCTCGTTGTGGAAGGTGATGCGCTCGATGACGCCCTCTAAAGCGTCCAGCGGCGGGCCGTCTTCGGGGAAAGTCAGTGGGGGTTTTGGTTGAAAGGCAGACACACAGACAGTATACCCGGCAGGGCGGAAGAAGGAGAGGAGGCCCCCTAACCCCCAATTCTGGGGGAACCGGATTAGGATAGGACGGGCTTTCTCCTAACTTTCTGGCTCCCCAGAATTGGGGCGGGGGGGTCCGCTCTTACGTCTTCGCCGTCATCAGCCGGGTCGGGTCCACAATAACGGCGTCAAACACAGCGACATTGGACTGCACCTGCGCGTTTGTGCCGACGATGCACCGCTCTAAATGCGTGTTCTTGCTGACGCGGGCGTTGTCCCACAAAATGGTGCTGACGAGCGTTGCGCCGTCTTCAATTACGCTGCCGTCGCCAACAATCACGTTCTCGCCCAGGGTCACGCCCGCGCCGACGGTGACGTTGTTGCCAAGCGCGACCAGCTTGCCGAGTGTGGCAGTCGGGTCCACGGTGACATTCTCGCCGCGCCAGACGCCGTCTGCGCTTTGTGTGAGCGGCAGCTCGACATGGACTTTCCCGGCTAGGGCGTCAAAGTTGGTCTGCCGGTAGACCAGCGGGTTGCCGACATCCTGCCAGTAGGCTTCGGTGTGGAAGGCATACAAAGGCCGCCCGGCGGCCAGAAGCTGCGGGAAGACGTCGTTGCCGAAGCCGTAAAACTTGCCCGGCGGGATCAAATCAAAGACGCCCGGCTCGAAGATATAAACGCCGGTGTTGGCGGTGTTGGAAAAGACGTCGCTGCCTTTGGGTTTTTCCAGAAAGCGCGTGATGCGCCCGTCGTCCTCGGTAATGACAATGCCGAACTGCGAGGGGTCCTCTACCCGCGTTGTGGCGAGCGTCGCCGCTGCGTTCTTGTCGCGGTGCAGGGCCAATAGCCCCGTCAAATCAATATCGGAGATGTCGTCGCCGCCGACCACGAGAAACGTCTCGCCCGCAAAGAAGTCCTCGGACAGCTTGACGCTGCCGGCATCGCCCCAAAGCTTTTCTTCCAGCGAGTAGGTGACGCCGACGCCAAGCTGCGAGCCGTCGCCGAGGTGCTTCTGCACGACATCCCCGAGATAGTGCAGGTTGACCCGAATATCGGTAAAGCCGTGCTTTTTTAAATCCAGAACGATATGGTCAATCACGGGGCGGTTGACGATGGGGACCATCGGTTTGGGAATGGCGCGGGTGAGCGGGTCCATGCGGGAGCCGACCCCCGCCGCTAAAATCATTGCTTTCATGTGTGCGTGTGTCTCCTTCTTCTTTGGTTTCGACACCCGGCTGACTTACTCCTGCCCTGTTTGGTCACGAAGGCGTGCTATTTGCCAATTCTTCGCCATGAGGCAGGTCTGCCACGCTGCGTCCAGAGCCGCCCCGAATACGGCAAAATCTCAGAGGAGGGAATGTCCGTGGACGAAACCACTTCGCCACCGCGCAAATCTTGGTACAGCTCCCGCGCCTGCCGCCACCGAGTCACAAAGAACAGGTCAGAAGCGATGGCGAGCCAGACCAGATGCAGACCCTGCCAGGGAAACGCACTCACGGTCCATTTTCCCGCTGTGACAAAGTGGACTAAAGCAAGGACGAGCAGGGGCAATCCGCAGGCCGTCAGCAGTGTAGCGGTCACCGCCGAAGGAAGCCAGTGCTGCCTCGCTTCGCGCTTAAGTTCGGTGTGTTCGCGCACGGATAGCCGGCGGCACGTTGCCGCATCTCCTATGGCCCCAGTGGCAGATGCATGAAGCCAGGAACTTGCCGACTCCTGTGGGTCCGCGACCTGCCGCCAGCGCGTCTGCACCCAGGGAATAACCCGCTCGCCACCGACACGCCATACAGACCTGCTAACGGGCAATACTTCCACCGACTGAAGCTCAGAGCACTCCAAATCCAGCAGGCCCAGTGCCAGCAGGCGGCTTTGCGCGACATCGGTAGCGTCCGCCGATTGCAACAGGTCAGACTCGGTCAGCGTGCCTTCAAAGACGACCACATAACCCCGGTGCAGGTCACGCAGCAGCCGCAGCCCCCGCTGTGGCCTGCTTTCGCGGGCGAATAGGCATGCAGGGAGAAACAAAAGCAAGGCGGCGACCAAGATAGCGATAACAAATAGTGTGCCGCTCCAGGCTCCGCCAATCTTCCATGTCAGCACAATCAGCAGAACGCCCACAACCATCAGACCAAAGCACAAACCCAGCCCCTGACCAAAAAATTTCCAGGCAGTGCGGCGAAGCTGTTCCCGTTCCTCCCGGCCCAAGCGGCGCTCATCCGTGAGCGGCAGCCCCGCGCACCATGTCGTCATGCCCTGATTTTTGTGGTCGCGCCCGGCGTACATGGCTGCCCTCTTAAAAGCGACGCTTACCCCTGCCCAAAATACGCACGCACGGACGAGGCGACGTGCTGCGCCTGCTCTTCAGACAGCTCCGGGTGGACCGGCAGGGACAGCACTTCGCGGGAGGCACGCTCGCTTTCGGGAATGTCTCCTTCAGTATAGCCCAGGAACGCATACGCTTCCTGCAAATGAATGGACAGTGGGTAATAGATGGCCGACTGTACGCCCCGCGTGGCTAAAAATCGTTGCAGGTCGTCGCGGCGTCCGTCTAAAACGCGCACGGTATATTGATGGTAAATATGGCGGCTGCCGCGCTCTTCGCAGGGCAGGACCAGCCCGCTGAGGTCGGTCAGTGCCGCCAGATAGCGGGCGGCATTGGCGCGGCGCTGCTCGTTCCACCCATCTAAGCGCCGGGCTTTGACGCGCAGCAGGGCCGCCTGCATTCCGCCCAGCCGGGAGCAGTAGCCGATTTCTTTGTGAAAGTACCCCTTGCCGCCGGAGCCGTGGAAGCGCAGGAGCTTGATTTGCTCGGCCAACTCGTCATTGTCCGTCAGCACCATGCCAGCGTCGCCGCAGGCTCCCAGGTTCTTGGTCGGGTAAAACGACAGCGTGTTGGCATCTCCCCATGCCCCCAGCGGCTTGCCCTGATGGGTCGCCCCAATCGCCTGCGCGGCATCGCCTAAAATCTGCAAATTATGGGCGCGGGCCATCTGCCCGAAACGGGTCATATCGGCAAGCTGCCCGAACAGATGCACCGGCAGAATGGCTTTGGTCTTGTCCGTGATTTTAGCTTCGACAGCTTCGGGAGACAGATTATAGGTCTGCGGGTCAATATCGGCGAATATCGGGGTCGCGCCCGCGAGGCAGATGGTCTCGCCGGTGGCGATAAACGTAAACGGCGATGTGATCACTTCATCGCCCGGCCCGATGCCCATTGCCAGCAGGGACAGCAGCAGCGCGTCCGTGCCGGAGTTGACCCCGAGGCCATGTTTCGCGCCGCAGGCCCCCGCGATTTCGCGCTCCAAAGCCATGGTGTTGGCCCCCAGCCCGCCAAAATCGCAGGTATCCATGACCTGCTCAAAGGCGTCCGTCAGCTCCCCGCGCAGCCCCCGGTGCTGTGCCTGTAAATCCGCCATCGGGACTGTCATGCCCCCGTTGTTCTGTGCCAAACTTGTTTCCTGCCCTGATTCTAAATAAATGTAAATAAATGTCTCACAGGGTTTGACAATGCCCAAAGCGTTTTGTTGCACCCGGAATAGCGCAAAAAAGTGACAGGCCGGCGCAAATCCGGGTACGCTAAAAGGACGCCGAACAGGCGCGGCACAAGGAGACACACAACGAATGGCAGATAAGCCGAATTTTGGACTGACCGGGCTGGCCGTGATGGGGCAGAACCTCGCACGCAACGTTGCCCACAAAGGATTTCCCATCGCGGTGCACAACCGCACCACCGAAAAAACGACAAAGTTCATGGAAGAGCATCGCAGCGAAGGGGCGCTCGTCGGCTCGGACAGCGTGGAAGAGTTCGTCCATGCCCTGCAAGCGCCCCGCGCTATCATGATCATGGTCAAGGCGGGCAAGCCAGTGGACGACGTAATTGCCGAACTCAAACCCCTCCTGTCCAAAGGCGACCTCCTGATTGACGGCGGCAACTCGCTGTTCACAGACACGCAGCGCCGGGTCAAAGAACTCGAAGCCGACGGCTTTTTGTTCCTCGGCGCTGGCGTTTCCGGCGGCGAAGAAGGGGCGCTGAACGGCCCCTCTATCATGCCCGGCGGCAGCGAAGAGGCGTACAAGATGGTGGAGCCGATTTTCACCAAAATCGCCGCGCAGGTGGACGGCACGCCCTGCTGCACCTATATCGGCGATGGCGGCGCGGGGCACTATGTCAAGATGGTGCATAATGGCATCGAGTACGCCGATATGCAGCTCATCGCCGAAGCCTATGACCTGCTGAAAAACGGCGCGGGGCTGACCAATGATGAGCTGCATTCGGTCTTTACGAAGTGGAACGAAGGCGACCTAGATTCGTTTTTGATTGAGATCACCGCCCAGATTTTCGCTAAAAAAGACGATCTGGACACGGGCAACTACCTCGTAGACCGCGTTCTCGACAAGGCCGCGCAGAAGGGCACGGGCAAATGGACCGCGCAGAGTGCGCTTGATTTAGGCATCCCCGTCACCGCCATCACCGAGGCCGTTTTTGCCCGCGTGCTGTCCGCGTTTAAAGATCAGCGTGTCGCCGCCTCCAAAGTCCTGCCCGGCCCGGACGGCAAGTACGACGGCGACCGCGAAGCATTCATTAATGACATCCGCGAGGCGCTCTATGCCTCCAAAGTGGTTGCCTACGCCCAGGGGTTTGAGCAGATGCTGGCCGCCGCCAAAGAGTTTGAATGGACCCTGCACCCCGGCGAGATTGCGACCATCTGGCGCGGCGGCTGCATTATCCGCGCCCGCTTCCTGGACCGCATCAAGGACGCCTTCGATGAGAACCCGGACCTCGCAAACCTCATGCTGGCCCCGTACTTCACCGACGCCATCAAGACCAGTCAGGACGGCTGGCGTCGCGTCGTCGGCACGGCGGCGACCCTCGGCATCCCCATCCCAGCGTTCTCGTCGGCACTGGCCTACTACGACGGCTACCGCCGCGAGCGCCTGCCCGCCAACTTGATACAGGCGCAGCGCGACCTGTTCGGCGCACACACCTACGAGCGCATCGACAAAGAAGGCTCGTTCCATTCCCAGTGGGCCGACGAAAAGCAGGAGCCGAAAAACAAAGAGCAGCACGGCGTCGAGACGACCGGCTAAGGCCGCACAGAAAGGCTGCCAAATGCTATTTTCGCGGCGGGGGGCCTGTTATCAGGCTTCCCGCGTCACGGGACCAAGACACAATTTTCTATCCGTAGAACTCTCTTTCAACGCTGATGACAAAAAGCCTGAGATAGAAGCCTTACCAGGATTTTGTGACGGGCACGGGGAAGTCGACCCGGCGGAGATTGTTCGCAGCGTTCTGGAAGGGCTGCATCTCGCCAACCAGAAGTATGCTACGAATTATTCCGTTAGCCGTATCCAGTACCGTGCCAACGATAGCGTGCCAGAGAGTGTTTATGGAGTTATGATATTTAGGATTGTCGAGCGGCTTGCTCACGGAGGAGAGTTTTTGGAAAGGAACGACGATGATTGATAACAAAGTGGCTTTGCATCTCCATAATCGGGCGACGAGTGGCGGATTGCTGACAGAAAGTGAACAGACCACGCTAGAAGCATGGTACCAACAGCAAGATCACGCAGAAGCGGCAGCACTTAAAATCTTAGCGCCAGAAGGCTCAACCTCTCTGGATACTCTGCGCGAAGAAGTAGCTGCCTCGATTACCCGTCTGCGGGAAGACGCGCAGCGTATTCAGGCACGTACAGAGGAGAATGAGGCTCTTCGCCGCGAAATCAACACGCTTTCCGAAAAGCTGACCCAAACAGGTTCCCGGCAGACGGTATGAGCATTTCTGCCGAACAGCGCGAGCAGGTCAGACAGCGGGCCGGACGTGCCTGCGAATACTGCGGCGTCACAGAAACAGACACCGGCGGGCGGTTGACTATTGACCATTTTCAGCCTCAGTCTCAAAGCGGAAGCGACGTTCTGGACAACCTTGTTTATTGCTGTCACTCTTGCAATCAATTTAAGTCCGATTACTGGCCGCAAACGGCCACGGCACCGCGTCTCTGGAACCCACGCCAAGAAAAAGCAAATGCTCATCTGTTGGAACTGGTGGACAGTGCCTTATTTGCTGTGACCGACGTGGGAGCATTCACTTTAGCCCGCCTGCGCCTAAATCGGCCACCATTGATTCCCAGTCGTCAGCAGCGAAGACAAAGGCTGGAAGCAGAACGTTTGCTAGCCCGCCTGCACGATGTTACATTGCTTCTGGAGCAGATGCAGAGACAGCATGAAATTTTGCTTGAAGAGAACCACGCATTGCTACAAGATCAGAGACGCCTGCTCCAAATGTTATTCAGCCAACAGGAACGCACATGACAAAAACCTACCTTTTTGCTTCGGCCCTGCTCGCTCTGCTGGCATTTATTGGCGCGTCTGGTACGTCACAAGCTGCGCCGCGCCTCAAAGTCGTGGCTTATGTGCCGAACTGGAATGAGGCGGCGGGGCTGGCGAAGACGATTGATTACGCCAAAATCACGCACCTGAATATCGCGTTTGAGAATCCTATCAATGATGCCGGGGACTTATCGTTTCAAGCGGGCGATGCGGCGCTGATTGCCGCCGCGCACGCGCACCATGTCCCGGTGTTGCTGTCGATTAGAGGCGGCGGGGTTCCTGACAACAAGGTGCTGATGGCTCGCTACCAATTATTGCTGTCGGGAGAAAAGCGGGCGGGATTTGTGGCGAAGATGGCGGCGTTTTTGACGGCGCACAAGTTTGATGGGCTGGATGTGGATTTGGAAGGCCCGGCGATTGGGCCGGACTACGGGGCGTTTGTTCACGATTTGGCACTGACGCTGAAGCCGTCGGGAAAGCTGCTGACGGCGGCGCTGTCGCAGGGCTACGGAGGCGACAGCGTCGTGGCGTCGGTGTTTGCGGACTTGGACTGGGTCAACATCATGGCCTACGATGCGACCGGCCCGTGGAACCCGGACAAGCCGGGGCCGCATTCGTCGCTGGCGTTTGCGAAAAGCAGCACGGCGTACTGGCTGGGGCGCGGGCTGCCGAAGTCTAAAGCCGTGCTGGGACTGCCCTTTTACGGCTACGGCTTCGGCCCGGCCTTTCGGGCAGGCGGCTACACCTATGCCGAAATTGTGGCGGCGCACCCCGGCGCGGAGAACGCGGATGAAGTCGGGCAGACCATTTATTACAATGGGCTGCCGACAATCCGGGCCAAGACACAATATGCACGGGCCGAGGGGCTGGCGGGCGTCATGGTATGGTCGGTGGACCAAGACGCCGCCGGGGACCGCTCGCTGCTGTCGGCGATTGACGGGGCGTTGCGGGCTAATCCGGGTCCGCCTGCACGGTGAACGGGGACAAGACGGTAAAGCCGTTGGTGTCGGTCAGCGTGCTGGCTTTGGCCTTGATAGCATCAAGGCGGACCGCTTTCACATGGCCGTCGCAGTAGAGAACGTTGCAGCGGCCATTGTGACGGCCCACAAGGTTGCCGAGCTTCGGATAGCTGTGCCAGGTGTTCAGCGCCGGGGCGGTGTCGCTGAACTGTCCACGCGGCTCACCGAGCGAGATGACGCCGAAGCCGTCAGCGGAGAAGGCACCGTCGCCGTCAGCGACCCAGATGGTGGTGGCAGGTGCTTCCAGCCGGGCCAGGCTGTAGGTGTCGGTTGGGTAGGCATCGCTGACCGGCGGGCGTCCAACGCCGTGGAACGTGCTATAGTACGCCGAGTTCATGCAGTACGAGCCGGGGCGGAAGGTCGGCGTGTTGTCGGCAAGCTGTGTCCAGGGCACATAGGTTCCAAAAGACACCGGCCCGGCGGTGCGGGGACCTACCGGGGTCGAGCCACTGAGCTGCGTATCGGCAGGGTCCAGAAAGTCGCCCTGGCCCGTCTGATCCGGGCAGGTAAAAATCTGGGCGCTTTTGGCATAAGACTGAATGGCGTCCATCCACTGATAATGCTGCCCGGCGCCATCGCCCGCCGGGGACATCCGCGCCCCGCCCATCCAGGCTCCGATATAGTGATTGACCATCGCCTCATCGTTGTCCTGGGAATACTGGGTCAGTCCGAGGCCGATTTGTTTCAAGTTAGACGCGCACGAGATGGCGCGGGCGTTTTCGCGCACTTTCTGGAAGACGGGAAACAAAATCGCGGCGAGGATGGCGATGATGGCGATGACGACGAGCAGCTCAATCAGCGTAAAGCCAGCGCGTTTGAGCGCGGCGTTCCGAGAGTTGTAAGCAAACATAGCAGCAGCAGCTTTCTAATGAAACAGGGAGATCAGGTCGTATCCCGGCGGGCCAGAATGGCGCGGGGGACGAGCGGCAGGGCAAGGAGAGCCAGCGCCGTGGTTCCGGCGCTGATCCAGATGAGAGGCGGCAGGGAAGAATGCAGGCGCTCGAACAGCCACGAGCCGCCAATGTCCGCGCCGGTCGTGCCGAGGTTCGCCGCGCTCATCAGCAGCGAGTAGGCCATCGCCTCCGCGCCGACCGGCGCGGCGCGGGCGGCCAGGTCCATCAGCGCCACGGCCACAAAGATGCCGAGCAGGCCGCTGACTGCCTGAATGGCAATCGCCGAGGTGTGGGAATGGTAGCCGAGAAACAGCAGCGAGCCGAAGACGCTCAGAACAATACTTACGGTCAGCAGGGTTTTCAGCGGAACGCGGGTGCAGAGCAGGCCGTACAGCAGTGCGCCCACAATCGCGCAGCCATTATAAAGGCCCCCGAGCCAGCCGAGAAACACCGAATCAAAGTGCAGCACATTGGTCTGATAGTAGTAGAGCGGCGTGCTGATCTGCCCGAAGCCCGGCGACAGGTCTTTCAGAAAGATAAACAGTGCCGCCAGCCACAGCGCCCGCGCCGCAAAGACAGGCTTTATTCTGGCTTTGATGTCCGCCCAGGTGGCGCGGGGGTACAAGGCATCGGCGGTGGTGACAATGCGCCGCTCCGGCAGGAGCAGCAGGGCCGCCGGGACCATCCCGAGAAACAGGGCCGCGCTGATACCACAGGTCAAGCCGAACGCATGGCCGACCAGATAGCCCCCGATGGGCTGTGCCACCAAAATTGTCCCGGCGATGATCGTCTCGCGCAGAGTTCCAAGCCGCCCCGTCCACCCACGCAGACGTCCGGCTTCCACCAGCAGGCCGCCGGAGACGCTGCTCGCAAGCACCGCAAACGCATTCGCCGCCACCAGTGTCCACACTAGCGGCTCCATATGACGCGGAACCAGCCCGAGCAGACCCCAGCACGCGCCTGCGCCGAGGCCGCTCAGGAGCAGGTAGTTCCGGCGGCGCGACCCCCACAGCGGCACGGCATCGGCCAGCAGCCCGGCGATTGGTTTGAAGTACCAGGCAAGGCTTGTCAGGCCAAAGAACTCGGACATCTGAATCGGCGACAGATGCAGGTGAACTTTGAGCAGGTGTTGAAGCGGCAGCTTGGCAAGGCGGCTGTCACTGACAAAGGTAGAAAGAAGCAGGCCCACCACTACCATCCCCAGCAGCCGCCGGGCAGGTGTGGGAGCAAGGGGACTGTGCGTATCAGGCGCGGACGTGGTCAAGGCCATTGGTCAATGGTCTTTCTAAGGTCTGGTCTCCAATAGGAAGAGGTGTTTGAGACAGCGCAGTATACCTGCGAGATGAACCAATAAGCAAGCTTTTTTGTAGTCTAAGATGCCCTTTGCAGGAATGGCCGCGAGCAGCAGGGAATAGGAGCAATATGAGACACAGGCAAACCATCAAAGCCGCGCCAGCGGGCTTTTGCGCTCTTCTGGCTTTTTCAGGGTTCGGACCGGCCCCGCTTAAGGCACAAACGCCCCCGGCGGCAGGCGCAGGGCCAAAGGCGGTACTCAGCCAGACCATACGTGGCGTTACCGTTACCGTGTATGGGGCAAAATGGTCTTCGATAGACCCATCGAATAACCGGTCTGTTTTTTTCAAGATGCTTCGCTTTTCGTATGCTGTTCAGTCGGACCCACCGTTGCGGCTGCCGCCCGGCAAAAGCCTCTTGAATTATGTTACGGCTGTAACGCTGATTGCTCCCGACGGTTCTGCCCTCAGCAGCGGAGGTGGCGCTTACAGTTCGGATGCCTCCGGGGCAATCACAGAGGCATCGAAAAACTCGGAGAAAGTGGACCCGCGCTGGCCGGTAGTCGGCGTTGATATTGATGTCTTGGACCCCGCCGCCTCGGGCCGTGCTTCGGGCCGCTTCGCGGGGCCGATCACGATTTATGATATTCCGGTGCCACCCGAGCCAGACAAAGTGACCCCGGTTCATGCAGAAGCCGAAGCGCCACTTGGAACACGCATTATTATTGAAAAAGTGCTGATTTCACCCAAAGAAACTGGCATCAAAACAACCTTTGTGTACCGCGTTGTCCCTGACCCCGCCGCGCCGGACTTGCAGTTTGGCGCTTCCACAAATACTCTCGTGGTGGATGACACCGGAGCCAAGATTGGCTCCTATGGCATGACCGGATCGGGTGATTTGCTGCCACTGAAAAGCGCTCTTAGCCCGGAGAGCATGGGCATGATTTATGGTGCCGGAGTGAACGGGGTCCCTTCCCCCGGCGCAAAGACGATGCGCCTGACCCTCGATGCCGAAGAGTCGTCGGAGCAGCTCAAGGATGACACCTTTTATCGGCACTTTCATCTGCTGATACCGCTGGCAATGCTGAATATGCAGTCGCATCGGGCCGTCCCGCCGCGTATGATACAGCAGGGAAAAGAAGTCACCGGGCAGGTGGACACGCTGACGGACACAGGCGGCTTGATTCGCCTTCGCCTTCTTTTGCAAGACCGCACTGACCCGCATATTCGCTGGGAAGCGCAGTCGATGAAAGCGATAAACGACAAAGGCGAGGAGGCTATCGGACAGTCACTCATCGGAACCCCCTTCCGCAAAATCGGCCAGGATGATTTTCTCTGGAAAGCAGACGGAACGGCGCTTTTACCGGGCGAGTCGGCAGAGGAAAGCTACTTTGGCAGCAATAATTCGGCTTTTAACGCTGGCACAGGTCCGGCGGCCTCTGCCGGAACCCTGACTCTCAGTGTCAACGCAGAAGCGGTCCGCAAACAAGACCATCTGGTGGATTTTTCCAAACTGCCCATCCCCGCAGACGGGCAGACGCTAGTGTTTAAGAGAGCTGCCTCAGACGCGTTTGGGGGAAAGCTAATCCTCAAAAAAATAACACTGTTTTCGCCCGCGCACCCGCTGCCAGCCCCTGCGCCTGAAGGGATTGGCCTCTCTGGCCTGGCCCTGGTGCTGACCGAGCCGTCGGTGGCGGGCAGCCGCAGCCCCGCTGACTATCACCCTGTTGACTATCAAACCGTTGCAGCGACCGATACCACAGGGCAGCATCTGCGCCCGGTCGGCAGCCGGGAGCGTCTGGAGGGAGACGGTCCTGAGCGGCAGGTGACGCTGTTTCTGCAAAAGCCAGCCGCCGGTGCAAAAACATTTAGCCTCAGAATGGGGCGCACGGAGCAGATTGACCTGCACAAGACCGAGACGCTGACATTTACGGACCTCCCTGCCCCGGTGCATCGATAAGCACGCGCTGCCGCAGGCAGGAAATGGGCGGGTTGAAGGCGAATGGTGTCCGGGTAAGAATACGTAGAAAGATAAAATTAGTCAGGGGCAATACCCAGAGGAGTGAACGCATGGAGATCGCAATGGTGGGGCTTGGCCGCATGGGCATGAATATGCTGGAGCGGCTGGCAAAAGACGGGCACAAAGTCTACGGGTTTGATACGTCGCCCGACAAGATGCCCGAAGTAGAGCAGCGCGGCGGGGTCGGCGTGACCGATCTGGCGGAAGCTATCTCCAAGCAGAACCAGACGCCGAAAGTGGCGTGGATTATGGTCCCCCAGGGCAAGCCGGTAGATGAGACGATTGCCAAGCTGAAAGCGGTCATGTCGCCGGGCGATATTATCATTGATGGCGGCAACTCGTACTTTAAAGACTCCGTGCATCGGGCCGGGCTTCTGGAAAAAGACGGCATCCGCTACCTGGACTGCGGCACATCTGGCGGCATCTGGGGACTGAGAGAAGGCTACTGTTTGATGTACGGCGGCAATCCCGACGCCGCCAAGTTCTGCGAGCCGGTGTTTAAAACCCTGGCCCCAGATGACGGCTATGTTTACACGGGCGCGTCGGGGTCGGGGCACTATGTCAAGATGGTGCATAACGGCATTGAGTACGGGATGCTCCAAGCCTACGGCGAAGGCTTCGATATTCTTCATGCCAGCGAATACAAGCTGGACCTGACTTCTATTGCCGGGGCCTGGCGCTACGGCAGCGTGGTCCGATCGTGGCTGCTAGACCTCCTGGTGCTGGCGTTCAAGAGCGACGAGAACCTGCAAAAAGTGCGCGGCTATGTCGAAGACTCCGGCGAAGGCCGCTGGACCATTCAGGAAGCGATTGACCACAACGTTCCCGCGCCGGTCATCACGGCCTCGCTGTATGAGCGGTTCCACTCGCGCCAGCCGGAGAACTTCGCGGCCAAAGTCATTGCGTCCCTGCGGAACGAGTTCGGCGGGCACGCAGTCTTATCTACCGAAAGCTCGGTGCATGATGCCACCGGTTCGGGCGACGGCGTCACCTACACGGGCACGTCAGACAGCACTGCCGATCAGATTCAGCCGGGCGCGTCGGCCACCGAGGCGGCTGAGACAATTGACACGATTGATCACACGACCGATACGACAACGGTGACAAAAGCATGAGCAATCTTTGGGCCAACCTGCATGGGGGAAGCACGCACTTCCCCATTGCGCTGATGATTGCTTCGTTTCTGTTCGATACGGCGGCGTACTTCGGGCGCGAGCCGTACAAGCGGGACCTGCACGTAGCAGGCTTTTATGCGCTGCTGCTAGGCGCGGCGGCCACATTTGTGGCCGTCCTGTCCGGCTTGATCATTTCGGCTTGGAAGTTTTTCGGGCATGGGATGCTGGCCGCACACCATGATTATGTCTGGCCCGCGTTCGGGCTGATGATCGCGCTGGCCGTCTGGCGTCTGGTCGTGCGGGACACCGCTTCCCGGCCCGCGTTTGCCATCTATTTAGTTTGCGCTCTGGTGACAGCAGGACTGATGGCGGCAGCTGGATACTGGGGCGGCGAGTTGTTAGGGAGTTAGGAAAACATACAATGGCGAAAGAACTCAAAGGGCTGGCACTGGGGCTGGCGGCTGGTTTAGGAGTCGTTGGCTTGGCCTACGTCTCCTCCGCCGCCGTCACGCACGCGCAATCGTCGGACAGCGCCGCCGCCGAGGCCGGGCAGGCAGCGCCTTCCACTGACAAAGCGCCCACTGACAAAGCGCCCGCTCCGGCAGGGGCTACGGACACTACGCATATGGTGGCAATGGGGCGGACGCTCTATGTCTCCAACTGCGCGAGCTGCCACGGGCAGAACGCTGAGGGCAAAATCGGCCCCTCCCTGCACGCCATGGGCGACCCGGACGCCAAGGTGTACCGGCATATCGCTAACGGCTTTACGGGCAAGATGCCCGCCTACAAAGACAAGCTGACCAAAGACCAGATTGATACCCTGGTCGCTTATATCCAATCTTTAAAATAGAACAACTTAGGGAGGCTTCATGCCCGCGAAAGAACCGACCGATCAAGGCTTATCGGACACACAAGCCACCGCCGCCGACACTCTGCTGATCGAGCGCCCCATTCCTCCGTGCAGCCTCGTCATCTTTGGCGCGACCGGGGACCTGACCCACCGCAAGCTGATCCCCGCGCTGTTCTCGCTGGAAGCACAGGGGCTGCTGCCGGACCATTTTAAGATTGTCGGCTTTGCCCGCCGCGAGTATTCTGACCATTCGTTCCGCGACGAGCTGCAATCGTCCGTGGAAGAGTTCGCGCCGGACCTGTGGAAAGAGTCTCACAAGTTCTGGGCCAAGTTTGCCCGCCGCATTGTGTTTCACCGTTCGGACTTTGACAACGCACAGGGCTTTAGCTGGCTCAAAGAGCGTCTGGACAAGTTTGATTCGAGCGAAGGCACAGCTGGCAATCGGCTCTACTACCTCGCCACGCCGCCCAGCACCTACACCACCGTGATCGGGCAGCTTGGCAAGGCTGGCTTGGTCAAAAGTGGCGACGGACCTGACAGCAAAGGCTTCACGCGCATTATCGTTGAAAAGCCATTCGGATCAGATTTGGACAGCGCCCGCGCCCTGAACGCCGAGCTGAAGCACGTTTTTGACGAAGAGCAAATCTATCGTATTGACCATTATCTGGGCAAAGAAACCGTCCAAAATATATTCGTGTTTCGGTTTGCCAATCTGATGTTCGAGCCGCTTTGGAACTCCAAATATGTGGACAATGTGCAGGTGACGGTCGCCGAGACGGTCGGTGTCGAGCAGCGGGCGGGCTACTTCGACCACGCGGGTGAGCTGCGCGACATGGTGCAGTCCCACGCGCTGCAAATGCTGGCGCTGGTAGCGATGGAGCCGCCGAACACCCTGAGCGCGAGCGACATCCGCGATGAAAAAGCCAAAGTCCTGCGGGCAATCAAGCCGGTTTTAGAGGGCGACTGCGACGATTGCGTGGTGCGCGGGCAGTACGGCGCAGGCAAAATGAGCGAGAAAGACGTGCCCGCCTACCGCGATGAGCCGAACGTGCCCAAAGAATCGGTCACGGACAGCTTCGTAGCCCTGAAGCTGGAAATTCAGAACTGGCGCTGGGCAGGCGTCCCCTTCTATGTCCGTGCCGGGAAGCGGATGCCAGAGCGTGTCACCGAGGTCAACATCACGTTCAAAAACGTCCCGCGTGTTCTGCTGGCAAATGAGAAAGACGACACCGCTGAACCGAATGTAATCACCATACGCGTTCAGCCCAATGAAGGCATTTCCATGCGCCTCGGAGCCAAGCCGCCCGGCCAGAAAACCGTCGTGCGGCCCGTAGACATGAACTTCACCTACGGCACGAGCTTCGGTCAGCGCATTCACGATGCCTATGAACGTCTGATTATGGACGCTCTTATCGGCGATGCCGCCCTGTTTACCCGTGACGACGAAGTGGAAGCTGAGTGGAGCCTGATTACGCCCATTCTGGAATACTGGGCCAAAACGAAAGCCCCGGAGCTGCCCAACTACCCGGCAGGCTCATGGGGACCGGACGCCGCCGACAAGATGGTGACCGACACAGGCCGCAAGTGGTGGAACCGGTAGATTACTCACACGATAGAAAGCACCTATTATGCCCACTGTTGCCATTGAAGGCCAGGACACGTTTGAAGTCGAGGACGGCAAAAAGCTCGTCCTCGCCATTGAAGACTCCGGCTACGACATCCTGCACCGCTGCGGCGGCGTCGCCCGCTGCACCACCTGCAAAGTGCATTTTCTGAGCGGCGAGCCGTCCGAAATGAACGACGCCGAGCGCAAAACGCTGACCGAAGACGGCCTGCTTGGCGAGTACCGCCTGTCCTGTCAGGTGCGCGTCACCGGGGATATGACCATTGACCCGCCGGACCGCGCCGGTGAGCGCGGCATTCCCGCCGGGAACCGCCCCGAGGATTAAATGATGACTGGCACTGGAAGTGCCAGCCTACTTGTAAATGGAGAAAGTCGCTCCGCGACTCAGGATTGAAGACACGCTGACGAAAGCGACTCTTCTCTTGAGTCGCGGAGCGACTTTCTCCGTTTGCTAATAGACCGGCTCTTCAGAGCCGGGATTGTATTGATAAAGGTTCCCCCATGCCTGACACACGCCTCGGCTTCCTGTATGATCCTGCTGTTTTAGACCATCAGCCGCCGCCCGGACACCCGGAGCGGCCCGCCCGCGTTCAGGCCGTTATGGACTTATTGGAGAGCGAGGGAATGCTGGAACGGGTGACGCACCTGCCCGTGACGCCAGCGACGCGGGCGCAGATGGAGCGCGTTCACACGCCTGCCTATCTGGACTTTGTGGAAGAAGTGGTCGCCGAAGGCGGCGGCTATTTGGACGGCGGGGACACGTTCGCTTCGCCCGGCTCGTGGGCGGCGGCCACGGCGGCGGCGGGGGCGTCCGTCGGCGCGGTGGATGCCGTGATGACTGGCGGCATGGACGCGAGTTTTGCATTGGTGCGTCCGCCAGGGCACCACGCGCCGCCGGACCGGGCGATGGGATTCTGCATTGTCAACAACGCGGCTGTCGCCGCCGCTCATGCCGTGCAGACCTATGGCCTATCGCGGGTGCTTTTAGTAGACTTTGATGTTCACCACGGCAACGGCACGCAGGACCGCTTTTACGGCTCGCCCGAGGTGCTGTATTTCTCCTCGCATCAGTCTCCGGCGTATCCATTTACAGGCGCGGTCAACGAAACCGGCGAAGGCGCGGGCATCGGGTACACCGTCAATGTCCCCCTGCCGCCCGATGTCGGGGAGGCGGGCTTTTTGCAGGTGTTTGACCAAATCCTGCGGCCCATCGCGCACCGCTTCCGGCCTGAGATGGTGATTGTCTCGGCGGGCTATGACGCGCACTGGCGCAACGCGCCCTATGTGCAGGGCATCCGGGAGCGGCTGACCGTGCGCGGGCTGGCGGCGCTGTCGCGGTCGCTCCAAGAAATCAGCGACGCGCACTGTCCGGGCCGTCTGGTGGGCATTCTGGAAGGCGGCTACGACCTGGACGCCCTCGCCTGGGGCGTGCTGGCGACGCTGGGCGTCTGGCTCGGCGACGCGGAGACGCGGGACCCGCTCGGCCCGGCCCCTGGCGACATCCGCGAGCCGGACATCACGCTGCTGCTGGCCGAAATCCGCAGGGTGCATGGGCTGGGTGAGCAGGTTCGGGCCTGAAGAACGCGGCGGGGTGTGCCGATAAAAAGTGTAGGAAACACTTCGGAACACCCTATGTCTGACACAAATCCACTGTCCCTTCGTCTTGAGTCTGTCGCCGCCTCGGGCGGGACAGATGTGGCGGCCACGATTCTGCTGGGCGAAGACGGCGCGGTGCAGTCGTTTGATTCGGAGGCCGAGCGGCTATTTCACTGCCGGGCGGGCGATGCCATCGGCCAGACCGTTTGGTCGCTCCTGCCCGGCTTTCCCCGCGCCCTGCTTCGGCAGGCTCCCGACTCGGCTAGCCGCCTCCTGCGCCTTGAGGCTTGCCCCAAAGACGGCTCCCGGCTGTCGGTGGAGATGGCGCTGACGCGCCTTCGGATTGGCAGCCAGCGGTTCTGGGTCTGTGCGCTGACGGATATTGCGCGAAGAAGGCCGGAAGAAGACACCCTGCGCCGCTCGGAAGAAAGCAGTCGGGGGTTGTTTGATCATGCCCTCGTGGGCCTGTACCAGACGACGCCCGAGGGTCATTACCTGCGGGCGAATGCGGCGCTGGCCCGGATTTACGGCTATGAATCGCCGGAAATGCTGGTCGCGCAGCAGGTCAGCGCCGCCCGCGATGTGTATGTTCAGCCCGGTCGGCGCGAAGAGTTCTGCTGCGTGCTGGAAACGCAGGAAACCGTACAGGACTTTGAGGCTGAGGTGCGCCGTCAGGGCGGCGGCACGGTCTGGATTTCGGAGAATGCTCGCGCCGTGCGCGATGACGATGGGAGCCTGCTGTACTACGAAGGAACCGTGCAGGACATCACGGCCCGGCGGCGGACCGAAGCGGCCCTGCGCCGCAGCGAAGAGGAAAACCGCACGGTCTTTGAGGCGGCGGGGGTCGGCATTGTCCGGCTGGACGGCGAAGGCAAAATCACCCGTGCCAACCCGGCGTTTGCCCGGATGCTCGGCTACGCACCGGAGGAGCTGGCAGGCATGGCCTTTGCGCGGCTGACGCACCCGGATGACCCGCCTGCCAATGCTCAGCTTCAGTGGGATATGCAGGAAGGCCGCCGCGAAAGCTACTGCACCGAAAAACGCCTGTGCCACCATGACGGCAGCCCGTTTCTGGCCGATTATACGCTGACGGTCGTGCGCGAAGGCAGCGACACGCGGCAGCCGCGCTTTTCTATCGGAATCGTGGAGGACGGCGAAGAGCGGCGGCGGGCGCGGACGCGCATTCTCGCTCTGAACGCGGATTTAGAGCGGCGAATCGGGCGCATCGCGGCGCTGCACAAAATTGATACGGCGATTATCTCCGGCCAGAGCCGGGACGCGACGCTGACGACGCTGCTAGAGCAGACCTGCGAACAGCTTGGTGCCGAGGCTGCGGCCATTCTTCTTGCCGACCCGTCCGGCGGAGACGGCCTGCCCTGCGCCGCTGTCTCGGGGCTGAACTGTCTTCCCGCTGACCGCGCCGCGCAGACGCGGGGCTTCGGCTACGCCGGGCAGGCGGTGCGCGAGCGGCGCACGGTGGAGCTGCGCCTGTCGTGGACGCCGGAAGTGTTTGCCCATGATCCGGCGGTCGCCCGTGCGGGTTTTGCGGCGTACTGGGCCGTGCCGCTGATCGCGCACGGCGCGGTGCAGGGGGTGCTGGAAGTCTTCCGCCGCTCTCCCGAGGAAGTGGACGACGAATGGCGTGAGTTTCTGGAAGTGCTGGCCGGGCAGGCGGCAATTGCCCTGGACAGCGCGAGTCTGGGTGAGGATTTGCAGCAGTCTAACGCCGAGCTGATGGCCGCGTATGATGCCACGATTGAAGGCTGGGGCCGGGCGCTGGATTTGCGCGATCAGGAAACGCAGGGCCATTCCGAGCGGGTCACGGCCATGACACTCACACTGGCGCGGGCGGTCGGCATTACCGGGGAGGCGCTGGTGCATCTTCGCCGGGGCGCTTTGCTGCATGACATCGGCAAGATGGGTGTTCCCGACCGTATTCTGCTGAAAACCGATGAGCTGTCCCCGACCGAATGGCGGCTGATGCGCCGTCACCCGGAAGATGCCCACGCCATGCTCTCCCCCATCGCCTTCCTGCGCCCGGCTTTAGATATTCCGTGGTGTCACCACGAAAAATGGGACGGCACGGGCTACCCACGCGGCCTTCAAGGCGACCAAATCCCGCTGGCCGCCCGGCTGTTTGCCATCGCCGATGTCTGGGACGCCCTGCGCTCGGACCGCCCCTACCGCGCCGCCTGGCCCGAGGGCCGGACACTGGACCATATCCGCAGCCTTGCCGGAACCCATTTTGACCCGGCGCTGGTGTCGGTCTTTCTGGACATGATGGGCGCATCGTCCGCCCCACCCTTGCCCTCCGAAGTCGGGCTGCTCCCCTTAGACGAGCTGATCCCACTAGATGACCTCATGCCGCTGGCGGCGTAACCTCTCCCCGGCGCAAGCGCCGACCCTGCCCTATTAAGGGAGGGTAAGGACAACAGGAACTGGAACAGACAAGGCCCCCGCTGGCAAAGTGGGGGCCTCATTTCTGGTCTTATTCTTATCCCTCACCCTAACAGCGGAGGATCGGCGCTTGTGCCGGAGAGGGGTTACGCCGCCGTGACACTGATTTTCGAGAACGCCGCGCTGATTTTGTGTGAGTCCGGGTAGTAGTGCCGGACACCGATAGCGCCGCTCGCATGAGTGGCATCCGTGACATCCAGCAGCGGCTTGGTCATATCAGACACAAAGACCTGCAAGTGCGGGCCAGCAGCGCGGATGCGGACGTGGTAGGGCGTGTCGGCTTTGAGGGGCAGCGGAGCCTTCGCCAGTGAGGTCCAGGACTCGCTGGCTTTGCCGATTTCTACCATGCCCGTTTCCGCGCTCAGGCCGACATAGTATCCGTGATATGAGTCGGGGCCGATGGATGGCAGGCTGACGCGGAACAGCAGCCCGGCGTTGCCGTTCGGGCCGACCGTCACCTGTGCGTCATAGACGAAGTCCTTGAACTGCGTCTCGGTCTGCACCGCTTTGACGCCGGGAGGGCCGCCGCCATCGTTCGGGACCGGCTGGAACGCCGCGTTTTTGACCTGCCAGCCGCCGCCGTACTGCACCCAGCCGTCGGCATGGCCGCCCGCAAAGGCATCGGTATAGGTCGTCTTCGGCGCGGGCGGCGTGCCGATAGTCGGGAAGTCCGTCAGGCGCAGCATTTCGGAGCCGAACGGAACCAGTGTGACCGTCTCCGTCGGAGCCGCCGAGGCGACTGGGCTGAGGGGCGGGTCATAGGCCGCGTGCCCGCTTGGGAGCAGTGTCCATTGGTCCAGTTTTTTGGCCTTCGCCGTCAGCGAAACGGGCGTTGTCGCCTGCGCGTAGGGGTTCGCGGGCATCGGCCCTTGATGAAACTGGAAGCCAGCTTCCGGCATCAAGGCGTAGTTCCAGGCAGAAGTTGGCGTGACGGTGTAGGCGGCAAAGCCCGGCTTTGGCCCGGCGTCCACCTGCTTCCAGTCCTCGGCGATCTTCAGCGAGTAAACCAGCGGCCCGCGACGCACGGACACCGAGCGGCTGACGCCGCCGGGGATAACCCGCGCCGTCATCGGCAGGCGCACCGTGACGGTGTCGCCGGTCTTCCATTCGCGGGACACCACGGCAAACGTCCCTGCCTTCGGCGTCGGCTCCGCCTTGCCGTTGACCAGAATGGCGGGCGACGAACACCAGCCGGGCACGCGCAGAGACAGCGGGAAGCGGGCCGGCTTATCAACCACCATTTTCAGAGTGACTTCTTCGCCAAACGGGTAGTTTGTCTCGGTCGTCACCGTTGCTTTGGCCCCGCCTGCCACGGGAGCCGTGACCACGGACGGCACATAAGTCATCAGCGCAAGGCCGCCGTTCGGAGCCGAGGCCCAGGCGTTCTGCACCAGCTTCGGCCAGCCCATGTGGAAGTTGTAGCAGCAGCACGGGAAGCCGGAGCGGGAAGCGGGCGTCCGCGCATCATCGTAATCCTGGTTGAAGCCGAGGCCGCCGCGAGGGGCGGTGACATTGTTCGGCAGTGTAAAGTAGACGTGCTGATGGATATTCGTAGACAGCGCGGCAGGCAGAGCGTTGAAGGCCAGCGTCTCGATGTCGTCGCCAATCGCCGCGTTGCCGAAGATACGCAGGGCGGTCTCATCGGACAGCATCCGCTCCACAATGGAACACAGCTCGATGCCCTGTGTCGGCGACCTGCCCGCCAGAAACTCGGTGCCGGACTCGATGCCCACCGAAAGTCCGTGGTCGCGGCGCAGGTTTTCAATTCCGGCGTAATAGGCCCGTGCGTCGGCATCCAGCCCCGACCGCTGATAGTAGACGGCAGGCATTTTGAGCGCCTGCGGGACATTGACGTTGTGCTTGGGCTGGTAGTCGTTGCCAAAGTCTAAGAAGCGGTTGTTGGTGAAAATGTCGCGCCAGTCATACGCCTGGCTGTGCAGGGTATCGGCCAGCGGAAGCAAGAACGCATCCCCGGTACGGCGGTACAGCCAGAAGATGGTGTCAATCTGATCGCCCGCCCGCGACTTGCCCCAGTCTTTGAGGGGCCGGGCAGCGATGTCCTTTGCCATGTACTGATAGTACGCCGTCAGCAGAGCGATGGGGCGCGGGTCGTTCGTCGCCTCGGCATGGTCCCGCAGAATGTATGTGGCGACCATGCGCGGCCACCAGTCATCGTTCGTGGGCGGGCCAAACGAGCCGTCCGGGCGGTGCGTCGCCAGGATGCCTTCGACCCAGTGGTTCGCCAGCGCCTTCATGGCCGGGTCATCGAGCGTATAGGCCAGCGGGACTAGCCCCTTGACGTAGTACGGCCCTTTTTCCCAGTCTTCGCCCTTGCCGCCGAGCCAGCCGCTGTCTTCGGTGATGGCGGGCAGAACCCCTTCGGCGTGGCCGGTCAGGCCGTCACGCTGAAGCTCCAGTTGGTGCTTCACCCATCCGGCGGCTTTGATGCTGCCGAGTGGCAGTGCCCCGTACATCGGATCGCGCAGGGCAGGCGTCTCCGCCCGTGCTTGTTTGGCCCCGCAGCCTTCGGCGGCAAACATCGCCGCCACCGCTATTCCCAGTCCGGCTTGCAGCACGGATCGTCGTGTCATCATTGCTTTTAGTCCCTTCGTCACTGTTTTACTTTAACCGCTGTGCCACCGGCGAAGTTCCCTGCGCGGCTTTCTGCGACTGCCGGTACAGGCCGTCAAGCTGCGAGGGCGTCACGGCCACATAATCCGGCCCCAGGGTGTCCAGCATCTTCTTCAAGTCGCTTGGGCGTGCGCCCCAGTTCTGAATAAACGCATTCACGAACGCGGGCCGCACGCTCCCGACCCGGTCACGCACGGACTGCGCCAGCTTTTCGCCGCCGCCGTCATAGGCCACCGCCCGGAATACGGATTGCCCGGTCGGCAGGGTATACGTCGCCTCGGGATACGTTTTCGATCCGCGTGGGCCGTAGTCAGGCAGCAGAAATGGCACTTTAGGCAGGTCCGCGCCGACGGCAGCAATGGTGTCCCGCATCGGGTTGGTGTCAAAGCCCATAATCCGCAGGCCGCGCAGGTCCATTCGGTCCATATAGGTCTGCGTCAAATCCCAGTAGTCTTCAAACGCCACGTCTCGGTTGGGCAGCGCGGTTGCCCAATCTGGGGGGTAGATATAGCCCGCGCCGGAGACGTCGCAGAAGAACTCATCGGTCGGCGCGGCGTGTTCATAGTACCACCGGGCCATTGTGGGCGCGAGGTCTATCAGCGTCGGCGCCATGCCGTAGCCGAGCGGGAACGTCCCGTGCAGCGGGTCATCGAAGTACCCGCGCCAGAAGCCGCGATAAGTCACTAGGTTGTCACCGTCAGACATGGTCAGCGCCACATAAACTTTGGTGGGGTCGAGCTTCGGCACAGGCAGGGCGGGCTTTTGCTTCAGCGCCTTCTGCGTGACGCCACTCATCACCGAAAAGTTAGAAACATAGTCGGACACCGTGGTGATTTTGCCGTAGCGCGAGGCAAGCCTCACGCCTTCCATCTCGCCCAGCCCCGTGCCGTCGCCCGCCCACCAGTAGCCGCGCACAATGCCGTCGGTGGGGGTCGCCAGGAATAATGTTTCTACTTCCGCCTTCTCCGCCGCGCCGTTCGCGCCGGGCTTGCTCTGCTCATTTGGCCCCGTCACCCAAAAGCACATTCCTTTGGCAGCGATGATGTCATCCACCTGCAAGCCGAGCAGGCGCGGGACCAGGCACAAGCTCAGGCGTGGGTTCATGCGCGGCAGCAGGGTGGTCCGCACGAATTTTAGCGCGTCGGCGTCATCCTTGAACCGCCCACGCAGGTCGGCTTTGATTGGGATATTGTACTTCGCCGCCAGCTCCGGCGTCGCAATCAGCAGGTCATTGGCTCCGGCGACGCTGACAGCAACACACGGCGACACATAAACATTTGGGTCGGCCACAACCGCACCTTTGTAGGCGCTTTTAAACGTTTGGAGCAGGCTCATCGGGTCTTCGACGGTTTTGGGATAGTCGGTATCGCCCTGCTCCTGCATCACTTTGAGCCAGAACACGTCGTCGTCGCCGCCGACCAGATACAGGCGCGGCTTGCTGCGGTTGACCAGCCCTTGCAGCGAGGCAAGCATGAGCTGCTGCGCCTGCGGCAGGTAGCGCACATCGGCGACAAGCAGATGCCGCGCTGGCGTCGCCCGCTTGGGCTGCAAGGGCATCAGCGGCGGCCCTGCCGCCCGCGTCCGACCAACGGCAGCGAGGCCAAGCACGGCCAGCGCGGCGGCGAGGAACAGTCTTTTGGTGTGTTTCATAGGTTTCCTATTTTGCCCTATAAACGGCAATCTCGGACAGCCCGGCGTTCTCCGAACTAGGCGTCATCGTTCGCACTTTGAACGTCAGCGCCATGACGGTTTTAGCCGGGAAGCGCAGCTCCAGAGGCGTTTTCCCATCGTTCGGCAGTTCGCTGACCGCCAGCGTAGAGCCGTTGCTGAAGGCGATTTCGCCGGACGTAATCTGATCGTTCAGATTGGGCCGGTCATACAGGGTGATACGGTCAATGGTCTGCGGCACGTTCCAGGTTAGCGTCAGTGTCGCGCCGACTTTGGACCCTGCCGACCATTCTTCGTTTTTGCTGCCGGGGTAGCCGCCAATAATGCCGTCCGTCGCGCCGTCCAGCGAATAGCCGCCTTCCACGCCGCTTGAGGTGACCGTGGCGTACTGCGACACATTATCTGCCGTCTTGACGAGATCGCCCGGCAGGGGTATCTCCGGCAACAGATACTGCTTGCCGCCGATCTTGAACGAGACCTGGGCGGGGTCGTAGGAAGTTTTCCCGCGCCAGACGTGCGACGTTCCTCTCACAGCCAGCGGGCTACTATCTTTGGGCAAAGCCAGAGTTTTGCCGCCTAAGACCGTAATCTGATTGCCGTCAATCACGCCGGGCGGGGCGTAGAACGTGTCCCGCACTGCGCCGTGAAACAGGTACGCGCCTTCGTTCTTGCGAACCAGCCCGATGCCCTGCGCCGCCAAATTAGTCTCATACGAGCCATCCGCGATCCGGTGCCGGACCAGCGCCTTTGCGTGCAGGCTACTGAGATTGGCGGGGGCGGCGTCAGCGGACACTACGGATACGCTGCCGACAGGCCGGGCGGGGAGCGTGATTTTGTTGGTCAGCAGCGCGGCGTCATAGACGCACGCCGAGGCGGGGAGCGGCTTGCCGTTCAGGGTGGCTTTTAACGCCCGCGCCGTGACGGGAAGCTCAACGACCACCGTGCGGACGGCAGGCTGATTTTTGTAGTGTCCTTTGGCCGGGCCGATTGTGACCGTCACTGAGTTGCCCTTGCGGGAATACGACAGCGGCGTCATGGCCGACTGCCCGCGCTGATACGCCGTCGTCTCGCCATCGTCCTCATAGAGCGTCGAGCGGCCCGTTTTGCCGTCCGCACCGGGCCAGCAGACCACGCGCAGGGTCGTCAGCGGGGCCGTCGCCATGCGTGCCTGATAGGGCTGCATCGGGACAGGGACGCCGCCGCGCAGATACAGCGGAAACTCGTTGATGTCGGCAGCGACTAAGGCGTCTGTGCCGCCCGCATAATCCTCGCCGCTGAAGACGTTGTACCACACTCCCGGCGGGAACCAGACAGTCTGCGTGCCGACCCGGTTTGGCCCATCGCCCGCCGCCACAATCGGCGCGGCCAGGATGTCGTCGCCCAGCAGAAACTCCTGCGCGTTGTGGTAGGCGGCTTCCGCGTAGGGGTTATCCACATAGAGGGGCCGGTCTAAGGGGACAGTCTCGCGGGCGGACTGCGCGGCGCTCGTGTAGAGGTACGGGAACAGCACGGAGCGCAGGTGAAACGAGACGCGCATCGAATCTTCGGCCCACTTTGGGTAGGTCCACGGGCGGCGGTCCATGTCGGCCCGAAACGACGAGTGCGAGCGCAGAACCGGGCTGACAGCCCCGAACTGCACCCAGCGGGTGTAGGATTCTTCGTTGCGCCCTCCCATGTGCCCGCCGATGTCGTGGGACCAGAAGAAGCAGCCGACATTGCCCGCCGTGGCTGTAAACGGCACTTCAAACGCCAGCATCGGAAACCCGGTGTCGGCATCGCCGGAGAAGTGGATGGGATGCCGGTGGTCCCCCCACCCCGCCCAGCGCGAAAACGAAATCCCGCGCTGGCCGCCTGCCGCCGTGTGGTCATAGAGAAGCGTGTTTAGCCAGAACAGGTTGGTGAGGTCGGGAATAGAGCGGGTGTATTCGTACTGCTGCCAGTCCAGCCACCAGAAGTCCACTCCGCTCTTTTCCAGCGGCGCGAACACATCGGAAAACAGCGTCGTCATATACTGTTTGCTGCCCGCGTCAAACGGCAGTATCGCTTTTGTGGCCGGGTCCGCCCCCCTGTCGCGCATAAACTGCGGGTAGGCGTCCTCCTGCGGCCCTACGCCGTCGGCGGGGTGCAGGTTCAGGGTGACATGAAGGCCCTGCGAATGGAACCATGGCAGAAGCGCTTCGGGATCGGGGATGAGTTTTCGGTTCCACGACCATCCCGTCCAGCCATCTTTGTGCCAGCCCATATCCAGCACCATATTGTCCAGTGGGAAGTCATGCTGGCCGTACTCAGCGACAATCTGCTGGAAGTCTGCCGACGTATACGACCAGTAGCGCGAATACCAGGCTCCCAGTGCATAGCTGCGTGTCAGTGGCACCGGGCCGCCAATCGCGGTCAGCGACTTCAGGGCTGCATGGAAGTTGTGTCCGTATCCGAAAAAGTACCAGTCCGTGCCGCTGCCAGGAGGCCGGGACTGCACCCAGCCACCCGTTTGCAGCGGCGATTTGGAATCGTCGAGCAGAAACCAGCCGTCACGGGATAGAACGCCCTGCCCCAAATCCTCCGCCCCGTCTGCCCCGTCGAGCGTGCGAATGGTGCCGCCGAGGTTGCCGGGGTTCGGCATCCCTGGTGTCCAATTTACTCTTTTGGGGTTTAATGCCCCGGAGCTTGCTCCGCTGGGAGCTTCCTGTTGCTTCGGCGTTGCTTTCGTGTTATCGTAGAGCATGAGTACCTTTATTCGCAAGAGCCATAACGTCTCGGCC
>JAABUK010000721.1_pt1 | contig 67453 bp, 97 predicted proteins | sample 5559141 | NCBI WGS metagenome assembly JAABUK01 (sample SAMN10711869, study PRJNA513367) | rock metagenome | isolation source: Antarctica rocks | place: Antarctica: Victoria Land, Pudding Butte nord | collected 2016-01-03 | reverse complement strand
GACACCACCGTTGTTTTGCTGGTTGGAGTCTACATTTCAGCTGAAAGTTGCAAACTTGCATCAGGGCATGTTTCGGCTGATGTTTACCCCCAGCAAGCACGGCAAGGAAGATTACCTTGTTTCATCAAGTGTTTATGGCGAGATCATGATCTGGACTGTTTGCCCAATCAAGGGTCTTGAGAGCATATGGCTGGTGAGACACAAGATTGCAGGAATTCTGTGTGTCATATTGTCATGAATTGTCGTTTCTTGCAGTCTGGCCCTCCATCAGTCCAAATACAGTCTGTCTATCTTCAAATTACAAGCCTCCAACATGACAGCATTCTAGCTGTTTCAGACAGCAGTTCTATCCGTTTGCAGACAGTCAGCCAGATGCTTCACCCAGCAGGTATACTGCGTGGTGTGCCTAATACGTACAAAACACCACTTTGTGGCAGCATGCAAGGCCCTGCATTGCTTAAAGTGCAGGGTTTTTGGTAACCGACATGCTCAGCTCCAAGCTTAGCTCTGACTCACACATCCTGACTTCACATGTAGTAGTGCGCATGCTACCACTCAGCAAGAGGTGATCTTGCAGAAGGCTGCATGTACTCGGTGCAGAATCCTAGGGAAGGTTCTTTGTCTCTAGCTTGGGACTCAAGCGGGTCCTTCCTGGCAGTATGCACAGCCGTAGGTCGACTCAGGTGAGCAGTCTGTGCTGCCGTCACACACATATTGTCCACATGACCGCATGCATCAGCACCCGTAACAGAAGTTGTACATACATAGCGCGGTGGTCATGCATTGTACATGCCCATCAGCTGTAAAGCATGTCAGGCATACCTTCAAGGCTTTGCCTGGCAGTCAAGTGACACAGCAAGACATGATGTAAGTGGCTAAAGGCACTTGATGTCCAGCAGTGGACAACCACATCTGCTGGCAAGCTTTGTTGTGCCTGTCCATGATGGGCTGGGCTTGCACCGACTTATACCAAACTGCGCAAGCAGTTCACCTCTGCCGAGCTGTCACAGGCTGTATCATGACGAGGGAAGGCACTGCACTCTTCTTGAGCTGGCAGAGCATGCCCACAAGGTTGTCTTCATGTCTGGGGACCCATCAATGATATACTGCATCAGTTATCGAGGTGTCAGTTTGCTCAACCTCAAGGCTATGCCTGAGTGCGCGGCCTTTTGCCAAGCATGCGAACAAGAGCTGAGACCTACTACAGCTGCTTACAAAGGTATTGCGGTGCAAAAGCCATCAGCCCCAGGACATTACCACAGGCCACTGTCCTAAGTCCTGTGTTGCTCCATCACTTTGATGACTTGTCTGTGCAGAATCTGGACATGAGGCACCATTGCTATGTGACCCAGGGCGTGTTAGGCCAACTTGGTGTGAAGACCCAATAGCCAGGTATTGAGACAGTGTCATCACTGCATGCATGGGCAATGGGTTAGCCTGCATGCAGCTTGCGAGGTACTTGATCCGGATTTGCAAGCTAACTATGATTAGATTCTGATACATGCTGCCTGCTGTCTGCCAGATCTGTACTGCTCTCAACATGATGTGCTCGCGTCAGTGTTGCAGTTGTTGGCTGCCTCCAGTTGCTCCGACCCCTTCTGTACCACGGGCAAGAACAACATCATGCTCTGGTGCATTTGATGGCAGCAGCATGCAGCCGCCAGGGTCATCAGCTACCAGCGCCAGGCCTCAGACTGATGCACCTGTCAGCACACTCAACAGACACCCAAAATTTTGCCACGAAGCTCCTTCACCAGACAGTGCAGATCCCTCACTGCACTCTGACAGCCGTGACGGTCTGCCTATGGCATGCTCATTGTCATCATGTGCTGCCGAGGTGCCAGTGTCTCACTCACTTGGCGACCCAGCAATAACCCTGGGGTCTCCTAGGGCTTCAAACAACCAGCACTGCCACGCCAAGTCAGCTATGCCACTGCAAGACATCCAACTTACCTATGGCAGGCGCAAAAGGCAGAGGACAGCAGGCAGTTGCAGTGGGTCGGGTGCAAAGCAAAAGCAGACCACAGACTATGCTTGGTTGCAAGGAGCAGATGAAACTCCCACAGCAGCACCACAACATCAGGGCAGGCAGGCCAACATGAGCAGCACACTGTGGTGCAACCAGGAGGCTGAGCAGATGACAGCAGCTGAACCCAGTAGCAGCCAGGCAGAAGGTCCTGACAATACTGATGGCACTCTCATCTGGTAAGTGCTAGAGTCTGTATGACATGCAGTCCAATAGGTATGTATTGCACATCATCAAGACACCTGATGCACCCTGTTGTTTGGTCAGGCTGCCATTTGTAGCTGAAGTCAGTCATGGCATTATATTACGTGTGAAGCGGTCCTGTGTGCAAAGCGTGGAGGGTTGCATGCAAGCTTCATTGTCTACTGCTTGCATCTGTTGTCCTTGAACTGCGTTGACTTTCACAGTGCAAGACTTGCACAGTCCATATCTTACAGCGCATGCTGCAGGTATGCAGCTGAAACTGCTGGTACTGGTTGCTTCAACCCAAAGACTGGGCGCTACCATTATGCCTTCAGCGGGCATACAAAGTCAGTCATGCAAGTGCTGCCCTTGCAAAACGGCTTGCATATATTGACAAGCAGCCTTGATGGGACTCACAAGCTTTGGACAGTGGAAGGAAGTGGGTTATGCACCTTCACAGCGCCATCAGGAGATGAAAGGATTGCAGCAGCTTGCCTGTCAAAGTGCGAGAGATTTGTCATTGCAGGCCATTGCAGCAGGTATCTCTTGTCTGCGCCACGTCTTTCTGACACGGCTTTCTACTGATTGCAGCACCTCAGGCTTTCAGGACTTACCAAAACTGTTTACCGTGCCATGCTAGCTTATGACAAAGGCACGATGCAAATGCTTTGGGCACACTGGAGCAATCACAAGTAGTGTTTCCCATAATCAATAACTACTTACTGACCCCCAGTGGATGTTTCTGTTGCAGCATCTATGTGTGGGACATCAGAAGCGTGCTTGGTGATGCTGGGCTGGTCCCAGATACTAATCCTGATGGGAATTACTGCAGCCAGCTTCAGACTCATGACTGCACACTCACTGCTGTTGCCCTGTCGAGATGTGACACTATGATGGCATCTGCTGATGCCTCTGGCAAACTTGTGATACGTTTTTCATCTTGTCTGTGATGGCACATGGCTTACAAGCACTTCAAATTTTGGCCCTGAAACATTGTCAATGATTATGGTAACAGCAGCTACATGGGGTATGCATAATGATTTACTGACAGCTTGTAATGGCTTAACAGCAGTTTGGTGTCAACACCCAGTGCTGATTGTCATGTGGAATTATCATTGTTGAATAATGTTACATATTGGCTCACGTAGTTATCAGGTCAACTATTGTACTATGAAACATTGTCTGTATGCATGCATGCTGTCAGATGCATCATTGACTGTACCCTCATGCCCCTGCATCACAAGCATGAGTACCACTTGACTTATGTAGCTGGGTTGCTTGTAACAAATTGTGGTATCTGTGATGATGATTCAGCACTGGCAAGCCAATGTTCATGTAATGCCTGTGAGTGATGTTCAAGCTTAATTCATCCAATCTCTGGCTGTTTGATTGCTGTCTGGCCTGCCTGCTTGCCGCTCCTTTGCTACATCTGCCACAGCTTTGCGGGCTGCTCTGCCTCCTGCGCTCTGATCAAACTTTTGCTGCCTTTGCTCAGCCTGCGATCAGTCCCACCAGCATCATTGGCTGTGCAAGGTTCATAGGTGGCCCTCATGTCACAGTGATCGCAAGACCAAGACCATGAGTGTGTTTCATTGCTAATGCTTGTAGTTCCCAGCAGTGAATGCTACAAGTTACAACAAAAAGCTTGATAGTGCTGCAGGCAACACCTACCGCAGCAGCAGCCCTGGCTCGAGCCTCGAGGTCAGAGACTGGAGCTGCCGATGGCTGATTGCTACTGCAGGAATCCTCACACAAGTCAGTCCTTTCTCACACAACAACACGGAATACAGCAGGAGGTACTTAGGTCATAAACTCGAGAGGAAGGACGCAGGCGAGAGCAGCACACAACAAGCAGGCGACCTACTCCATCTCGTCATAGTTACTTTGCTTGCCTCCGCAGCAACTAGCGCACGATCCCATCGGCGCAGCTGGCGTTTCGAGTTCAGGTCAACTTGTCTGTGATCAAAGACGACCGGAGTGAGTGACGATGTGCACGCGGCTGTACACCAGCACCAGTGCAGTAAGTTTCAATATGAAGTCAGCGGTCGCCCTGTCCGGCGAGGCTGCCCGGCCACTTACACCGTGCATGGTGCCGTGCATCAAAATGAGCGTTTTGAAACTCCAGTCCAGAGAAGAAGATGCAAGCAAGCCTGACTGTTCAAGCCATTATGCACCAGCATGGCATCAGATTAGTCTTAGCAATGTTGCTGGGTACCAACCCCTTGCAACCAGAATGCCTCCTAGCACCTTATGTTTCAGCAGTCAAGCACTGTAAGAGCCAGACCCTCATCAGAAAATTCAGATGTGGTTGTCATGGTCTTCAGGCAGATGCTGGAAGGCCTTTGCCTTCAGCATAGCAGGTGCCTACTGAGCAATATCGTTGTCTCTCTGGTTCAGCAAAGGATGACTTTGTGTTTGCTTATTCTGCATGTTGTGCCATCAGTAACACACTCAGAGGTTTCTGGGGCCCAACCATACAGTGTCTTTCTTCTTAATCCTACATGATTCATGAGTCATAGCTAGGTTTCCAAAGGCATGTTTTGAACATAGGAACACCCTGGTGGCAGCACAATCTGGAAATACCCTTTGCTTTGGCTTAGAGTGCATCAGCTATGAACACTAATGTATTCATAAGTGCTCTAGAGCCTTTAGGTGACTTTGTCTGACATATTAGTCTATTGGTCAAATGGTCATGGTTGGCCCCAATGACCTTTAGAACCCAACGAATGAACCGATTAGCATTGTGCTTGTAATCATGCTTGTTGATCTGTTCAATAGTAATCCTCCAGACAGACATGGTGCCTGTTCTTCCGCATGTCACATTCAGTGCGCACCGTTTTTGCTGATGCACATCTGATTGATGCTTTCAGCATGGTACCACCTGACATAGGCCTTGCTTCTGCTGGCCATAAGGCACCAGCAGGAATTCTGCTGGCCAAGTCTGAGGATGAGTGTAAGCCTGATGGGCTTTACAGACTACAGATTTCAATGCAGGCTGAAGCCGTGACCTGTTACAAATTTTCTACATTTCTCATGGCGCTGTGGAAGCCTCTTCTGCAGCCCTGCAACCATCAGAGGTGATTGTCACAGAGCAGCCTGGTAGCTTTTGATGCTGTCCAATGCACATCTGACTGATGCTCTGAGCATGGCACCACCTGACCAAGTTTTTGCTTCTGCTGGGCATACAGCCTTTGGTAGTCTCCCGGCAGTGTCTGTAGATCGCTTTAAGCCTGATGGGGTTTGCAGGTTACCACTAGACATGCAGGCTGACGCCGTGACGTTTTACAGCTTTCTTTGTTGACTCCCATGTCATTGTGGAAGCCAGCAAGTTTCCATTTCTGCTGTCATGGATGAAGAATTTGTTTGCTTTGTCACAGTCAGCTGTAGTGTGACCCCTTCAAAGAATTCTTTCAACAAGGTGGTCACACACAACGTTTTCAAGACCTGCTGCCAGCTGGGAATGTTTGTCCTGTGTAGCCTTTATGACAGATCAGTGACACGTGTTGTGTGGCCCCATTGAACGAAAGCATGGCCTACTTCAAGACTTGCACCATTGAAATACTGAAGTTTATCAGTCACAAATGCTGTATCATCAGCACACCTCAGGTTGCCTGTGAGCGTTTGATATGCAGCTTTTGTGCACTCTGTGAGGTGGCCATCTACCAAATACTGTATCTTAACTCCAGGCTTACTGATGATTGGCAGTATCTGCATCACAGTGCCAAAATGTGCACACCAAATGAATCACACGCTAATATACAGCCTTGCAATCCACCACGCGCAGTTCTCACCTAGTTTCCATCATGTGAGCTTGCAAATGGGTACTGCGCCAAAAGTCAGTACATCAAACAATATGCAGTCGTCAAAATTCACAGTGCACCAAAGCACGGCCTCTACGCTGTTGGACAAGTCCCAGGTAGGTCTGTAGTCAAGTGTACACCTAATTGCAGATCTATATGGGATGTGACTGCAACAGTACAGCAGTGTTTAGACTTTGACAAAGCTTGTCAGCATGCTGCGCAGCTGCAATGGTGCATAGTGTCCCTAGCTGCCTTGGCCACTTTCAACCAACACTATGCAACCAGAGCAAACCAACTGCACAGGCCATCAGTGTGAGCAGCAAACAACAGGCTGATGTTGTGGCATTGCATACTCAAGCCTCGCACACTATCACTCTGTCAACAACATTGTATTCACTGTTTGCAGACACTGCAATGACCAGCGACGGGCTGTTCACAGATTGTCAGTTCTGCTATGCAAAAGTGCACCAAATCTTTCCCACCAGCATGCTGGTATTGACATGTCTGCTAGTGGACCGTGTGGCTCTTAGAGATTCCCTATCGCTTCAAACTTTAAAAAGGGGTCTGAAACACATGTGTATGTACATGCAACATACAGTTGCAATGCAGCCTACAGCACTGCTGAGTTGACCATGACATCACACAACAAAGCTCATGTTGATTATGATGATGCATTGGTGCTATGCCTGGAGAGAGTGCGCAGATGCTTCTGATTTTAGTTCACACATTGGGCAAAGTTGAGTACGGTTCAGTGGACCAAGGTTGTTACGGTCAAGACGTCCTGTCATGCATTGTGTTTCAAAATGATGTGTTTGCTCTGCTGTCAGACGCAAAGGCACACAAAGGCTAGCTGCTGGTTACACAGCATGTTTTGTAGGTTGCTGTTGCCAGAGCAATAATGGCAGAAGCCAAATTGACTGGCATAAGCTTTGCATTGAGGACGCGCCCTGGCAAATTACGCTATCACCACGTTTTGGATGAGGTTGCACTATCCGTGTTTGAACATGGTGAGTAAGCACAGGCTGACGTGGGAGTCCTTGCTGTACTAACACTAATGTGCTGTCACGAATCCAGTACATTAATGTTAGTACTTTGATCCGATTGTTAAGCGCCTTAAAAAGTTGCACAGCTTGCATAGCTTGCGCCGTCAGCGTGTGTCGTGTTCATACACAGTTTGTGCCAGTGTCTGCACAAGCGACAAGTCTCATCTCTTGCGGACTTTTGACATCCGCAATCCACAACAACTTCCGTCAAAGTCTGTGATCTCACTAAACGGTCATGGCTCACGAGCTGCCACCCCCTGCTGTCATGCGCAGCCAGCGCAACATGAACTCCGGCAGCGGTGCCACAAATGATGCCTTCGGTAACACCGATGAGTGGCAGCCAATTGATTACTGGTACAACAGAGTGCTGTCCAAGTCATCCCCCGCAGCCAACACTGCCAACCCCTCTGCGCTTGGCCTGATTGCTTTCGGATACACTACAGCACTGTTGCAGGTGAACTTCAACCATGTCGCTCTTGTTGTTGTCGGTAGCATGCTATCGCGACTGTTTTCTGTGCGTCGGATGGTTGCTTGCATACCTGTAGGATATTGTGCTGCGTGTCAGGTAGCGGTGTCGTCGTCGTGCAAAAGCTTCCCCACAACAAATATCACTCAGATCACGAGTATCATGTTGTGAATTTTCTGGTCTGCCTGTGACGTCGTGCCTCGTCTGTTGTAGGGCGCCAACACTGTGTGGACCGAGGCGTCCACTACCTACGTCACAATCGCCTTCGCCTTGTTCTTTGGAGGTCTGGTCCAGCTTCTGGCTGGCATGTGGGAGTTCAGGCGCAACAACATGTTTGCAGCCACTGCTTTGTCCAGCTACGGTGGTTTCTGGTTGAGCTATGGTATCTGTCATTCTCACCAGTGGTGGAGTCATCCCAGAGAGCGGTGTTGAGGGTCTGCAGATGATGTTGAGTCTTTGGGGCATTTTGACCTTCTTTTTCTTCTTGTAAGTTCCCTTAGTCCTGGTGCATGGTCGACATCTCGTTGCAGTGCTTGTGATTATCTATGCTAGGCAACCCTACCTGCATATGCCTCAGTTGCCTTGTTGCGTATGTTTTGAGGTGTTGTGGTTTGCAGGTGTACCATTGGCTTGAACGTGGGACTGATGGTTCTGTTTTTGTCCCTGGCCATCACCTTCTTCCTTCTGGCTGCTGGAGTCACTCACACCAGAGCAAACAAGGTATGTGTCTGGCAAGGCTGTCATGCTGCATCACTATTCTGATAGACTTGTAACAGCTTTGTGAATTTCTTGACTGTCTTCAAGTCCACTTCACATTGTGTTCAGTTATAAAGCTGAGAATTCTGTTATGGCAGGCCGGTGGATACTTTGGAATTTGGACTGCTGGGGTGGCGTGGTACATTGCATTTGCTGAGCTGCTCAATGAAGTCTGGTTCAGGGGCAGGGTAAGTTCAGTTCAACTCTTTTGTTTCTGAGATTATTGTTTTCTTGCTCATTTGATCGTGCCATGTGTGAACGCATTCTTCAAAGTGGTTAGTGCTGGAGTATTTCTTGCGCGTCACTTTTTCAAAAGTTGCCAGCAACCGCAAATAGTAACCAATCACTTAGCCCAAGCCAACCGCTTTCTGTTGATGCTGCAGGTTGTCATCCCACTTGGCTCAGTCACATGGCCCAACAGGAGGCATGAGCAGTCCGTGCAGGGCAAGGGAGATGGGATGCCCAGCTCCCAGCGCTCTATTGGCAGCGCCCAGGGTCAGACACAGACTGTGGTCTAAGCTTGACCAATTTTGATGCTGGCTCTTTGGTTGGTGTGTGCGAGGGTTACAGCCGAGTGATCAAAGTGTGGTTTAGAATGTATTATATGCAACAGGCAGCTGCTTTGCATACACATTGAGGGAAGTTTGCTCACTTCATCATACTGAAGCTTCATCATCATCTTGATGTGATGGAGCGTTTTTGACCTTGCCGCACATATATAGTGACGGCAATTTTGGCTGTGATACAGTTAAGCGAAATGTGTCATCTGATTTTTGCAATCAGAGTTCAAAGTATACTTCTGTGTGGTTGGTGTCTGTTTCTGCACAAGCCTTATGTTTGGTAAAGCACATCAATGAATAAATTGTCATGTTGCCTGGTTTCAGGTCTGATAATGATTTGCAGCGCTGTCATTGCACCTTGTAACAAGTTCAGAAGACTTCATACAGATTTCTGCAGCCTACCGTTCGCTGAGTACTGCAGCCTAGCATTGGCTTGTGTTGTTAGTGAAGAAATACCTTGATGTCGTCAGTCTGCATATCTGTAGCAGACTGACGACATCAAGGTATTTCTTCACTAACACATTGCTGATGCCACTGATGGTAGACGTACATCATAGTATGATCATGTCATAGTATTTAACATACCTCATAGATCACACAGCTTGTGAAATGTCACACGACAAAATGGGGGCATAATCTATGCATTTGCGCAGGCCCAGAACTTGATCCTCGTGACACGCAGCCAGCCTTGATCAACTTGGTTGCTAGCATCTGTGAGCAGCTTCACTCATGCACACTGCAGCCTATCGCTGAAGCATGTGAGGCAATGCATTGTGCAGCTGAACACAACACGTGTCAAATTGTTCACAAGCTATCTCACATTGCCTTGCAGCGCTCAAACCACTTTGAAGAATACTGTGCAAATCAGTTAAACACCAAAAGCTATTTGGAATGAACGATTTAGGAAGCAGAAGTCATTAACATCTAGTAAGCTCCAGGCCTGGCATCATTCCTAAAGCAAAGGGGGAGTTGCAAAGACTAAACTAGCATTAGTTCCTCCAAATCCAAAAGAATTAGTCATGACCATGGCTGGCCCAGTGCGGAGCTGTTGCGCTTTGCCCGCTACAATGTTTGCCAGAATCTCTGCATCAGGATTCATCAGGTTCACAGTGGGAGGAGCTGCTGCGCCTTTGAGAGCTAGAATAGCAAAAATTGCCTCAACCGATCCTGCTGCTCCCAGCAAATGCCCTGTAGCCCCCTTGGTGGATGATACTGCAATTTGCTCCTCTTTGTGCAGAGACCGATCAATCGCGCGCGCACCAAATACAGCTGCTATAGCTTTTTGTTCCACAGTGTCTCCCAAGGGAGTGGATGTTGCATGAGCATTGATGTAAGTGATGTCTTGAGGACAGGCTCCTGCAGCTCGCATTGCTCTTTGCATTGCTAGGCAGGCACCGATGCCATCAGGTGCTGGCTGTGTGATATGGTTTGCATCACCTGACAGACCATACCCTCGAACCTGCAGCAAGATCAGTGCATGTCAAGTCCTAGCCATGCATGTGCATCACTGTCGAGCTGTGTGTATGTCACATGTGTGATGTTGTCTAGTTCAAGGCTGTGCCAGTTGGCATAAACTTTGCATAACATCAGGTGAGAGAGCTGCACTATGCAGTTGCTAAGCCACATATGCATAGACTTTCGTGTACTGCAAGAGTCAAAACTGCTCAATGTTGAAGCCACTTTGCACAGAAACTGTGAGTCATCTCTTTGAGCAATGGGTTGGAGTTGAGGGTTGCTGTACACTCCAGCGGCAGGGGATTTGGAAAGTGGAATTCTCAAAGCAATGCATCAGATAAGGTGAGGGTATCAATGGATGCATGTGTACCTCAGCATATATATGCACCCTGCGTGCCAAGGCATGTTGCATCTCCTCCAGCACAAGCACCCCTGCCCCTTCCCCAATCACAAACCCATCCCGGTCCCTGTCAAAAGGGCGGGAAGCCAGATGAGGGGCATCATTGAACCTAGTTGAGAGGGCCTTCATGCGGCTGAAGCCTCCAATGGAAACTGCATCAATGCAGGACTCTGTGCCGCCACACACCATGACGTCTGCATCACCATGGCGGATCATGCGGAACGCATCACCAACACTGTGCGCTCCTGTTGTGCAGGCTGTGCTGGCTGCATGATTGGGGCCTTGAAACCCGTGATGTATGCTGACTGCACCAGCTGCCATATTGACCAGAATTTTGGGCACAAAGAAGGGATTCAGGCGCCGCAGCTTGCCCTGCAGATCACAAGTCACTCAGCTTGTTGTCCTCACCACCGCATTGACCACTATTGGCGAGTAAGCTTTGATCACCAGATCATCAAGTAAGCTTCCTGTGAGCAGCATGTGCAGCATTGACAACACAAGTGCGGTAATTGTGTGTGCAATGGTGTGAATGCTTTATGCACCTGCAGCATAGATTGCAGGGCTCCAGTGTCAAGCTGCTTGCTTGCTTACTTGCACATGCATTGTAAGCTCTGCAGCTACAAGTGAGAGTCTGTACAGGCAGGTTTGATGAGTCTACTTTGACTAAAAAGGATGTTGTTGAGCGTGGACACAGAATGCTGCTATTCTGACCAGTTGTAGATGGTGACATAGATGGTAACAAACAGCAACAGAGCTCTGATGTTTGCAGGTGGCTTGCGCATATCTTCACTGTGCAGTAATTGATCTGATGCGGATGACATATACTCAGAGCCCTGTGTCACTGCAAGCAACAGAAGGCTGGCCAGATGATAATATCTTTTAAAGCTGCTAAGACAAATGCGAAACAGCATAGTCGCAAAAGTCGAGCAGGATCTACACTGCGTGCTCAAAGCTTACTCTGCATAAAAGCGAAGCTGATATGCAATTGCCTGAGGCACAGCCTAGAGCGATGCTGCATGAGAAGTACCCTTGAAAGGTCAGATAAGGATAGTCAAACAGGTCGTACATTGCACCTGACTCAACAGAATTCCAGCTTCAGCAATATCCTGAGTGCTGCTCATGCCTGCCCCAATTGCTACGCCAGTTGCAGCTTTGCCTGCTGGCGAGTCTGGATGCCACTCTGCGTCCTGCAGTGCCTCTGATGCTGCACAACTGGCATAGGACACAAATCGAGCCTGTCTGCGCCTGTCTGCCTGGACTGCCCATAGCGCTGATTCCAGCTGGTCTTGAGGAACACATGCTGCAACTTTGGAAGCAAGATCAGCGTAGGATTCTCTGTGGCTCTGCAAGGGTAACTTTGCATGACTGCTAGACCTTGCCACTTGGTTATAATTCAAACAGCAGGGCTGTGCCTGATGACAGCCACTGGGAGGCTACCTCAGGCAGGTGATCTGGTGTGAGTTTGCTGACGCCGGTCTCCCCAGCAAGCAAGCGCTGCCAAACACTGGCCACACCAACACCCAAAGGTGTTACCAGTCCTAGTCCAGTGACCACAACTCGCCGCAGGGGAAGTGACGGAGGGCCACCAAAATGGTCACTGACTGTATTGCTGGACGCGCTTCTGTATCCCCAGCAACATGCGGTTTTAGTGAACTCTATTGATCGGCTATTATGCTTCAGACAACTTAGCATCAGTCTTCAGCAGCAGCTTCGTTTGTCGGCAAAGATTTAAGTCTTTGGCCAGAAAGCCAGCGTCAAAGCGATGCACGATACGACAGTGAGCATGGCCCAGAACCAGATGCTTGTCGTGAGACTTCCATCAACAAGCTTCAGCTTCGGCAGCAGCAGGCAGATTTGAAAGGTTTATCCCGCGAAGGGTTTGTGTGAAATCCGACTCAGCCCTGCTAACCCTGACGCCTCCCTCCCAGCTTCGTGCTGTTTGAAGAAATTCGCTTGTTGCAAGTGCAGCTGCTTGACGCTGCGTGAGTCTTGCGTGGTTCAATAGGTCGAAGGGCAGGGTTTGAGGCTGGCGGTCTAAGACTGTGGGCAGGCTTCTATTGTGTAGGATCAAGGGGTGCAGGACGACGGGAAAGGGCGTTTAGGCGGCAACGATATGGGCGACGAGAATGGCGAGGACAGCAGTGTCATGCGCATTGGCAAGCGCTGCTATGTAGGCAACCTCGCCTGGAAGACATCCTGGCAAGACTTGAAAGACAAGTTCCGGGATGTCGGGAATGTTGTCTACGCCAACGTTATGAGGGACGATGGAGGTAAGAGTTTCCCGGACTTGGGCGACAAACTGCTGAAAAGGCACGCGCATGCGCTAGATGTCAGGCACAAAGTAGGCTAATAAGCGTCCCGGCTTTTTTCAGGTAGATCAAAGGGATGGGGCATCGTGGAGTTTGAAACCCCTGAAGAGGTCAGTCTGTTGATGGCTTATGCTGCTTCATGTCCCTCATCTTCTGGCGTGCGCAACAACGCCTTCGCTTGCCAGCTTTAAGTTTTCATCTGCCCACTGGCTATTGTAGCATACCTTTGAACTGTAGGCTGTCACTGCCGTAAACACCTTCAACGGCACTGACCTGGCTGGTCGCAAGATCATGGTACGTGAAGACCGGGAGGATCGGGATGTGAAGCAGTACAACAGGTACGGCATTCCTTCTGATGCAGCATCTTAGCTTAATTTTGCTGATGTTGTTCCTACATAAATGGCTTGTTGGTGGATGAGGCAGCACCACTGACAGTGTTTGCTGTTTGCAGGGACAATGGCATTGATGTCCCTGGCAGTGAAAGTGGTGGCAGAGGCCGTGGCAGAGGAGGCCGCAGGGGGCGTGGAGGTCGTGGCCGTGGTGAGCGTGAGCGTGCAGCTCCCCGCAATGAGGAGCCACAGGATGGTGAAGCTGTGGATGGAGAGAAGACTGAGGCAGATGGCAGCAGTGGCCAGCAGGTAACACAGCACTGATGTGTGGAACAAAATGTATCAGACCTTATTACTAGGCTTTCATGCCAGTCAGTCTACTATTGTATCCAGCATATGCAGCTCTTGCGCTTGCATATGTAACATATCTCACGGTGTCATTGTCTGCTGCAGGTTGTGGTCCAGGGCATCCCATGGAAGTACACATGGAAGGAGCTGCTGCCTATGTTTGAGGAGTGTGGCAGTATTGACCGTGCTGAGGTTGTGTATGGTCGTGATGGGCGCAGCAGGGTGAGCTTGCTGTGCGTCGTGCTGAGATACAGTGCAACTTGTTTTAAAAAAGTGATTTTGATTTGCAGCAACATCTTGCACACACTTTGCACGCATTGCATAGTTTGCATGTTCAGTATGGTATTAACTTAGACTGTTGTGCCTTGCCTTTCACAGGGGTATGGTACAGTGCGTTTTGAAAGCGTGGAGGCTGCACAGGCTGCTATTGAGAAGTTCCATGGCTCTGAGTGTGAGGGCCGCACTCTGACAGTCAAACTTGACCAGTACGCTTGAGGACTAGTCTGTGTGGCGTCTGTCGCTAAAAAGTATTTGCCAGTCAGTCATTGTGAACTCCATCAATGCAGCACCCTTTTCAGAAGCATTCGCCCACCTCCTTACTGTCTGACTGTCTGTGATTCATGACAATAAGTAGCTGACTTGATTGCTGTCAAGCAATAAAACTTCTCCATGTGATCTACTGTTGTAGGACGTGCAATTTTGCTTCAAGCCCTCATCTTCGTTTACAGCTTGAGGCTTGTATTGTACCCAGCAGCTCTGCTTCTATTGCTGCAAGTATCAACACTGTGTTGTGTGCAACCCACCTCAACAATTGAATTGCACCTTTATCACTGTTGAAATACGCATCGGTTGCTGACTTCTGCATGCATGAGTCTGAGACGACTTGCTACCTTTTGCGCTAACGCTCGCTGCACGCCGAGCAAAACACACTCCCGCGGAGACCCGTTTGTAGTTTGTGCCCGCCGGTTGACGTAGATCACAGCAAGTTACAAGTTGACGATGTCTCTCGAGGGTGTCACCGTCAGTGCGCTGACATCCTTGGGTTTGGAACACGCGGATGCTGTTGTCGTCCAGCGTGCACTTGCTGATTTCGAACAAGGCACTGACGCTGCTCAGGTACAGGCAGATCCTGAGATCAGTCCCGATTGCTTGACCCAACGAGCTGAATCACGTCCTGCAATGCCATGTAGGTATGGAGCAAGATTACCCGCAGCATTTTGAGTGCCAAGCATCCTTTTACTGTGCACACACTCCTTTTCAAGGCTGTCTACAGTCAGTGGTCCCATCAAGAGAAGGTATGGTGCAGACCCTGCAGTTCTTTGTAAACAGTCCTTGCAGTTCTTTGTGAACAAAGTTTGTATATTTGCATTGTCCAGGGTCCTGCACCAGTGTGGGTACCGGAGGACCAGGAAATTGCCAACACAAACTTGGTCAGATTCATGACAGGCTTTCAGGTACAGAAATCTTCTGTACTTACCAGGGTGCATGGACAAATGTGATTACATGTGATGCATGATCAGACAAACACACGTGATGCTTTACAAGCACCTCACAGCAGAAAATTGGCAGGGCCTGCTTCCAATGACACCACTTTCCCATCAAGATATGCACACTGTCTTGACATTTCCATGCTGGGTGCTCACCTGCTGAAAGCTGGCTTTGTAACTGCTAACTCAAAGCCAAGGGTTTCAAGTGCAGCTGGCAAGATTTTCATGGCTTCTTGCAGGTCACTGCGTCAATCAATTCACATTGCAATTTCACATGAAAACATCATGTGCTATGACACCTCTCAACCTTTTGTGTGCTCCTTCACGTCACTGTCATGATATGCCATCCAACATTGACGACTGGCTTTTGTTGTCAGCGTCCTGCATGAGTGCACGTGCTCTCATTGGACTGACCATGAGGGGCTGTTGTTGCAAGATAGGGCAACCAGCAGTGGCAGCAGGGCAGGTCTGGCAAGGCTGCTGATGATTGGAGGCTCCTGTACAAGGTGTCTTGCACAGATCCAGAGGTCTTCTGGCCATCAGTCCTAGAGTGTCTGAAAATCCCCTTTGAAACCAAGCCAACAAGGTGAGCCTGAATTCTGATTCTGCACTGTTTTTCAAGTGCTGGCTTTGCAGTGCGTATCACATTGCTGGGTCACTATTGTATACCAAGCATTGCCTCAGCTGCTTGTCAACAACACTCTTGCTGCTGTGCTTGGTGCATCTGACAATCAGCTGTGCATGCTCACTCAACTCAAGATTTGTGTTTCTGTACACATGCTCCGAATACATCGTGACAAAATTGTGGCAGAAACAGTCATACTTGCACGCAGTACATTGAGCCCCCCCCCTGCCGGACCACACCAGATTTCTGCACAGGTCGTAGACTGAATGCTAAGCAGGGCTCTACCCTGCTTGCTTGCATGTCACCTTGCGCATCCTCTACCATGCAAGTTATAGTGCCTGATACTTGCACTGCATTGCACACCAACGCCCTCCTCGTCAACCACCACAGCCAGTCAAAAAGCTTGACTGCACACCCGTCAAAGCAATCCACCTGCATGCTTATGCTGCAGGATGCTGCAGACAGCAGACAATCCTGATGACATCAGGTGGCTACCTGGAGCACGCTTCAACATTGCAGAGGCTGCTCTTTGTACCAGACCTGCAGCGTCCCCTGCCATAGTTTGGGCAGATGAGTCATCACCAAGCCAGCTGGCCAGGGTCAGCCTAGGCCAGCTCAAGCAGCGCTGTCAGCACCTTGCTGCAGCACTTGCTGCCGCAGGCTTCAGACCTGGTGTGTGCCCTATCACATCTCCTGTCCTGTCTGCACATCTTTTGATCTTAATATACGTACACATCACAAGTACATGTGGCTGTCTGTCAAAGCTTTGGCTGGCTGCTAGGCAACTTCACTCTTGAGCTTGTGCCAACTAGCAGCCGCATGCAACAGATGACGTTGTGGTCTGCAAATGTAGTCAATGCATGGTTCCAACCGACTTTTGATGTCATGTCTGTCAGAGCAGTCTGCCACGTCCTCAACCCCCTGTGATCAAACGCCTGCATGCAGCATACAAACGTGAGTGCATGCGTGATCAAAGCCTACATCTGAAGTCCATGCCAGCTTTTGCCAGCAGACAGTGTGCTCCAGAGACAAGCATGCACAAGAGATAATAGTGCTGCTTGCAGCATCTTGACACGATGTTGCTTTGTACAGGGGACGCAGTTGCAATCAACATGCCCATGACAGTAGAGGCAGTGGTGATCTACCTAGGCATCATCTATGCTGGCTGTGCAGCAGTTTCCATTGCTGACTCATTTGCCCCTTCAGAGATCAGCACACGCCTTGAGATTGCTCACACCAAGGCCATCTTTGTCCAGGATGTCATCTTGCGTGGCGGCAAGGCGCACCCCCTGTATCAGCGTGTGATCAAGGCCCAAGGGCCGCTTGCAATTGTGCTGCCTGCTCTCCCTGGCAAAGACCTGCAGGTATGCTGTGCTGTGCTGTGCTGTGCTGTGCTGTGCTGTGCTGTGCTGTGCTGTGCTGTGCTGTGCAGTGTTGCCTGTGCTGCCTGATAGCACAGTCGTCTCAGACACGGGACAGTAACAGCTGTGTTGGTCCACTGTGCTCTCGACATAGCTCCTGGGATGCCTAGTGTTTGCACTTACACTCTCTGGCAGCAATCAAAACTCACAGGCAGAACTTGAGATTCATAGATGCATAAGGTGATTTCCAGAGCGCGTGATGAAAGTACAGGTGCAGCTGCGAGAAGGAGACATGAGCTACGCAGACTTCCTGTCAAAGGCTGACGCTCAGGAGCAAGTTGAACCACATGTGGCTGACGCTTATGACACATGCAACATCCTGTTTTCTTCAGGAACCACAGGTAAGAACGACTCTGCAGTGCAGAGTCTATGGCTGTCATTCTCCCAGGACATCATTGTAGGCTGCAAGCTGTCAGACTGTCATTGGCAAACTCAGCTTCAGTACTGCTTGGAGTGAACTGAGGGACTGCAGCTTCTATTATATGAATGCGTCATACACCTACATCATCGCGACTAGCCTCAGACTGTGCTGTAACATGTGTGGTCCTGGACCCTGCTGTCACAAGCTCCCACACAAACCTGCATGCGGTTGGCTTGCCCAAAATCCAACCATGCCAACCTCTGTCATGCACCCTTTCTCTCAGAAAACCTGCTGTGACACATTTCACGTTTTGATGCAGGCCAGCCCAAAGCCATTCCATGGACACACACAACCCCCATCCGCAGCGCAGCTAACGCATTCTTCCATCAGGATGTCAGAGAAGGGGACACAGTGGCCTGGCCCACTAATCTGGGCTGGATGATGGGCCCTTGGTTGGTCTTTGCTGCCCTTCTCAATGGGGCCACCATCGCCCTGTTCCAGGGGTCGCCCCTGGGCCGAGACTTTGGGGTGTTCATACAGAGCGCTGGGGTGTCTATGCTGGGCTTGGTTCCTAGCATTGCAAAGGCCTGGAGGGCGTCTGACTGTATGAAGGTGTGTTGCATGAGCACAGACTATGCTCAGTCTATGCAGCATGTCATACCTTGATGCAACTGTTGACTGGTGCCTGGCTCTGCTCAGGGATTGATGGCATTGAGCTGCCTGCACATTACCAATTTTTGGGTTGAGCTTTGTGCTGTCTGTAGCCATGACCATATCATTCAGGTCTGCATCTGCAACAGCCTGCACTTCCCGCCCATCTCTACAAATGTTCAAGACAGCTGCAGACAGCTTATGCTCACTGATGATGGTTGTACAGGAAAACGTTTTCTGCTGCTCAACAGGCACTAAAGCCTGACAAATCAGCTTTCTTTTCGCTCAGTGTCTCAATGTGATGTGTGCCAATGATGATGCACATACAGGAACATCTGGTATCAACACCCATCTAAGCACAAAATGGTGGTGCCTGTATGGTGAACCAATGTGCTGCAGGGACTCAATTGGGACCGCCTGCGCTGCTACAGCTCTACAGGAGAGGCTTCATCACCTGAGGATTATCATTGGATGGTGGCCCTGGCAGGATACAAGCCAGTCATTGAGTACTGTGGGGGCACAGAGATTGGGGGCGGCTTCCTTGGGGGCACCCTAGTTCAACCCCAGGCCCCCTCCCACTTCAGTACTCCAACGATTGGTTGCCGTCTGGCTTTGTTGGATGATCAAGAAGTGCTGTACGACTCTCTGCAAGGTAGCTTGCTTATGAGCCCATCTTTTGTGATAGCCATGCAGCAAACAGTTCAGCTTGGCATTGGTGAGACAACAACTATCGACTGATAGAGTGTCAAAATCAGCGCAGGACATACAACCGGCAGTGCAAACTGACTCAATGCAATCGCAGATTGACAGAGACTGCAGCAGATGCTGCGCCTGTGCTGGTTCTTGTGATGCCACCTGTGCAACAAATAGGCTTGCGTCCAACCACAGCTGCATGAGCAAACTCTTCTGGTTGCCTCCTTGGCATCTGCAGAAACAGGTTATGCTTCAGCATTACGCTGGCCTGCTGCACACACTCACTGACTTGCAGTTTGATGACGCACAACTGCTTGATCAAGCCTCCATGCCTGTGTTCCAAGTAGGCTTGATCAAGCAGTTGTGCGTCATCAAACTGCAAGTCAGTGAGTGTGTGCAGCAGGCCAGTACAATGCTACAGGCATGTGAGAGAAGCTGCAAAACCAAATGCATCAGGTGCAGCCACACCTCACATGAGCGTTCTGCTTGTGCAGAACCAGGTGGAGGGCAGCAACTTGAAAGCAGGGGGTATGAGAAAGCTGTGAGTGGTGAGCTGGCACTGGTGCCTCCCCTGTTGGGCTCCTCACAGCGCCTGCTCAACAAAAGCCACTACGAGGTCTACTATGAGGTGAAGCTCGCCCGGATCTTACAGTCTGACGAAGACCCATTTTGACGGAAGACATTGGCAATTTTCAAAATGCTTTGATGACGTGCCACACTACATGTCTGCTGTTTGAGGCTCTGGCCACTGTTGTAGTGGTGATATCATCGTCACACTGGAGTTGGTCCTTCTGTTGCTGCAGCTCGATCATGGTTAAAGAGAGTTCGGTTGAAGTTTCAGGGTCATTCTTTCTTCCTGTCAGCAATCTTGGGCTGCCAGTAGCATATTGCAAAGGCAAAAGACAGTCTACCGCATATTTGACCACCCTGGAAAGGCACTTGCCTCTATGGAATAGGCAAGAATGGCCCAACACATGCTCTGCAAGCAGTGGTGCTGTACCGCTGACTTTAGACTTGTCAGTGCAGGGGATGCCAGGCTTGGGTGGGGTGCAGGGGCCCATGCGGCGGCATGGGGATGAGGTGGAGCGCTTGCCTGGTGGCTTCTTTGTGGCTCATGGCCGCTGTGGTGACACCATGAACTTGGGTGGCATCAAGGTACGCATTGGCCTGCCCCGCTGTTACAGACCCATGTGCTGACTGATGTTCATTCAGGCTTTGGGTTTACGTCAGTGCCAGCAGATAGACATGGCTCCTGCATGGAGCCTGGAACCAGGTGATGCCGCATACAGCTCTTGCCCAGACTGGGTTGTGTGATCACAAGATGCTTCAGCAGACATGACCAAAAATGATTTTTGGTACAAGGAATGTTTGGCTTGAGCTGTCAACTAGCCCTCTTCAACAGCCAAAGACACCGAGACCTTCAGCATCTTGCGCAACCAGCACCCATGTGCGCAAGACCTGAGTCTACAAAGGTGCCTACATGCCGCAGGTGTCATCTGTGGAGCTAGAGAGGGTGGTCATTGCATCGGTACCAGCTGTCATGGAAGCTGCAGCAGTGGGTCTCACACCCCCAGGGGGCGGCCCCGAGCAGCTCATCATGTTCCTGGTCCTGCATCAGCATGCTGAAGTTGTCAAATCTTCACCACCTCAAGCACCTCCATCATCTTCGGTGGAGGGGCAGCAGAGATCACAGACGCAGCAAGATGTACAATCTACACAGAAGCAGAGGGGCGACATCGTTGGTACTTCCAGCAGTCTTGACAGCATTTGGGAAGCCTTTTACCAGGTCAAGGATGTAGCTGCTTCTGCGGTTTCTAGAGTGACAGACATGGCTGTGGCAGCTGCACAAGGTGATGCAGGCAGTTCAGCTGGCCAGCAGCAAACAGGACCTGACATGCAAGCTCAGCAATCAACCCAGCAGCAGGCTGGCGGTGATCAAGCTGATCTGCATGGGCTGAAGCTCAAATGCCAGCAGGCCATTAGGAGCAGTTTGAATCCCTTGTTCAAGCTGGAAAGGGTGTTGCTGAGGGACTCACTGCCACGCACAGCCTCAAATAAGGTCATGCGGCGGCTGCTGAGGGATGAATTGAGGCAGACCATGGCCAAAATGTAACAACGAGCTGACATTTATCAGTTGGGTTTGAATGTACAATGATGATCTATGTTGCATGGACCTGTGGGGTCCTATCATTCAATGCAGCTTTGAGAGATCAGGCATCTCAACCAACAGCCCTGATTATGATACAAGTCAGTCAGTGTGTGACAAAGCGCATTATTACGGCACTCTTTTTGCTGCCTGGAAATAAGAACCTTCGCAATGATGAACTACGTGCCCTCACACATGTACTAAATGGGCATAAAGCAGATACAACATTTTGAGCCGTGTCTGCAATGCTCAAGGTGTCAACACATGTTGTTATCAATACACCTTGTGCTGCTAACCTAGGTGACAGTGATCAAATCTGATCAAATCAAGCCGGCATAGTTTAACATATATAAAACTCCACAACGCACAGAAGCAATTTTAGATAGCGCGCATTACGTACAAGCATAACAAAGCATCAGGTAAGCAGCTCTTGCATCCTGCTGTTGAACAAAAATAAAGGATTCATTCACATACTCGTGTTCATTGTTTAGACGCTATGCCAGAGACAGCCTTGGCCCCAACAACCAGGTTGCTAAGCTCACCATAGCTCAAAGGTTTTCTCATCTATTGGGATCAGCAGCTCATTTCTCTTGAAGCCTGGCAGCTGCCAGGGGACATTGTACTGAGCCAGAACCCACTCATCAGATACCGGCATTGTGCCGTCACGTCTCAGCCACTGACGCAATTGCCGTTCTCGGTCATTGACACGAGGCTGCTTGGCATTACCAGAAAACACATCAACACCGTACAGGCCCCCGGGCTCCTGCCTAATCTTGATAGAGCTGTTCTTGGGAGCTGGCACTTCTGACACATCCTGCACAAAGTCAACCTCAAGCTGAGCCCAGCTACGCCAGGAATGGCATTAAGAAATTTGGCTGAACAGCACCTTGCACAGTTCTGGCTCAGGCTGACACAACAGCCAACACAAAAAATCAAATGCGTCTTGATGGCACAGCAGCATAGAGAGGAATTTTGCACTTCAGCACCAAAATGACCTCTGGTACATTCCAAGAGTTGTGTCTTCTGATGCAACATGCACAGGGTCACTCAGTAAATGCAGCACAACTTGCATCTGCAGGCCTGACCTTATATCCCTCTCCAATGTAGAACTGCATGACGCCCTGCTTGCTCTTGTTGAAGACCGGGGTGGTCATGGAGAGGCCCTGGCCCCGATCATTCTTCTTCCCAAGGAACCCAGCAAGCTGCTTGAATGCGCTCGCCTTATCAGATTCTGCTGGGTCAATGTTGCGACCCTCAGACTGCTTTGGGTCATTCAGCTTCACTTCAGCCACCAGGAATGGCTTATACCTGAGGCAATGCACATCAGGTGAGCACATTCAAACGTGCAACATAGCTGCAATGGTGTGACACCGCACAGCATTGCTGCAGTATTGTTTTTTGCTGCATTGCTACTAAGCAGCATGTTCCAGCCACAATCTGCAGCGTTTGTTTGAGAGTGATGAGCAATGAGGCACACGTTCTGTAGGGATTGCAATGTTTGCTTGGACTGACCATGTGCTCTCAGATGCGGCAGATGCAGCAGATGCTGTGCATCTGATTTGCAGGGCATGCATGGATTTGCTGCTGATCAGAATGGTGACGCTATGCCTACAGAGCAAAAAGGCTTGCACTACCTGCGAATCTCATACTTCTTGTACTTCTTGAGGATGCAGAACTCAGGCGTGGCCAAGTCACTGGACTTGCTGAAGTTCCAAATCTGCTGCTGGACGAACATGAACCCCTCAAAGCTGAAGAACTTGTTGTCCTTGTTTGAGTCCCAGGCATCCACATGCTTGTTGAACTTGCCTGCGGGCAAACAAGGTTTCACTAGGTGACTAACCCTCAGGACAAAATAGCATGGAAACAAACATACAAGGTCTGACAGGCAGATCAAGACATGAGAAGCCTGTGGCAATCAGCAATGCAACGCGCTTGTGTTGTTTCCTGCAGCACTATAGCAACCACACTTGCAAAAGGCAGCATGCACAGGTCTGCAGATGATGCAGACCGTTCTCTGGGTTGACTCCTAAGATGGTAGTTCCAGTGAAAGCAAGCCGAGGGTCCCAGATGGCCTGCATCACAAGGCACATTCAGTCAATGAAATTGGACAGATCTGAAGTGCAAACAAGACCCACAACAGGAGGAAATGCTTGTTGTATACAAGTTACATGGTGAGGCATGCATCTTGCTGAATATCACAGTTGGTCATGACCTTTCCAGCATGTGTAATGTATCACTGTATGATACCATGGAATGTGGTCAGCATGTGCAGAGGCGGTGTATCCGCATCCAAGAAGCCCAGAACACGGGCAGCATATGACTTGCATGGATGCTAGCAGTGCTGCTGTGTGGCGCACCTTAATGGGAGGCAAATATCTTAACCACCAAAACTGCATTGAGAAGCTCCATCTGCTCAGGATCTCAAACTCGTTATCAGGATTCTGCTTGATGTCATGTATCTCGTAGATTGGCGCCAGAAAATTCCTTAGAAATGTGATGTTGAACTTGTACCCTGCAAATTGTTCGACGTGCTTGCAGTCAAAACAGCCTTTGAAGGTGCTGCTGCTTATGTCTGTAGATGATCGCACCTGTGTAGTTTGTGAATTTGGAGATGGGATCCTCAAAATAAATGTTATCGTCAAAATTATCCCTATTCAGGGTATTTCTCCAACAGTATTGAAAGTCTTTCTTGACAAAGTCCATTTTTTCCTGAACAACAAGTACTACGTCAATCAACGGCACAGCATCCTCGAGACACTTACCCGCAATCGAGTTCGACAATCCACTCACTTGCATAAAAGATGATGCGGCAGGAGTTGACTGACGCATGTCCTCTGGTTTCTCAGGTAGGCCTGCGAAACCTCGGCTGGAAGCCGCAGCCGTTTTCTCATTGGTCTTCTTGTCGTCTGCGACAATGTCGCCGTCGATAATGGCCATTCTCCTTGTTTGCCGGGTAACTCGGCGAGATACGCTTCTCACGGGCGGTAAGCTAGCAGAGCTAAAAGGTGCATGCAGTGAGCCAACACGCCTTATATTGCGAACGCTGTTGCAATTGGTGGGAGTGCTCTTCATACTGTAAATGTGGACGCCTGTTGGTATGAATAGCTGAGGGCTTGCGCAGGCCAAGCTGTAAATGCATGCGTTGACCAGAGTCACATGCACATGGTGCATTTCTGGCCAGAAATGTTGCAGGACTAAATGCATGAAGTTTTGGGAGAAGAGATGACACAAGTGACACCCGAAGGACAGACAGGCTGCGAACAGCCACGCAAATGCATGAAATTTTGGGCCAGTGTGACATGTCATGCGCGATTGTAACTTCAGCCAAAATGTCATGTGAAGAATTCTAGAAGATCTGGAAGCTGACCACTTGCAGACAGTGTCATTCACAGGAGAATGGATCCATAAGTTCGGATCATGGCGCAGAGGTGTTTTGCTCATTGCTGTTCTTGCAGAATTGTATCAAGAGATGTGTCAAAGCCCATCTGGCGCTGGGCATCCCTCACTTGCTGGAGGATGGAGGGAGTGTTGCTGCTGGCCGAGGCAGCGCTTGAGACTGAACTCCTCCTAAGGTGCCTTGCAGCACTGTCGCTGTCTGTGAATGGAGGTGCACTACAGGTATCAATGTCATGCCGGTTCCCTAGCAAGCAAAACCCAGGACCACCTTAGACATCAGTGTGTTATGATTGGACTGCAGAGAGTGATCATTCCGCACCCAGCATAGCTTTACATGACCCAACAATGTTGCATCACACAGCGCAACCATTGTATAGTCTAAGACTTGCTAACTGCACACCTTGTGTGAAATGGCACTGACAAACCCATTCAAGCTTTTGGAGACAAAAATTTGGTTGTTTGTTCACGAGACACAGATCACCCTCGTCAAACATTACTGAAACCGCTACACACTGCCTATCCCATTTTGTTCATCACATAACGGGCTGCTCTCATGCCTTTGCAGACAAACTGCAGTTGCTTCCCATCCATGTCTATTCAAGCACATGCCAGGGGGTCTGGACCCCACCTGCATGCTCAGGGGAGGACTCAGCGCTTGCTCCCATTTTCACATCACTGCTGCCCTTGTCTAGGACTCCTGGCGTGTGCTGGACCTGCAGTGCAGGTATCAAGCTGCACAAAAGAGACTGAAGCGCCAGCTTCAGCTGAATAACCCTGCAGCATGTGATGAACCCACATACACATGATGCAGAATTGACAGCTTCAGTTGACCAGCCCTGCAGCATGTGATGCACACCCATACACTTGATGCATCATACCCTCATCAGTAACATGCATCTAGGCCTTTGCAGTGCATGGCAGATGCCACACTCAACAAACATGGCTGCCAACAAGTGACATGTGCTGTTTGCGCCTCTGCTTGCACTGACTGCAAACCTCACCTCTGGGTAACGCTTGCTCACGGTGTGTGCCGCATTGTGCAGCTCAGCATTTTCAGCCTCACGCACATCAGCAGGCGCCGCTTCTATGCTGGCATCGTCAGTCACTTCATCATCGGCAACAGCAAAGTCTGAATCGCAGTCATTCTGTGGCAGCTCATGGGGCACAACAGGTGGCCCTGCCGGCGGCTGTTGTGCCCTGTTCAATGAGCTTGCAGCAGTACTGTGCGTGCTATTGGGAGAAGTGGTATCTCTGAGGTTGTTCAGCGGCGGCTCCAGGGGCGCATCTGGGTTACCAGAATGGACGGCAGCATCAAAGGAGCGGGACAAGTTGGCTCTGCTGGGCGTGTTGGGTACTGAGCGTGTCTCACGGCCATGTGACATGGCTAGCTCATCTGAGGAGCCAGGGCTGCCCAGTGGGGTAGAGGTAGGGTAGTGTGGTCCGACCTGCAGACACAGGGAGTCATGCATTCAGTCGGGCTTGCATCCAAACAAGCTATGCATGTCACTAGTGAGTGTGACAAACCCTGGGTGAGCAACGAAGCCTGCAGCGGCCACTAGCATCGGCTAAGCTGTTTGCAAATGATGATACTTCAGCTGATGGCTCAGGAGTTGCAATTGAGCAGGCCCAAGTGCAAGTCTCTGATTGGGTCTGGCATTGGGTGCAAGACTGGCCTGAGCTTACTGTAAGCACGTGAGCAACAGCACAACATGGCTCAATATGGCTGCAAGTTTCCTCACATGACTGCAAGTTTCCTCACATGACTGCAAGTTTACTCACATGACTGCAACCTCACGCCGTCATCATCATCACCATCATGCATGCTATGGCACATCACCAAGTAAAGCAGCACAATGCTCAGGGCATGTAGACAACATCTTACTAATGGCAAATAGTTTGCCACAAACCTGAAGCTGCATCTCCAGGGCTGTGGCCACATTTGTGGCCTTTGCCAGTTCCCTTTCCAGGGTAGCAATCTGACCCAGCTTGCGCTGCATTTCCTCTTTCAGGTCGTCCCTGCAGGCACTCCACACAAGAAGTGCACCGCATGCTGCATGAAACTGGGTGCCTACTTCAGTCTAGCAGCAGTACTGTGAACAAGAGTGTCTATCCAACTTTTCTGTGAGTCATACAGGCGACGTGTGTTTGGAGGTCAACTTGAGACTCAGCAAAAGCGGTCATGCAAGCAGCTGCCGAAGATGTTCAGCGCACGTCACTGTTGCATCACTGTTGCAGATACAATGCAGAGTGGGGTTTTCAAAGGAATCATAGGCTGGTTTTCCATTCTGGCTTGCTGCATGATAATGCAGCCCTTGCTTGCCATGTCCCAAACCACAAGCCTTGTCCTAAACCAGTTGCCTTATCTCACAATGTTTGCTCCTTCCATGTTGTTTACCAGGTCCAAGCCCGTTGTGCAGGAGCATCAGTGTTGTGCACACCATTGTGCTTACCTGTCTTGAGTCATGACCTTCAGCTGCTTGTTCTCTGCCACCTCGTTGTCTGCCGCCTCCTCCTGCAGTCTGCTAACCATCTCCTGAGCTTGCTTCCTGCACAGCAAGATAATGCTGTCTCAGAACCTGGGCAACTAATTAGACGCTTGTGACTCTGAACGCTGGAGCAACATATTGTTGCCGTTATGCATGCCAGCAGAACCTGCTATCAATCTTTTCATGAGATTTGAAAAGATGCTTGGCAGGTTGCGCATGCGACTGCAAGCGCTGCATTGCGTCGTGCAGTAGTGAAACCCATGGGAAGCTGTAACCACGGCCTTCAGAGCTGTTGCCATGATTACAGCTACCCCAGGCAGAGTACAAGCTTAGCAAGCGGCTTGTTGGGCCAGCTGCAACCGTGAAAAAGTTTCACCTGGCTTGAATGGCCTCTTCTATGTCAGCCTTCAGCTGCTTGACCTCCGCCTTCGTCTCCTGCAACTCTTGCTGCAGTCTGGCCGCCCGCTCTACTGCCTCCTTCCTGCACCAACACTGCGTGCTGTCTAGGCAATGCTGTGAACAGGTAACTGACAGCCTCAGCGTCTGAACGCATCGCAAAGCATGTAAATAGTTCTGCATTGCCACCTAACACATGCTTGCTGCATAGCTGCCCAATTAATTCCAAACGCCAGGCAGGTATCAAGTGGGCAGATAGAGTTCATAGACCCGCCCAAAGCAAAGTGCCTGCCAACCCAGTACCAGCCGTGGCAGGGCTTGAGGTGATGTGCTATTTGATTGAGGATGCATGCTTTTTGCGAGCGCAGACACCCAACAGCATTAGCTTTTGACCACCCTGCACTGACAAAGCTCGTAATCAACAGAACACCACTCCACCTTGGACAGACATAGACATGTGGCAACTTGAGCTGGGACCCTGTCAGATGAAGTCAAGCTTGGCTGCAGTTTACTTTCTCGTTTTTCAACAGGACAGAGCAGCAATGGCACATCTGTGGCTTGTTGAGCACCTGTCAGACACCATCTCTTTCAGGTCTTCTTGTAGCCTTTCTCTATCAGTGATGTGTGCATTCTGACGCTGGGCCTTTGCCTTGGCGGCTGACTTTGCGGCCTCTGCCTGCACCTCTGCTATCTTGGTCTCCAGCTCTGATTGCACCTCTTCTAGTTTGGTCTCCAGCTCTGCCTGCACCTCTGTCACTTCTACCTTTAGCCAGTTGTGGACTGCTGCCATTGCTGCCCTGACTTGAGTGGTCTTGGGCTGGAAGCTGCCCCTGCAAGATATTGCTCAAGTTGGAAGGTGTGAGCATGTCCAGGCGCAAGTCAAGGTGCAAATCAGGTTTGGTAAGATGTCAGTATCCATGGCACTGTTGTTGTTTGATACATGTTAGCTTTCAGAATGCCATTGCTGGATTTGTCACATGGTACTTGCCTAAGCTCTCTGCTTCACTTCAAAGACCATGTCTGTCAGGGAATGACGCAGACTGCATGTTGTGTAGTAACCCACACAAATTGCACCGACAAGACAAGAATCACTGACAAGAAGATGCAGCATCACACAGTTGCGTATGATGAGACGTTTCAAGCTGCTTGCGTGCTCTCACCAGCTGTCTGTACCTTTGCCAGAGAGACCCTCAGACTGGGTGGTATGGACAGAACATCATGCATGTGGCATGATGTTCTGTCCATACCACCCAGTTGCTATCCCACATGTAGTTTCAGCCTTTTGTGTGCCAAAGCATGATGTCAGAGCATGTCCTACGAAATGCTGCATGTTTTTCAGCCTGCTGTGAGCAGCTCACCATGCATGAGGCCACTCTGTGAGGTCCTGCTGCATTGCCACCAGCTCATCCTTGCACTCAACAATCTCCTTCTGCAAGTCTTCACACAAGCCTGCTGCTGCTGCTGATGTGTCTTGTGTCGTGGCCAACTCACCTTCAAGTCGTTTCACCTCCTGCTGAAGTTCCTCCCTACAAACAGGACAGAACTCAGTCAGGTACTCTTTGGAATGGTCCAGGCTGGTGGTGTTGCTATCAGCCGTGCCAGATCAGAAGAAGGCACGGTATACAAGTGCACACATCAGCTGACGGAGCACTGTCTCATGCATAAGGTTTTGCGACACTGAATGGTGTTTTTGGGAAGCGCCTGTCTAACACTACACAGGTGGCAACTGTGCATTATCATAGTATCTCTGCTGTTCACTTCCCAAACAGCCAAAATTCCCAGTATAGCAACGACAGAATGTACAAAGCCTGCAGTCTGGGCAGTGGCAACATGGTGGAGGGCTTCACCTTTCATTTTCACCCTGCTGTGTTGATGCGTGGGGGCTCTGCAGCATCAACTTCTGATCCTCCATTTCTGCCTGAGCCTTGAAGAGCAACTGCTGCAAAGCATGTGCTTCATGGGCTTCTGCATCCAGCTGACTCTTTAAATCTTCCAGCTTGAGGTCCAGATCTTGCCTGTAACGAGTCGCAGCCTTGCTGTATTCCTATGGCTCCAATTTCAGTTGTCATGCAGTGTCTCACCATGTTGTCGCAAGTGACATTTCCATGGAGTGACCATGCGCGCACACAGCCTTGCTGGACTCACATGCCATTTGCCCAGCAATAGGCTTTGAGCTTGTGCAACAAAGGTTGCACCGCACATGTTGCAGTTGCCTGCCCACAAACAGCAGCCTGTTTGCTTTGGCATTGACAGATGTATGGTGCAACAGATCAGCACGCACGTTCGTACACTCACAGTGCAGAGCAAATTGCACCGCAAGTCTGCCAAGACTGCATGTCGGCAAGCATACCTGCATTGATTTGAATGACAGACAGTCCAATGTATGCTCAAGCATTGCTGAATCATGCAGACAGCTTTTGACGACAATCCCATATTAAAGCATGACTGAACCCCAAGGTTGGCTGTTGACACTGATCCCACTGTTGCCACTAGATCTCAAAGCAAAGTGCGTTTTGTGGCTGTCAGGCACACCCAATAGGTAGCTTCAGAGTCACATCCCGAGGGCGCACCTGCTTGAGCACACCTTGCTGTATTGCTGCTGCAGCTGCTTGAGAGCAGATTGCTCACTGCTGAGTCGCTCTTCAGAGCTTGAGCAGGATACTTGAGCAGCTGTCAATATGCCCTGTGTCTGTGCAAGCTTGGCCTCCAGTGCACCCACCCTGGCTTCCCAGTCGTCCCTGCAAGATCGCACACGCTGAAGACAAGACCTAGGTCCAGGCCAATCCTTTTGGCAAGACTGGGCCCTAGTATGGGTGTACAAATTGCTGTAGCTCAAGGTTACGTGAAAGGTCTCTCTTCAGGCGTGTATACGTCTCTTGCTCTGCCGCAAGGAAAGAGGCACCTGTCCAACAAGATGTTTGATGCAATACAGGCAGGTATGAATTTCCGGAAAGAGGATGTGTGAAGCTGCAGAGTCCAGGCAAAGGTTTGTCAAAAGGGAAGAGGTGTGGTTTGTAATGACTGAGCAGTTGCCATCACACAAGGCTGGACACTTCTCTGAGTATCAGGCTCTGTGTGCTGACAACAACCAATGTCCCAACACTGAACAAATTCGGAATATACATTACAATTGTTGCATCATGTTGAAGACCTCAGGCACATCAAGTATCATGACAACATGATATTGCATGTGTATTGTGCTAGAGTAACACCTGTTCTTGCTGACTTGCAGAGTCTCATCCTCCTTCATTGACAGCTTCTGTTGTAGCTGCTGGGTCTCTTCTCCTCTGTCTGACAGGTTCTGCTGCAGCTGCTGAGCCTCCTCTTTTTGGTCTGACAATTTCTGCTGCAAATCTCTTTCTTGATCTGACAGCTTCTGCTCCAGCTGCTGAGCAATTTTCTCTTGAGCTGTTAGCAGCTGCTGAGCCTTCTCTTGGTGATGTGCAAGCTTCTGTTGCAGCTGCTGAGCCTCATCTTCCTTCATTGACAGCTTCTGTTGCAGCTGCTGGACCTCTTGTCCTCTGTCTGACAGCTTCTGCCGCAGCTGCTGAGCCTCCTCTTCTTGATCTGACAGCTTCTGCCGCAAATCTCTCTCATGACCTGACAACTTCTGCTCCAGCTGTTCAGCGTTTTGTTCTTGAGCTCTCAACTCCTGCCGCAGCTGCTGAGCCTTCTCATGGTGATCTGAAAGCTTCTGCTGCAGCTGCTCAGCCTCCTCTTCTTTAAGTGACAGCGTCTGCAGTAGCTGTTGAGTCTCTTCAGCTTGATCTGTCAGCTTCTGTTGTAGCTGCTGAGCCTCCTCTTCTCGATCTGACAGTTTCTGCCGCAGATCTTGTTCTTGATCTGACAGCTTCTGCCGCAGCTCTTGTTCTTGATCTGACAGCTTCTGCCGCAGATTTTGTTCTTGATCTGACAGCTTCTGCCGCAGATCTGTTTCTTGATCTGACAGCTTCTGCCGCAGATCCATTTCTTGATCTGACAGCTTCTGCCGCAAATCCTTTTCTTGATCTGACAGCTTCTGCTCCAGCTGCTGAGCCTCTTCTTCTTGCTTTGACAGCTTCTGCTCCAGCTGCTGAGCCTCTTCTTCTTGCTTTGACAGCTTCTGCTCCAGCTGCTGGGCCTCTTCTTCTTGCTTTGAGAGCTTCTGCTCCAGCTGCTGAGCCTCTTCTTCTTGCTTTGACAGCTTCTGGTCCAGCTGCTGAGCCTCTTCTTCTGACTTTGACAGCTTCTGCTGCAGCTGCTGATGACCATGAGATGAGGCAGTTGCCTCCATCTCTGTGCTCTTCAGTTGGGCCTCCACCCTGTCAAGCTTTGCCTGCACCTCATTCCTGCAGACCATGCACCTTGATGCCTGATGATAAACGCATCTTGTCAAGATAAGGGCAGGCAGCTACAAGTTAGACATGTCTAGTCACAAGACGCAAGTGTCTAGTCATGTCAATTGAATCATGAAGTCTTAATTGTCTTCATGATTCAAGTGGAGATCATGAAGACAATTGATTTTCAAGATCTCCTTCTTGAGAGATCAGAGATCCCTCAAAATCTCTCTGAGGGATCTCAAGAAGTCCCTCAGAGACTTGTCATATGGTGTATATACTTGCAGCTGGGTCGCTGGCTCCAAAATATCAAAGTATTGCTGTAAACTGCAAGAAAAGTTTCATTTTGTAAGGTTATTGGAACGCAATACTCACTGCGTTCAGTGTGATGCATGGTTGGCATGGCAGCACTCTTGGACTGAACCCTAAACAGGCAAGATGAGTTGTGCATTTTATGGCCTGGTTCCATTGTACCAACAGCATATAGAAGATTGAGATGCTTGGCACACCTTTGCTTGTTACCATCTAGAAGATTGGCTTTCAGCTGGTCACTGTGTGACTGTAAGTCGGCGACTTGCTTCTTCAAGTCAGCAATCTGCTTCTGCAAGTCTTGACTTGTTGCTGCAGATGTCTCAGCTTGCAGCCTAGCATCAGTACACTCAGCATTCTGCCGGTCAGTTTGTGAATCACTATCGCTCCTGCATGCAATGTACCCAAACGTGACTCTTCGAGACCAAACAGCACACGAACAGAGGCTGCAAGGCTTGTCAGCTGTACCCTGCATTGCTATGTTGCAGAGAGAATTGTCAGGCTGTATTGGTATACTCAGCCGAAACAGAGCAGTCAGAGTCTCTGAGCACTCAAAACAGAGCAGAGTTCCATCTGATTGCTAAGCAGCATCAGCAACCTGTTGTCATCGTCCTGCCTACCAATACATCAGTTCTTCTTATGGCTGCGTGAGCTAATGAAGCATACCTGTCATCATTGATATTGGACAACACATGTTCCTTAGCAGACAGCCTGACTATTTGCTGTTCGTAAGCATCTACTGAGGCAGCTGCTTCAGATTTTGTGCCAGCCAACTCAGCCTGACAGTCATCCCTGCAACAAAGTAGATAACCATGCAGCCATATATCCTGTCAAACACAAAACAGGGAGGGGATGCGACAGGCAGCTAAAAAGCCCTTGCATGGCCTATCAATCAGTAGATGCTACTAGAACAGGTGGATAGCAAATCAAAGATAGACTTGAAAGGTAAAGCTGGTATAGCACATGGAGTGACAGTTCCATAGGAGGTCTGGGCTGTACATTGTGGCAAGACTGCTGCTTGATTGACGTTTTCACAGGGAAATGACAAGTGGGAAAAGCCTTTAGGAAAGCTTCATCGAGCAGGGGTGAATTCTACCGTGGTGCCAAAATCGTCTGTTGGGCTACTTGTCTGTAGTCTTTGTTCTGCAAGCGATCAAGCATGCCAACATGGAAGCTAGGCCAGGGCCAGAAATGCCCCAGCAACTCACCTCTGCTGCTGAGCTGCTTGCACTTGCTGGTGAGCTGTGTCAAGCTGGGCCTGCAGCTCTTGTGTGCCTGCCTCCAGAGTGTTGAGACGGTCCTGCATTTCCCTGCAAGCGTATGCTAAATTCAGCGCCTTAGTGGCAGATGAGGCAAGAAGCAGAAGCAGATTCAGCATCAGGGGCAGGAGCGTATGGGTCACATTAGTGCAACAGGCATGCCTGCTAAAACACATGCAAGGGTCTTTGTGGCACAGGACAGCTGCCTCACAGAGCTGCCTCAAGCATACACAGCTCCCTACAGCAGAAGGTGGGAAACGACTTGCATCACATTGCAGATTACCGTGACTGTTGTGCTGTGTTCATGTGTGCAGCATGTCACGTGTGAAGCTGATGAATGTGCATGCAGGCAAAAACAGCATCTTTTGCAAGGCACCTGGAGGGTGTGGCATCATCAGATGCTGGCTGCTGCAGGTTGATTACCATGGAAACAGTTTCCTGCCCCGCTGACATGTCCAATGTAGCCCTGCATAGCCCAACACAGTCTGCAAATCAGCCATCTGTTGAAACTATGCCAGGTAGTATAGCAAGCCACAAAGAGGGCTTACCAGCTAATGTGCATCCACAGCAGCAGCATACAGTTGCTACTAAATGTCACATGCTTTGCTGGCACAGCTGGCAGAACAACACATGGCAGATGCAAGATCCTTTTCATAACATGCAGAATTCACAGCAGACAACAGCACTAAACTTGAACAGGCACCGTATCATTATATACTATTTGAGAATTACGATAACTTTGGTTTGGATGCATTACTTGGCGGTTGCAGCCTCATCCTCTGCTGTTGCAAGCTTCTCCTTCAGGACTCTCATATCTTCTCGTGATGATTCAGTAGAGTTCAATTGCTGCTGCAGCTGCCTTCTACCAGCTTCTGATGCATCCACCTGCTGTTGCAGCTCCTTCACTTCTTCTGACTGCTTGTTTGCAAGCGCCAACTGCTCTGCGAGCTGCTCTGCAAGCTGCTCTGTCTCAGCCTGCTGAGTTTCCACCTGCTGCTGCAGCTGCTTCTCCACTTCTGACTGCTTTTCTATAGTGGTCAGCTGCTGTGCAAGCTGCTGCTGCAGGTGGTTGTTCTCAGCTAGACCCTCCTGCAGCTGCTGTTGTGAACGCTCTGCTTCCTGTGTGTGCTGAGCCAAAGCATCTTCAGCAGGTCGCTGTGCGAGCTGCTGTTCTAGATTGTCACAATGACATTGCAGATCCTGTAACTGCTGCTGCCGCTGCTCAGCCCGGTCCACGTCCACTTCAGGCCTTGCTGCCAGCTGCTGCTGCAGCTGTTCTTTGTGCTGAGTCAGATCTTGAACTTCACCTTGCAGCTTGGTCAGCTCGTCTTGGGAGGGTCTCTTTGCCAGCTGCTGCTCAAGCTCGGCGATTTGGGTCTCTTGCTCTTGCACCTGCTGCTGCAGAGTGTTCAAAGCATCTTGACTAGGCTTCCTTGTAAGCTGCTCCCTTAGGGTCTGCTTCTCAGCTTGCTCGTCCTGCAGTTGTTGCTGAAGCACATCCTTCTCAGACTCTGAGTCGGACAGCTTGCGCTGCAGCTGCTCTGCCTGTTGACCCAGAATGCCATTCTGGTCTTCAGCAGATCTGTCTGTGAGCTGCTGCTGAAGCTGGTCTGTTTCTGCCTCCAAGTCTGTTACCTTCTGCTGAAGCTGGTCCTTGTGTGACTCCAAATCTGACACCTTCTGCTGAAGCTGGTCCTTTTCTGACTCCAAGTCTGACACCTTCTGCTGAAGCTGGTCCTTTTCTGACTCCAAGTCTGACACCTTCTGCTGAAGCTGGTCCTTTTCTGACTCCAATTCTGACACCTTCTGCTGAAGCTGCTCTGTTTGCAAAGTCAGCCTCTCGAAGTCTTTGGAAGCAGGTCTTTGACTTAGCTGATTGTGCAGCTGATCTCTTGATGCCTGTACCTCTAGTGCCTGACCTCTGAGCTGGCTGATTTGCTGTGCAGCACTGTCCCCTGCAGCCTTGAGCTGCTGAGTTTCATGCTTGGCAGCTGCATGCAGGCTTTGCTCCTCCTCAAGATCTGCTGCCAGCCGATCCTTGTCTGCCCGGGCATCAGCTAGCTCTTTGGCACTCTCCTGCAGCTGTTGTACCAGCCTGTCCTTCTCAGCAGAAGAGTGCTGCATCTCTTGAGCATGCTTTGCAGCCAGCTGCTGTGAGTCAGCCTGCAGCTGGTCCTTGGCAGCAGAAGTTTGATTGAGTTTCAGAGTTTTGCTCTGCAGGTCTGTTTCAAGTATTGAGATGCGCTGTTGAGACTGCTGCAGTTGTTGCGCAGCATTGGCTTTGGCCTCAGCAGCTTCTTGCTTAGCAGCTTGCTCATTTGCTTGAGACTCTTGTGTGGCTTTGTTGAGCACATCGCCATGGCTGCTCTCAGCATCCTGCAGTGTTCTCTGGAGGGCTTCTGCCTGCAAGCAGCACAGTTCTATAGTTTGACAGCTGGGGTTGAGAGGGGGGGGGCACAATATCGATATGTTCAGAACTCGTAGTGTGGAAACGGCTTCACTTCTGAGCAGCAGTGTAGATGGTGCACCTTTGAAGTGAGAATGGCAATGTCACTCTCAAAGCTTTCTCTTGAGAAGACATGCCTGTTGGCCTGGACAAGCTTTTTCCTACAGCTCACCAGAAAAGCCATCAGCCTAAGAAACACTGCAGGAAAGGTTTGGCCTATTGTCAAAGAAGCAATATCAGCGACAACTCACCGGAGTCTTTGAGCTTCAACACCTTTGTCATTGAGGGATTTAGCCAAGCGCTGTGACTTGTTCTGCTCAGCAGCCTGCAGCCAACACTGGATGTTAAGTGCTGCTTGCAGCTGCTTGTGTGCCTTGCAATTGCATACAGTGCTTATTTGTTTTCAATTGAGCAGCTGACACGTAAGCTGCATTTCCAAATGGTCCAGATCTGTCTCGAAAGATCGAACATACCGTCTTCTGCTTTTCTTGTTGAAGCTGAGACTGCAGCTGATCTCGTTCTAGTGAAACTTGTTGGTGATGCTTGGTGGATGCCTTCAACGCGACCTGTGTCTTACTCAAGCCGCTTCTGACTGCTAGGCTCTCTTCAGCTCCATACACCGCCTCCCTAAGTCATTCCGTGCGTTCTCTGAGAGGGTGCGCAGATGCAAACAAGGTATGCACAAGGCACCAGCTCTATGCGGCAGGCTGACAATTGCACGCCAGAAAGTTTGCATGCTCACCTATAATAGCTCCACGCTGAAGCTGCGGCAACGACCGCCACTAGCCAGGCTAGAGCCGTGACCCACATGATAGTGCAATCAACAGTGTGAACACTGCAGTGTGCCAAGTGAGCGCGTAGATTTTGTCCGTGCCGCTTCGATACTGAGATGCCAGGTCTGATCAGTGAGCATGCCTGCGGACCTTCAGGAAGACGATTAAGCTCAAGCGCATCGAATTGTCGAGCACAGTGTCAGGCCGAACAAGAAGCAAGTTTGAATTTTAGGGCATAGGCCTTTGGTGTGACAGGGCTAGGTATACGTATGCTGGCCGTGATGTGACAGGCCTGTTGGCTCTTGACTCTTGTGGCCGTGACTTACAGCATGCTGCTGCTGTTGTCCATTTCAATGCTGTTGCCTGTGCTTGCTTTTAGTGCTGTTTTGTGAAGGGCTTTGTGCTCCAGGCATATGTGCTGAGCTGGCTTGTGCTTGATTGCAGCCAGTAGACTGGGCCTTGTCTGACTTTTGCTTGTCTTTGCTTGTGGTATTTTGCATGGTTCTGAGGGCCCTTCAGATGTTTTTGCAGCCAATTGGCCTCCCTTCCTGATGTAGGTCGAAACAGTGAACACTAAACATTTGCAGTGACAACTTGCTCACATCCGGATCCATCCGAACCCAATGTGTGAGACTTGTTGGCTGAAAAACCGTGTATTTGTCTCATTCTTGACCTGTGCTGACATGCAAAGCAGCCGCATGCAGTTTTTGTGAGCAGGGACATGACTTTGTTTGACGCAGAAACTTAGCTCTAGGGCTCTGGTGCACCCAATGCGTAATGTACACACATATGTGATATGTCCCTTTCAAATAGCAATCACTATCTAGCAAAATCAAAACGTGTCACAGGGAGGAGGGAAACGTGTCTGCTGCAAATCACAGATGATCACTAATCAGGGACAGCACTACCAGCAGTTGTGCCAAAATTGTTAATCTGCACCCTTGAACAATGTACATGATGCTTTGTAGGCTGTATGAGCATAAATTGCTGATGAGGGGAGGTCCTACCACATAGACGAGAGTGCAGGTGCTGCAATGACAGCCATTGTAGGGCAGTCACACTAGCCTGCATGGTGCCACCTCCCTTTATCAGTAAGATACTTACGCAAATTACCAAACCCAGCCTTCTAACCACAAACTGACAAGTATATAGTTGTGGCCATCAGCCAGGATGCATACGTCCTGCTGAAAGCGTCATTACATGCACCCACAGCAGCATCACCTCGCACCTACATAACTTACACTTGCAACAAGGGTCACTGTTGCTGTGATTAGCACCACAGGCCTCCATTGTGCTGCGCCTACAGCTATAGCTACCATTGTTGATTTGAATCACCTTGCAGCAAGCTGCAATTGCAGCTTCAGACATTTGAGTGACTCTGCATTGGAATTCTGCAAGACAGTTGACAGAGCCTGTTGAGCCCCTGCATGTACTGCTGCCAAACATTTCTCGTGAGTGTCGCGGCTGACCCATTTAGACCGATCATGACCTGTGGATGCTCCTGCTTGGTTGTTGATACTCTCCAACAGCTGCTCCTTAGAATTCAAATTCTGCTGTGCATCTGCCAACACTTCAGCTTGAGATTTCAATGCCTGCTGTGCGTCTACCAACAGTTCAGCCTGCCCTTGCTGCTGTGCTCTGAGATCAGCGAGCTGTTCATCTTTGGCTTTGATGAACTGATCCTTCTGCGTCATCTGCTGCTGATATTCCTGCATGAGATGTTTGTACAAATTGAGCTCCTCTGCCTGCTTATCCACATCACCCTGAAGGGACTTGATCTGAATTTCCTGCTGCCGCAAACGCATACCATCTGCTGTGGTGCTTGGTTCCTGGGGAGTTTCTGGGGCACTGGACATGTATGCCTGCATGGGTCAACACATCTAGCTGCACCAGTTATTTCTTCATGAATGAAATGCAAAATATGGGCATAAGCAGCATGTCGAGTATTGATGCCTGTAATCAGCAGCCAAACTCTGAGACACCTCCAACATGCACTAATGTTGACAATGTGTCTATGCATGTTCAGGCTCCAGCACCAGGCATATCTCACCTTTTCAGTATCTAGAGCCACTTTGGTATTGCCATTTTGGCTCTCAGACGTGGCCCCATCAAATCCGGTATCACCTTCAACTTGCTTATCTTGAACAGCAGCTGCACTGAGTGAAGGCATTGGGACAGCGCCTGCGCTTTGTCTGGTGAGTCTGGTACAGCGCCGTTTGGTGGGCCTGCTGTGGCCTTCAGCAGTGATGTTGTTAGCCTGCGCTAAGGGGGTGGTACCACCCTGATTCAGGGGGGAGTCAGGCTCATACTCGCTGTGGACGCTGGAAACAGGCTCGGATGCAGCTGGACGCGCTGCTGGGGGCTGCAGAGGTAATCTGCCGGGCTTGGACCCAAAGTAGTAGCCGTGCAGTTGCACATACTCCTCAAGAGTCTTGCCCACAAACTCTGCAAGAATTGCAGCGTGTCAGTTCTTGCCTGCCTTCAGGGCCAGTCAGTTTGCTGCCTGTGTTATAGCTTCCTGTTTCGAGAAAGCCAATATGCAAAGCTCCTGCCTGAAAACTTTCTGGGTACTTGGTGATGAACTTGTACAATGATGTCACCGGGGCAACATTGGACAGGTCATACCTGGGACATCAACGAGAAATGTCTGCTTCCAGGCGCCATTCATGGCAAGTCCAGAATGCTTCTGGAAGCCGCCCGAGCCCATGCGCGACCAGAAGACGGATGGCGCCTCATCGTTTGAACAGCTTGGGCAGCTGCACTCCACCTTGCATACATCCATGTGGAAGTCTCCAGGCTCGCCATTGCATGTGATGGGGATCTGCACAAGAGCAGCATCTTCTTTGCTGGTATTTGTACGGAAATGTGTCAAGTGCCCTCAGCTCTATGAATGCGCAAGCTGCCAGCAATGCCATGCATGAAGCATGATTTGGTCAGCAGTGCCATGCATCAGAAACCACCAGCAAACACAAACCCAGTAAAGGGCTTCAAGCAATCTAAGGCATTGTGCAGTATGTAAAGGGCTGATGCCATTACTGCTGTCATTGTCTCATGTTTGGCAATTGCTGCATGCTTTTCCAAAGCTCGTGGGAAGATGTACAACCTCAAGGATGTCATGTACTGGTTGAGTGTTGAGGAAGGATCATAGCCGACAAGATGCACTTTGCAGCAGCCGCAGTACAGAAGAGACAGGGCAGAGTTCAGTGACTAGCTGAGTGACCCTTGCAGAAAAGATGGCAGGTGGGTTCTGGGCAATCTGTACCTTGTGCAGGTGCTGTGGCAAGTCTTCCTTGGACATGCTCTCCAGGCATACAAGCGTTCTGGGAGGATGTGGTGTGCGCTGTGGATTCAGCTCCTGGACCTGATGGTGAACACAGCTTCCCTTTGACATTGACTTCAACCAGGTGAATGCAAAGCATCATAGCACAATTTGTGAAGCAGGCAGACACTTACCGCCATATCTATGGCGTGTGCGTAGTCTAACCTATTCCGCTCTGAGTTATCCACCGGCGAGACAGCTGCCAGCTGCGATTCCGTAGGTAAGTTTAGATGTCGAAGCACGTCCTTGTAACTCTTCAGCCTCACCCCTTTGGGCGAGATAAACATGCCTTGTCGGCCTGACGGGTTGTCGGAAATTTGGCTGCGCCATCCAGGTGCCAATTGACCGCCTGCAACAACTGATAGATTCATTAGAGACGTTTCGCGCTCTGCACTTTTGGCAGCAGCAGCGCCAAGAACAAGTCGGACCCTGATTGTTGACCAGGGCTGTAAGTCTTCGTATCCTGCTCGCATCATTATCGCCGGCGGCCACAACCATGGCCCTTTGCGAGTTCCTTTCACAGAAGTGCCGGCGATGTACACAAGCTGAACGGCAGCCGGCGTTGCGACACTCAAGCCCGCTAAGCAGAACCTGATGCTGATCGTGCTCAATCCTGTTGTGTAAGGCTTTGGTCTCGTGGCAAAGCTCTGGGCAGATGAGGTGCAACTTTTGGCTGACGGCAACAGTGTTGTCGTACAATCGGAAAGATTCGCGATGCAATACCACCGACTCAACGCGCGCGCGAAGCACTTGGTGACTAATCAGGGCCTTCCTGGATTGCCTTGAGTCTGTCAAGCTAGCAGTGACCTGTGCATTTACCGGTACTGCCATATAACACACACTGACTATCCGCAGTAGCCCCTTCAGCAGTCAGACAAATGTCGTCACTCAGCTCACTTACCTGTCCTTCGACATACCGGTGTGCACGGGCGGTTCGTTCAGCAGCATTTCAGCACAGCTTCAAGTTGGCCAGGCCAGATAGGAGTTGCCGCACCCGAACCCAAAGTTTTGCGATGTGTGTGCGAGCAGCAGTGATCGAGAAAGAAGAGGGCGACAGAGAAGGCGGCACAGGTTGGTCGACCGTTCCATGCACGTTTGCAACCGCAGTGGCATGCAAACTAAGCCTTTCACAAACACCCCGAAGGTGGTTTCGAAGTGTGCTATTTGTCGTGCAAAATACGTGTGAACAGCCAGAACTTGAGCAGCCATTGGAAATGTATTGACAGGTGAGCTCCGCCTCAGTTCACTGTGTTTTGCTGCCTCCTGTAGGTGTTATTGACCGGCCCGATTTTGATCAAGGCCTGTCCAACTTGGGCCCCATCACAGAGTCCAACTTTGGTGCTACTGATATTGGGGGAGGCAAACAGCTTGGGGGTGGAGATTACAGACTGCTACTATTAGACAGCGAAAATCACTCTGAACAGCTTGTCGTGTCAGTCATCACAACAGTTGTGCCTAGTACAGATGAGCTGCATGCAAAGAATTGTTTCCAGACTTCTAAGCAGCTTGGGCAGGCTCTTGTCACGAGTGCCCTCAAGGAGCATGCAGAGTTTTATTGTGATCAAATGCTGCGCAAGGGCTGCAAAGCATCTATAGAGCCAGACACCACCACGCTGTAACCAATCTTTGCTGGAGAATCTGCGTGCAAGCAACCGAGTCCAAAACGTACCCTGAAGTCATTTTGACCTGATTTCAGACACACTTCGAACTGTTCTGTATTAGCAACAAGCTCGAGGTCTGTGTTACCAATGTGCTGTAGAAATGTATATGTGCACATGTGCACATTGATCAAGTCTTCTCATGAGTCTTTGGTGTCAACAGTAGTGGTTTCAAGCATGCTCAGCATCACATGAGCATTCTGAGGTGATGATGAACTAGCTCTATCGCTTGCGTGTGTGGGCGCTTGGAGCTGGCCCGATAGGCGGTGCCATATGTATATTTGCATGGCATCAATATCAATATTGCTTTTGCTTTCATTGATTGAGTTGATCATGATTGATCATACCGTATTGCTGGCCGCCAAGACATGCATGCATATGGTGTAAATCAATGAGGTGGGTCATTGTGATGCAAAATGGCTAGCTTACGCATCTTCTTCAGTGGTGAAAAAGCTTGACAGATTGCCTTCAGCAGAGATGAAGGCATGCCAACATGTGCCAACATGTGACTAAATGCGCACGTGACCAATGGCCCAAGCCGGTTGCGCTTGCAGTCGCCGCAACCGGCAGTCGTCGCAACCGCGCGTGATTAGCCTCAAGCGACCATCAGCGTCTTGCAAGATAGAGAGAGCGATAGCATGACCGCCCTGTTCGCAGCCCAAAAACGCTTGCGAGTCGCAGGACTTTTCCAAAGCCGCTATGTAGCCGTGACTTGTGCGGTTGCACTGTGTCTGCTGCTTCTGGCTCACACAGCCACAGGAAACGCCGAGCCCGAGACCACTCGCGGGAGGTTTGTTAGTGCTCAGCGACACCTTGCGGTGTTTTGTCACGGCAACCATGGCGTGTAACGACTGACAGCATAACTCTGCTTGTTGCCTTAGGACTTTGCTCGGCATCTGGGATGACCAATCGCCGGGACCCAATACCCCTTTCGTGTGGAGCCCGCGCAACATCATCGCCATCGCTGCGGCATGCCTGGTAATTCGAGTTCTCAACCTGTGCTTGCAGTGCAACGCTCGAAGTGAGATGTGTCATATGCAGCGCTTGTATGCAGTGTGCACTTTTAGCAAACTCTGCCGGCGTTGGAGGAGGCCCGTTTTATGTACCACTTTTGAACGTAGTCGTCGGTTTCAGCCTGCAAGAGTGCACAGGCTTGTCACACACCATTGTGGCTACCAGTGCAATAGCAAGCACCCTGTACGGCCTGACTCACCCAAGACCTGGTCACCCAGATAGACCTTTGGTTGACCTGGATGTGGCACTCATTTTCATTCCAGCCCTGCTATTTGGCGTGTCTATTGGTGAGCTGCATGTGCTCCTCCTGTCAACTGACTCTAGCTTGGCGCACTGTCATGCGAGACACTTCTCATTTTGATCACAACTCAACTTGTACGGAGCAGGATCCAGTTTCTAAATCACACTGATAATGTCATGCTTGCATCTGCATTTGCAGCCACTGTACGCATATCTAGGTGATTGGGAACACCAGTTGGGGGTTGCAGTCAAATTCAGCAGCATCACCTTGTTTGTTTCTCAGCAAGCCATGCTTTCAACTGCACATTCAAGACCAGAAGCCTTGTTTGACTGTCCAGCTTGCTTTGCCTTCTGCAGGTGTCATCTGCAATAATGTTGTTCCTGAATGGTTGCGAGTGGTGCTGCTAACTTCTCTTCTGCTGTTTGTGGTGTACAAGACTGCAAAGAAGGGCAAAAGGTAGGCTCTGGTATCTGCAATGCCTTCGCACCCTGCCATGACTTGTGCATAACAGCTGGCTCAGACATGCAGTCTGAGCAACGAGGAACCCTGTGTCTGCTGCTGGTGCCTTCAAGCTGCCCAATGTTTCATTGTGCTCAGTGTTAAACTCAAGTCAGTACGGCAAGACATGCATTAGGAAGGCTGGCTCTATATGTAACAGCCTGGGCACTCATCATTGTTGCATAGAAGCTTGTGTTACTTTTGATACTGATGCAGGACGTTTGGTGACTTTAAGCCTCAAGATACACCACTTTTGTCTGCTGCTGCACTGGCCGGAAAGCCCTCACTCACAAAAGACATTGAGTGCAGTCAGCATGTTGGGCAATAGACCCCAAGCTTCTCAGCATGTTACGCTCTGGAGGTGGTGCTGAAACAATGCAGCAAACTGACATACTGAGAGATGTTCTGGCACAGGCAGTGGGAAGAAGAGGAAAAGCAGAGGAAGCAGATTGCTGAACCTATCCCAAACCATGACGCAGCAGAAGCTGACGATGATGACACAGGCAGTACTAAAGGTGGAGTGTTGCATGAGGAGGGCTTTAGTGAGACCAAGATAATGAATGGGCACGACGCACAGCACGATCTGGAACAGGCTCACAGCAGCAGCCAACATGAACAAGGCCTGCTTGAAGTTCTCAAAGTTGTTGATTGGTGGAAGGTACGTGAACACATCTTCTCTCAGGATTACAAAAAGCTATGTTTGCGGGTGCTCCACGCGGTCTGTCTGCTACGTTGTATAACGCAGGTGTGAGGAATTCTTCCATGGCCAGTCTTGTGGCTCAGTTATTTCACACTCACACCATATTTTTCACAGTAAATGATACCATGGGAAGCTTCATCAACACTGTGTGCCGGCTTACTGGACGGCAAGAAGCTGGCCTCTGTACCAATGAGCCAGCTACAATGCTGTTCCTGATGTTGCAGCAGTTCCCTGATTCCATTCTCATGTCCTGCAGATGATTCAGTTGCTAATCCTGTGGGCTGTATTCCTGTCATTCCAGATGGTGAAGAGCAAGTACGGTCACTGCACCAAGGAGTACCTGCTGCTCTTTCTGGCTCAGACCGTCTTCTGTATCTCTGTCACCGTCTTCTTCATCAGAGCTGAGCTGGCAGACCTGGGCAAGCCTGCAGCTGAGCAACATGGCGACCCAGAGATGCATGAGATCCTGCTCGGAGAGCGCTCTGGAGTGCCTGCCGGTATGCCTGCCTTGAGCAACATGCATGCTGGTGTTTTCATTCCTGCCTATTGAATTGCTTTTGTGCCGACAGTATGTCCCTGCCGCTGCAATCTGCCTGCTAATTGGCAGTGTAAAGAATTTTTCTGTTCATGCACATGTGTCCTTGTTTTGCCAGTGCAGTCATGATGTACGCAACGCATGGAAACAGTGTTGCCTGCGGCTGAAGAAAAGGAGACCAGCTGGTTTGTGCATTACATGCAATAGCACAGGGAAGATCAAGTCAGGCTGTCGACTGTGTTCAGGTGAAAGGAGACCTGTGAGAGTGCTGCTGAAAGCAGTGGGCATACTGGCTATCTCTGGTGCCACAGCAGGACTGTTGGGCATTGGAGGAGCCCTCATCTTCAACCCATACCTCCTACAGCTTGGCATGGACCCCAGGGTAAGCCATGCCAGCAGAACACACCCCATCACATTTGCTGCCTGCCCCTTGCAGCATCCAGCTCGCATGTTGCTTTAATTGCCTTGCATAGCAGGTCGCCTTGAACTAGCACTTTTGTGGCAGTCAACAAGGTGTTGTATTTGCAGCAAGCAAAATCTTATATGCAGTTGTTTGTCACAACCTGTAAAGCATGTGTGAGAGCACAGCTCAAATCAAGGGCAACCCTGTGTGTGATGACTGGTCCCAACCTGTAAAGCATGTGTGAGAGCACAGCTCAAATCAATGGCAACCCTGTTTGTGATGACTGGATGCCTAGTGCTGTGTGTTGTCTACAGGTGGTGGCTTCTACAGCGGTGCTGATGATTCTTTTCAGCAGCAGCACTATCTCCCTGTCGTACCTATTCAATGGCATGCTGAATACGCACTATGCTGTTGTCTTTGCCTCAATTTGTTTTGTTGCCTCCCTGGTGGGTGTGACAGTCGTTGGGCGCCTGGTGAAGCGCACCGGCAGATCCAGCATCTTGATCATCATCTTGACATTCCTCATTGCAACTGGCACTGTGCTTTCAGCCTTTTTTGGAGGTAGCAAAGCTATTGATGACATCAGGCATCACCGGAACGTTGGTTTCCGTCCTTTCTGCCAGTGATAGTTTTGACTGACAGACTGTCAGAACTTGACAGAGAAGTTGACAATGACCACTGATCCGGCTGACTTCAGACATGCCTGGGCCTTGCACTTTCTCGTCAGCTGATTTGTGCATGCCAACAAGTTCATCGTGAATAACTAGTGAATACCTAGCTCGTGTGAAGCTTTTTTCAATCTATAGTTTCACAGAGGTGTCCTGTGGAAGCAGTCCCATACTCTGTGCCTAGCTCTTTAGAAACACAGAATCACAGATGTCCACAGGTGCTGTACCACAGTGGTCCACACCGAAGAGAGACTGCAAGGGTACAAATAGACAGCTTTGTGCATGTATCCATGTGTGAGTATGCCTGATATCATGAGCTGCAGCAAGCACCGCTCATGGCAGGCAGAGTGCATGGCTGGCTGGCAAGCAGGGCTGCTAGTGCTTGTGCAGAGTGTGTTGCAGCATATGCATGTGCTGCTGCTTGCAAACACTGTAACGTCTTGGATGCGCATATGGGCTCTGCAATTCCCGTGACAACAACGGCCGTTACGGCTGTAACAGTTGGTTTCGGATTTTGAAGGTTCAGACACACGCACCTACAAAGCCTCTAGTCACGGTAGTCTTGCCTTCGAGCACGTCTCTGCAGTGATGACAATCCGCGGAAGCTTGCTGGTGTGGTGAATAAGGCCAGACAAACTTTCTGGAGGTGCTAATGTGCTCGTGCTCGTGACCTGGGAAACCTCGACCATTTTCGATGGCTGAACTTGGTTCGCGACACAGGCAGCAGCAGGTTGGTCTCGTACTCTTGTCCTCTAGTCCGGTGCGAGGCTTTTATTATCGGCAATCTCAGCTTCGGTGCGCAGGATTCAAATCCCCTCCAAGTAGACACAGATTATGCCTCAAACAGCTTGTCCAGCAGTTACTCGGAGTGGCCGACCCAAGACAATACAGAAGGCATCAAACTCGTCTTCGATCATTTGGTTGGCGAGGATGGCCTACTCGGGCTCGAGCAGCTTAACAGTCTGTTGCAAGACGTGGGGCTGCAGGCACCTAGTGATGTTGTGCTTGGGCTTGTTGAGGCCCAGGCCTCAAGTCAGTGGGCGTTGACCTTTGACGAGACGTGAGTATCTGCAGCTGAGCTTTGAAGCAAAGCCCGCATAAATGCTTGTTATCAAGTCTTGTCTGCATCCTGTCTGCTTCCTGTCAGGTTTCAGCTTTGTCTTTGCTTGTGTATGCTATTATGCTATGTTTGCTACACTTGACATGCAACGGCACCCCACAGGAACAGTAAATGCTGATTGTCATGCAACATCTGCTTCACATGCATTAATGCTGGCCTGCAGCATGCAAGTCTGTGCATCCATACGGGCGCAGCAGATTGGCAGGAGCCAATCCTTGCCGCCACAATCCCCCTCAGGCTCCTTGCGGGCTCTCTCACAGAGGCGTGCATACATGGACAGCGGCTGGCTTGCTCAAGACCAGGCCGTTATTGCCTACATGAAGAAGCTGGAGCTTCACAAGTATGCCTCCATGTCATAATTGGCGTCCTGCATGGGCTACTGACTCAACCTGGATCTGACGTGTGTCACCAACATTGTGCAGCCTGCTGCAGGCACAGCAAGCACAAGCATCATGTGTCAACCTGTGATTAAACACCAATCAGCGTGTGCCATTGTGGCCTTGATCTGCTTTGTCTTGAATGCCATCTGCCTTGTTGTCCTACACATTGGTCTGCAAGCAAGAGGCATGCTGATGTTGCCAGGACCCATCACAGTCATGTATCTGTACAACTCAGGGCCTTATGAACCACAGTTTCTTGCGCGATCATGCAGGAAGAGATGTGAGAGAGATGGGAAGTACCTGGAAGCTCGTGCAGCCAGTGTGCGCTTGGCTGAGCTGAAGACGCAGGAAGCGCAGCGCATGCGGCAGGCCATCATGGAACGGCAGGCATGCTCACAAAACTTTCTCATCCAGTCATGCAGCTGCATGCACGTTCAATACAAGAGCCTGCAGCTGCACTGACACCCCAAACCAAGCTTGAAGACGCCTAGATCTTGTACACGCACTGCGCAAAGCATTTGCTGTATCTTGCAGACCTTGTGACAATCAACAAGGCTGGGTGCTCTACTGCAAGCAGTAGCTGCCCTCATTCTTTGACAAGCATGAGTAAGTGCAAGCAAAAGGCTTTCGGCAATGTTATATCATATAAGCCGCCATTGCACTGTGGTAGAGGCATCAACAGGCGCTGCAGTATGCACCGTCAGGTCTGATCGCGGTTGCGCCTCAAGCTGAGACATGAGCAATGCAATGCAGGAGGTAGAGATTGCTCTGGCAGAGGAAGCCTTTCAGAAGGATAAGGCGCAGCTGGCAGACCTGTGGGCACAACGCACACACCAGTTCCAACAAGCTGTGGATCTGCAGGTATTGTCAGCAACACAGCTGTCATTGCCTGCCATTGGCCAAATTTGAGGCAGCTGCTTGCATCTGCTTTTCCATTGCAAGTCACCTGATTGTGCAGCATATACGAGTGCCTGAACGTCAGCTTTTGGTTTGAGAACTTTATCGCTCTGCTGACAGCCCAGCAATGCAGCTTTGCCAATGTTCTCAAGTGCAGCAATATGACAAACGGCATTGATACAAATGTCAAGTAGGTAGCAGGGCAGACGAAATTCATGGAATTCAGCATGACTGATTGGCAGCCAGATGGACATTCTGCGATGCTGCTGTTGGCAGCCAAATGAGAATCACATTAAGACTGTAGCAACCTGCAGCAAGGCTGGTGATTAGACCAGTTGGAAGGGAACACTATGATGTGTGCAAGTCCAGCCGACCGACAATGCTGTTTCTCGTGATAGCTGTCTAATCATCCAGACACCACCTCAGCAAGCGGTGTCAACAATTGGGAATGCAGCCAACACTTAACATGCAGCCTTGCAGTGCCATATGTAAAATACAGCCCGCAGCATTGCAGACAGGCAGAGCAGCTCCTCTGTGTCAATGCTGCTGTAAACTTGCTCAGCTCAGGCTCATTCAGGATGTCAGAAGCACCTCCTGAATTGCATTTGGCTGTGCCTGGTCAGCCAGAACTCTTTGTTGCGGAACACAACAAGATTACGGTGGCTGGTACACATGTCCATTCACAGACTGTGCTCTTGTGTAGATGAACAAGCATTTCACCAGTGTATGGTATGCAGCTGAAGTTGTTCATGCAGCCAGCTGCAAGCACCACTGCTTGCTGCATTAAGCAAATTCGTGCAGCGCTACCAGCCCACATGCATGAGTTCACACCGCCCTTGTGTGCAGAGTCCTTACAGCACATTGCAGATCTGGAGTTGACTCTGGCATTTGCCATCTCTTTACAGCCTAGTCTTCCTGTATCAAGGAGCCCATTGTGACATTGTGGTTGAGTTGCAAAATGTGGGAGAGTGAAGGAAGCAGCAGCGCCAGCTGGGCGCTGCATACTCAGACGCAGTCCATTGCTTTGTGGGCAAAGGCTACCCGCACTGCAGCAGCAAGCTGCTTGGTCAGGTACACACATGCATGCACGCAATGACTGGTTTGTCTCATATGTAGGTGAGCAAACAGTCTCAGAAGCATGCAGCCCAGCTGGAGGCCTTTCAGTATGCGGTAGGCAGCCGGCGGCCGGCCAAGCCCCATTGCAGCAAGGAGCTGCTGAATCAGCGGCGGGTCATCGACTTGCTGGCAAGGCAGGGGTGCTACAGCAAGGCAGCTGCCGTGCAGCAGGCTACCAATGGCATGGAGGCTGCTGAGATGAAGGCCACCCTTGCCACCTTTGAAGCAGAAGTGCGTTTGCATTATCATCAATGTGCATGTCACTACCATGCGTGCAAATCAGTTTCAATCTGCAAGAAGAGCTTGAAAAATGTTGATAAAGGGGAACAGCCCTCATCTGTACCAAATTGCTAGGAGCAAGTTGATTGGGCATCACCTGCAAATCTGTAGCAATTGATTGAATGTTTTCTGGCAGAACTGCATATGGAATAGTCACAGGTTGTTTAGCTGTAGTACATCCTTCAAGGGAAAGTCCAATGCACTTATCTGCAGCTGCCTGCAAAGCACTCAATCCGTGCATCCAAGCTAGATTCTGCTGCAATGGCTTCCCTGCTAGTGACATGACAGTCAGCTGCACAGTAGACGTCCCAATTCACTTGGTGGTCTTTACGTGCTGATCCAGGGGCTGTTGTATAGAGCATGTAGTATGACAGTGAACATGTGCAGGTTGGTGTGAAAGAGGCCAAGCTGCGAGCTAAGCAGGCTCAGGAAATGGAGTTGCTTCAGGGCAGAGGTGCTAGGGGTAGAGATCAGCTCAAAAGGGCCCATGCACAGGTGCTTTTGCCTCTGCATGTCAGGGCTCAACAGACCAATGCATTGTAACACATTCTTGCCATACTGCATGCTATGCTCTTATTGCATAACACTGTGCATTGGCTTTATTTTGGTCACAAGTCACGGCATTCAGTAGCACACAGGAGATGCAGCAAGCACAGAGTCTGTTATGATGTTGACATCCAGGAAAAATTGTGGCGCCTATGGTATGTTTGTTGCCTGGATCAGATCAGTGCACAATTGGTTAGTCACAATTGCTGCATACTACTCTTGACCTCCACCACCGAGTGCTCACTTGTTTTTGTGCAGAAATTGAGCATGTTGATGGATGAGATGAGATGAGATGTGTTACATTGCTCCTGTGCATGCTTTACATGGGAAAGGGTAACAGCTTGCTTAGTGTTGGTGTATGAGTCCACGAGTCAGGCACAGATGCTGAGTGTATGCCTTTGACTTATATGCTTCGGCAAAAGGGTGGTGTAGTGTTGCTTGTGTTGGTTGCTGGCCTCCTGTACATGGCAAACTTCCCAGCATGTTGTGTATTTGCAGGAGCTGGAACAGCGACAACAGCGGCTGCGCAACCTCAAGGCTGAATTGCAGAATTTGCAACGATTGGAAGTTGTGCACTTAGAGAATTTCCTTGATGGCCAAGCGCGCGCTGGAAAGCAAATGCCACTGGAGGAGCGTGGCTTCAAGCGGGATGGCATGGACTATGAATATGATCTAGTCGGAATATAGCCTCACAGGATTGCGACAATGTGATTGGACGAGGGTGGGACCACCTGCTGTCTCGCCTTCCGACTCGAAGCATGATGGACCTCGGGATCTTAGTCAAGTGTAGTATGAGATTGTCATTAAAGCAGCACATGCATCCAATGTCGTACATTGTGCGATTGGGTCGGACACATTTACGGTTACGGAAGGTCTGTTTGTGACTCATCCTTATGCAACTTCGGTCGCAAGGGTAGGGCATTCGCCAGGCCAACTTATTGCGCGAGCTCATCAAGCTTGCAATTTGTTTCGTGCAATAACTGGTTGCATCAGCTCAGTACGTACCTCCCCATATTGTCGTCTTTGGTTGTGGCTGTCAGACGCCTCCCTTGACAAGTTACACGACGAAAAGTTGATGTAGTTGCACTGGTATCAGCGGCTCTCGCGCTGTGTCTCTTATCTGCAGTTAGCGAGAAGCATGATCACCCACCCTGAGGATCTGCGGTTACAAGCCTAGCTGCTTCACTCGTGAACTTTGACCCTTTCAACGCAGGCGCGTATGCACGTGAGACGACTATAGGCCACGGTGCGCCCAACATAAATGGTGCTCAGGCTAATGCGCAGAACGCTTGCACAGCATCCCGCTTTCCTCAGCAGATTCCGCTTGCTCTTGCGAACAAGAAACGTTGGCTGCGGCTTGCAGATAGCATTGCATGCTTGGCTTCTTGCGTAGGTGGACGTCTTTAACTTAGTGGATAATTTGAGGCACGACGGCCGGGCTTGGACAGCTTTGAGCGTTGGTAGCGTCCCAAGCTCTCTTGTGTGCATCTGCAGCTGGAGTCTTCAACCTACACCTGCTTCTGCTGTTACTTGCATACCCTGCAGCAGGCATGAGGCATTTTAAATACTTGCAGGATAGTGCTGCTGTGACAATCAAGGCATCAAGCTACACAAAGCTCGGGACTTGAAGTGGCAGCTTCCTGCATTCACACAATGCAGGTATCGTGTCTTTTAAATTTGTATGCGGCACTGCTGGTTGCAATACTCAGCAAAGGACACGGGCTGCAAACCTGGACTCCTGTTGGCACAGGAACATCACAGCGTGCTCACAGGGGCTCTGATACAGATGCTTCTGTAAGCACCTCAGACTGTGCAAAGCAGCAGTCATCAGGTTGGCCTTACCATTGTTGTGTTGAGGGAAGCAAATACAAAACCTTGAAAAGCACTGATGGCAGTGGATGTTGGCAACAGCAGTGACAGCATCAGCAATCATCAGTCGCAAGCAGTCACGCACCTTCACAGAGACATCAACAGGCGAATTGTGCATGCCAACTCCGTGGTGAGGGTACTGGATATTGTGGAAGATGCCAGTCAGGATTTCAATGCTGTCAACATTTCCACAGCATTTCACCGGCTGGCCAGAATGTGGCGAGACTTGCCAGAGCTTTCATCAACTGAGTCTGGAGGGCAGGGCAGGCTGCACAATGCCCTTCAGACCCTCATGCAGCTGGCTGTCATTCACATCAAAGAGGTGCATCTCAGCTCAAATGCTGACGCACAAGCCAGTCACAAGTCATGCTTGCTTGCTGACAATCTGTTGTCAGAAGATAGCACACGAGACAAGTACAGTTCCGCAAGTTGCACAGGCTGGCATTGACACGCTGACACTGCAGCAACAATACATGTTGCTCTCAAGCCAACTGCAACGTTGTGACTGTTTAAATTCCACTATCATTCTGATCTAGTGATGATGCTGTAAAGGCCCTTGCTTTGCTTTGCACTGAGCTTTCTCGCTTCATGCTGTGTCTTTTGCCATGCAGGTCCAGGGCCAGGGCCTTGGGATCATCATCTGGGCATTAGCAAAGATCTGCTATGATCCAGTCAAGATCCGGTCCCTGCTGCAAGCATTTGCCCAGGAGGCCATAGACCGCCTCACCGAGGGGGTCCCCAAGAATGAGCCCAACCTTAAGCTGGGGCCTCAGTCCCTGTCTAACATGGTGTACGCGTATGCTGTCATGGGACACCACCCTGGCAATGATTTGTTGGCTGCCATTGCTAAAGGGGTGCAAGGGCAGCTCAGAGACTTTTCCCCCCAGGTACGCTGTCATCATTCATTCAATTGTGGCATGCATGTAGACAAAACACGATTTGCCCACAGCGTATAAACGCCCTGCAGGTATGCTAGCACTATCTTGTTCAAGATGTATATCTGAAATTGGGTTTCAATGAAAGTTGCACCACACAGTACTCATGCAGCATTCCCTCTATGAGTCATACTTCTGTTGGCCTTGTCAGCCTGCTCTACAGGTTGCATCACTGTCATGTTGGCTTGTATCATACACATCTGGCCAGCAGCATACACTTATTTGCTTTGTTTGTTGGGCCAAGCTGACATGCACTCTGTGTGGTATTGCCACTTGGCACTCATTCACAGCTGTCACTGGCTAGTGTTGATGGGCTCTGGAAGCAGTGTACATGTGGCTGTAACCAGGAATCATCTGTGCAGGGTTTGTCAAATATAGTATGGGCATATGCCAAGTTGGGGGCTCTGCCGAATGCTCGGCCAGGCAGTGATGAGTCATCAGGGCTGGAGGGCAGGGCCAAGGGCAATGTGGGCAGCTTGCTGGATGCCTTGGCTGTGGAAGCTTTTGGTCAACTCATGGATGCACGCTGCAGCCACAAGTTCATACCACAGAATCTGTCCAACATGGTGTATGGGTATGCTCTTGCTGACATGTCACATGTGACCTAACGTTATCCCAAACTACTGATGGTAACATTAAGCTCACGATCAGCTAAGGTACGCGCAGGACAAGTCTTGTCTCTCCAGAGCAGCCTGCCTTATGCATCCTATAAGGCCTATCTCAAACTATGTCATGTGATGTGGTGCAATGTATGTCAACATCACACGACGTGACATAACCGGGGTTGCAAATGCAATCCTGTCCCAGTGGTTGGCCAAGCATTTCACTCACAACAGCTCACAAACGACCATGCAAATTGCTCCAAACCGTGTTATACTAAAGTGTTGTACAGAAGCTCTGCCCTCTGTTGTTACTAAGATAACTTTCAATTCTCTTCACACACACTCAATCTTAGGGAACACACAGTCATGCCACCAATTGGGTATCAGTGCATCCACTTTCTGAATACTTTCTGAATATATGAATATGTCAGTGGAACTTTCTGCCATTTGTGCCCTTGACAGCTGCAAATTGTTGTTCTTACAGAGTCAATGACTCATTCTGGTTGCAAACGTCAGCCTGGAAATGACAAAAGCACTTTCTGATGCTTTTTGCTCAAATACTTCTGTTACCATTCTCATTAGATCATGCATTTCCCCCACTGACTAGGCTCGGTTATAGCCAAAATGGGCTCATCTGGTCCAAGTGCTTTGCAGTCTGGTAGCTGACATTGATGCGTGATGGGTGCAGGTATGCAGTGCTGGGGCATGAACCAGGGGCAATGCTTCTCTTGGCTGTTGCCCAGCAGGCACTCTTGCAGCTGGACAGCTTCAGCCCTCAAGAGCTCACCAACATGGTCAGCTCATAGAACATGGATGAAATGTGGTTTGTTCATGCCTATACAAAGGATGCACTGGAATTTATTATTTGCAAGACCATTGCTTTGCTCACGAGTTTGCATCATGACCATGCCTAAGCCTCATCCTGACCTGTCATTGCACAAGCGTGTCACCTTGAAGCATCAGATGTCCCTGCTTGCAACTCACTGCTTGAAACTCACTCACTGCTTGAAACTCGACTCAGGCCACAAGAACTGGTCAGAATCAGACTGGCCAATCTGCACATAAGGTGAGATTGTAGGTGTCATGTACATGTGCACTCAGCCCATGTAAACATGCTTGCAGGTATGGGCATATGCAAAGCTTCTGCCCCAGGGTCAACCCCTGTTTGGCCCCCCACAGGCCCTGCTGAATGCTGTGCCCCAACATGTGGTCCGGCAGCTAGGAGATGACAGTCAGCATCACAAGGTGCATCTTCAAAGGAACCACTCCAGCCTTCCACATCTCACTGCTCGTGCCCTCTGCTCTATTAGTATTATTAGTAGTATTAGTATTATCGTTATTATTGTTAATAATAATAATATTATTATCATCATATTACTGTTGTTGTTATTGTTATGGGCTGTGCAGCTGCTAGTCCTGCCTGCATAATCAGCTGTATTGAGAATAATCACAATTAATAAAACGCTTTCCAGCTCATGATGAGCTAGGCATGTGCAGGACAAGTCTTGTCTCTCCACATTGACAAGCTGTGTAGGATGTGGTGTGTCCTCTGACACAGCTGCTGCTCTCTCTCTCTCTCTAACTTTGCCTGCGTTGTTGGAGTTGTGCAACAGGGAGGCCTACAGATACATTACACACAGATGGACCCCTGTCTGTCTGTCTCTGCAGGTGAAGCCACAGACAGTCAGTAACCTGTTATGGGCTTACGCCACCCTAGGTTGGGCTCCCACCCACCTACTCAACAGCTTGGCAGTCGAAACCCTGCGCCAATTGCCCTATTTCAAGCCACAGGAATTGGCCAACACCCTCTGGGCATATGCTACCCTAGGCTACACCCCCATGCCAGAGTGGCTGGGGCAGATGGGGGTGGCTTGTGAGGGCCAGGTGGGGGGTTGCAAGCCCCAAGAGCTTAGCAGCCTGATTTGGGCCCTGGGCAGATTACGTTACCATCCTGGAGCAGCCTTTCTGCGCACTGCCACTGAAGCAGCCAACAGGTGACTAACAAATCATCCGACACTGCTGACTCAGCAGCTGTTGTGTGCACACTGCTGGCGGTGGCCTGTCATCTGTCCAGTTGTTGCAAGACACAAATATCATGCATGCGTCATCAAATTGCAACGGCATGCATCATGTCTGATTGACTGTCCATTTGTCCTGTAAAGCCTATCGTCTTTCATTATCTTGCCAAGAGTATTAGCTTGGACTTGGGAGTGTATCACAATGCAAAATAACTCCCAGGATACCCTGTTCACTCGTGCGCGGGTGCAGCAAGTTTGGGCATCAGCACCACGACATACGTGTTGGTTTTCACAGTGCCAACACTTGCTGTGTGACTTGGCTTGGTGTGCATATGCGCAGCAGCATTTGGCTTGGCATGTATGCCTGTGCCTGTGCCTGTGTCTGTGCCTGTGTCTGCATCTGTGCCTGTGTTTGTGCTTATGTGCCTGTTTTGCGTCTGTGGCCATGTTTGGCGTCTGTGGCCGTGTTTGGCGCCAGGGACTCATGTGTGTGGTGTACATACAATGCAGACAGCTAGATAAGTTCAAGCCTGGCGAGGTGTGCAGCTTGGTGTGGGGTGTGGCGCAGCTGAGCCCTGAGGCTGATGTGGACCTGCTGCACCAGGTGCTGCAAGCCTCATCCACCTGGTCAGAGGTCAGCACACCACACACGCACTTGCACCCTCCATAACAACAACTCTCACCCACACGCACACACGCACTTGCACCCTCCATAACAATTGCATACACACACACACGCACACACGCACTTGCACCCTCTGAAACAATCTCTCGCTCACACCACTAGCTATTGCACTGTCCAAATTATCACACAGTTGCCTCTTGCACCTGCACTTGCACTGTCCGAACCAAGTACACACTCACAAGAGTACTTGCACACTCCAAATTAATCAACAGTCAACACTCTTTGAACTTGCTTGGGCCAAAATACTTACAAACTCACTGTGCATGCAGCAACCTGTGTCAGCGTTTGCTGCCATGCAAGCCTGTCTACGTTGAGCAGTGACCCACTGCGCAACCATGAGTAGCGTCTCATCTCTGATGCAAGATGTTGTGTAGTTGTCAGTATGAGCAGTCTTCACCTGCACTGCCTTGTTCTGCCCGCCTCACGGATTGCATCTGTCCTTGTTCAAACCTTACACGACCTCTTGTGCATCTTATGTTTCACTCAGTACCTTACTGGTTGGAGTGTGGAGTCACAACTGTCCTGACTGTAAGGTGCTGAGTGAAACATAAGATGCACAAGAGCTCGTGTGGGCCAATTGCAAGCACAGGTCACAGCTTGCAGGAGGCTCGCTGCAGTCACAATAATAAAGGCCTGACATTGAATCTTTCATCATCAGCAATCTTCAAACATAAATCGGCAATTTCGCTGCGAATGTCAAAAAGTTCTTCAATCTCACCACTCCTGTCTATGCGGCACCTCAAACATCCTGGCTTGTGAGCACAGGTCAGTGTGGTATGCAGCATCACCAAGCTGGTGTGAATTGTTGTGCCTTGCAGGGAGTCGGCCCTGTAGAACTGACTCGCTTGTTGTGGGGCTTGGCAGTGCTGGATCAGCTGCCCAAAGCAGCAGCAGCCGGCCTGTATGACAAGCTGGCACAGATGCCTCTCACATCTTTCACAGCCGAGTGCCTGGATCAGATTCTTCAGGTGCTGTGCTGTGCTGTGCTGTGCTGTGCTGTGCTGTGCTGTGCTGCCTTGAGTTTGAGGGTCATCAGGTTGCCAGCCATGCTGTGCTGCGTTTGACTGCACGAGTGCTTGCAAGCTTTGACGACAAAATGCGTCCATATCTGGGTGGCCCCTTGCACAGATGACTCGCGCGGTTACTACACCATTTGCCTGTCACTGACGTCCTCTCCACTAGCGACATCTGATACCCATGCCCAGACATCTCTTGGTTCCAAAGTGCACAGTCAACGGATGCTTCTCCAAAATTGGTGACATGCTCACATCCCAGGAGCCAAACACTTCTGTTTCACAGGAACATGGGCTCCAACACTCTAAGGTTCAGGACTTCTGACCTTGTCGAGAGTATAGACACGACACGAAGGCTGGCTGAGGCAACACAATTTGGAGTGCAGGTGGATGCTTTCCTGGAGTGCAGTGTGGGCAGTCTGATGCATGTGCTGCCAGCACAGCTGCAGAGGGCCCTACAGCTGAGCCTGGTGAACAGCCTGCAGCAGCACCACTCCTCCCAGATGCTGCTGGACACATCAGCAGGACTTTCAGCCCTCAGTGTGCCCCATTCAGCCCCATATCTCATGCAGGTAAACACCCTACCAGAAATGAATACATGTCATCCGCAAGACAGGAACCTATGCCGTCCAAAAGACAGGAAGATCAAGGGCACAACTATGACAAATCATTCACTGAAGTTGAGATCAAAGAGAGGATTTCATGAAAACAAGGACATGGGCTTTCCAGTATTTGTCCTTGATTAACTTTGCTGATGAAGACCCTTGCAGGGTTTGACTGCTTTGGGTTGTCAATCAGGAGTTCACTGCATTAGGTGCATTCACGGAATGTAAGTGATGAATTTGAATGCAACGCAGGATGGGCCTCTATTGGTGGATGTTGCAATTCTGGGGCCCTGCCCTGCAATCGCCCTGCAGATCGAAGATCCAGGGGAGTTGGCTGTAAATGCCCCTTGGCTGCCTCTGGGGAACACACGTCTGAAGCAGCAGACCATTCGCAGCAAAGGCTGGCAGGTATGTCTTCAACAAAGCGCATGCGACATCTATGCGCACATGCACAATGAGCAGCATGCCAAGAACACTCTCGGCAGATCATTGCACAGCTGTCTATGCAACATGTCGATGTATGAGTAGCTATGTAACAAACCAATGTTCTGGCATGAACATGGCTTTGATGCTGCAAAGACAATGCAGATCCTGTCATGTTTTGGGGCTGACTTGTGCAGCCATTCCTCTGGGCACTGCACAGACTGTGACCATCTGTTATTTCATCATGTCTTCTCCTTCCTGGCAAGTTGTGAGTTAACAATATTGCGTGCGCCATGGTAGCATGCTTGCAACTTGCTAAGGTCCTGTGCAGTTACGGTCGATCATGCTTGATTTGCATTTGTCGATCACTGTAGCAGGCATCACTGCAAGTGCGGCTTGATGCTGCAGGTCGTGAGCATTCCATTCTACATTTGGAACATGTTGGGCACTCTTCCCCTCAGAGCTGCCTATCTACAGCAGCTGCTGCACATCTGCCAGGCGATGCAATTTCAGCCGACCCCTTATAATTCCCCCACCCAGCCCGCCGCTCACTCCATCACTGCTCGCACCTTTTCCAACTCTGGCATTGAGCGCATCAACTCAGCGCTCGCAGCTCAGTGGTCAAATCCCAGCGCTGCGGCTGCAGCTGCTCATGCAGCTCCTGGCTTGGTCAACATGACTGCTGACGCAGCAGCAGCAGCTGGCAGGGCAGCTTCCTGCTCACGTGGTCCGATGACAGCTGGTGCTGCAATGATGCACCAGCAGCTTGCTGACTCATCCCGGCAGTTACCGGAGCATGTGCGTAACTCTGCCCTGTACCAGGCGTATGACAGGCCTTCAAGCACAGCACCAGCCCCCAGCCGTGATTCGTCTTTGCAGAGCCCATTCCCTCCAGGCTTCAGACACAGCTCACAGGCACAGTCCCAGGCGCTGCAAGCTGGACTGCAGTACGGCCAGGATGGACGCTCAGCAGCTGCTGCAGCAGCTTCCTGTCATGATGTGTCACCCTCCACATGGGAGTTGGGATCAAGCTCGAGTCAGTCTGGTGTGGTTCACCATCAGAGCGGCTTGTTTGAGGCAGATCTCTCCAAGAGTGACTCACAACAGAGCAGGAAGGATTCAGGGAGGAGTGCGCATGATGGGTGGGCGGGGCAAGGGCAGGGGCAGGGCATGCCAGGGGGTGACCCCCCCTTAGATGCAGCACAGTATGATGCTGTGGCTGCTTTACAGTCGCTGGCACTGCAGCTGCAGGCCACTGGTAAGTACCACTCCCTCTCTGGTGTTGGAGCTGGCCTCTAATGCGACGGAAAATACCACTCTAATCTAAAGCAACCCTCTTGCTGCTTAATAACAGTAATAACAATAATAATTTCGCTTTCCAGCTCTTGATGAGCTAGGTACCCGCGGGACAAGTCTAGTCTTGTTTCTCCAAAACTGTCTGTCCTGCGCATCTCTATAAGCTCTACCAAAGTGCTCTTGCTGCTTCAGGCTTGTTAACACTCTTTGTCATTGGCCTTCACAAGCTCGCAGATGTACTGATGCAGCGTCATCAACTGAATTGCTTTTGCTCTGTTGTGCCCTTGTCCTTCCAGCAAAGCCCTCCTCACTGCCAACGCCACAATCACTGTCCAAAGCATGCTACAACCGCTGATAAGCCAGCAATTGTTGCACACAACGACGCGTAGACCTCGCCACAGTTTGAAGGCTGTTTGTCGTAAAGGATGTGGTGGTGTGCAGGGCTGCAGTCGCGCCAAACAGACACACTGGAAAGGATGTGTGCTACTTCTGCTGCTCGGGGCGCCCCTCCTCGACCCACCCACCCTGCCCACCGTGATGCTACTGCCGGCATTGCCAGGTACCCTCAATTGCCAATCATGTTTGCTTAGCATCCTGCGCTGCCAAAACATGCTTGATCCTATAGTAAGAGTGTTGGTGTGTGGGTTTCAGGTAAACAGCGTCAAGCACGTTCTCCAGAAGAAACAACAGTTCCAATGCCTGACTGAACAATGCTCAGCTGAACAGGGTTTGCTTTGGTCTAGCTTTGGTGGTCAGCAGAGGTGATGCAGTTACCTGCGCCAGAAAAAAGAGCTTGACCTCTGCACAGCTTGGTTGACGCAAGTCCCAGCTGGCAGTTTGTTGCGCTGACTGAAGCAATGCAAGCTTGCTTTGTCAGAAGTACCACACATGCCATGTGTCGCAATTAAGCCAACAATACTTACGTATAAACTGAATCAACAACCCTGCTATGAGTGGATATACGCTGTATGCAGGCTTGCTCCCTCCCCTGCGCTTTCTCTCAGCACCTCTGGTGAAGACTGCAGACCTGGCACTTCTCTTGATGCATTTGCCTCATGGCAGAACGCCACCCCAAACATTGGTGCAAGCCCATCCCTGTCCTTGTCAGCTCATCGCCCCCCCTGGGATGTACATCAAGCACAGCAAGACAGCATCAGCAATGAAGGGGTCCCATGCATTGTGCTGCAAGCTGCAGGCTATGCACCAAGCTATGCACAGCGCAACAGACGCTAGCCGTGTGAATATGCTTCAACGCACAGGATGTGATTATGCTTCAAGGCATAGGATAACTAGCTCTTGGGCGAGCATTGGTCAAAGATGACTATTAGTTCATGCAGCCGGCTGCAAGATGCAATACTGGGGTTGGGGGATGCTGGAAAGCTCAATATACCATATTCGAGTATGGGTCTGAAGTGAGTATTGTCACATTAACCAACAATGCTTGTATGGAAACCCATGGCTCAAAACTTCCTCACCAAACGCGGATCCCATAAATAATCTGCTGTGCTGCTCATGCCCATAAATTGGGCATGCATTTTGGTAAGGTCCACACTGTGGTGCTGTTACAGATCAACGTTCTATTCAATACAATGCTTTTGACATGCTGAAAGGCCATTGAGATTGTATACATCTATATGCTGGGGCATTTGCAAAGCATTAGTGTTCTTCTGCTTAATGGCTGATCCTTCCGTGGGCCATTGTGCAGCAGAGACAATTCATAAGCACTTGGCAGGATATTGAAGAGCAGTTGATTGCAATCAAAATGCATGGTGTTTAGTTTGCTCATAACACATGACAAATCATATTGGTTCACATGTTTTGGTAGTGTGGATGACAAGGAAGCGTCTTCTGTAGCATGGCCTGTGAGAGATAGGCAGTTTGAGACAACTAGTGCTGGCAATTCCTGGCTGTTAGGTGTTACAAGCTGTTAGCCAGTTTATGTCAGGTTGTACTGAATTTTTTGCTTCATCCCAAAAGCTTTCAGCATATGTGCCGTCTCTGTCTGATTGTACGGTTCTGGTGATTGTGAGTGCCAACCGCTTCTGTAGGTCTATCCAATCTAGAAGAGTTGAATGCTAAGACAATTGCCGAATATTTTTGACCTGCACAATGTTGATCTACAAATGTATCACTATGCTCTGTCTGATGGGCTGGTCGCACAGGTCTCACCTTCGTGGCAGATTATCTTTCTTGTCAAATTTGAATGGTTTTTTACTATAATAGGTGAAATGTTGTTTGTAACACTAGGGTAACATGGTCGGACAATCAAAATGTGAGTTGCTTATGTGAGCAAGCTGTAAAGAAAAGACAGTGTCAACAGGTCTTTTGGTTCAAACCCTTTGGTGTTTTGACTGATGCCAGCAACAAGCGGCAGCAGCGTATGTTGCAAACTGACATTCAGGAGCGACTCTGCTGATGGCGTGCTGGATGTGCAGAGCTTGCTCATTTGATGGAGTGCTTGAGTTGCGCCTGCTGCTGAGTGAGAATCTGTTGAACAAACACCTGCATTTGCTTGGTCTCAGCAGGCCTGGGCTCGCTCAGAAACCAATCATCAAGCAGAGAGTCAGCAGCGGAGCACCGTGCACCTGAAGCATCACAAAATTTTGCCTGTGCGCTCACAGACATTTGCCAAGCACGCAACGAGACCATTTGATGCTGTGGAAAGCAAACACCCTTGTTTCTCTGCTGCATCCTGTATTGCATTATGTCGTTGAATGCATTTCTTTGCCGTTTCACACCAAAGATATGATTTGGCATGTGCAACAGCATTTGCATGCCTCCAGCCCGTGACAAGTGTGGCTCTGTCTTACAATAATATTATCAACAATAATAATAATAATAATAAATATGTATATTAGTAAAATAACAACAACATTGTTCGCACCTGGATCAAGCTGCAAGAGGCGGCCAAGCAGTTTGACTGAACCTGCAGAGGCGTCTGGCAGGAGCTCTTCCAAGGGGAAGCCCTCAGCAGGGGCAAAGCTGATCTTGCCGTAGTCTGGCATCTCAGTCACGCCCGGCCATGCATCCTCTATTGATCCAAAAGTGGCAATCACTCGGCCCAGCTGGTCAATGTCAGTCTCTCCAGCAACAAGAGGGCATAGACCTGCAATCAACTGGTTCATTCTCTATCCATCAAGTGTACAATGCAGTGCAGTTGAATGCTCACAATGCACCTCGTTAAGCAATAGGGGGAATGCCAAAGGTGTAGTCTGCCTTGCCATGTTACCAGATTCATTGATCATCTCAATTGTCAGACGAGAACTGTTGGGAACCAAAAATCTCCTGGATGTTGATGCCGATCAGATTTTGAAGCAAAGGTCAGTGACATACAGCACAAACCTTTATCCTATTGAGCAGAAGGCAGCGAGCATCGCAAGATGATAGTTGAGCTGTTATTGTGGCGCAAGATGATAGTCGAGCTGTTATTGTGGCGAAACATGGCTCACCCAATAGTTCAGCAAAGATGCAGCCTACTGCCCACAGGTCAACTGCTTTGCCATAAGATCTGGCTCCATACAGCAACTCGGGTGCACGATACCAGCGCGTTGCCACAGCATGAGTGTATTGCGGCCTGTCACCACCAGAATCAGGCCTTGCGTGTCCAAAGTCAGCAAGCTTCACAACGCCCTCTTGTGATAGCAAGACATTGGCTGGCTTAAGATCTCTGTGAAGAATGCCTGTGTGATGGCAGCATTTTGTGGTTCAAGGTCTCACCAAATATCAAGCGGTCAGTAGCACTAAGATAAAGCATGCATACCTGCTGCATGGCAGGCTGCTAGCCCTTCGAGTATCTGTTGCAGAAGGCATTTCACAACAGCTTCTGGTAGAGGCTGCCAGCTGCTATTGATGACTTGTGCAAGGTCAGTACAGCAGAACTCTAGTACTAGCACCAAACTGCTGCCCTATGGTCGGCAGGCAGACGTCGAGGCCTTTACGTACAGATTGCACGATACCTCAACCAGGCCTTACCTGGCTAAAGGTGTCCAGCAGCCGCACGATGTTGCGGTGATCGAGCGTTCGCAAGGATTGGTACTCTCGAAGACGGTTTTCCGACAGACCGACTTGAGGATTTCTGTTAAACACTCGTTTCAGCGCTCGAGTTTGACCAGACGGCTTGTGCAATGCTTTGACAACCTGCAAGAGGATCGCACGTCGTACCTCTGTTCTAGTACCCATAAACAAAGTTGATCTCTGCATGTACTAGCCTACCTCCCCGAAAGCTCCCTGACCTATCCTGTCTATCACTTTGTAATGGTTCAGAGGCAGCAAGTGGTCCAGGTCTCGCTCGTTAGAGAGCATGCCTGAGCGTGCCAGAGTTCCCGCTCTCGCTGTAAGTGACATATAGAATTCATGCTAGCGTTACGAGTGTAACGCACGTGTAACGCATTTGTTAACGGCTTACTTGAGACTTGAGACTTGAGACTTGCGTAAGGTTATATGATCCCATTGCAAATGGGGTATGAAGTGTCGAGTGCACCGTGCTGCACCGCAGGGCAAGACAACCAGAATGTTGTCAAACAAGAAACGATGCACGAGGACAGTGTTGATACTGCTTTGCACTGTGATCTCTGCTCACGGGGTTGCTGCTGTGAATGTTCTGGGGTTTGCCGTTCCTGGAGCACGATCGCATCAGTTTGCGGTGCTCAGAGTGGGACAGGAGCTGGCTAAACGCGGTCACAATTTCACCTTGTTAGTCAGTTCAGAAGAGGCTTTAGACAAACAAAGACTTGGAAAGAGGGCCTTTGATGGTCTTCATGTGGTCACTTTTCAAGGTCCTGAGGGGATAGGCACACAGGAATGGTTTGTGAATCAGCCACGAGACGTTGCAGAGGTGTGTGCACCTGGAGTGATCACAAGGCTGGCCACAGTGCTGGAGACTTTGCTTGTCATGTACCCCCATACTGCTCAAGAGCTTCGCAGATCCCTTGGCATACATGTTACTCAGGGATTGTCTGTGTCACATACTGGTTTTGCTCCAAAAGTCAAGACTGGACTTCACAAGCATTTCTTGACGCACTGCTGCAGGCCATGCGTGCCTTCCAGTCGGATCAGATGGCTATGGCTGAACATCTGCATGCCGATGTCGCCACCATACAGCAGCTCAAAGACACAGGCAAGCAGCTATTGTGAGCAGCATTACGACGTTGCTTCACAAGCCAATCCCATTTATTTGTGCTTCCTGTCATCGTAGGCTTTGACATCTACCTGAAAGACTGTTGGTACTGGCCAGCTGATGTGCTGGAAGATGTCCTGTCTGTTGTCAGCGTGGACGTCTGTCCCTTCTCTACTGGGATGCCGGCACTCGAACAGAGGCTATCAATCCCTAATGAGGTGGCATGTATGCCACAGCTTGGCACAGCATACCATACCAATATGGTCAGTATCCAACAACCCCTTCATGCCCAAATTCCTTACTTGTGTACACAGCGCATAGAAGTCTTTTGCCACTGACAGACATTGTTGGACATCCATTGCCCCTCTGCTTTTTCAAACGCAACTTTTCTCTGGTGAGCTTTTTGACGTAAACAGCTTGCAGCCGGGACTGTGCTTTGCCAGATCTCAACCTGTTTGCATTTTCACTTCTTTGCCTTGCTCATAACTTTCAAAGCAGCATTCAAGCCAGCTGTACATTGCAGACCTTCCTGCAACGCACGCGCAACCACTTGCAAGCTTGGTTGGTGCGGTTGTTGGTCATGCGAGTGAGTGACGATCACACGCGGCGCTTTTGCATCAAGACTGGCCAGCGCATTCGCAGCTTTGAGCAGGGCACTACCGGCGCAGCAGCAGTCATAGTCTCTGCTGACTGGGCTATTGAGCACCCGTTCCCCATGCCACCCAAAGTTCAGGTAGACCACGCTGTGACTGCTGACAAAGGCTGCTGACAAAGGCTGCTGACAAAGGCTGTGATCAGGCCATATATCATGTGTAGCAGCAGCTGGACTGTCCTAGCTTTCCTGCTCAGGCAGTACACACTTACTTACATGCATGCTTGTTCTTGTACATTGTGCAATTGTGTGCACATGAAATGTGCCGCTCATAAATATGGCGGTTGCCTATGATTAGTGTTGTAGAGGTCTGCCTGGGTGACTGCCTCACAGTGCATCAGCTGTCATTACTTTCCGACAATCACGGCGGATGTCGGGAAGCTGGCCTCAAGCAGAGGAGCGCATGCATAAGCAGCAGGCATTATACAGAGCAGTATTCATGGAAAAAAACTCACAAGCAGATTTCCGCTGCAGCCTTGCGTGCATAAAAGGTCATGATTTGATTTGACTTTGACCGCACCCCTGGGGAACATCGCAGCAGGACGCTTTAGACCGCTGAAGAAAATCTGGAACAAACGTGAATCATGGTACAGTCCTATTCAAGGCTGCTCAATATGTATACCAGACAAAGCTGTGCCCAAGTCCCCTTCCTGGGGCGTTGCATACCTTTGTAACCAGCTTTTGTTCACACCTGCAACACTTGTTCATACATGTTCATACATACGTTCATACCAGTGTTCACACCTGCATACTGGTATGTGTGGTGCCTTCAGATGGTGGGTCCTATTCTGGCAGAACCAGCTCAGCCGTTGCCATCAGAGCTCAGCAGCTTCCTGGACAAAGGCACAGCCCAGGGCTTGGCAGCTGTGTATGTCTGCATGGGCTCTGCAGGACGCCTCACTCACACGCAGTTGCACAGCATGGCACAAGGACTTTCTGCGTTGCCCAACCCCGTCTTGTGGAAACTGTCTAAGATTGACTTGCCAGGTGAGGTCAACAAAACCTGCTGCTGACTGACAGCAGCACACTGTAAACATGCGCTGCACAGGTCGTGTGTGCTGCAGACAACTGGGCCGCTTGCTTGGCTGCATGTATAGCTGCCGGCGTGCTGCAGAACTGCTGATGTCTGAGCCACAGCATGTTCAGCTTGCTGCCTTCACACCCTTATGTCTCAGTATGCATCACCATAGCATTTGACACAATCCACCATGTACCATTGCAATTTCGATGCCAATTGGGGCTTCATTTTTCTTGGTCAGAATAGACTTATTAGATAGGATCTCATTTCATTATATATCATTTCGAAGGTATGACCAGATCCTGATTTTGTTATGACGTTTGATTCCACAGGCAACACAACAAAAGAGTCCTTAGGTGTGGGTTCCAACATCAAGGTGGTGGATTGGGCTCCCCAAAATGATATTCTGGGACATGCGGCGGTGAAGGCGTTTGTGACGCATGCTGGGAGCAATGGACTGTATGAAGCTGCCTTTCATGGCAAGCCAGTGGTGTCAGTGCCCATCATGAATGAGCAGCCTGACAACGCAGCCAAGGTGAGCTGTGCAACCCCCTCCACCCCCTCCCACCCCCTCCCCTGCTTGCCTGCTCTGCAGCTCAGCGAGCACTTGCACACAGCGTCTGCTGGAGGGGTGTTCGTGTTCCCCAGCTCAGTTCAATGGTTGCACAGATGCCTGCTGACATAGCTTCATCTGCAGGTGTACCCAATGGCATAGTCTCAGATTGTTTTGTTGCTGTGCAGCACATGTGTATGTTTGCAGTCATGGCTGCAGAGTATGGTTGCATCTCTGCCTGTTGCGCACTGTTCTTGCCAGAGCTTGCTACGACCTAGTATCTTGTCAAATAAGCAGGGAGCATCAGCCAATCCTGGTATACACCACTTGAACAGAACCCATGATGCATTTTGATCCACAAGCCTGGTGTGAGACATCTACATAACTGCAGAACCAGTTGTGGGGTCTGCAGGCAGTGTATCATGGGTTTGGTATCACCGTCTTGCCATCAAAGCTTGACCCAGTGAATGGCAAGCCTATCCAGGAAGCTGTGACCAGCATCTTGCACAATCCTGCATTTCTGGTGAGCTTTTCATGGCTGGATACAGAGTGAGCGGCATACATGGCAAGCGCAAACTGCGCCGTAATTTGCGCCAATGTTGCACTTGCCATGTATGCCACTAACGATTCCCATTTGCATATGACAACACCGGTATCAGGCTCATTGCTTTTGTACTGTTCCTCTTTTTTATGTTTGTTGGCAAGCTGTCCTCATGGCACTATGCTGGAGCTTCATTGTCTGTGTCATGGTTGAGTGTCTGTCTGTGCTGATGCGTATGCAGGCAAATGCACAACAGGTTCAAAAGCGAATGAGCAATCCCCGCACTCCAGCAGAGAGGGCAGCCGACATTGTT
>JAABUK010000719.1_pt1 | contig 67537 bp, 62 predicted proteins | sample 5559141 | NCBI WGS metagenome assembly JAABUK01 (sample SAMN10711869, study PRJNA513367) | rock metagenome | isolation source: Antarctica rocks | place: Antarctica: Victoria Land, Pudding Butte nord | collected 2016-01-03 | reverse complement strand
CCGCCTGGGTATGAGGAGGCGCAGGGTAGCGTGGCGAGGGGGGTGGAGAAGGCGGGGTGAGGGTGGCGGGTGGGTCTTTGGGGTGGTCTGAGAGCGAGCATGGTGTTCCGGAAGTGATAGGCAATAGGTTATGAGGGATGAGAATGGCATGTGTGTGATGTTAGAAAGGGCAGGCTGCAGGCTATTATAGACTTCAATGGCCCGAATCATCAACGTGAAATATGGTTGTCATTGCTTGACTTGAGTTATCAAAGCTTGAACACCATGAAGACCGTCTCGAGCAATTGCTTAGATCTTGATAGCACTCTCCAGTGCCTTCCTCTTCTTCTCCGTCCGTGCAATAGCCTTCTGGCCCATGATGCCTCCACCCCAGTGGCGCTTAGCCTCCTCGTACTTCTCCGAGTAGCCCTCCTTGATCGTCGAGACCAGCTTAGAAAGCTCAGACTTGTCTTCGCTGCGGACTTCCGTCAGAGCCAGGACGGCTGCTGTCTGTAAAGATAGCGTCAGGATCTACAAGTGGTTGTCCGGGGAGCTTGGTAGATAGCATACCTTCTTGTGAACTACAACGCCCAATCTTGCCTTGCCTTTGACGATGGCATATGGTACGCCCATCTTCCTGCACAGCGCTGGTAAAACGATGACTAGCTCGATTGGATCCACATCGTTTGGAATTAAGACCAATCCAGCCTTCTTGTTCTCGATCAAGCCCACCACATGGTTCAGACCATATTTGACAGCATAAGGCTTTTTGCTAACATCCTCCTTCTTCTTGCCCTCACTAACAGCAGTCGCCTCTTTCAGCAAACGCTCCTTCTTCTCAGCCTTGGTCTCTGGCTTGTACTTGTTGAGAAGTTTGAAGGTCTGAGCGGCGGTGTTGCGGTCGAGCACGTTGGAGAATTGGGCGATCGCAGGTGGGACTTTGAGACGGAGGTTGAGGATCTTCTTTTGGCGTTGCAGGCGAATGTATTCGGGCCACTTTACCATGCGCGAGAGGTTGCGACGGGGTTGGATGTCTTGGCCGATACCGAAGTTGCGTGGACGCTTTTCGATGAGGGGGTTCTACGGAATGTTAGAGGGTTCATGAGTCCCGGTACCGACTGGTCCTGGTCCTTTATTGTGAAGAATACTATTGATGGGATAGAGAGAAGAGATCAACATACCTTGGCAGTCTTCTTGGTAGCCCCCGCCTTACTCTGGGGGAAAGGCGCTGGCGCGGCTTTCTTGCTTTGTTTGGGAGGCTGTCATTGAGAAAAGAAGACCATCAGCGACTTGTGTTCACCAATTGCGATCTTCTCTGAACTCTAGAGAGACCATGAGCCGCATCGCTGCAGACTCATGGCTCAAGCCAAGATCTTCACCATTGCTGGTTCGCTCCGAAAAGCTTGCAGCGGGAGGCGGAATTGCTCATTATATGAGACTGTAGGCGGGCTTCGAGTCGAGAAGGAAAGTTCCGGAGGAAATGGAGCTTACCATGATTGTCGTCGTTGTGGTCGATGAGAAGCTACTTTAGTCGATGTGGCTCTTCGAGGAGAGTTCTGTGTGATCCGCGTATCGACCTAAGCGAGTTTCTAGCGCCGGCAGTCAAGCGCCTATTCTTGGCATACAGTACTCGACCTCCACACGTCAACAGACGACATAGATTCCATGTTATCAAATAGATGTTGGCGATTGAGGCTTGATGATCCGATTTGTTACAAACTGGAGGGATATCCCTCTCTGATGACAGATAGGTATCGGTTCGTCCATACAAATTGCCATGTTTGTCAGGCAGCCAAGTAGCCTCGATTGAGCGCAGAAAGCGCCGTCTGGCCTTCAGTACGGACCTGTTCTCGAGGACTGGCTGGTTGCTCTGCGAATAAAATGGAAAGTCTGCATGGACGACTTCCACAGACCATGATCTCAAACCTCAAGATGGAAGCTTCGTACAAAATGGATGAGGGGTACTCAGAGGACACTAGAAGCCAAGATGGCTCTGATTCACCCATGGCGATGGAATCTGGAAGTGATAACTTGCTTCAGTCACAAATCATGTCGGCCACTGGGCTCTCGGCCGCGGTGTTGGCGCTCAGCGAAGCGGAAAAGGCTGGTATGTTTGCCAGTCCTTGTACACTGCGATCGCGTGAAGAGTCATGCTGACAAGCCCAGAATTCGCATACAATATCTTACGTACGCTGAGGGTCTCATCTATAGCTGAAGTCGTCGATCGACTGTGGCCCCTTTTCCACAAGGACCCTATCGCAATATTTCCCTCGGAGATTATGTCGCAAATTTTCTCTTACCTAACCCCATCGATGTTGTTGGAGGCCTCAAGGGCCTCCCGATCTTGGAGGGAAAGAGTCCTGGACAATGGCCTTTGGAAGCGGAAATTCAATACCGAGGGATGGAGCTTGGACGTAAAAGAGATACACAGTTTCGAAATGAATTACAACGGAGGGAATAGCGCTAATCCTGTCGCCGAAGTAATGCAGAGAGTGTCAGGTAAGCAAAAGGGAAACGTCCGAGGTCATCAGAAATCGCCAGGGATTGCAAATCGGCCAAGCCAGTCGCCTTACAGAATCCAAGCACGAGCAAGCTTGCGGTCGCCGGCCAGGTCTCAAAGTCTGGAAGGAACAGCTATAGACAATCCAGGTTTGCAAGACCACAATGAAGATCTAGAGACTACGGATATCGAAATGGCCTCGCCGGGGTCGACTAGGCAGAATGGCGATGTGTCCCAAGACCCCCAGAGAGTACGGGATTTCATGCGTGCACGGGTCTTACAAACGAAGGTTGAGGCGATTCCAGATGCACCGCATTCCGCAGAATTTCCACAGGACGCAGAGTCGTCATCCGAAGCGGCGACGGTGTCCGTAGGTCACAGTCGGGCGCCCTTAATGTGTGGTGCTCCAGGTGGTGCGAGATTGAATTATCATCATGTTTTCAAGCAAAAGAGAAGGCTTGAGCAAAATTGGGACACGGGACAGTACAGGAGCTTTCAGCTACCCCATCGTGATCATCCGGAAGATGCTCATACGGAGTGCGTCTACACAATCCAATACTCCGGAAAATATCTTGTGAGTGGAAGTAGAGATCGCACTCTGCGAGTCTGGGATCTAGACACCCAGCGGCTTGTGAGGGAACCTCTCGAAGGTCATACTGGCTCCGTGCTCTGTTTGCAATTCGACGACCAGAAAGGGGAGGACCTTATCGTCTCAGGCAGCAGTGACGAAAGTGTCATTCTCTGGCAGTTCTCGACAGGCCGAATGCTTAAGAAATTGGCAGGCGCACATAAGGAGTCAGTCTTGAACTTGAAATTCGACAAGCGATTTCTTATAACCTGCTCAAAGGACAAAACTATCAAAATCTGGAATCGACAAGAACTCCGGATTGGGGATAGGGATTACCCTGTCAAAGGAGTCTCCGGAGGTGGGCAATGTCCCGCCCATATAATCGATATGAAGGACGTTGGGATCGCATTGCGAGAACCCTACCTGTTCCCTGACAAGCCTGTCCTCCTTGAGCCATATACTCACTTGATGACACTTGATCTTCATGGAGCAGCTGTCAATGCTATTCAAATCTATAAAGATGAACTGGTGTCCGCATCAGGCGATCGCAACATTAGAGTTTGGAACATTCATACAGGGGAATCATCAACAAAGATGGAGGCCCATACAAAGGGCATAGCGTGCGTTCAGTACGACGGAATGAGAATCGTTAGTGGAAGTAGCGATAGGACCATCCGCATCTGGGACCCTGTCTCGAAGACAGAAGTTGCACGCCTAGACGGCCACACTAACCTCGTGCGCACCATTCAAGCGGCCTTCGCAGATTATCCAGGAGGCCGGGAAAATCTCGAGAACGAGGCTCTGGAAGTGGAGCGCAATTTCCAAGCCGCGAGTATGGCAGGCCTTATTGACTCTGAGTCTGGACGAAAGTCGCGCGGCACGCCTGGATCCCGGAAACCTAAGGACTTCAAGAGCGTTGGTGCGAAGATACCTCCAAGCGGTGGTGGAGGCAAGTGGGGCCGCATAGTATCAGGTTCCTACGATGAGACCATCATTATATGGAAAAAGACAGAAGACGACGAATGGGTCATTGGCCATAGACTTCGTCAAGAGGAAGCACTTCGGGCTGCTGGTCCTCCCCTCATTTCTCGCTCAGATCCCCAGGCTCAAGTACAGGCACAAGCAGCTCAGGCACAGGCACAAGCACAAGCACAAGCAACTTTGAATCTAGCCAACAACCTGATGAACAATGCTCCAGCGAATACAGTAGGGACCGCTCAGGCTCAGTTCCAAACCGCTGGGGTGCAAGGTCCATTACCTGCAAATCAAATTGCTCAGAACGTGAATCAAATGGGTGCCCCACAGGGTTGGAACAACCCAGCGCTGGCTCATGCCTATCACCAGCTCATGCAAAACCAACAACTCGCGGCCCAGCAGCCCGGCACAAACCAGCAGCAGATAGCTGGAGCGCCAAACAACGTTGTTAATGGTGCTCAAACTGGGGTACCACAGCAGCAGCGACCGCGTCCCCCCCGCCCCTTGATGGCCGGGCAGCCGAATCAAGTCACACCTGTTGGTCAACCTAATGCGCGAGTTTTCAAGTTGCAATTTGATGCCAGGAGAATAATCTGCTGCTCCCAGGACCCGAAGATTGTTGGCTGGGACTTTGCCAATGGGGATGAGCAGATAATTGAGTGCAGCCGATTCTTTGCGGCGCCTCAATAATGCATATAGCGAGCTATTTAATACTATTTCGGTAATGTGGGACTCCTTGGACGGAAGTTCGTGTATGGTTGAGCGAGTGGGAACGCGGACCGCATAGCCAGGTGTTTGGACTTCTTGCTGGGCGAGAGGGGGGTTACATCTCGTATCTTGAGGCTCAGCAGCTGCTACTCCTCAATGTTAATATCAACTCACGTTAATGATGGCATGTAATCGTATTGATCTAGTCTATTAGTGAGATCGGTGTACAATACAGGGCATGTATACCACCATGACTGATTCTCGACAAGACTTGAATTTGCCATGCTGCCCGGCTTGCCGGGGTTGCCGTTTTTAGTGAGGCTTTCGCCCAATCTCACTATCAAACACTAAGATTGGACTTTCTATCACCAGCGATCGTCGAGCAATCTTTCTTTGTGGGCCGCAAGAGCTGAAAACGTGCCCAGCTGTATGTCCACCTGTACCGATGAGAGTCACGTAGTTCTGTCCGCCATTGCGGCTTTCTTCCAACAATGTTTACCTACCTCCATGGCATCCGTCCCAGCAACAGACGCTCAGCTATCCCGCCCGTTACTCTTCCTCCGCAGTCTACCTCATCACGATATTACCATGAGGCTTCTAGCTCGCCCCTTCTTCCCAGCGTCAGCTTCGACCTCCCGCTCCCGAGAAGAATTCAAGCCAACCGCGTCAACGAAGCGTCCCCCGTTTCGCCCGATCCACCTATACTGCCACCCATCCCACGCATAGCTTCTCAAAAGGAAGGTCACCCATCAGACGGAAGAAGAGACCAGGGTCAAGAGCAAGATCTAAGGTCTATCGATACGCGGCGACATTCAACCCAGGGAGGTCACCCAAGAAACTTAGCAAGGGCTATGAAAGATGACCATCGGCCATTGGTGGCACTGGAGGACCACCCCCATAGGAAATATCGAGAAATTGAAGGCTCTCAGCCGCCCCAAGCCTCACAGCAACCACGGCCTACTCCAAGCAGGCGGAAACGTCCAATCGATCATGCTTACGATTCTATGCGTTCTTATTCCGAGCCACCACATCGCCAATCTCTCAGTAACAATTCAGTCAACGCCCCTTTCCTACCACAGCTCAACGGAGAACCCCCACTTCCACCACCAAAGCCCTCATACGTCCAGCCTCCCCCACAGCGGCAGGCACCACCTCCACCTATCATATTTCAGTCTCAAGCACCGCCAATGACGGCCCAGAAAAGCCATGGCAAGGCCAAGCTCAACCTCCTAAATCCAATGTCGCTTTTAGCACGTCGACGTTCGTCTCAAAGTGGGGAAGAAGCATATTCGCAGAATCAAAGTGCTCCCAGGATGCCTGACGATTATGATCCAAGGATCCGAGGAAAAGTAGTCCACGATTTCAGTGCTCCCCGCCAAGGACGTCCTCTATCCTCTAATGGAATCAATCAAGACATAGCCCTGGCTAGACTGAAAGGGATATCGCCAAATCGGAACTCCGCATCGAACCAAGAGGACGACAGCTCTAGCAGTATTGAGAGAGAGCACACACCAGTCTTCAAGGAAAATTTTGACGACGAGGTAGAGCCATGGTCCAGGGATATGGATAGTCCAGCTAAGCGGCGATCATCGGCTTTCATGTACCAGGTATCTCTGCAAGCATCTCAACCACCCAGTCAAGTCTCTCTGCCAGCTTTTGCTCGAAGATTACCGTCCAATCTTTCAACCGAAATCGATGCGCTCCGCCGAAGCTCTCCTCCGCCTCCCAAGGCTCCTTTCGTTGTCTTACTCGAGACTCCACTTCCGAATGAGACATCCGGAAAATCCTCACCACCTGCGTCCCCACCAAATACTCGATCGCGATCAGTATCGATCACAGATCCAGCCTTCTCCACTCCTGGCTCTCCGCAGCGTTTCAAAAGCAATGCCTCCCGCTTCAGCTTCGATCTTGCTGGGGTAGGTTCAGCCGCTCAGGAGAAATTGCTAGAAGAAAAGCACCGTCAAAAGGCCAATCGAAAAGAACATGAAAGTACTCTGTCTGACGATAATGATCTGGACGAGGATGATGCCTATAACGACTACAATGAGATGGAAGATGATGGCTTGGAGGAGAAAATCCCTGGCGTAAATGCTGATGACGATAGTCCCGATATTCCGGTCTTACAGCACGCTATGGATAACGCTAATATCATCTCTCCTAACAAGTCTTCCTTTGATAGCATCACTAGCCCTGTAAGCACGAGTCTTACTTCACTTGGCACGCCCCGTGACGGTCATGGGCAGTCTGTCGGGTTCACGGCCTCGAAGTCGCCGCCGTATTCGTCACAATCGCAGCTTGGAGAATATCAGAGCTTGTCGAAGATGGAGACTCTGCGCCCAAAATCCACCCCTAACGGAAGCACGGATCCAGGCTTCAACACCCAACCTTTACAGCGCGAGGTTGCATCCGAGACTAATCTAGCTGGACTTCCAAGTCGTTATGACTATCAGGATGATGATATGTACTTTGATGATGGAGTGATCGAAGACTTCGACGATGGAGAGCATCAGGTATTCGATGAATCCGTGTTCGATGACGATATGAGCAAAGTGTATGGATTGCCCGTAAGGGATCTAAAGCCAATGCCCAAGCCTCAGGATCGAAGACAGTCAACCAACGATCAAGGTTGGAAATCAGAGCTTACTCTGCAGGACATCGGCTCACCCGACAACGGAAGTTCAGGTTCTTGGCGGCCCGAAGTGATCAACGATGCTGATGCCAAGACTGATATTAGATATTTTGCAGCAAACATCATTCAGCCAGCTCGAGCACGCTCCGTTAGTCATACTAGTGGTCTGACGCAGGACAACCTTGGTCTTCATGACCGACTAGCCTTTGCCGCTAATCAAGCAGCCCTCGAAGGAAAATTCAATCGTACTCACAGCCGGAGTAGCACCCACGAGTCTCACGACGGCCCAAACTCTTCGCTGGGAACAACGACGCAGGAGAACCAGTTGACTGGTCTCTTGATCCCTCGAACCATGGATGATCATCATGATTTTGCTTTTGACGACATGAACATGACTTTCACTGAAGCAGAGGATGATGACCCCATCATTGCAGCTGCAAATGCTGAAGCTCTCGAGAATGATGATGATGGTTTCTACGGGCAGGAGTTCGGTTTTTTCGCCCGTCAACCGGGCTCGAGCGAGTCGGAATACGTTCACGGTGGCTATTTTGGTTCTCGAGCCATTGAGGGAATCTATCGGATGAACAGTGGCCGTGACAATTTTCAGGAACCAAGCCTCACCCCTATCACTGAACGGAGCGAGTGGAGCAACCGCAACTCCATGGTCTCACTAGCGATGCACGGCTACCCGCTATCCGCACAGTATCAGTCTAATCCACAGCTCGCAGACTTGATGCGTGTGCAGGAAGGCGAGGAGTTGTCGCTCGAAGGACTCCGAAAGCTCAGACGCGGCGCTTGGGGAGGGAGCAATGGCAGTCTGCAAAGCGGCAACAACAGTCAGAACAGCGGATCACCACTGACGTATTGGGCCCCGGGCATGGTGGCACCACTGATGCAGGCGACGAACAGTAACGGTAGCCTCATGAGTCCCAGCAGCCAAAATCTTGCAGGCTCTTATCAGAGCTTCAGCAGCAGTGGCCACGACTCTTCTAACGACAGCAACCCTTCTCCATCAGCTGAGAGCCCTACCATAACGCTTTCTGCTTCTCAATCTGGCCTTATGATTCAGCAGCCGATGGGCCCGCCACCGCCCCCACCCACCGACCCTTCATCTCGAATATTTAGTGCCATGGACCCGAAGCCATGCGTGCCGGGGCATAGTAGGACCAGTAGTGGGGCGGAAAGCGTCAGCTATCGGGAAGAAAATGGCATGTGGCTATGCGAGAAGACACGTGTCATCGAAGAGACTGGAGAGATTGAAGTGCTTGGAAGGAGTGTCGTCGAAGCGGGAAGAATATAAACTTTGATATGGATGCTAGGGAGGGTATTTTGACATTGATGAAACAGGAAATTTGAATTAGCGAATATGGAGGAAACAGGAAAACGGCGATTTACACGTTTCTAGAGATACCCAGCGGTGGACTGATCACTCGCTTTTGTGCTATTTGGGACGAACATTTTGGGATTTGGATTCTGCACATAGATAAAGCCACAAAGATCAATATATAGCCGCTTTTGCTGCAATCGTTTGCCTTTTGAGACTTGGTGTCTCGACAAAGAATGTTAGATGCTGATTTCCCCCAGCCGCCACCTCTCACCCAAACCACCTTTCATTCATTTATTCAACACTTGGCCTTGTACATCTCAGTCATCACGACGAGTCTCGTGCTCGAGGTAAGAAGCGCTAGCCTAGCTGCAACCTTGAGGGCTGGGAATGAGCTGTCTCTTCAGGCCTCGAGATCTGTTGGTGCGCGGTATGAGACTGCCAAGGCTTTTTGTTCGTGCTGCTGATAGAGATAGGGGTTCGCCATCTGACCACTTCACCACAGCTCCTAGGACGCCACCTAGAGTAAAAATGATGCAGTGCTGAAACGTTGAAGCAGGGAAGATAATAGTAGATCCTAAATCCCCGTCGGAGAGTAAGCGCTTGAACCACCCCCTTCGATGATGGCATTATAATACAATACCCCCTATACACCCCATCCTCAAGCTAAGGCTAAAGCGCTCATTGGTATAACAATTCATGACCCAGCCGGACTCCATCGATCAACATACCTACCGGTTGCCAGCCCTAGAGATGCATCATCCACGCCCACCAGGCTTCGTCAGACCTTGTTTTGCCTATGAGTGCCCAGTCAGCTTTCAACTAATGCTGTGAAAACACGGATGGGTTTGGAATACCTTCATCATCTCGATCCTCGCCTTCAACTGACTCGTAACCTCAGCAGCTCTCTTGTAGCTATCAACCCCCTTCCCATTCTCCGCCGCCGAATCCTCATGACCTATCCCTGCACCAGTGATTGCACCACTCGCACCTCTGCTTACGCTAGGCTTCTTCATGCCAGCAGGGTCGAGCGAGCCGTTCTCCTTTTCTTCGCTGGGGCTACCCATGTAGTCTCTCGCACGCTGGTAGCCGACCTCTCTGCTTTCCGAGCGGCCGCTTTCGTAGCTCTCGGTGCCAGGACGGTGAGGTAGGCCGTTTGGATTGCGATCTTGATAGATATGGTCATCTGGGGGCATAGGGCTTTGTTCTCTTACGTTCCTTGAGAGTTCGCGCTTCAGCCTCTCCATTTCGCGGCCTTGCCGTTGGACAAGAGTTTCTGCGGCTTCGGCATCGGAGCGTGCACGTACGAGCTGGGTCTCCTTGGCTTTGATGCTAAGGACATCGCGAGTGTGATCTTCGATTAATTGAGCGTTTTGGTTCTGGAGTTCGTGGATTTGTGATTGGAGTTTTGCTTTCTCGGATCGTAATTCGTCTGTTGAACGTAGTAAGCGATCTTTGTCTGAGCGGAGTTCTTCGAAGTCTTCTATTTCCGCAGCGGTCATGCCGGGCTGTGCGGATGGGGGCGGCGGTTCGGAGGGCGTCAGAGCAGGTTTTCCAAGAGGACGACCTGCGAGGCCGCGTCCTAGCTTAGGTGCTGGCGCTTCATCATAGGGGGTGGGGGATGAGATGTTTCTTCGGGGGGATTGTAGAGATGGAGCTGGTCCAGCACCTCCCAACTTCTTCTTGACGCCAGTCGAAGGTGCGCTTAGACCTGGTTTTGGTAGACTGCCAAGCTTTGAAGGTATGGGCCTGCTTGCTGCCGGCTTGGGCTGCGGTGAAGCTGCGACAGGTTTATCAGATTGCGGTGTAGAGGCTCGTTTTACTGGAGGCTTTAGGCCAGGGGCGACCTTTTTCGTAGTCGTACGCTTTTGCGGTGGAGGAGCTGCTTTCGGCGGTGGTGCGACCGGTTTTGGCTTGTCCTTGGCTTTCACTTGTGCAGCTTCGAAATACTCCTTGATCTTGGTCTTTCGAATGTCATCCAGCCCTTCCATATACGGCCCCATCGCTCTCTCGCCCATAATTTTCATCAATGTGCCAAGGACTTCTGAGCCTCCTGACCTGATAGCTTCAACGGATTCTGTAAGAAGTTTGGTTGCAGCGTCCGCTATCGACTTCGTCTCTGGTTTGGACGGTGCTTCCTTAGTAGTTTTGAGGCATCTTATAAGAAATCTGAGGGTCTCTGCCTTTACTTGCGGATTTTTGTGCTTCAAGAATTCCAGTATATCTTCCAGGCATTCCGAGAGGCCTGTGGAGGCAAACACGGAGTCCAGCGCTTCACCAAGAGCATCCGCTACCGCCTGTTTCTTTTCCTTAAGTTTTTCCAATATTGGAGCCATTATCCTACCCCTATATCTAGCGAAAGTCTTTCTCAAGCCTTTCGCAAGAGCCGTGATACATTTCGCGGCAATCATGACCACATTGATGTTAGCATCCTTCATAGATTTTGCTAGTCCTTGTATGATTTCGTCAAAGTGGCCGTCCTTTATTTTCTCAACATTGACCAACTCATACAATGCATCCAGAGCTTCATTCCGGTCTTTCCATTTGGAAGATGCCAATTTCTCATGGAAGTCAGCTCGCACTTTACCAAGCACCTCCTGTGGCTCTGCCAGATCTACAACTTCGGCTTCAACTTCCTCTTCCTCGGCTTCCTCCACATCTTCGTTGCCACCAGCAGGAGCAGCTTCCTTTGCAGCTTGCTGTGATCTGAGCAATCTGTCTTGCTTTGGTGGAGGCTCTGACTTGATTGGTTCAAAGAGCTTCTCGAGGTCTTGTTGCTGTACAGGTTTGAGATCATTCCAAAAAAGTGTCTTCATTGCCTCCCTCAACCATCGGTACAGTTCCACGACAAGATTCGATGCTTCCGCGCGTACATTCTTGTCTGCATGGCCGAATACCTTGGGCAACGCTTTTAGTGTTGGCTTCGGCTCTATAATCTTGACGCCATATGCGTGATACAGTGCCGTCAACGCTCCCAATGTGGCTGCTACGATCTTTGGCTGTTTATTTGAAAGTCCTTGGATCAATTCTTCGAGAATTTGATCAGCTTTGCCATCTACCTCAACGTATAGCAGCAGGGCCTCCAGCGAGCTCTGCTTTGTTGCGGTCTTGGCAGATGATAATCCTTTCTCAATTATTGGGCTAATTGTAGCATTTCGAGACCTATATCGTTCTTAGTCACAAACAGTGATTCTGCCTTTGATGCGACCTACCTCGAAGTCGCCTGGGCGCCCCCGTATTTTAGAAAGGCGCACAATGCATTGACTCCTTCCTGTTGCGCCGCAACATTCGAGTCGAGGACAGCTCCCCTCCATAGCCCAGAGTCCAGTATAAAAGGTTTGAAGGTAGGATCCGACTCGTCTGGGGTAGCCTCGAACGCCTTTGCTGCATCTTCATAGCCCTCCTTTCGGACTTTCCAATTCTATAATGTATTAGATAAGTGTTTTGGACATGGCAAACCGACTAGGAGAGAACCTTGTGTGCGAATCGATCTGGCAGTGGCAATAGGGTGAAGTCTTCCTCTTCTGCCATCCCTGAGAACTGCCTACCTCAGCCTAAACCTTGGGTGCGGCGGACTTTGGGAAGTACAACCCTTGAAAGCAATGAGAGCGGCGCGGCGTTGCTTTGCTTGGCCAGAAGAGAGCGTTGACGAATGCTTTCAAATCCGAAAAAGCCAGGTTATGGTTTCTTTAGGGTAGGCGACGCAGTCTGTTTAAGTAAAGCGTTGTGGGGTGTTGAATGCAGCAGAGTATTCTGACGTTCAAATGTCAACAAAACGCGGGCTTGGCGCGCAACTCCGCTGGCACCCCCTCGAGCCCCTCTACATCAGTTCAAGCAGCTTTTTGCCCCGCGAGTGAAAGCCGTATTCAGCATTCAGCGGTTCAGCAAAAGGATTCAAAAAGAAATGTCGACTTGCTTTGAGTCTCTGACAAACTGACAAACGGTCTCATAGTTTGACTCAACCTTATGGCGGGTGTCTGCAACCCATTCTAGACTCATCTAGATGTCACGATCACGCAAAGCACAAAGGAGATCAGGTCCGCTAGGCCACATATAAAGATACAAAGCTACAGACGGGGGAACTGGGACCGCATGCGCCAACAACTTTAGCTATGAGCCAGCTTCTGACAACGCGGCAAGCAGAGGAGCTGTGAGTAAGCAACTGAAACGATGTGAGTATCCGCGGAAGGGCTAACTTCCTATCAGTCACAAATCAATAATTGCCTACCTAAACTCTGCCAAGCTCCCAAACAGCGCCGCGGCTCTTCGAGAAGAGCTCGCCATTGGTGATGCATTTGACGATGCCACAAGCAAGAAATATGAGGGTCTCTTGGAGAAGAAATGGACGAGCGTGGTCAGGTTGCAGAAGAAGGTGCGCGTCGCATCAGAATGCTAGGGTTTGCCGTGCTGAAGTTCGATTCACAGATAATGGATCTCGAATCTCGTAATTCGAGCCTCCAATCCGAAATAGATAGTGCAACACCAACATCTATGTCGCGCCGAAATCAAGATCCTACCTCTTGGCTTCCTCACTCTCCAGCCCGCCATTCTCTGCAGTCGCACCGTTCTCCCGTCAACTGCGTCGCCTTCCACCCAATCTTCTCCTCCCTTGCCTCTGGCTCCGAAGACACCACTCTCAAAATCTGGGATTGGGAACTTGGCGAACTGGAACGGACAGTGAAAGGTCACACCAAAGCAGTGTTAGACTGCGACTTTGGCGGGCCCCGAGGCGGAACGTTACTCGCTTCCTGCTCCTCTGACCTCACAATCAAGTTGTGGGATCCGTCGGATGAGTACAAGAACATAAGAACACTACCAGGCCATGATCATTCCGTATCTGCCGTCCGCTTTGTCCCCTCAGGTGCAGCAGGTTCTCCCGCCTCAGGTAACCTTCTGGTCTCCGCGTCCCGCGACAAATCTCTACGCATATGGGACGTCAGCACAGGCTACTGCGTCAAGACCCTCCGCGGCCACGCCGACTGGGTACGCGACGTAGCTCCGAGCTTCGACGGCCGATGGCTTCTATCCGCTGGCAACGACCAGACCGCACGACTGTGGGACGCAAGCTCGGGCGAGGTGAAGGCGACCTTTTTAGGCCACGAACACGTCATCGAATGCTGCACCTTCGCCCCTGCAGCCTCATACGGCTATCTAGCAACATTAGCCGGGCTAAAGAAACCCCCAGCGCAGAGCAGCTCAGGCGAATTTCTAGCAACAGGGTCCCGAGACAAAAGCGTCAAGATCTGGGACTCGCGAGGCACATTGATCAAGACCCTCGTTGGCCACGACAATTGGGTTCGTGGCCTGATCTTCCATCCTGGCGGCAAGTATCTCCTTTCCGTAGGCGACGACAAAACGATACGATGCTGGGATCTAGCTCAAGAAGGCAAATGCGTCAAGACGCTTGTTGATGCGCACGGCCATTTCGTGAGCTGTATTCGATGGGCTCCTGGAGTGGTGAAGGGGCCTACTGTACCTGCGACGAACGGAGATGCGGGCGTGAAGGGGAAGGATGATAAGGGTGGTAGTAAGGAGACGATTAGGTGTGTGATAGCGACGGGGAGTGTGGATCTGAACGTGAGGGTTTTTGCTAGTTGATGATACCATGGCATACGTGCTTCTTTAAAGGATTTTGCCTTGCTTGGCTACGAGGAAATGGAAAGGACTGCCATGATGGCGCTGCTTAAACAAAAGAGAATATTAGTTGGTCACGACTATATATCAACTGAGACAATTTCAAAATTTCTGTCCATCCCAAATTCAAGCAGCTCCGGAGAGTATTTTACAGTATTGGGATGGCTGCCACCGAATCTGGTAGCTAGCCTATTGCCAGCGCAATGGTAATCTGCAGCATCCTCACGAATCTTATACGCCTTCACCTCCCACCTACTCAAACCGCTTCTCCGCAGCCTTCCAATTGATAACATCCCAAATAGCGCCAAAATACTCCGCTTTCCGATTCTGATATTGAAGACTACATCCAAAGTCAGCACCCAATTCCTTCAAACTCACTTGCACCTCCCCTCATTAACAAAAAGAGCGCGCGAGGGAGAGGGAGAGGGTGAGAGGGAGGGAGCGAGAGAGAGGGAGGGAGAGAGAGAGGGAAGGAGACGGAGAGACGGAGGGAGAGACGGAGAGAGAAACATACTAATAGGCGTGCTCCCAAGCATCGATACCCAAAAGCGGCTTGAACGGTCCCACCACCGGATCCTGATTCGCATACGTCCTCACCTGAATAGCCCCCGTCTCCGTATCCTTAACCAACCAAGCCCACCCACTCCCCTGAATACCCGCCAGTTTCGCATTCATCACCTTTTTCAACCCCCCCAAGCCGCCATAAGCCTGCTCGATCGCCGTTCCCAGCTTCCCGCTCGGGGGCTCGCCTCCACCCGCGGATTTGGGGGCTAGGTTCTCCCAAAAGAGGGAGTGGTTGATGTGGCCGCCGCCGTGGAAGGTGATGAGTGGTTGGAGGGCGATTTGGGCGGCGGGGTTGGTGGCGGAGGCGAGCTGTTCGGTTGCGGCGTTGTAGGAGTTTACGTAGGTTTGGTGGTGTTTGGAGTGGTGGAGTTCCATTATTTGGCCGGAGATGGCGGGCTCGAGCGCGCTGTAGTCGTCTTGTGGAGCGGGTGGTTAGTCATTGCAGCGAGCATTGATCGAGAGGGCCACCCACATGGTAGATCTGGGAGAGTGGCTTTGCCGCGGGTGAATGGGACACTGGCTGGCTTAGCTATTTTTGATATGGTGCAGAGGTTGCGGAGGGTGGAGCGAGCGGTGGATGAGCGGAACAGTGTAGTAGACATGATGGACCTGTGGATAGTATACTGGTACAGTTTCAGTACTAGTTGAGGGACCAATAGTATGATGTAAAGCAAGCGAAAAGCGATTTTCCGAATCTTCGTGAAGTCGAGGTTGAGCTATTGATATTCAATGTCATCGCAGCCGGAACTCCCGCCCCGCGTCCCGCCGTCAATGTCCGGCTTAGCGAGGTCTTGGCAGAGGGGGTTTAAATCCTGCACACAGAACCTATGGCATTGGAACCGTTCTCTACCGCCAACCAGTTCGGTCTGGATTAGAAGGTCAGGCACTTTTCCAGAGTAAGACCTTCAGCTTCATCGAAGTCTGATTGTTGTAGAAAATCCAAATTCAAATCTGACTCTGCCGGTCCAAAACCCCATATGTGCCCTTGGCCTTGCGATGCGTAAAGTAAATAACCGTGACCCCTATGTCTTGATGCAAAACCGTTTTGTACTTGGGTATCAAGGATACGCCAGACGCCCTGCTCCGCACGAAACCCGCACAAGATACACTTCTTCATATGGCAGCTTTCGCTTCCTCCCTCTCCGTCGTGCGCTCATCCTTGGCCTTAGCCTCGGCCTTCTCTCGCGCAACTCGATCTTTATCTTCCCGAGCCTTGTCTTTCCAGTACTTCTTCTGCATCCCAGGTTTCTCCCAGTCGAGAACAACTCTCCACGCGTCACTAGCCACCATCCCCGAGTCTCTGAGGTCGCACTGGTCCCTGCCCCATTTCTCGTAGAAGACTTTCTTGCCAAAGTCCATCAACCAGCCGAGAGACAACTCAAAGCCCTCTGGATCTCGGTAGAATGGCTCGCCCTGTCCACCACCTTGCCTAGCTTGCCACGTGTTTCGCCCGCCTTTATTGGCGCCCTTCTCTTGCTGCATCGTATCCAGCTGCCGCAACACTTCGTGATACATCACCGAACTGCGCTGGATGCCTTTCTCCTCGGACGGGACCACTCCTTTCTGTTCCGGACCGGGTCCGCTTTGATCCGCCTTCAAAGCAGTGGTATCTTCCCTCTTGCCCAAACCTATACTAGCCCCGCCTCTATGATAGAGCACCTCCAGATCATCCAGAGCCGTTGCGACATCCCATATCTTGCCAGCCTTCGCCTCTTCGATCCTGAAACCCTTCATCCACAATCGCTCATGCATGTCGCAATCAGTCATGTAAAAAGTAATCATCGTGTCCCATCCCCCAACATCCACAAAGGCCTGCGTGCGCACCAGCGCTAGATGGTCGTACCTAAACCATCTCGTCGCAAGTGGACCCCAGGCAGGGTCAAGGGTTTCTCGTAGGGCATCCAAAGCGCGAGTGTAGAGGGGTTTCCAGGGCTGACCCTCCCATTCTTCGTCACTGACAGCGACGGTATCCATGTGTGCCCAGAAGTAGTGGGACCAATTGTGTTCGAGCGCGGTGAAAGTGAAGAAATTCTGCAACTGGGCGAAGGTGAAGAGGGTAGGCGTTTGGATAACATTGATACCGAGAATTTTAGTAAGACGATGATGGTCCAGATAAAAGGGGTTCTGAAGCGTAAGCAGACCATCACGGTTTGATCTCATGACACCCGTGTTTTCGACTACGTAAATGTCTCCCGGTGGCCAGCCAGCTGTTATGTAGCTGACAACAACTTGCTGGAGGAGAGGCCAATTCCGAGTAAAGCCTATAAACAGTGGGGTGGACTCGTTCACGTGAGGCGAAGGTGGAATGTTCCATATTGGGATGGAAGGAAGGTCGCTGGGGGACTGAGCTTTCGCGGCGAGGGGAAAGTTGTCGACAATGGGAGGAGGCTTCGCAGGCTCTGGTTTGTAAATTACTTTAGGCGCTGTTGTGGGTGCCGAAGGCCCAGGTTTCAAGTCTTCGAGCTTGGGTATTGAGACTTTGCCAGTGGAGACTCTCTGCACAATGAAGAGCGTAGTGATGACAAGGAATGGTATGAGTAGAAGAAACAAGGAGCGTCTGAGTTGGCCTTGGGATAACATACTCGCCCATCCCAAATGCCAGATTAGAACCCAGGCACGAAGGGCTGTCAGGCACTCAAACCATGATGTCGCGTGGAGATTGCGATCCCTGCGGCGGAGTTGACAGGAAGCTTGGCACGAGGCTTAGAGGCGCCTCGGCGCCAAACCCGCTCGGGTGGCTGCCGCTCTAGCCAGGAAGCAGCTAATTGAAGCGGTTGGATCCCTGTTTACTCCTGAGATCTTTTGCAGTCTGTGTACCGTACAAACCAGTAATTGACTTGTGATCGAACGTAGGTCCTATATTGACACTGAACCTTGACCAGGAAATGCAAAAATACGGCTCACCGTGCGCAATGACTCACCTTCAGGGTCATGCAGACAGTAGCAAGAGCCGTCTTTCCATCTCCCATCTTCATTCATCGTGTTCCTACTTTACTCATTTATGCACATATCTATTGATTTCCTCCACATCTGCAAGTTTAAAGAATCCAACCCTGACCCCCGACGCTCCCCTTTCCTTCGTCCGCCACCAATCCTTCGCCTCCTTTCTCTTCAAATCCCAGTGCAGCTGGCGCAAGTCCGAGAATTCCTGCAAAATCAGATAGTGTGCGGGAGTATCATCCGCTGAATTAAGTACATAACCGGAGTGCCGGATATAATTATCATGCGATGTAAGGTATGGGTAGCGTGAGAGGTGAGCGAGGAAAATTGTGTGCTCGCTCGGTATCGTGGGCTTGAAACTATTGACGAGATGAGGGTAGGGCCTTCTGAGGACCCGGGGGATGAAAGACAGAAGAAGATGTCTATGGGACGGTGCTGAAGGGTAAGAATTGTAAGTTAGCTGGTAGGATGTTATAATATCTTTTCGGACGCTGAAAGCTGGGTTGTGAAGGGTGATAACGACACATGATTTTGGTGGGAATGATCGGTAGATGTCACTCAACGTCATTAAGTCAGCAAGATCATTGGTCGAGTCCCCAGTCACAACAAGCAATCTGTCAGTGGCTATCAATCCTGTCTTCAGATGTTCTTGCAATTCCCAAGCTTGAGGACCCCGCTGTCATCACTCTCCAAGCCGTGGCTACCAGTGTTTTCAGGCAGCCAGTAATTCCACCTTGTCGCGCTGGGGCCCTGTTCCAAACGCTCCAAAAATCATACTCACTCCACAGAACCGTTGGCTTGATACCTGCAAGCCTCCACACCCCGTCAATTTTTCGGTAATGATGAATATTGCTTGCATGCGCGTGGCCCTTGAACTTGATCTTTTTCAAGTCTGGGGCGGCGTAGACTTGGTGCGCCGCACGGATTTGATGCCGGCCGATCTTCTCATAGTACGTCGCTCCAACCAAATGCTGTGTCATCGTGCACGGGTCTCCCAGGAAACTCGGATTCTGAACCATGGCCATGTATTCGTCTGCAGGCATGGCAGGCCACTTCTGCAAGCCTATTCCTGTATAGTCGACCTGCAACGATTTAAGCAAGGCCTTGTTCCATTCCGACTCAACTGCGGTGGACCCTGGGAAACCAACCATTAGTGTGGGTGCAATGTTACCACGAAGTCTTTCCCAGTCCTGCATATGCGTCAAGACGGCTGCATCCTCAAACAGCAAGATAACCAAGCAGGATTTACCTTGTTATCATAGCTATCGGCCCAATCAAAGACTGCTTTTTGAAGTCCATTGTAGTCCAAACCACCCAATCAGCAAGGAATATCGATCAGGGGTGGCTTCTCGTGCATGCTAACCTTGGACAGTCAACCCACACGTCATGCCTTCGAGACTCTATTGCGGACTCTAGATTTGCGTTAGGACAATGGGATAGGGCAGGCTGTATGGATTTAGGCACCAGAATACTTGCTGAGCGAAACTTAAGGAATGCAGCAAGCCGAGGGCATGGCGGTTATATATGTGGCTTGCCAGACGGTACAAGACAACGACTGTAGGTCTCGACTAGCATGGCCGCAACAGCTCCAAAGATGGGGGGCTGATTCGTTGGACAACTGGCGCAGACGTAGTGGGTTCTAGACGTGCACACATATGCAGCTGACACACCGCCCACCCTATTACAAAGGCACCAAAGTTTAAATCGGTTACGCCATCCTTAGCCTGGCCTTCTCGGGCGTCCTAGCGACATGAGCATGAGAACACTAGTCTGAAAGCATTCTACATTCTCTGTTATTCCGCTTAATAAGTCGATACTGGGTCACTAGGAACACAGTGATATATATGATCTGGAGACCGAATGTTACAAGCCATTGTCGACATGTAGTACGCCAGAAACTCGGAGTTTGGTTGCAATTGCTTCTTTCGCTCTCTACGTATTGAGTAACGAGGACTGAGAGGAAAAGAACTAGACGACCGAGACGTCCGTCGTCTTCCTGATACCTCCATTCTGGCTGTGATGGTAATCTTTACCGGGCCCGGTCATCAGTTCCATCGAGTGCCCTGAGTGGCCGAGCTCTCGTTGCTGCACCGAGTAGCCATCGCGGCGGTTCTTGTAAGCCGAGCTACGGGCCGAACTCACTTTGCCCAACCATGATCGTAAACTCCACCTACTGAACCAATGATTTTCACCTTTGGATGTGCCGCCACGACGGAAGCTGTCCTTTGAAGCCTTACCGAGCGACACTTGATACAACGGTCCAAGGGTGGGGATGCAAGCCGCGATCACAATCAGCCAGTTCTCCGTTATGTACCAATACACCAGATCGGTCGCATTGTGAGTGAAATCTGGGGTGGCCAGGTTCTTGAGTTCGACTGTTTTGATAGTCGATGCAACTACAGCAATGAGCCCAAGGCCCATGATCGCAGCCAAGCCGAACTTGATTTTGAGCTTCATCTGCAGATTCCGGATGATAAGGATGGGAAACAGGGCTAGGACGAGATCACTGAGAGAAGAAAACGCTGTAATATGTTAGCATCGAGGAACCCTTTTAGGTACATCTTTAACAAACCCCCTTGGAAATATCCATAATATTGTTGAATGTGAGGATCCCAACAGGAACCTTTATAACCAACTTCGGGATTCAGTTGATCCCATAGATAGGTTACTGGCGTGCACTGCGAGAAAGTCAAGATAGTGAGCAGCAGGGTGACAACGAAGAGTATCACAATAAGACCCCAAAGGAAAATCTCGTAGGGTTTATTTCTGTTCATGATACGCATCAAGAGCAAGGCAATAGAGATCTCTCCGAAGCACGCGCTCATCGTCGAGAATGGCGTAGTCAACCAAATCATCTTCACGGCTTTAACAATGTCAGGTGGAGATAAATATGCCGTATGCCGGCCTGTGCCATAGTGTACTTCCAAGGTAACAAGTATCGTAGTGGCAAGAGCAAGGAGCTTCTTAGATGTCAGAGCCGTGCGAGGTCTGCTGGTGAAAAATGCTTACAGTGGCAAACCCCATAGTCTAGTCCCCGTCCAACGATACGTATGATCTTTGATCGCGTATAAAACCTCGAGATCGTCATCGATATGCCGAATATCGCCTCGATCCAGCTGACAATAAGGATACCAGGTCCTCTGTCAACGTTGGGAGGGAGAGAGCTCATATTTGCTGGTGCTGCCATTGCTTCGTACTCTAGGCCGAACATAAGCTGGAAGTACACGGCTCAGAGCGATTGAATACCTACCTCGAGAATTTATCACCCGATCATAGTTTTCAAGGATTCAGAACTTTTCTTTATGGTCAGAAATCCGAAGTTGCAGCCGAGAAGGGAGGGTAGGGATAAGGGGGACGTCTGTCGCAACACACAGCACAATGGCCAATTGTTATCCTTCGGCCATCTCGTTACTTATCAGCAGCCCCCTTAGTTCAGGATTCATCATGGAATATTTATAAGTCTCGAGTCATCAGCTGGTATGGGTCTGCTGTGTGGCGTAGACACTCAAGCACCATCATGTACGGCACATCTTAATGTTTTTTCAGCTCTCCACCCATCACCCTGTCGAATCGAGCCAATAGCATTGCGATATGGAGACTAGACGCCGGTGGCTAATCGAAGTAGGATCTGCTCCGACCAACGCTCCAAGGGCGGGGGTCATGTCGTAATGCAGGATGCATAAGCTAGATACGCTGTGCCATAAGCGCTTCAACGTACTCTGTAGATGATAGTAACGGCGAGCCTCGCCATGGCATCATGGTAGGGCGTCCCCTCAGCATGAATGGTTCCTTGGCCCCTCTAGCGGCATGAGTTCATAGTTCCTACCGACATTTGGAAGCTGTGTGCATATGCTGGCAGGAGGCACAATTTCGCATGTATGATCCAAATCCAAAAACGGAATTGAGCCGATGCTTGGTGAGATGTCCGAGGTCGATTGACAGAGCCGATCCGTCCGTTCCTGGATTGGAGAGAACAGTCTACGCAAAATACAGCTGTGATCGCCAATTTGCCTGAATCCTACGGCCTTCCGCTCAAGTGTTGCCCCGCGCGACTCGTTTGGCTACGAGTTTGCTACACTCCCAGTTCTTAATTTTTCACTCCCTCTTTCCCGCACCCCAACATATCGCGGTCACACATCGCTTTGAAACGTCAATCAAGTTGCTATCGCTTTCCTTAGACGATAGAAGCTCAATATGTCTTTTACTAACAACATTCACCGGAAAATCGATTCCTTAGCCAGGGATCTCCAGTCTCTCTCCGCAGAATCAGCACAGGATGACGCAGGTCGCAAGAAACTCTTGGGGGTGACCATGAAAGCCACAGCCGAATTAGAAGCTCCCATCGAGACCGTTTGGCGAATGATCATGTCGGTAAGGCTGCTGCGAAAAACATGTCAGCGTCGAGTCTACATAATTACTAATTGTCCAGTGAAGCCACATGCCCCAGCAGCGTTGATGGTAACGATCCGCATGGGCATTGTTACGGATCTGGTCAAATCCGGCGAGCCTAAAACGGCTAAGGAGCTGTCCATTTCGTGTGGTGGTGACGAACTGCTAATCGGTAGGCCTGCTTTACAAATTCCCTACAGACATCTTTTAGGAAACTGATAGAAACGATACTTAGTAAGAATGATGAGACCGCTAGTAGCTTTGGGTGTTTTTCGTGAAACCGACGTCCAGACCTACACATCGACGCCCATATCGGAGGTGCTCACTGCTCCTCCACTCATTGGTGGTTACCAATTCATGTGCGTTAAACGATCTCTGGACCATCTGTAACTAAACAGAGCACACAGGTTTGAGGCCGCCACTCGTTCCTTGGCTAATATGCCGAGATGCTTGGAGTCAACGGGCTTTAAGCATGTCAATAGCGCCCCTGGTCCTTTCCAAGATTCGCATAACACTCCGGATGGTATGTTCCAATGGCTTATCAATGACCCACCAATGATGAGCAACTTCAATGCCTTTATGGCAGGTTCGCTCGAGACTCGTAAGAACTGGTTCAGCACATTCCCTGTAGATGAGATCCTGCTCAACGGCGCGAGGAAGGAAGACCCAGAATCTGTACTCTTGATCGACATTGCTGGAGGCGAGGGCGATGACATCGAAGCTTTCCACAAGAGCTTTGCAGATGTCCCAGGGAAGTTGATACTACAGGATCTCCCTCCAACCATTGATAACATCAAGAGCCTTGACCCAGCCGTGGTTCGACAAAAATACGACTTTTTCACGGAACAGCCCGTCAAGGGAGCGCGCGGCTACTACCTCCGCAACATATTCCACGACTGGCCCGACAACGAGTGTATCGTCATCATGAAGAACATCGCGGCTGCAATGAAGCCGAACTACAGCAAGCTTCTAATCTTTGAGTGGATTCTGCCGGCTAAAGACACACCGTTGTATCCTGCTCTCTTCGACGTCAACATGATGGCGCTACTGAACGGAATGGAGCGTACCGAGACGCAGTGGACTCAACTGCTCACTCAAGCCGGATTGAAAGTTGTGAAGTTCTGGAAAGCGGGCACTGACTCGGAGGGTCTGATTGAGGCAGTGCTGAAGTAATAAGGTTTCAGCGTGTGTTGGCGCGCCCACAGTCCCACACTAGCGGGCGGGTATTTATGTGGCGTAATAATACGTCTTACTCTACTACTCGCGTATACTATATCCTGTTACGCTTGTTATAAGACTAATCGCATATATATATACTAGAAAATGCCTGTAAAATGACATAAATTTAGGTAATTCACCTCTGCTACCTGGCGATCGTGAGTCTTGGCGTAGTCAGACTCATAGATTTGGTATGTAAAGCCATTGAATCAGTCATATCTTTTGCACCAACAGACCGATTTGCATCATTTTAGGGGCGATGTGCTCCGTAGGCCCATGCGCATCATTTGTATCATTTGTATATGTATCATAATAAGTGGACGATGATTGATTGGTAGGTAGCCATAGCAGCACAGGCACAGCCACAGCGGGCAAATCGGTGCCAAGACATATGGATTTGGTTGGCAAACTCATTGAATCAGTCATATCTTTATCGCTAATAGGCCGATTTACATGATTTTTGGGGCGATTTGTTCCGTAGGCCCATGCGCATCATGTGTACCATTTGCATATGTATCATAATAAGGGGACGTTGATTAGTTAGCAAGATAGTAGCATACTTAGGCATATTGGCAACGTCTTGGCGCTGTCACGTCGCATGAATTTCGGTGTTAAACTTATAGATTTACATATATCTTTTATACTAACAGACTGATTTATATGATTTTTGGTACGTTGGATACCGTAGGCTGAGGACATTACGCATCTTTTCATATTAATTAATTGATATCATATGCGCGGGTACACATGTGCGTGCGATACGTAAATAGAGTCGAGTTTTGATGTTCGCCCTAATCCCAAAGCGATTAGAGAGTCGGACTTCTCTCGCAATATATTAGCTAAATCGGTGCGGGAGATCTTCAGGGTTCGAATATCCAGATATTCTATTATAGTAAAGAGATGAGATAAGTAATAAGATAAATAGAAAGGGTTAGTTACTTAATAATCATAAGATCTAAATAATTAATAGTTTATTTAAGTTATTGACTAGAGTTGTATGAATTAAAATAATAATTAACCTTTACTAATAATCTCGCGTCGAGATGGCGACCCTCTAGTTTGTAGTACAAGCCAAACGACCATCATTGGTTTTGGTACTTCCACCTTGCCTGCCATGGACCATGTCACAACATTAGCAAAGCTGAGGTCTCCTTGCTGACTCTCGAACAATGGCAACCGAAAAAGCTAGTGATGATGAGGGAGTAGAGGCACTCGAGAGATAGTCAGTCTTTTCCCCAGCCGAGAAATGCTGCATTGTCGCCATGGTTTCCTACGCAGCTTGGTTCTCGACGCTGAGCAGCTTCATCTACTATCCAGCCATACATCAGCTGTCTCAGACATTCTCCGTCTCCATCGACAAGATCAACTTGACCGTGACTTCCTACATGGCCGTGGCGACGGTAGCGCCGACACTGGTCCGTGACGCTGCTGACATACTTGGTCGCAGACCAGCATATGTGATAATTCTGAGTCTCTACATAGCGGCCAATATCGCCATCGTTGTAGCCAACACTTACCCAGCACTCCTAGGCCTTCGAATACTGCAAGCTCTCGCGATCTCTGGCATGCATTCCGCCTTGAGCGTGAAGTTGTGGCTAACCTCTTCAGGCACTTTCTCGATTGCTTACGGAGTGATAACCGATATTGCATCTCCAGCTGAAAGGGCATCTTTCGTCGGTGCTGTATCCTTCGCGTAGGTTCGGCTGCCAAGTTCAGAAACTCTTAGGCTTACTTTTCGCGAGCATAACCATTGCGCCAAGAATTGGTCCCATATTAGGGGGCGGTCTGACCTACGCTGCAGGTTGGACCTGGATATTCTGGTTTCTTTGCATTGCTGCTGGGTCATGTCTGTTAATGATGATATTCCTCCTACCCGAGACTTCTCAGAACATCGTAGGCAATGGATCAGTCAGACCATCAAAGCACCTTCGATTACCTATTCCGATCATCATGTGTCATTGGAAGGATACCGACATTGTTGCAGACCACAAGTGGCGAATTCCAAATCCCTTAAAATCCTTGACAATACTCACCCGCCTTGATAATCTCATTATCATCCTCGCTTGCGGCATACTCTATGTCATTTACACGTGCATCAATACGTCGCTCTCTGTCCTGTTCATTGACATCTACAAGCTGAACCAGTGGCAAGCAGGTCTAATATACCTCCCATTCGGTCTTGGTGGGACCGTCTCAACTTTCTTCACCGGCCCGCTGATGAACAAGGCATACCGCAACGCCAGGACAGCACGGGGTCTTTCGACAGACAAAGCGGTAGGAGATGATTTGGACACCTTCCCTGTCGAAAAGGCGCGCCTCAGCGTCATATGGATACCGATGCTCGTGACCACTTGCTCAGTCGTGGCTTTCGGCTGGGTCTTGGACTATCACCAGGTTGGTATCTCGCGCATTTCAAACACCTCGCAAGCTGACGTGATTCAGCACATTGCTATTCCGCTCTGTCTCCAATTCATCGCAGGATTGTGCATGCAGCTAGGCTTCAGCGTACGTCTCCTCCATCACACATATTCAATGAGACCCTCACCGGATAATCTCAGATCTACAACACCCTCCTCGTGGATAAAAACCACCGAACACCGGCAGCCGCTCAGGCCTCCAGTAACATAGTACGCTGCTCGATGGCGGCTATTGCAGTCTCCTTCCTCCAAGACATGATCGATGCAATGGGTATCGGCTGGACATTCACACTCATGAGTGGACTGTGTTTAGTTGCCGTAGGTCTCTTTTTCATTGACTACCATAGAGGCACGGCGTGGAGACAAAAGAGCGTAGCCTCGTCATCACATCGGGACAGCCGGTCTGGTAGAGCCTGACACTTTCAATAAGCCATTCCGTATACCCTTGGTCCTTCACCCCTAAAATTGACCCGTCTAATACTTGCACTCCGCCCTCTGCCCCCTTTATTGATTTTCAAAGCTCCGAATCCGTGAAACGAACATCGTCGACCATGAACAATACATATAAAGACGGGCTATCAAATCAAAGCCGCACACCTAACAACAGCGACCTCTCCATTCCTCGGACACAGCAAAGATCTCTCTATGCCCCAGATACTGCACAAAGCCAAACAATCTCTGCTGATCCAATCTCCAGGCAACCAAAACAATGGCTTAGGCTTTCCCCCCGCAGTACTTCTCATGTCATCATTGTGATGGCGATCGAGGAGACTTGTTGGATGAGTTGTATCTGTAGGTGTGCTATCCGAAGGAAATGCCGGAGGGAATGATGATGTTGATGGACGGCTTTGCAGTGGCATTCGCCAGGAGCAGATTGAGAAGTCTCTGGAGAGGAAAATAAGGTTGTCGTGGGAGAGGAAACAGAGGGAGAGGAGTATTTGGGAGGATATGTCCAAAGGGAGGATGGATGGTTTTATCGTCATTGTACCTATCTCTTCTTCGACGTCCGTCCTTGCTGCCGTAGATGTTGAGCATGAGGGGGTTTCAAAGTACAAAAACGTCTTCTCTCTAGAACTCTGGTTCAAGAGTGATGATTGAACTAATATATGCTTTTTGTCGTGGGTGACGAGGATTCGGTCGACAGTTGTTCGCTCTGGGAAAATCTCTGGCTTAGATGATTTGCCGTGGTACTGCGGATATTCAAATTCATAGATCTTGCGTTCGGTCAATTCCCAATCTAGTATATGGATAGCACAAGGTCCAATCCCCATAATCAGCGTGGGGTCTTGAGGATATGTGATCCATTTGCTCTCATCCGTACGCAACTCTAATGACTTTGTTACCGAAAAAGATGTGAGAGCGAGGGTGCAAATCGTTGACGACGAACGGATCAAAAGCTGGTTTGAGTCCGGGTGAAACAGTAATTGTAGAATAGGTCCCTTCGTGCTGTTCTTCATGGGAATTTCGGCCTTCGTTTCCATTACCGGGTCTAGGTTGCCGATACTAGAAGCTGTAGACATGATGAAGACCTTTTTACTCGAGTCAGAGAAAGAGAAATATCGTCCATCGTTACTCCAACTCATTTGCTCGATCCTCAGAAAGCTTTTTGTCGTGTGAAGGTCTGCGAGCTTTCCTCGCTGCGTGTCATATAAATGCACCGTTCCTTCCTCCGTACCACAACAGTAAAGACGACCGGTTGGCGAGCCTGCAAGTACTGTGATTGAGTCGATTCGCTCAGAAAAGCTCTCGGACGCCGTGGAGCTTTGAGCAACACTTTCTGTGTCACTTCGGTTCTCCATACCTTTTCCTCTCTGCTCTGCAAATCTCATCAAAGCATTCGGCTCCCAGGCATTCCCATAATGACCTCTAACATCGTAAAAGCGACGTAGATCAGGACTAAATGCCAGGCCAAGGATGCTATCTTCAGAGGCCAACTGATATAGTAGACAGAAGTCAGACGTAGTGTATAATTTCACCGTCCCACGTACGTCACCAGTGGCGAAGAGATCTCCGTCTCTACTGATCGCTAGTCTAGATGCTCCTGTGGCGATTTCATCGATTTCATCCTCGTAGGGGCGCCATTTGAAGACCACGCCCTCTATGTACAGACCAAAGATTTCTGGATAGTGCGGATGCCAGACAGCTTCGATCACTTCGCCTCTAACAACTTCTTCTCTTGTTCGCCAGCAATGACCAATATGCACTGGTCCATCAGTCTCCCATGCTGAAAGCGGATGTCCTCGATAGGCTACAGCAATTAATCTACCGTCTTTGTTCAGAGCCATACAGCTGGAAGAATTCAGAAAGTGGCCCTCAAGCTCTGGCTCTTCTAGCTCTGCCATTAGCTGCCAGTTTGGGGACGTTTGATTCAAGTCAAGCGATCTTATTCGTCTGTCGTCCGTACCAACGAGGAGCTTAGTATTGTTGTTCGTCAAAAGCATTGCAAGCGGCCGAGGTCGTGACGCGAGATTATCAATCGAAAATTTGATAGTTCCAGTGGAGGTTTCCCAGATCTTCGTTGTGCGATAGCCGTAGCTAGCAAGCAATGTCCCGGTACCGTTCATTTCCATCCTGTAAACGCGTTCCCCGTGCTGAAATGGACTAAATTTGGCTTCCTCAAAAGTTGAAGAGTCGTAAAGGAAGACACTTCCTGATGAAAGGAGGATAGCAATTTGAGCTCCGGCGGCCAAGATAGAAGAAGCATAGGTACTAGATGGAAACGATATGCGTGCAAGCAAGTCGTCCCAATTCTCATTCGATAAACCCGATACCACTAGACTCTTGTCCTTCGTCTTGCCAAATTGTTGGTAAATCGCGGAGCTGTGCGGACAGAAAGGGGGAATGACTTTGTAGATTGATTCGGAGTCCTGTCGTAAAATCGTACCAAATTTCCCAACGATCTTGACAAAGTCTACAGCCCAGCTCTCCATAAGCTCTTGCTTCAGGATGGAATGGTCTTTCTCATTGCACCCTGCATCGTACTCTTTTCGTCTGGCAGAATATCTTGAAAGATGTTTTGACGCTTGAGTGAGTAAGCGTAATTGATTACTGATGGCAAGGAATTGAATCCATGTCAAAATCCAGTGGCAAGTCAGAAATTCGTTGAGGACTTCGACTGTCACTCCGCAATTTAGGGGAGTTGACGTCAGATGGGAAGACCATGAACTAGCAGCATAGTCAAGATATTCAGGCTCCTGGTTCCCTTTGATCTTTGCACGAAGGCCGATAGTCATGAGACATCGCATACAGCTCAAGAACAATTGCCTGTGGGCGACTTCCCCATCAACGTGAAAAGCGCGATCGCTGCCGCTGAGCAAGTATTCGCGAGCGGTTTGATGGATCATGGTAACGTTGCCCCCATTATCAATGATGACAAAGCCACCGCATAAATCCACAATAGATCTTTGGAAGTCGAGCATTATAGTGGTATCCTCGTGCAGTGCTTGAGACAGCTCTGCAAGTGTCAGCACTCGTAGTGAACAAGTAACAAATTGCAGAATCTTCGATGCCAATGCCCTATCCGTTGCAGATGGATTCTGGGCGATCGATAATGCCATGCGATCAAATAGTGCTTCCATCCCGATCGGTAATAGTTGCAGTGCAACCTCAACATCGGCTTGCGTATGACACAAATTTAGCTTATCAACAGCAAGTCGTACCCACTGACCCAGTCAGCAATCCCTCATGAAAACATCGAATTTGACGACGCTTACAAGAAAATTATTCTGCGCCCCTTTTACTATTCGCTGTACAATGCTCTCCTTGAATTCAGCAGTACTAGACATACTGAGTTCCTGACGTATGTAACAGCCTAGGTCTTCTGGATGACCTTCTATGCTTATCGAGCCAAAAATCAGCGCTTTTGGGATTTTCTGAAAACCGGCCACAATCTCAGAAGTCTTTCGGCCCACAAACAAAATCCGAATCGGTACAGATGAGAATGGGATATCAGATAGTAGTCTGATGAGTGCCCGGGGATCATGTGTCTCATCAAGGCCATCTATGATCCAGTGTAATGGTTGAACTTCCTCCATACTGAACAGTATAGATTTGAATATGCGTTCCCAAATGGTCCTTGGGTCTGCGGCATCAAAGTCGATACCCTCATCCATAAGCTCTAGAAGTTTGCGCAGGAAGTCAGGCGCACTTCGTGCTATCTGGTAAGAGATTGAGCGTAGTAGTAAGCTCAAGCTCCGTTTTTTTTGATCACCAAAATTTATGAAGAAGTATTGACAAGAGATTCCTTGTTCCACGAGGCTGTTGATTATGAACGAAGATAATACTGACTTGCCGGTTCCGGGCCCACCATTCAGCCAGAGGAGGCGAGGTGTTGAACCGTGGGCGTTTAGCCATTGAAGGTAACCCTCGTCTTCAAGGATCCATTTACTGGTCCCTTCTGCCCATTGGTCCCGATAAAAGATGTAGTCTATGTCTGGCAATTCCGTAATGGCCAGTAACGACTTCACATCACTTGACTCCCTTCGGTTTGCTGAATGAGGCTTGTCCGATCGGCTTGTAGAAATGATCTTGCTGACAAGTGACTTGAGAGCGTTTCTCACTATTATGTAGTTAGGATCCCTAGGACTCTCATATTTACACACGTTGTGATGATCGGCATTCAATGCCTTGGAAGTCTCTCCCGGATATCCAAGTACAGATGAGTCCTTTTCAAGTATCATCTTTACGTCGTTAGCATGGGATTAGATTGAGGCTGCAACCTTCTTACAACTCGAGCACTTTTGAGTCCAATTGCAGTAGGCTGAGTTTCATAGAAAGAAACTATGTCTAGTCTTGGTGCAATATGGCGAAATTGTTCATTGAGTTTTTGCAAAGTAAATGAATTCTTCGCAAGTTCAGATATGTACTGCTTCGAATTTGAGATAAATGTTGTCCGCAAGATCCGGTCCAATATTTCAGCCAGGTTAGTGCCTCGATGCGGAGTTGCAAGAAACGTAATTGCGGAGATAGCCTTGATAGATAATTTCTGCGAGCGCTATAATACCGTATCCTAGTTTAGGTCCGAAAAGCTTATTTATCGCGAGGGAGCTTTCTTTCGCACTTAATCTAAAACTATAATATTAGGATTTATCTCTTTAGGCGTCTCCCTTTTAAGTTATTCTAAATCTCTTTTAAGCTTCTTTAAATTATCTTCGGATAGTTAGGATTCTAGCACGGATCCCTAGTATCGCTTATATAAGTACTTGTCTTTAGAATCATGTTATTACTTCTTTCCCCTAGCCTACTAGACACTGATTAGATCTTGAGAGGCCGTAGCGGGGACTAATATTAATAGTAAATCTTTCTATAATCGCTTTTACGAATACTCGTCTTTAGTAGCGTGTTTTCGCTTCTACGCTTTCCGCGGGTAATTAATCAGCTCTTAGGGGTTTTTAAAAGGCTTTTAGAATACCGCGGACGAAGTGGATTTGATAGCTACTATAGTAGAAGAGCGTAATCATCGCGGATTAACATTTTTTAGGGGAGAAGTAGGCTTACAGTCTTTCCGTATACCTATAAAATTGTTCTCTTAAAGCTATTAATATAGGCGGCTAGGGAAAAGAAAAGGGAAATCTAACCTCTCGCGCGTTCTCCCTAGGTCGCAAGATTATATCGGGGGGATATATTAAGTGGAAGAGAGGATAACGAAGTAGGTTAAGTTTATATTAGCGCTGAGGCTAGTACTAGATAAATAAAATATTAAGATATAAAGGCGCTCCACTTACGCGCCTAGGAGGCTAAGTGGCTTAGCGCTAAATAATTAAGTCGGTGATAGCTCTCTTATTAAGTATAAATACTAGGTTATCTAGTTAGTCTATTTTAGAGTAGTTAGTAGTTACCTTATACTAGGATCCTTTATATATAATAGCCTGTTACCTCTTTATCTACTCTTAAAGGGCTTATAATAGTAACCTAATTTATTCTATAAGTTATCAGGATTATCCTCCGCCGCCTGGAATATATAATTCTACTTTTAGATTAGAAACTACTATAATATTAACTTACTTTAGTTAACCGCCTAAGTAGAGGCTAAAGACCAGCCTTAATTTCAACCTAGAAATCCTAAAAGATATTAGTAACAGATAAGTAAGCTCTCTACTATTCCTTTTATTTATAAAGTCTAACTATAATATCTTAGGTCCCTAGAATTATAGTAACTATATCTAGTTTAAGAGGAGCTACGAAAAGTACAATCTCTTTAATAACTAAGCTACAGAATATCGAAAAGGTAGCCTAGAAATTTACTTATCTAATAGCTAAATATAGTAAACCTACTTAACCTACCTTATAAAGGGAACTTAAGAATATTAGATTCTATTTCGATCTCAGCGATATAACTAAGACTATACCTGATACTAGACTAGGTATAGCTAAAGGCGCTACTAGGAAGGTAAATATTTTTAAATAATAAGCTATAAGCGAGGCGGAATAGAAGTCTATTAAAGATTAGATTAGGATATACGGCTCTTATATTAAGGCTACTATTTTAATAATTCCTAAGGATATCCTTACAAGGAATTTACTAAAATTTTAAATAGTATTACTAATAAAATTTAGACGCTTAATAAAACCTTAACTATATTATATTAATATTCTTTCTTCTTACCTTATTCTATTATTATATAAATTATATCTTAGAGATTTAGGCTTATCTTATAATTATAATAGGAGTAAGTTTAAAGTTCTTAGGCTAGATAATTATAGTCTTATAATAGACTCTCTATATAATTAAAACCTATCTATCCTAATAAATATAACGTATAATTAATAATATTAAAATAATATATTATATATTATAATACTTCTTATAATATTATAAAGAATACTTTATATAACTTCTAAGTTCCGTATTCAATATTTATTTAAGAAGATCCTTTATTTTTATTTTAATATTAGATAAATTTTTAACTTTAACTTACGTATTTCCGTTATTTTATATTAAAATACTATATTTTCTTCCCTTTCTCTTCGCCTATTAATTAACTATCGGTATCTTTCGTACTTACTATAGCCTAGATTAATTAAGGTTGAAATTATTAAATAAGGGAGCTTACTATAGAAAGGATTTCAATGATAGGTAAGTACTACTCCTCATTCTATTACTTAGTAGTCGAGTGGTCCCTAACGTAGGCGCTACTACTGCAGATAGCCCTCTCATTGACTCTATCGCAAGGGCTGGAACTCGAAGACTTCTAGGCAGCAGGAGGCTAAGCCAGGCAGCAGTGCTAACGAACGTCATAAATAATGCGAGCAGCTGTAGCCGGGTACAGGGTAGCCAATTCAGGCTCCTACCTGCTGCGCCCCTGCACTACCCTATAGTACTCCCTCTTGCTCCCTCGCTACTCCCTCTAAAGCGGCCCTGCTCCCTTTCCCGATCGAAAACGGTAATTCGAAATCCTAAGTTCAGGGTGTATATAATATATATATAGGTTATTAAGGCCTTAAGGAAGGAATAGGATCCTACTTATATTATTAAAAAGATACCTTAGAGGTAAGGATAAATATTCTAAGATTTATTTTATAATAATATTAAGGGCCTAGGAGTATTTTAGGAGAAAGATTAAAGAATAATATATTAAATAATATATTATAAATATATTATCCCCTTAATTTATAATAAGATATAGCTATATCCCTACTTATCTCTAATATAAGATAGTATCCTAGGATATACTATGTTACGACTAGCTAAACCAAGTAGTACGTTTTATACTGTGATAGGTATTCCGAGGAACGGTTACCTGCATGATAGCTTCCTTGGCAGGCGAGCAGTACTCGCTCTGCTCGACAGCGAGTAGAGCGAGCACCGATCGCCCTACTCGGTAGCGAGCATGGCGAGCATACCTCTTGGCACGGATTTCCTATGTCTATATAGATAGCGATGTTTCCCAAGTAGATAGGAGCTCCGTACTTAACTCATGTTATGATTCTAGTAATCTCCTAAGTACTGAATATAATACCTTGTACTAGACCTATTTAATATAAGCCTGCTTACCCTACTTCCTTAACACTCCTCTTCACGAGAACCAATCATAGGTCTATCCTATCCACGGACGGAGTGAACCGTAACATACTATTAGAGTAATAATTAAGAATCTTTATAAATATAGTATCTATATTATTTAATAGCCTATATTTAATCCTAATTTAAACCCTATTAAGATAGTATAAAATAAGATAAAGGATTAAATATAAGATAATTACCTTAAAAAACTTAGTTATAACGGCCTCTAAGGCGCTATTTATATAGTATAAGAATAGATATCACCTAAATTTCTTAATAATTTAGTAGATTCTATATATATACGCTACGAGGTAGTTATTCGAGCTAATAGTATATATACGGGATACTAGTGGTATTAAACATGTATTTTTATTAGTGTCCCTTGGCACGCTAGGATTTATCTACCTGAATACGTAGTATACACACGGCACACTGAGCGGAAGCATTCCGTGGCCAAGTCCGATCTTCGGCGCCCGTATCCCCTCCCTCATTTCCCCGATCTTTCTTCTCTCCTCCATCTCATCTCCACTTTCTCAACTACTCATTCGACTCGTTGGAGAGACGATGACCTTCAGGATTCCCTGAATGAGGACATCGGAGCATCTTCGATGCTATGGGATCCTCACATGCCCACCTGGACATTGACAATGGACATTGCGCAGGGTCAGTGATGTGAAACACCACCCAATTCCACGCCTCAACACGACAATGTGGGCGCTTGATCCGTGCAATTTGATTGTGAATATGTTCAAGAGAGCTACTTCTCCTATCTCTGACACTTACGCTCCACCTCAACGATTCGTTGAGGCTTCGTTCTTTTCATCACGCTCTTTACAGTCTCGCTTTTCATCCAAGAAGGTCTGGCTACCTTCCACTCTCCTTTCTTCTTCGCTGTTTGACCACGTTCCTTTCATACCGTACACTGTTGCGCAAACCTCGAGATGCAGAGCCTGTCCGCAAATGTGTGCTTGGTGCTGTGCGCCATTGCGCCTTTTGTAGCGGCTGTGCATCATCATCATTCCCACCGCAGGCCCAGTGGATATGATTCACTCACCAATTCAGGTAGCCTTTCCTCGCCTGGCTCTGACGCAGCGCCATTTCCCAGTGGTACTCCATCGAATGCTCCATTTCCTTTGGGCAACAGTACCGTTGGTGGACCCACGGGTACGGGCACCGGGTCGATTAGCACCACTATCACGATCTCCATCCAGTCGACAATCTACCTAACCGCGCCTGAGGGTGGGCCATCTCCGACTTCAGTTGGTGGGGCGGGTGGTTCAGGAGAAGGAGCTCCACCAGCTTCGGGTGCTCCACTATCTGCTTCATCTGGCAATTCAGGCATACCAGTCGAAGGAGCATCCTCATGTGCTTCACCAGTGACCGTGACAATCACCACAGACACCACCGTTACACTGACCCAGCTATCTAGCCCAAGCGAATCTCCTATTGGATCTCAAGCCCCGGTTGAATCACCATCAGCAGCGACTAGCCAACCTCCTATCCAATCCCCGGCTCCAGTCGGGTCTGCTGCCCGTGTTATACCACAATCTTCAGCCCCGGTCGCCGCTGCAAGCAACAGTGTTGATAATGGATCGAGCAGCGTCGCAGTGGTGGCATACCAGGCACCCAGTAGCACCCCAAAAACGGCGGCTGGGGAGACAGGCGGACAAGTCGGGTACTCTACACCAGCTCAAGTCGCGTCCTCTCCTCCAGCTTCAAGTACTACTGCGTCCGTTCCGATAGCTCCAGCCACGTCGGCAGTGCCCGTCTCTTCCAGCGCTGCAGCCAGCACCGCCTCCAGAAGTCTTTCGAGCGCTCCCGTCAGTAGTAACACCTTGACCCCCAACGGTATCAAAGCTGGCGTTGCTGGATACAGATCTATCACTGGGAAGTCCTCGTGGAGTCAATTCACTCCGCATATTGGATGGTACTCAGACTACTGGCCAAACACGCCTGATTCCGGCTCGGTCACCGGGGTGCCGATGGTAAGTCCTCATTCTGCTACATTATACGCCAGGGCGTAGCCCCCTCACATGAAACCCATCCCAGGTCTTGTGACACAATCGCTAACTTCTCTACCCCCCACAGCTTTGGGGCGACGGTCATCAGGGCGGCGATGACGCCTCTCGCCTCGCAGCATTCAAAGCGCTGACAATGACCCCAAAATACATGATGGGTTTCTACGAACCGGACTGGACTCCTCCCGACTCTTCCAAAATCACTTCCACCTCCGCCGCCAGCGCCTGGTCCTCCCTCATTGCTCCCCTCGGCACAAAAGGCACCCTTCTCGGTTCTCCCAGTCTCGCGACCCAAAAAGACGAAAGCTGGCTCACACCCTTTGAACATGCATCGGAGCACCCAACGTGGGACTACACATGTATACACACGAACAAGCCCAATGTGACGGGCGTGAAAGAGGATGTTGAATACTACTGGGGAAAATACAAGAAGCCGATTTGGGTGAGCGAGTTTGCGTGTGTGGACGATCAGACGTGGACGCCGTGCACGGATGCGAATGAGATTAAAATGTTCATACAAGAGGTGGTGGCATTTTTGCAAGGGCATGAGAGTGTGGTGGCATATGGATACAGCAATGGTAACGGCTTGGGGACCGCCTGGCCAATGATCGACAGCTCCACGGGAGCTATCACGGCCAGTGGACAGGTCTACCTGGATACGATCAGCGCTCTGTAAGACACGTTGGGAAAAGAAGAGGTGGACCATAGCGATGTGTGCGGAGATGCCAAGACGATCTCGTTCAATGTACATATATTGTCAGTGCTCGATACATCCGTTCGACAGAGCACAAGGCAAGTTTGTGTACATTACAGACAAACTTGTCTGACCGTCACTTTTTAGGAGCTATTGTTGATTCTCGTGCACGAGTCATCATTCACATATTTTTCAACATACCTCGCTCTTTGCGTGGGAGTTAAAGCACTCATCTTCAAAAGCATCCCAGCATAAGTCAAGCTTGAATTCTGCGACCAAGATCCAGGCGTAATCATCATCGGTCCTTTGCCGTTTTCGGAAAGCCCTATGCGCAATAACAGTCCGCTCTCGAATGAATGCCGTTCCAAACACCACTTTTGACCACTCGAGTCAGCGTCCTTCTCTACAGGCCACCTCTCTGACTTGTTCAATCTCGTGGAAGGGCCCAGCCCAATCCAGCAGGAACATGGTGGCGTCGAAATCACCACCGCCCCGAAGCTACCCGGGAGGATGCCCTGAAACAGCGCACCCCGCTTGGCCTGGAGCGTTCTTTGGAACCAGCCCTAAGCTGAAAGATGGACATCGAGCTGATGTGCACCCACGACTCTTCTCTTTTCACAACGATCTTCCGGAGGCTTGGAGATTTGGAGATACTATTTGAGATACATCATACCGAGTAGCGAAGGGCCAGATCGATGCAATAGTGGGCGGGCTGATCAGCCAAATACAGGACCATCACATAGCCTCAATCCTGGCGACTACCAAAGACAGCAAACAATGTTTCATTCACGCCATCCCACGTGTTCCCACACCGTATACCCATTTCCTCCACCTTAGGTCTCCTGAAACAGATCTGTCCACCACTATCATCCAATCGCAAAACGTCCAATACGCAAAAGGGCCGATCAAGGCAGGGTCCATCGCGAAGGATTTCAAGCACACACCACAATGCTCGGCTATGGTCGATCCCGCCTGTGATTGGCTAGCCAGCCGCTTCTATGTTCGAACCTGTGGAGATATGGTAACGTTGCTGGAATCATGGCTGTGTCGGCGTATCGCTGTTTGTGTTCCCCACGGCGGCAAGGCTGGGGTGTGGCGGCGTTTGCTGCAATTAAATCCCATGCATGTGTGCGCCCAGGTCGAATGTTGCATGCCGGCTCACATATAGATGGAGGTTTCTCCCACCCCAGGTTCAGCGCTGCCAATACAATTACCAGGACTGGTCTTGCACTTTGCTTGCTGCTGAAGCCACATCAACCCACCTTGAACTTCACCCTGCTGATGCAAGATGGCCGATCTTGACTCTCCAGACAACTATCATGATCGCTGGATGGACGATGAATTCATCGAAGCATTCGAAGACTTCCAATCCCTGCAAACACTGACCGCCTCTTTGATCTTCCGCATTTTAAACACACGCTATGAGCTCGAAGAACGCTTTCAAGCCGAAGAGGATCTGCCAACAATGGACGCGTTTCGCTTGCGGCATGCAGATGAGTACGTCGTCCCCTATTCACACAATTGCTATAGGCCTTTGCTTCAAATATACTCACAAGAGAGGTGTTCACAGGGTCCTCATCGCCCTCCAGAAAATAAAAGACGACACCGACACGCTCATCATCGACTTCAACCGACCCACCAAAACGTTTTTTGAAGCCAATCTCGACCAATCCCGTCTTATCTCTCGACTCTCGGTGCTGCTAGCCTCTATCCAACCATTCCTACCTGCCGCGTTGTCCGAGGACCATCCAGCATGGGCGGGCTATCTCCACGACAGACTGAAAGTCGGCAAAAACGATCTGATCAGAGCCAGCAGGGAAGACAGTGTCAAGAGTCAAGACGAGGTTGACACTCATACGAGGGAGCGCCATAGGGTAAGGGTAGGTGGAGTTGCGTTACGTGGAGAGCATGATGGCGCCGTAGGCGCTGCGTGCTTTGATAGGGAACCGAGATCCCGGTCGGTGTTGCCATCGAATAACTCGTTTGTGGAGAGGGAGCTTAGATGGGCGGCGCCGATGAGTCTGTGACTTCCTCACAACTGACTTGACTTGGATGGGAAGCTGGTCAGCTGTGTCGTCTCGTATCGTCGAACATCTATTGTTTCCCGAGGACCGCACTGTCTTCGCACGGTGCCATGGATTACTAAGAGGCCATTGTAGCTGCCATGCAGCCCATCCTCCCGCAATATCACTTCGAGAGTCAGAATGAATGGAGATCAATGCACGTTGATAGAGATCTGCGACCATGCACACTGGCTACTATACAAAACATACACCACAAGTCTTTATCACTCAACCACCGCTACGTCTCGTCCAGAACCTATCGCCTTGTTTTCACGACAAAGATGCCGCAACCGAAAACACTCCGCCCACTGTGTCCCATCCGACAAGCATTCATCCAGCCTTCAGTGCCGTCGTTGGAACCGCCTACCACGAAAATTTCTCAGGCGCACGATGGAGCGTTATGAGCAGCCCAGGTCCGAAAGTGCTGAAATCAATGTTGTTGAGGCCATATCCAATCGAGAGCTGGGCACCAGGCTTGGCGCACTTATCTTCGGCGAGGCCGTAGGCTGAGATGTTTAGATTGACGGCATGGCTGGTCAAAGTGTCGCGTGTGCAGAGTGGGTTGTGGGGTGGGAGGAAAGTGAGGGTTGGGCTAGCATGGGCGATGGGGGATGACGACTCTGAGCGTGGTATTATGTCGAAGTGATACGATATATATCATATGGGCAGATCTTAGACTTTATGGGGCCAATGCGCGATATCAATTCCAGATCCGTTGGCTTGAACGCATCACATATCCTAACTGCCTGCCTAAGCAAGCGTTAATCAGCGATGCCGATAGTGTTTGGCCGATGTTCGGATCCTGCGCCGAATGAACGCGAGGGATTTCTACGGCTAGTGATTTATCCTTGCGCGTCGTAGTTGATTCTTAGGAGTACACTGTGAAATCTTGACAAGATGTTAGGTGAAAGGAAGGTGTAGCACAGGCCACACAACATTTACAGATCTGCTAGACAAAGTAGATATGACAATAAATAATTACTGAAACCCTCCCGATCGAATTCGAATCGATGCCTTCGTCGTCATCGGCACGCTGCACACAACCCTTTCATCTCTTGCTTCTCACAGCGTTACTCTGCTTTCAACAAGACTATCTACTTATATTGAATTTTCACACCCCACTTCCACTTCCAAATCCACATCCTCCCTCGCCTCACCCCTCCAAGCTGCCAGCTTCCCGCTCATTTCTGATCGAGGGACTGCTTATTAACTGGATCTGCATCGCTGGTGTCGCGCTTGGAGGTGATGTTGCGCTACTCTCATTTATTTGTGTTAATAAAGTGAATCTACTCGATGAGAAGGGTCGACGCTGGTTTTGAGGGGCTGTATTGGATGGTGGGGTAGGGTAGGAGTGGGATGGATGGATGGATGGATGGGTGTTGTATAAGTTGATATTGGGGGTAGAAGTGGAGGTGGAGAGCGTGACTGTTGAAGCGAGGTTTTTGGTTATAGTGGTGCTAAGATTGATGAAGGACGTTTTTGTGAGGTTAGAGGGATACTATGAGTGATGATTTTATATGTGAGGGTGGTAGCCTGGGCTGATTGAAGTTGGTGTTGTGGATGTTTAGTTTGGGTTTATATTTTAGTGATGGGTTGAGTGTAGCTGTGGATGCATGGGAAGTGGCGAGGTGTATTCTTGATGGGGTATGATGTCGTGTGGTACTGGCGTGCTATGAATTGGGCCTCTTTATTTGTGTGGAGGTAGCACCATGGGATTGGGGTCATGTTGCTGTCGACGATAAGTCTGGCAGTCTCTGTTCTGCGCCGGTAGCACAAGGCTTGCAGTCTGCCATGTGGTCTCCGCATCTGCTTTTGGTTTCTATGGTGGGTGTACATTCGTCTCGTCAATCCGTGGATGGGGAGAGTCCGAATGCAGCAGAATCTGTTCTATCTTCAATGTTGGAACTTGCTCATATCTACCAGAATGATATGACATGCTTTCCGCCGAGATTAGCATCACCGTTTGGTTATGTTCCCATCGATAGAGTCCCAACACCGCAATTTGCGGCGTCTTCCTTTCAATCACGGCCGAGTTGATATAGGTTTGGTATCAGGCTGTTTTGATAGAAAGGGGAATTCGGATAATCGTATTTCCACTCCGTCCCATTGGGGAAAGTCGCCGACGTTGGTGTTGGCAGCAATCAGGCAGCAGTATTCCGCCATGGGTGAGATTGCGGACGCAGCGCGCTAGTCGTTGCAACCACCTTCTCGCTCGAGCTGCGTTTGCATATCGTCGACTAATGGAAGATGCAACATGCGGCCTTCATTGAAGCCCTAGATATTGACCTTGTTTACCCGTATGTTTCAGAGTCGTAATGGCCAGCTCAATCTTTTCCGCTAGCAGCCTGGGCCCGCTGGCAAGCATTGCGTCCTATCACACCATGCTCTTTGGTACACTGTTGGGCACAGAACTCTTCCAGGTAGGCCCGTCGAGCACAGATGCAATTTGAGTTCAAGCTAAGCGCAAGCCAGACCTTTGTCATGACCAAGGTGTGCTTTCAGGCACTCCCAATGTCCGCCTTCACGACACTGCAGAAGCGCGTCTTTCCGATCTATTTCCGCCTCCAATCACTCCTCTTCCTCTCGACCGCCCTCACTCATCCTCCGTACGGCCCTGTGTCTCTTATCTCTTCGCCAGGCGACTTGATACCGCTTGGATTTGGTGGAGCTATGGCGCTGTTCAACATGTTGGTATGGGGCCCAAGGGCGCAGGAGGCGATGACGGACAGGATACATCAAGGTGCGGCTTGAGTGATGGTGGCGAAGATGGTACTAAGAAGCGAATGCTGATGCTGATGCGCGGGTCAGAAACGAGAGATGGTAGGAAGTACAACGACCCTAAGGTGAGCGAAGAGATGAAGGCGAAGAACAAGGCCTTCTCGAGGGCTCACGCGATGAGCATCCACCTCAACCTCTTGGCTATTGGGGCGACCATATGGTATGGCTTTCGCCTGGCATCCCGGATCGAACTGGTGACGACATGATGGCACAGGGTGTGGGTAGGAGGTGTAGAATGGAGAGCGAAGCCATTGCTGTTAGGAGCTAAGGTATAGAACTGGGCATTTGTTAGGGTATACCGTCGTACAAATTTCATGCGGTGGTCTTGGCAACGCTGCAAAAGTCAGATTATGTAACTAGGGCCTTGGCGCCTTGCTTTCTGGTGCCTGACATGGTGATCCTAGGTGTACGATTATTCGTATAGAACTGTCCTTTTACAGGCTGTTGTTTTTCTCCCATTATAAACCTGCCTAAACTGCCTGGATCGCTGCATGCCTACTCCGTCCCGTTCTGCCAAAGCCTGAGCACCTCACAGTTCAGTGGGCAATTCTGAAAATGTATGCCATTCCTGTCCTCGGTCCACCTCACGGCGCACAAAGTCTTCGCTACCCATTATGCCATCGATATGTGATCGCCCAAGCATCTCCAAATATGCAGACTTCAATGAAGTCGCTCTCTGCCATTTGGCGAGCAAGCTGCGTGGAGGGCAAAGCTGCTTCTACGACGCTTCGCAGATTCCAGCAAGTGGTAGCTTCAACTGGACAGTTCTGATATCGTTCTCCGACGGGGTGGAGTGGGTGCTCCGTTCCCCACGGAATGACGGTGGAATCAAGTCCGACGAAGCGAATCTCTCGCTGTTGGCTAGTGAGGCCTCTACTCTTATGTACATTAGAGCCAATAGTACAATTCCCGTTCCTAGAGTCTTTGCATACAGGTAGACCATCGTCCTCATTCGGACTCGGATCGGGCTGATGATCAAACAGTTGTTCTAGGAATAACGAAATCGGTATCCCATATATCCTCATGAGTAAAGCTCAGGGCTCGCCTCTGCAGCACACTTGGAAGGACTCAGAGGATAATCAGCCTAAGATATCCCAAGAACAAAAAGTGAAGGTCATGTTCCAGCTAGGGGCCATCATATGGCAACTATCTCGACTTTGTTTCGACAAGGCTGGATCACTCTTTGAGGAAGACGGAGAATTCTGGATCAAGAGATGTCTATCCCGTGGCTTGTTGCTGAATGAACGACATTCACTTGAAGACATCAATCGCGGACCCTTCAAATCCGAGAAAGACTATTACGAAGCCCATGTCTCGGCATTTTTGGAACATGTGAAATATCTTCAATTGGGTCATCACTGCTTCTTTGCGCCTATTCCTGCGCGAAGCGAATACGATGACTATGCCGAATTTCAGAGATCGTCAGATAGATGGAGTGACTTCGTTACTGTGCAGTCCAAGATTGATGGTGCAGTAAACAGGTCCGACTATGTCATTGCGGGCGAGGTACTTTCGGAAATGATTGCAAGGCGAACGAATGACGTATCAAATACCCCTTTGGGCGACCGCAGATACCGGTTCTCGCTCCATCATCCTGACTTCAGCGTCGATAATATCTTTGTTGACGAAGATTTCAACATCACATGCATCATTGACTGGGCATTCTGTTCTTCCGTGCCTTTATCTGTACTCCTTACCGCCCCTGGTCTACCGCAATCACGGTATGAAGTTGATGTGTCACTTTTGCCCGCGTTTGAAGATGGCTTTCGATCCGCACTTCAGGCGAATACACCACACGAGAATATCGAAAACGAGATTGTCTTATCCCAGACATTGAGCGATAGTCGTCCGACGTGGCTCCTCTCTCGTATCTTGAACTTTGATTCCACTACGGACTATCATCTCTTCACAGCCCTCTGGGATTCTATTGGAAATCATGATCAAGATATCTCGGACCTCTTTCGTTCAAGGCAGTCGTCGCAGCAGTATATTCGATTACACGACGAATTGAAAGAAGATGACCAGACAACGGAGCAAGTGGCTAGACTGGAGAGGGAATACTTCCGGGATGATGTATCGGGACTGGCAATTGCAAGAAAGCTGACTTTGGTATCTCAGTGGTCATTGAGATACCACAGTTCATTGGCTCACGGGATCAGAGGCAATGGCCATGTCTTCGTTGCGGACAAGAGATTATGGACGTGGATTGACAACTGTCTGAAGTCCTACTAAGCAATGGAATTGCCGAAAAGCAGTTTCCAATCGACGAAGAGCAAAGCCTTTGGACCCCCTATGTAAGCCTATACCCTTGTTGCGCATCCTTGACAACTAGATCTTTTGCCTGATGTATTCTGCGTCGATATTCAGCTTCTGTCCCGTAGCGTCGTCGCGGATCTGAAATGTGATTGATGTCAGGCACTTGACGCAAAAGTTGCACTTCCATGGGGTGACAAACAATATGGAGTTGAGTGCTGGAGGTTCCATCGTCCACTGTCCCTGTCCGCCATACATGGGCTGCAGGAGAATCAGTTGCGGTAATATAGACAAGCAGTCATCGGTGGATTCTTACTCCCCTGTCGACAATAATACACGGAGTTACCCGCGGGATAGTAAGCCTTCTTTCTCGCATCAGAGGGTGCTGCAGGCAAGTCGGGAGGGGTTTTAGGCTGAGCTCTTTTCTTAGGCATTTCACTGTCGTGGAGCAACCAAATCCGGTCCTAGATCTCTAGATGCAGAGGTGCTTCTGTTGGAATACCCTAAACTGGGGCTGGAATCCACGAATAGTGGGCGAATCCAGAAGTCGCAGTTGCACATCGACACCTCTATATAAAAAGTGATCATAGCTCGCTGGGCAGGGTTCTCTCGTCAGCCTTCCACCGTACCATCACCTTAGCTCGTCATACGTATCACGGGGCACTCGCCTCAGCTAGGCCTTGGCAAAAGCCGCTAAAACGAGTGCCTTGCCAGAATATGGGATAGCATTTCGACGCTTCATTGGCCTGGTAATACTACCCTGCATATGCAGACTCCTTAGTTACGCGCAGTGGCCATTTGTACCCATGCCTTCCTGCCCATTCAATCAATGCCGTGGTATGACTCACCGGTCACAGGCCGGAGGTCGAAAGAACGCCTCGCTCCCATAGAATCCTTCAAGAAACAAGGAGTGATGTTCTTGTTCTACATCCCCTAGAACTTCTCCTTGATCTTCGTCCAATCCAAAGGCCCGCCGAGTGTGGACGTTATGTAAGAGATGAGTAGGATGCACGAAGAGGAGGAAGGCCCCTCCGCTACAGCCTACAATAGCCGAGGTAAGAAATCAAGTCGGCTAAAATATCAAACACAAGCGTTGAGGGTGGGAGGGCGCGATGGTGCGGCGTAATTCAACTAGGCTGCCGTCTCTCATATACAACATAAGTCTAGAAACCTAACGGAATTCTATTCGCCATCTGATTGATGCTGTTACGCTAAATATGTTGAGACTAGATGAGATGAGCGTGAATGATTGGCCTTGCCTAGTCAAACTCGCCTATGACATTTACCAGCAATGTTTCACGAAAGCGCGAGATGTTGTATTGGTTGCCAATCTGATGGATATTGATATGTTTTAGGCGGCAGCCGATGATCCCAATGATTCATTAGCATATCTAGACTTCTTGGCAGGAATACTTACCATTCCACTCCCACGGATCTACAAGTTAGCTACTTACAGCAGGGCTGATAGGAGTACTGCCCCTGTAGCCAGAAAGTCTGAGGACGAGGCAGCATTTCCTCCATTGCGAACCCAAGGCTAAGGGGCATGCCATGTCACTCTTCCACCAACCCTCAGTCCATCAATATCGACTCTTCTGCTTTCCCCACCACCGTTTCAGCGTCTCTCGTGGAATAGCTGATATCTCCAGATGTCCGACTCGAAATCGTCTATCGCCCTCATAGTACGGCTGATATCATCTAACTCGATACATTAGACACTATCGGTGTCATATATCTTTTACTATGCTCCACTTGTAATTTAGTCTCCTGAATAGTCAGAGAGAGAGAGAGAGAGAGAGAGCTTTGGCGGTAAGAACAGTGGCGCATGACATTCTCTATCGAAGCATATGCAGTCATATTAGCAGATGCTCCCTCTTTATATGGAATTGCTACGCAGCCAGTGCTGGTATGATATGTAGAGATCAAAAGGGGTCAATGGGCGTTACCCAGTATACATGCATTTGCAATAATAGCCCATTTTCCCGAGAGTGAGATTTGGAAGTGTACAGGTTAGAAAGCGAGCCGACGAGCGTCGTATGCCATTCACAGATGTATTGGATGACAGACAAGAATGCACCTACAAATGATTGTAGCTGGAAGGTCGAAACAGATCACTACTTGTAGGGCGGAGAGGTGAAAGAAGAGGATACTGCTGACTTCTTGTCGTTTCTTCATAGATTCTAGATTCTATCATACTTCAGGGCGAAACACAGTCTGCGCAAGGGAGGTCTCGTCTCTTGCCACCGTGCGTAAAGAGAGCTTCTGTCTATATGCAGTGAAGACCAGGAAAGAGTCTCCGTCCTCCATTGCACCTTATCTTGTGTGTAATTGCGTCATCTGCAGCGTAGAGGTCCTGCTTGTAAGTGCCCCAAAGGGTCACTTGCTCAGCCCTTTATGAACCCCATCTCAGACCTCATGCTCAATGTCTGCAACCCTTGGAACTTTGTTCAAATTCACGTCCGCAAAAGCCGCCACCATCTCAATCTGCCACCATTCAATTTTAGCAACTAGACACCTATACCACCCTACAAACACGAGCGGACTGCATGAGAAGGTGGAGAATACGTACACACTGCTGCACCACTTCCACGTCATCCTGGCTCACACCAATTCGCCGCGTTCCACGCAGATGCCATCCCGTCTCTCGCTTCAGATTCTGGATCATGATGCCAGATAGGACGACCATCTCGGTGTCGATGGCGTCGAGGATGGTGTGATCGGAGAGATAGAGACCGTATGTTATATTGGCGGAGATCCAGGCTAGGAAGAAAAGAGTGAGTGAACCGAAACATACAAATCAAGGGAGAGGTGACTTGTTGAGTGATGAGCTGGTCGTAGGCAAGAGTAGACATTACCAAAGTCTTTGTGAGCTGCGAAGTTGTTGATGGTATTCGTGCGGTTATGCTTGTAGATCTGATCAAGCCATGCAACACCCCTGGCTTTATTCTCTTCGCCCGACTGCCAATTCTCTCTACATCCATCAAGGAATGAGCAATTGCGTTGCATGAGGACCCGAAGCTTGGGTTAATGATGGCAAGACGCACCGGGAGAATGAATAATCTTTGTCCTCCGGCCTTTCAATTTCCGCGATCTGGAAGATTGCCTCGATGGGCTTGCATACTCCAACGATAGACACGCATTTGACAAGCGCTTCCCGTAGTCTTCGAACGAGCTGCTGGCGAGATTCTGGAGTGGAGTATTTTGACTTTTGGATCAGATAGGTGTAGAGATTCCCGACAAACTCGGGCTGGCTACCTCCTGTGAGGGCGGAGATCTGTATACCATGAGTCCTGAAAGGGCGAAGTTGCTTATGCTTCGAATTTGCATTTTTCGGGAGGGACAGTGAGAGGGTAGCATACAGCGATGAGATACCACCTATCCTCACCCAGGGTCTTGGACGGAAACTTTTTTTCGAGGTCCTGAAACAGCTTCGTAGCTTGCTCAGCAGTAGGCTCCGATGACTCGGTCATTTTGAGTGATTTCTTATGGTTCAGCCGGGCCTCAATATGAAACGATCGTTGTCTAATGGGAAGAATCGCAGGGCGGATTTTCACGTAGCTCTTGCTAGCCTGTGAGCCTTGCTTCAAAAGAACACCAGATAGTAAGTGCCTATTGAATGAGCGTTCAAGACCAATGGCACCTAATCTGATCCTACTTGTCATCAAGATAGTAGCAGAAAGAATGTCGACAGAGAGAACATTTGGGAAGGATCTTGTTTAATTATAGATTTGGCTCGGCTGACCTGCCGTTCAAGTCGAAAGCTTGGCATGGACGCTAGCCGGAATCCCTCCCCTTTCGCCATTCTCTTCCTCACATTCGTGACAGTCACTTGTGGACATAGATCTGTGCTATTAGCCAAGTCGATCAACGAGTTGAGAGAAACATCTACTACTTTCATAGGCTAAGCGTTTCGTGATGGCAAATAAATCTCTAGGTATTTACAGAGCTTCTCACAGCCATCCAAGAATTTCCGCTCCGCCCCTCCCCAACGAGTCGGCCGATTCAGGGTCTACGGTGACGGCGCTCTCCGAAATGTGAGTTGCGAGAGGATTTCCCAAGCTGCTTCCGTAGGTTAGCGCGCCGAATGCAGAAACTTTGTCACTTTCTATCATGCCGTCGAATCATTGGGGATAAATCCCGAGCGAAGAGGCAAATTGAAACTCCGTAAGTGCAATCATCGAGGTCAACAGCAGATACTACTGTAGGAAGGGAGCTCGGTATGGGAAGCACGAATGCAAGCATGCCGAAAACTGACGTCTCCTCCCGTGGGAAAGTTTTAAAAATCGGGCTTCTGGCAACCGGCTGCAATCGATCACAAGCTCTCACAACTGTGTTATTGGGTCCCCCAGGTCTTGCACGTGGAGAGGTTCGGTACTCAGGATACAAGCACCTCGGATTGCGAACTCGTGTTGATTTCAGTGTGCTGTCGCCAAGTGCCATCATCCTGCATAATGCTTATTGACTTCCACTCCAGTCAGTGAAAGCATGGGCCCATCAGAGGGGTTAGACTGATGATGGCTCCCACTGTGCTCGGGAAGAATTAGACGGCATTGGTTGGCGAATTCTGAAAAGGGCGTGATGCATGTTCATAGATGCAACCACCCGACCAGGAGATGATGGCAGTAGCAAACAAGCAAACACAAACACAAGCGGTTGAATACCCAGGGTATTGAGATTTTCTGAGAGCCTTTGATGCTTGTACATGTAAAGCCCCCCAATTTCTTCACTCATCTGAGATCTGTGGAAAGTTGGCAATTGATCTAGGAATTCGGATTAGATAATGGCAGGGCGACTTGCTAATTTCGGCGGGCCCAAGTATGGACGTGATGGGTCACTCCAAAGCACTTCCGCAGACAATAATCAGGGACATTCGACTTCACGCCGTAGTGATGAGTTGTCAACAAGTAGCCCTCTTCTCGAGCTCAATGCTGCCGATATTCCGCCTTCAGGTGGCCCTGCGCAGATGTCAAACTTTCAGTCCATAGCGTCCTACAACTGGCTCAACAGCAGCGAGCCCACCATCCTCGTCCCAGGTAGGTCCTCCACTACCCATTGGTCTTGTCCAACCGGGGAATGTTCTGCTGATTGACATGGAATACGTGAAGGTTCTCCTGCGATTTGGTCCCCTCCAACTCACAGTCGCAAGCTCCGACCAGACCATGGCGAAGTATTCATCGACCAAAACGCGGCGCGTTACAGCTCATTCCCACTAGAGCCGATGTTCCGTGCCATCTACAAGTTGCATCCGCAATTCGACATGGCCGGAATCGACGTGGTCATTTGCAGGAATACGATGGCCAAGCTCTTTGATTCAATCACAGGGACCCCGAAGAGCTTCGAGATCGATGTGGAATGCATGGGGAATACCTTCCTATTTGTAAGGAATGAGAAGAAGACCACAGAGAGAATATCATGCTTTCGTGGATACGGATTCACTTTTCCAGACGAATACACCAAATGGGACAGCGAAGTCAAGGGATCTAGCTCTCACCATCGAATTGCCCAATACGACTTCGCCGGTCTAAAGTTTCTCCTTCGATTTCAGACCGATGGATATCTCGTAGACCATGCTACCGCTGCCAAAGAAGCACGTCCGACAGCACAAGGAGACGAGCCCAAGATGACATCATTACAGAAGCTCAGCGACTCCCTTACACTCGGTGAACCACTACCCGGCACGGAACAAACCCTCAAAATCCTCACCGGAGGCAGAGAAATTGCTCAAAACGCCACAATCGAGATCAAAACCCGAGCCGCGCACAAAGTCCTAGACACGGACAGCGTACTACCTCGCCTCTGGATGTCTCAAACATCAAATCTGATCGCCGCTTACCACAAAGGCGGTCAGTTCGATGACGTGCAAATCATTGACGTGCATAATCAACTCAAAAGCTGGGAGAAACAAAACTCGATGAACCTGCAGAAGCTGGGTGCTCTCATACGACTGATCGTCAACACTGTCCAGACCTCCACAACCAAAAAATGCCGCATCAAGCGCACCGAAGGCGGCGAGCTAGAGATCTGGGAGCTTGATTCCGGTCACCAGAGCGCTCTACCTGACGATTTGTGCCTCAAGCTACACATCGGATCAGGGCATCTAGATGAGGACAGCCTGGCGGAACATCATGCTCACGATTCCGAGGACGAAGACGACTTTGTCGATGCAAATGATGAGTCTGACAGGGATTACACTGCATGTAGCTCCGAGGATTGTGGGTATTGTGGACATTGTAGCTATTAGTAGCACCCTGATTAGCCTGGTCGATCCTATGAGAATATTGAATCGTTTTGAAGCTACACTTGGTATATCTCCTCTTGGAAAATCTGTTTGGCGACGGCTCACCAATGGGAGTAATCGTGCATCCGGATCACAATACCGGTGCGCTTTCGCTAATCTGATTCGCAGATTGAATGGTAAGAGATTTCTCTGCACTTCTTTTGCACTGCGTCCAACGTCAGTATAACCAATTCCTACAGCGTCGATTGATTTCCCTAACAATCTTGCAGAACACTGTATTGAGTGATCATTCCGGTCATCTATTAAATCTATAATCGTCACCCTGAACTCCTCCAAGATACCCGAATCATCACTCCTCGTTCATCACCCCCACATCCACCTCACATCGACTGCTCAAAGGCCACTCATACCCCCTCCTCAAACTCTCCCACCCCTTCCCATCCGGATCCCAAAACATATCAAACAAATGCCCCTTCCCCTCCACAACCGCCAACCCCACCCTTACCCCTCCATCTCCAACGCATCCCTAAACTCCTCGCTCTGCTGCCACGGAATCAAATCATCACGAGTACCATGAATCAGAAACGTAGGTGTCCGATACGTGCCCTTCTGCACCTGAGCCAGTGGACTAATGGACGCAATTCTGCTCAGCGCTGGGTGGAGGAGATTTGTGTAGTCGGTGTTTGTATGTGCGGATTGGGATTTGGAGGGGAGACCGTTGAGGAGGATGGGCAGGGCTTGGCCTTTCCAGTTCTGTGGAGGACGATGCGGGAGCGGGGGTCGGAGGGGGACATTTAGCCGCCGAGGGCGAAGTTTTTGGGTGGGACGTTGTATGTTGTGATCTGTGAGGTGTAACGGTGGTTGTGCGAAGATGTGGGTACGCATTGGGTACGCTGGGCTACGGGAGGGGGTATACTGACGGCCTTGTCCTGGACGCCTTCGAGTAGATTGTACTCGCTATTGGCGGCTGCGGCGGACCCTTCTGGGCAATTTGGCTCCATTCAGCCTGTATACATATTTGTCAGTTGCACTCGTGCGCAACAGGGGTAGATCTGCGAGTGTCTTAATTTTTAGCAGCGTAATGTGTGGGGCAGTATAGTGCCAGAATGGCGTCTGGCGGCTTGATGCCGCTTTGGACAGAAGACCAAGCCAGGGACGTCGCGAGTGTACCGCCAGTCGACCAGCCCACCACAATGATCTTCTCCGCTTCAATCTTCAGACCTAGGTATCTGAGATCCATTTGTGGCAGCCTTTTCCGCCCCCATCAGAGCGCGTCACACACGTCCGGCATAGGGCCGTCGATGATGTTGACTTCTGGACAGAGCCTGTAGACGATGCTGATAGGCAGCCGACCGTTGTCTAGAAGCGGCTGAGTTTGCTTGGCTCAAACATCTTTAAACGAGAGCATTACATGGCCGCCACCGTGTATCATGAGAGCTAGATGTAGAGTCAGCATTGCTGTGCGGCATCGGAAGAAGGTCTCGTACTAAGTGGCCATACCTTCCTCTTCGGTACCTCTGATATAGGGGTATAATGTGAGTAAGTATATCAGGGAGACGTGAAGGCTGAGTACAAAGCTCGACCAGACCTGCACAGAAGCTATGGTGACGACCCGCAAAGCTCCCGAACCTGCATGGAAAGATCCTGCGATTAACCATGAACTCCAGCGTCCCTTTCATTAGTCAACTTCGCTGATTGGAAATGGGCTGTCACAAGGTCGAGGAGCTAATCCAGCATACGTCGTTCACCGCCGAGCGGTTCATGGAGAAAATCTGATGGCAGTACATACTCTGTCGATGTGCCGTCACCAGTCAGGCTCACCAACTGTATACGCAGGTCCCTGAGCGTCGCCCATTTCATAGAAACAATCACTGTTTATCACATGATACATTTCAACGGCATCGGTAGATCACCTTTAGGTGTGAACTTCTGGTAATTCGATAGCTCCACCATGGGGAGTGAATGGTAGTTGGTCTATGATATTGCTGTGGGCTATACGCCACAGCATACACTGTGTCCTGCCGTAGTGTCGGAAGATGGGATTTGTTGACCGAGACTCACGAGCTAAGCTCTTTGGGAGTCACACTCTGACTTACTAAGGATTACGATGGGAGTGTCGATGGTCAGACATCTATGACCGACGGCGTGGAGATGAATGTTTGCGTCTTGACAAGGCTTCTCCTCGTGCTCGCGTTATAATGAGCTTCGAAAGACATCGGCCTGAACTTTCACTCTAGAAGAGCAATGCAATGCGATGTCTGTGTCCACCCCCAAAACACACTTTTCCTTCGTACTTGATGCCCATTGCCACCCACTCTACAAACACCCCACTTAGCAAGCCAATCCCTTCCTCGAAGCCTCTGGCTTCCAGTATCCCTAATCCACGTAGGCTGTCAATTCACAAATTGTTTCTCCTGTGCAAAAGCTGCCAGCTAGACTTGGTCCGCATGGCACCGTCTTGGCTACTCAAGCACAGGCCATAAGACACGAAAGGCAACGATAAGAAATTGTCCAGGTATCGAGATGAAAATGCACGTGGGGACCCGTGAACCTCTTCTTTTTAACTTCGTCTTCTTTGTCTCTGATCGATCATTGGCGATGACTGCGCCAGCTCTAGGTAATGTTGCTATCAGCGTGAGAGTCAATGCTGGAATGACGCCGAATTCTTGTCCAACAACCGTGGTCATCAAAGTCCCATTCCGAAGGCTCAAGTATCACAGAGCGGTCAATGATGTCGCGCAATCCAGTGGTAGCATAATCTAAAGCTACGAACTGCTCGAGCTGAGCGTACGTCCCTTGAGATTGTCCTTGCTTTATCACAAAGGATAAAGTCCGGTAACAATGCGCGAATTCAGACCACAGATCCTCACGTTGACATTTTCCAAGGGATCTTGAGTCATCCATGATATGATTACTAGCACCCGGTGCTAGCTGTGTCCGAAGCCGTCGAAGGCTTCTGACGCCAATCAAGAACGTACAGGCAGAGCTGATGTCCATTGGAAATATTCCAACGAGATCGAAGGATGTTATTTGAGCTGACATATTTATCGGGAAAAGCCAGATCTGTTGAGACATCAGGAGCGAGGGGGTATTTTTATGGAAGTACTCGTACGTGCAATAGGCGGGAATGGACGACCCTTCATTGAATGTCATGTGGTTCCAAGGCCGTGCAAGGAAGATGTTCGGAGTTGTTGTGGGTATCGCCGTGGAGCTCGATTGCGTATCATCAAGGCTTTGTTTTAGGTGAAGGACTTGATACGAGATGTTGAATGCCCAATCATCCTCCAAGGCGAGCTTGTATGGAAGGAGGTCTTCATACGCTGCAGGTGGAAGTACGAAGGTGAGAGATCGCGGGTTGATTTGATCAAGGAGGGAGAGCACCAGTGGCCAAGTTGATATGTTGAATGAATTGTCGTTTCGTGGTGATCCATTTATCAGTGTTCGATTGTTCGACTTCATTGAGTATATCACCAGGCTCTTCACATTCTCAATCAGAACATGCTGCTGCACAAATGCGGCAAAATTTGAGGTGTCCTGGATATTCGCCTTCAACGCCGAGAATAAACATGGAAAACAGTGGTCATGTAAGACTCGGCAGGTCCGTGAAAGATTCTTGAGAGGTCGATGGACAGAATCCAAGAGTAATATGCTCGGCTCCTCGTGTAGATATCGACTGGATGGGCTTTCTTGGAGAGCCAGGATGGAAACGATGTGATGGATAAGCTCAGCCGGAAGGTCAGCAAAAGCTGCCATCATGACGTGCCAAAGTCTACTCCACGTCAGACATCTACAATTGGAGACGATATGGCTCAAAGATAAATCTTATATGTGGACGGGTAGACAAGGCTGATTAGAGAGAATGTGCTGAGTGCTTGCGGATATGCATTGAGTGCGGATGTAGAAGAGTTGATGCTACAATTATGGATAGAACTAAAGATGCCAAGACTTCAATTACGGCCGTGTACTCGTACGAACATGAAGTGCACGTCAATGCCTGAACTTCAAAAATCCTTTTGCTCCTACTTGTTCATCAATAACCATCAGCTCGCTGGAGGCAGAAACACGGGCACAGGTACAGCTGTAGGCGCGAAACATAACTTGGGACTCGCTGGGTACAGTCGTTCTAAGCTCCTTGCTTCACTTCAGACAGCCCGGATGAACCTCCCTCACATGACTGTCTACTCCTGCAACGATACGTCCCATCGCTACCTTGTCCGCAGCTGGGCTATATCAACATTTCCTATGAGTCTCCTCAGTCTCTCGAATCGGGAGCCCACCGAATTCTTCCCGAGCCATCACTACAGGCAATACAAAAAATGATGGAGCGAGGAAGCGATGGACATACTACATCAGAGCTCTTAGTTTCGACTTTGATTTGATGGGAGGGAAACTAGAGGCGGAAGGCTGTCCTGAAGCTTCAAGATCACCAGAGAGCCTGGGCACAAATTGGGGGTACGTCGTTCGCTGTGCGCAACGCGCCCCATTTTCATCCCTTGCGGTTCTCACCAAGACCCCTCAGCATACCATGCACCTAAGTGGTGGTATTACTGGAGCACCGCATAGTCTCATGAGTTTTGTGATAGTTCCAATGACCCCCTGTGGTATGAAGTCATACTTATCTAACTAGGTGCAGGTGAGACGGCCGCTACGTACTGAAGCATCGTCCTCAAATTTGACATTCTTCCTCTCTTGCCTGAATTTTCAGCTTCCCTCACTGTTACCACTCCGGCACAATCCTGGCGTCATCTCATGCCTAAATTACCAGTACGGCCCACACTGCCCTCGTCCGAGGCGCTAACCGTTACATAGACTCACAAGAACACAACTCGCCCCAACAATCCCAATAAAGCCGCAGCCAACCAGCCGAGTTCGTGGTGTAACGTACGGCTCGCGGCACCAGTGAAGCTTATCGGCACTGGCAGACTGCCACCTCCCGTCGTACTGGCATTGGCATATGTATTATTACCCCCGGATGTTAGGGACGTGCTATTAATAGTCGCGTTTCCAATCCCACCAACAGCGTTGCAAAAGACGTAAGCGAGGGCGGCAATGACTGTAAATAAAGACGAATGGATCAGCTTCAATAACACTCATAGAGGTAGAAGGTTGTACCTTGGATATCACTTGGACTGCAACCAGCAATCTCACACGGACCTACGTTCGCGTTGAAGTTTGAGGTTTGGCAGACGCACTTGGCATTGGAGAAGCTGCCGCAGCCCGATTGTGGTATGTATGTGTTTATACATGCTTGCTGGAGCAGCTGTCAGTATCACCGCGTTTGTTAGTAGTGATTTCAGCTTACGGCGCATGCAGGATAGCTCTGGACGCTAGTCACGTCTTTCGACTGTACGGCCGCGGCGGCAGTAGAAGTTGCTGAAGCAATCGCCGAAGATACCGCAGACCCTAATGATGGGCTGGCACTGTACAGTGAATCGCAAAGTTGTTCTGAGAGAATTCGGTTTTCTGGCAAGATGTCAGCAAGACAACGAATGCAGTAGCGAATATGGTTTCGCAAAATACTCTCAAAGTCGTCCGCACTACAAGTGACCTTCTCACAAGCGGCAGTCCTGCTCCGGAAAGAGGATCCGCAAACACAACTAACATCGTTCGTATCGCAAACTGACTGAATAGCGGCAACTTCTTTGCCACATAATTGCTGGTGCACCGAACGGTTAGCGATACACTTTTTCGGCCTAGTACAGGCAGTACAAAATGTTCAGACCACTTACAGCACATTGAGGATAAGACGATAAGCTTGCCGGATCGCCTAAATACGGAGACGTCGTGGTGGTAGCCAGCGCAGACGATACAGCGCTGACTGCAGTCGCACTTCCGGTTTGCGGCTTCACGGATGCAGTGGCTACATAGGATGCGATCGCCACCGAGACCACTGGCGCTAGCCCGCCGACCGGTGCGCAAAGGGCTGTACTGAGCTGACTGATCTCTAGGATGCATCAGTGCCGGTCATCGCAGTTGACCATAGCGAAATGCGTTGGCTAAATGGTAATAAGCTTACGACTGAACTGGGTGCTGTCACACCCATTACTTTCGCATCCAGCAATGGAAAGAGCGAACGCTGGGTTTTGGCAAATGCATGGGAGGTTCGAAAGGGAGCCGCAGGCGGCGGTCCCGGTGAGACCGAGGGGAATGCACGCTTGCTGGAGCAGAGGAGTGTCAGCACCAGAACATTGGACACGCTATTGCCGGATACCGGAGGCTGCAACATACAGCACATGGAGGCCAGTTTGCAAGATTGGTCGGATCGCCCGTGGTGTCGGTTGCCGTAACGGAAGCTACAGCGAGTGCAACCAGAGCAGAGTGAGTAGACAAAAGCATGATGAAAGTGAAAGATTTCGCTGTTAAAAAAAAGACAGTCTGCAAACACTCAAATCTTGCGTCCATGTATGCCCCCATATATATACCCCATCTTGCCAAGCCTGGAGGCCACCCTGGAGACCACCATCATGCCATGCACCCCGCAACCCAATCCCGACACACAAAACGCCGGTCTGCATACAACCTGCAAGCCAGAAGAAAGAAGACCCCACGACAGCGTCTCGGGCGTTCAAGATCATCAAACCGCTTGTAAGGAGATGCTCGTAGCCGTACATACTTTCATGCACGATGCCAATAAAGTTGCGGAGGTGCCCGGTCCCAAATCGAACGCTTTTTCCCACGACCATGGTTCCTGTCGATTGATGATGAATTGAGAATAGTAAGGGGCTCTTATGCGACTAGAGTTTAGTGTTGATAGAATAGTGCATGGAATAGCTTTATTGGCAGGAGGTCAACATTTTTGACCATCGAGTGCAGCGCAGACGGAGATTATAGTTGGTACATTCCCTCGAGATTGCGAGAGGCAAGGCAAGTCATCTAATTGGAGCAGAATAGTCGAGTGTGTGTCGTTGCGATCTACAAATACATTGTATTGGGTAATATCATATCGAACGCATCTTCTAAGCCCGAGCACGAGGACCATCACCGTCACCATCTGGCCGCATACACGAATTCCCTCAACCCCTCCCGCTCTGTTATACACCCTCTTCCTTCTTCAACTTCTCGCACAACTTACTCCTCGCAACGACCATCTCCGCCACAGCGCCAATACTACCCGCAGTCATCAATTCCATCGTCGTCATCGCCGCCTCCATCTCCCTGGTAATCCAACTCCTGACCTCAACCGCTATCAAGCTATCCAATCCCAGCGCCACCACAGGTTTATTGACAGCAATCTCCTCCACAGGCACAATCAGCACGTTGGAGAACTTGGCGAGGAGGCCTTGGGTTGCGACGGTAATGGCTTCCTCTGCGCTCCGAGCGGCTTTGAGCGATTGCTTCGGTGTGACCTGAACCGTTACCGTGGAAGCAGTAGATGACGTGGCAGCAGCTGCACGGCGGAGATGGGCGAAGCGGGCGCCGGAAGCCCAAAAGGCCGAGGGATGATCGGGGTGGTACTTGTCCAATGACAGACCTACTGTCGTTTGATGGTCGGCATGTTTATCAATCTGCCCCGTGACAGCCAATTTAATGAGTGCAAGGACATCCGCTTCCGTGAGATTCGGACCCCCGCCCGTGAAAGCTTCCAGTCTGTCATGCAATTCGGGCCTCGACGCTATATATCCAATCTCACTCACGATGCCGAGATCGATAGCAGTGGCAGGAAGCCCGTGGGAGACTCGGAAGTGCGCAAATGCGTCGAGGAAGCTGCTGGCGGCGGCGTAGGCCGCTTGGCCGCGGTTTCCGATGATGCCGCTGGCGGAGGAGAGGAGGATGAAGAAGTCGAGAGGGTGGGCGTGGAGGGTGGAGTGAGGGTTCCAGGCGCCGTGGACTTTGGGTTCAATTACTTGCATCCAGTCGCTGTACTCCGCCTGGTCGAATAGAACATCCTGCATGGCCATGTCAGCTTGGTCAAGTCGTCAAGGGAAAATAGTAGCCGGTTCAGCCATCAGAAGGCAGCTGACCTTGTTGACAAAGGCTCCATGGATCACGCCACGAATTGGAGGCATGATCTTAGCGCACTCCGAGACCATACTTTGAACGTCAGCCTCAAGACCCACGTTACATTGGCGTACTTCAACTTTGATCTTCAGCGAACTCAGGCTCTCGATCATATGTTGTGTTTCTTGTTGGGCCAGGCCGGTCCTGGACGCCAGGATAATATTTCGTGCTCCCTGATGAACCATCCAGCGACATATAGCGCGGCCAATGCCACCTGTCCCGCCTGTGATAGGGTGACCATCTGGAAAGAATATGTTGGGTTCTGACACAGGGCGTGTTGCCTGATTTCACGGTCAGCGCGGTCCAGCAAAGCAGGGCGGAACATAGCCTCTTAAGCACACAGCACTCGGAAAGAAGCCTGTAACCTACCATGACCATTTCGTCTTCTTCTGGCACGATGACCATCTTCCCCATTAGCTTTCCACTCTGCAGTGAACGAAACGCGGTTTCGACCTCGGAAACCCCAAACTTGTGGATTGGACTGACAGGCCTAATGATTCCCCTCTTGATCATATCTATAACATCGACCAGCAGCTGTTGTAGGACGTTCTGCCGATGACTCACTAGGTCGGTCAGATCGACAGCCGTGAAGCTCACATTTCGCTCAAATCGGCTCATTTCCAGATTCTGGTTGCTGGTAATATCACGTTTACCGATCTCGACAAATCGTCCAAACGGTGCCATGCATTCCCAAGTGGCGCGTAATTGTTCTCCAGCGAGTGATTTGAGGGCAACATCCACCCCTTCGCCAGCAGTTGCATCCATCACTCCTTGCGTAAAGGAGATGTCTCGACTGTAAGAGATGCACTCCTCCGGAATATTGTACATCTCCATTAACAATTTCTTTTTCTCTAGGCTGCCCACAGTAGCTAAAATTTTAGCATCTATTGCTTGAGCTAGCATGATGGCGGCTTGACCAACGCCTCCAGCTGCTGCATGGATCATGATGATCTCACCAGGCTGGAGCCGAGCAACATTCGATAAACAGTACTGAGCTGCATAGTAGACTATTGGGAATGAAGCCCCTTCCAAGTATGACCTAGACCCAGGTATGGGTGTCGAACACGCTGCTTTACATCGCTCTCGATTGGCTATAGAGCTCTCCGTGACAGAGCATACGTGGTCGCCGAGCCTGATATTAGTAATAGCTTTGCCTACTCTTGTTACCACTCCACTGCATTCATGTCCTAAGTGGTTGCAAGCCAGCTGACCAAGAGCGAGGATCACATCCTTGAAATCGAGCCCTGGAGCTTTGATATCAATCTCAATCCCGTCGTCCGCTAGCTCTGATACTGCGTTTTCATCGTCAATAAAGCAGAGAATTTCTAGAAAGCCAGGGTTAGAGATTGTCAATTTAAGAGACCGGCTTGATCGGGAGAAAGGCAGTAGGTAATCGACATCATGGCGGGATTCTCTATTGAGAAAGTCGTCTATTGCCATAGCTTGCCTGAATCGAGGAACACATAGGAGCCCGTTCTTCTCGGCAATTTCTGTGTCATGCTCAGTGCATGCAAGTGTGGAATAGAACGACCGTCCGAAGACGTCGCTAATCAGACCTACTACTTCTTTCCTTGGCGTTCTCTGAGCGTATGGTTCGGCACAGATCTGTCACTGGACCTGAACTTTGCGAGTTGAGGCTTCCAGTGATCCAAAGCCAACCAGGGCAGTGTAGCATCCGTTGAAACCCTCGAAAAGATTTAGCATTTGGGGTCGTACGATACTGATACTCGGGGTCGTCGATGAGGATACAGTACTGGCCGTCAAACCCAAAGTCTGCCACCTCCGAGATTTGTAGCCAAGTCACCTTGGCTTGACTGTGAGTCTGCAACAGAGCTTCCATCTCGGACATAGCATTCTGCGTTCTGCTCTGAGCCTATACATCAATACTGTCCGGCTGTAAGCTTAGACTGCCCTACTAGCTCAATGCCGTACAGGCTTCGCTTTCGATATACCATCCTCGAGCTGGAAAAGCAGCAGCATTCGAATGAGCGCATGCCCATCTTAACACCAACACATCTGCGTCTCGCACAGCAATCTCGTAGAGGCCGGTCATATTTCAAGGTTGGGTATCTCCATATAAATCAATACCCAGGCCCAGTCACACGCTAGCGGACGGTCGGCCGATCTTCATGACCTCAATATAAGTTCGGGACTCAAGTTACCTTTAACTTCAAATAGATCGCGGATAAAAACTTCCGGTAGTATTTAACAAGCGGGGCGGCGAGGCGTTTTGTATCCGTGATTGCTAGAGATGGAGGGTTCGCACCCAGCTCCCGCCAAGCGAAGTGGCCTGCAAAAGTCGCAAGCCGTCTGATACTGCCCTAATGACGCGATCAGCGTGAGTAACGGGAGAAAGCTGATTATCCCAATGACTCGATGTTGGTGCCTGCTTCAAGATTCCTGACGTGCTGCTGCCTCCCAGCCCATGCATGCGTGAGGCGTAGCGGACAACCCAATGTCCTCGTCCGATGACTCACATCAAGACCATTATATCAACACCAAAAGTCTCTGCAAAGTCAAGATTTTGTTGCTCACAACCTCTATCAATCTTGTTCCTAACAAGACACCGAAGCACCCACAGCACTCAACAGTCATGTCCCAACATACACCGAAGCAAACTATCAGAATGCAAATCAAGACCGTCGCTGTCATTGGGGTAACTAACCACACAGCTCACTCACCAATCCAATAGTCTAACCACAGCACCACAGCCACGAGGCAGCGTCGGCTCTGCCATCATCGACAAACTCCATCAAAATGGCACTTTCAACATCACAGCACTCATCCGGCCATCGAGCACCTATGTCCGACCAGCGGCCCAAAGTGCCATCAAGGTCATCACCACCAATTTCGACGACCAATCTACCCTCGCCCAACATCTCCAGGGCCAAGATGCACTCCTCTGCTGCGTTCCCGGTGGTGCAACCAAGCTCGGACCGCAAAAGCCCCTAATCGACGCCGCCATCGACGCCGGCGTGAAATTATTCTTCGCCAGCGAGTATGCCGCCAACATCATGGCCCCGCATTACCAAACCTTCCCCACCGAAATCGTCGGAGACAAAGTTCAAGTGGGTCAGTACCTAGAGGCGTAAGCCTTCGCAGGAAAAATCGCCTGGACAGCATCAAACGGCGGCCCCTTCTTCGACATATGTACGTCCCTACCCTCACACAAACCCCCTAAAAAAAATCCCAACATCCAAATGCAGGGCTCACCAAAGGCGTCGCCGGCTTCTCCATCCCCATCCACACCGCCAAAATCTACGGCACAGGCTCCAATCCCGCCTGCTGGACCCCCCTCCCCACCATCGCCAGCGCCGCCGTCACCATGCTACTCAACCCCACCCCCATCCTAAACCTTAGCATCTCCATCTCAGGCGTGACCCAAAACACCATCCCAGCCGCTCTAGAAGCCGAGCTCAGGGTTAAATTCTCGGTCGAGCATGTCGATGTGCAGAATTTTAGAGCAGATGCGTTGGAGGCATTGGGGAGAGGGAATTTGAGAGCGGCGACGAGGGGGCTGACGATTAATGCGCAGTTTAATGAGGAGGGGAGCGGGGCGGATTTTTGGGAGATGGTGGAGAATGGGGTGGTGGGGGTGGATGTGAGGGAGGCTGTTAGGGAGTATCTCAGGATTGAAAAGGGGGTGTAAGCCATCTGTCTCGGTCTTTGGGAAAGATAAGCTCATTCGATGTACCTGTAAGATTTCAACCCCGATATCCGATCTCTCCCATCAGATTACATGCGACCTCGGCAGGCTCATATCGCCATCTACTCGCCACCAAAATGCCACATATAGCAAATATCCCCATGATCCTCGTGAAAAAAACCAAAGAGCTACTAACACCCTAACACCTATCCTCCACAGACCCCAAAACCAACTAATCCTATCTCCAGCTACTCTAGCTCAAAATCCTGGACCGAGGGTGCGCATTGATGATTCAGATACGCACTCAGACAATTAAATGAGAGCCTCACAAGGACTTAAATAAGACAACGCCGTCTCGTTAGCACAGATATAGTAGCTTTATGCATGTTTTGGACATACCTCTGCACCTTTCAGACTGACCTCACAGAAGCGACATATGCTAAAAAGACTTCGAGTGTGGGTCCGCAGTCCGAGCGCAGAGGTGGCGTAACAGCATCTCGCCGATGGTTTTGGGGCCAAGATCAATTGAGAAGCGGGAGGATGCAATGATGGGATCAGATTGACGTAGGCTGCTATACAGGGCGCTGATATCATTGTACAACGGTACAAATCCTCCAGATTTACTGCCAGAGTTTCGAATGTCCGAGTTGGGATGCATGAGAGGGCGGTAATGAGGTCGCTACGCTTGCTCTATAGAGCGGGGGAAGTAGGTTGTCTGCTGGATCACACAGCTGCAACTGACGGAGGAGGTTTAATCACACCTTGAACGTCCTAAACACCGCGGGGAGGGTACAAGAGAGAGAGACATCAGAAAATCAAGAGTGGAAGTTAAAGCCCGATCTGAGGACCACGAGGCAAGTGGAAGCTCCATCAGAATCTAGCATGATCCCTACTTTCTCCCCCTCAATCACGATCGTGCTGGGCAAAGACGCTCGTCCGAACATTCAAAAGCCATTCAGGAGCTATCCAACAGTAAGCGCATCTCGATTGTCATGTCGCAAAGGCGTAACATTGTCCACATGCCCCTCCCCAAACTTCACACCATCATATTCCAAGAAGAGCCGCACCTCCTCCATTCTCTTCGTCGCAACCAATAACCGAGCGGTCATCAGCATCACTCGGGCAGCGTATTGATAGGTCAAGGTCTTCCCCTCCCCTTGAAGAGCGATAACCGTAAAGATCACCGTATCATCTGGATCAAGGCCGGTCAGATCCCTACAACGCCTACTCTTATCCTCTCGCGCTGCATTCGTGAGTCCATCTATCGTGGCGAGAAAGAAACCTCGACTATCAACCCGCACACCGAGATACTCATACCTGATACCGAAGTGACTGTCGTCCGGGTCTATCATGTAGCCAGAGTCATCTGTCAGTCCGCTGCTAACATTGCTGCGGTTACCTTGCCCGAGGAAGGCTAAGCTGCTACTATTGCCGAGCCCGCCTTGCTCCAGGAGCACAGTACTGTTCGCGTGCGTCTGTTCAAACGATGGCGCATCTTGCAAACTCTGCCGCCGCTTTCTGATATGACACGTCCCAACTGCCTCGTCTCGCATCTTCATAGTAAGGAAGAGGTCAAAAAACATCCGATGCTGTGTTGACATCGCGATGAGCGCGGCCCAGAGTCCCAAAACCATGTGACTGGCTTTCAATGGATTAGATGGCGAAAGTGGGAATTTGGGCTCGAAGATGACAACTTCTTGGAATTGAGGAGCGTCTATTTCGAGAGGTCTTGTTCGTGTCTGACCCCACGGTAGTAAAGCCAACACGTACATTGCTTCAATTGCGATGCCATAAACGCCGACGAGATTAAGAGGCGCGGCGAGGTTGAATTGTAAGAGTGTCGAAAAGCCGGATGGATACTGCGGAGCAGTGAGGCTGAAGAACATCCATTAACAATAAGCGGGAAGAAAAGGGAATTCTGATGTTGTCAAACATACTCGATGGGATGTTCGAGCGTTGTTAGCGCAGTATTGTTGACGGACTGCGGGTGAGCAACCGAGACGGATGAAAACTGAAGGACGGACTGATACACAAGTAGTGCTGAGAGTTTTCTCACCGACATCATTTCCGCGCTCGAAAGGCAGTGTAAGATCAAGTCAGAAGAAGCCCCTCCAGGGATTCATCGATTAAGTCCGTATTGGCAGACGCAAGGTTCTCTTGAACGACGCTTGTCGCTTTGTCGGGTATACGAATGTCGAAAATTAATGCTCGAGCGACCGATCATCGCCATTTTCAGCCTATTGGGAGCGCGAGAAAAAGGGCATACAGGCCAGGCTTGTTATCAATATAAGTGGCAGTCAGAATGGGACCGTTCCTATCAAAGATGGGCATGGCGAAGCCAATGCATCCTGGTCGTCATTTTCTCTCTCATCTTACCCAAATCCGCTCCCACGCGTTCATGCTCCATTCCACACATTTTCTCAGCCTCTCTGCTGGTCTTTACCACCCACTATGCGCTAGCCTATAGGTTTGATCGTAGGCCATAATAAATTGGTGATCTGAGCAGCGCAGTGATCTTTGCGAGCGGCACGAGCGTCCTGACGGGCCTGAGCAGTTCCTTGGTCCTGGATGGAGTGGTAGCCCGGGCGGATTCAAGCATTATGCACACGCGATTCTTCTCGTACAAGGGTGTCACAGCGGCTTCAAACGCTGCCTGGGCCGTGAGGTTGGGCGTATCTAGGAGCTATTGTATCCCATGCTTCGGTGATAAGTCACACCCACACTAAAACTCGGAAGCTAGCTTTCTGGGGTTAGACGCGATAATCATCTAAGCCTACAAAGGCTAGTTTGCCCAGCCGTTAAGCCTCAAAAGGTTAACTTCCGGAACTTAAGTGAGGGTGTGACTTATCACCGAAGCATGGGATAGCGCAGTAGCTGGTCTCGATGGACGCCATAAGTCCCGAGTTTAGGAGATCTCTTGCGTTCTGGCCCCATCCAATGAATAGGCGACCAAGTACCTCACGCTTTGCGAGTACGATCCACCCCTGCTCTTCCTGGTGTTCATATCCAAAGTCTAGGACCACAAAGTTGATGAGATGACCTTGATCAATCGGGTAGCTGAGGATAGCCTTGCTGTGTTGTATTTGGCACTGAATGGTAAGCGTCACCGTGGGCATCATGCTTAGCCAACACATCATGAACGAATACTGAGTAAAATCTGCTCACGGCTTCTCCACCACGTATCCCTGGATTTATAACCTCGGTATACAGCCGGGCATGCGAAGACAGGCGTGGCTGTCCCGTTACCTGGCCGATAACCCCGCACGTGGCTATGGATACCATCGGCCCCCTTCACAATATCCGCTGTATGTGTGTACCGTCTTCGGAGTGAAGAACGATCTCTTTCTCAGGATCATCCTCAATAGTGATCAGGCGCTTGTTAGGATCATTGGGGACCCCTTGACATAGTTCGTCGAGGACATTGGAGCTGTTGACCGCCGCATGCCAGTGGCATTCCACTGAAGGTGGATGGTTTCGGTCTCGCGCTAGGCTTTGCCCAGGAAGAAATTAACCCCATCAGACTGTATCCTTGGGGTTATAGCAAGCGAGAATGTTCTCACCAGTTTGTACTCCATGGTTGTGAGGCATAGCTAGCCCACTCATTCCCCGTCGCGTGGTTGTCAAGCGTCTCGTTGAAGGCTGGACCAACGAGCCCGAGAGCTCATTCCGCATTGGGTGCTTGCGCAACGCCAACGCCAATCTCACGGAAGCAAGGTGCAGATTGACAGAGGTAGACATCAATGTGGGGATTGTGGACTTCAGGATTGATGCCAACGCCGAGGCGCTATTAATCGCCTGGCGACTGAAGAATCATTGTCGTGTATGGGCTCGGGTCCAGGTTTGCTCCTGCTCTTGCCCTTATGGCTGCCGTGGTATCTTCTTCGATTTAGGCTGAGGCTCTTGACTTGAATGTATGGGTGATGATCGCTCGGGCATCCTCCTCCTATATGCCCATCCGGGAACTTGGTTCGCTCGCAACCTCGGCATCCTTGACGTCGTCCTGCTTTGTATCTCTTCGCTCTGGACATAGTCACCTCCGATCGAGGAATATGTTGGACTGGCATTAGTGCCCACAAGAAGGATAGTAGAACCGGTCGAGTACGTCTACTGAGGCCAAAGAGCTCGCTCTCGGTGGAAAATAAAGGCTCTCGGCATGTAGAGGCCATCCGAGCCGCAAAGGATCGGTCCGTACTGCCAAGGCCCGCGGCGGTTAGCGTCGGTAAGCGCACAGACCCGCACCCGAAATCTTAGCGCTAATGGTCTACTGCTCCAGGGCACTGAGAGATCCTGTCTGTGCAAGGGAGTGGCGCGACGTCTCTACTCCCTGCGTTCACTGATTGCAACCGTGACGCTATGAAAGGCTTGTGAGTTGTGGGAAAGGCAACGAATGATTCACTCTCGGTGAAATGGTCTGTGGCATTGATTCAGGGGGCTTTGCAGCAAGACACAAGACAGAAACCACAAGCTGACAGTGGGCACTGGTCTTGACGAATACATTGGCAGAGCCTGTGATGATGATGATGTACCGATATTTCCTTCTGACGAAGCACAAACTAACAGATCTCGACTACAAGTTGGCGCAGATGGCGTTCGTCAGTCGGACAGACTCTATCCAACTTCTTCAGCAGGGGAAAAGACGGCCTAGCTGAACAGAGCCAAGCGCCAGCGCACTTATGCGGTGATATGGCCAAGAGCTATGAGTGTAGATACCATACTCCGATCTCCAAGGTTCGCACGTCCAAGAACAATTACAGCGTTCTCTTCAACAGGGTCTCAGGATATCGCGTATCGCTTCCATGAACCGAACCCTTGGTGACATAGCGCGACCTCACTTCGAATCACCTATCAAATCCTAGCAGTCTCGTCCGGCGAATGCTCAAACCGAATGTCAATTGGGACAACCCAAGACAAGCATGATGGCGATTTATTGTAGAAATCCGGCAACAAGAACCTGCGCTACAAAAGCAACCCGTGCACATATAGCTGCTGTTCACGTTGTCTCCAGATCTGGGCTCACAAAGCCCGTGGCTATGACCAGAACGCCAATGTCCATATATGCCCAATCACCAATCGGCGTTGACGAGGGCCCCAAAACGAATGTCAATGGCGCGTTCATCGTTATCGGATGCCAGAATTGTCTCGCTGCCACGACTGCCACGCTTACAGCTCGTTTATCGGGCCTTGACCAGGCCCGCCTGTCTATCATATACAAGTCTACTCCGTCATCGAGATATTCTAAAGGCACTTGGCATAATAGAATTCATCGCTACACGATCGAATATGTCTTCAAAGAACTACAGTCGTCCAGCAACTAAGACTCAGCATGCACTATGACCCATAATCCATTCATACGCCGGACAGCCAAATGAGTGATCCATATCCCCCCTCCATCTTCCCCCCTCCCCTTTTCCAACTCTTCCACCAGCCCACCCCATCTACAAAGGCACCTCAACACCCAACGCCAGATCACACTTCGTCCCCTTAGCCACAGCCTGGAAGATCACCCGATGGTCCTCCATACACGTCCCCCACGCGCTCCCATCCGGAGAACAAACCGATTTGCCAGGAACAGGACACGTCCCCATCGCCACCCCAGAAGTTGAAGGAGCAGCCGCCGGTGCAACAGCTGGCGCAGCTGGAGGCTGAGAAGCCTGAGCTACCGGTGCCGCCGCCGGTACCGATGATACAGGAGGTGTCTGTGCGACTGGTAGCGAGACAGAGACCGACGGTGCCGGTGCCAATGATGCCTGAGAAGTCGGTGGTGCAGCAGAAGACACAGCATCCGCCGACGAAGACCCATTCTGCCCCCCCTCCACCCCACAACTCCCCACCGGAGGCACCAAAACCTCATCCCCAATCCTCTGCACCACCGCCCCCAAATTCCCCTCCGGAAACCCCAACACAGTCCCACTCTCCGCCGTCTCACACCCATTCCCAGAATTAGCCCGAAACATAACCGGCAAACTCTCCAACCCACCCTCCCGCTGCTCCAACCCCTCCCCCAT
>JAABUK010000718.1_pt1 | contig 67548 bp, 97 predicted proteins | sample 5559141 | NCBI WGS metagenome assembly JAABUK01 (sample SAMN10711869, study PRJNA513367) | rock metagenome | isolation source: Antarctica rocks | place: Antarctica: Victoria Land, Pudding Butte nord | collected 2016-01-03 | reverse complement strand
ATCGGGACACCGTGTACCACCTCGTTGATCCCTGTCCACGATACCTTGAATCGCGAGCATCATGTACTCTGGAATGGCTGCAGGACTGATGCTAACTCTCCATCAGTATAACTACTCCCAACCCCAACCCGAATCCCCACCCACCTCAGCCTCTCCATTCGCCTTCGCTCCACCCCCTCTCTCCTCCATCCCCGGTCCAGGATCCTCCCGACCGGCCATGCCAATGCATCACTCCGAATCGGCAGTGCAGCCGAATCAATTCAACTACTACCAGCAGAAGCCCACCGTCACGCACCATAACACCTGCCCATCATACGCTGCTTCGGCGACGATGGGCTATCGCTCCTTTTCCAACGACAGCCAGACGCAGAAGGCTTCCCCGCAGCAGCCATCCCTCAGCCGACAACCTAGTCTCAACATGATGACGAATGGTCCGAACGGGATGAACTATCAGCAAGGTCCGTCGACCTTCCAGCGGCAGGTGTCGCACGGGTATGGCGCGCCGTCTCAGCAACAATCCTATCAGCGGCAAAACCTATACCCAACGCAGTCGTACTACAATGGCCAGTCCTACACCCAACCCGCTTCAGTGGAAATGCCGCGATCCCTATCCTACCCATCAAATTACACCCAGCTCCCCTACCCAGCCTATGACCAGGCCATGTCAACGCCATCCTCCCTCTCGCACCAACACCCACCGTCGCTCGATCGGCACAATACCACTTCGGTCATTGGCGAGAGCATGGCGGGAATGGACTTGAGTCGACAAGGTCCAAGCTTGGGATACTCGTTCGCGAACCGCCTCCCGTTGACCGAGAGGCCGTTCAAGTGCGACGAGTGTGTCCAGAGCTTCGTGAGTTCATCTTAAGTAGTTCCCATGGCTGTAGCTGAGCATCGCAGAACCGTAACCACGACTTGAAGCGGCATAAGCGAATCCACCTCAGCGTCAAGCCGTTCGGGTGCGAGAAGTGTGGCAAGACGTGAGTCCGGGCGTCACCACCTGCATTCCTCCTGCTGACGTCGTGCCCAGATTCTCCCGGAAGGATGCTCTGCGACGGCATTGGCTCGTCAAAGGCTGTCGAGGGGAGGACGGTGCCACCGCCGCTATCAGTGAGATCTTCACCTCTCCTCTGATCATCAGAGCTAATCATGACCTCCCCAGCTCCCATGTTCCCGCTCAACACCTCTCAGCCACCCACGCTCTCCCCTCCGACCCCAACGACCCACATCTCCCCCATCCACGGTGACTACGACCCCCCCTCCTCCTTCTCCCAACCCTCCGCCCCTCCACCACTCAGCACCCTCCCCTCCCGTACCGCCTCAAACCACAGCCAGATCATCCTCACCCCCGACGAGATGGCCGCTCAACAGCAACAACAACTCCGCGACGTCATCTCCCCTCCACTCGAGGAGCCACTCGTCATGGATTCCATGCTCTCCGCCGAGGCTCGACCGGGAAGTATCGTTTCAGACAGTTACTTTGAGGGTGTCGTCGGGCTCAAACAGGATGGGACCGCACTCATCGATAAGAATTTGACGACCTCGTCTAGTCCTTATAATCCATATCCAAACTCCCCTTCGACATCGATGCATCAGCCTCATCACCCCTATCGCCGGCCTTCGACCATGACCTCGCCCAGCCGGGGTATGGGTGTTCAAGGACAAGGGTCATCCCCGACGATGCAGTACACCTCTCATCGTGCTTTCTCCCCGCCCGGCCACGACCGCAAACCGATCTTCGCGATGCCGTTTACGCCGCAACAGCAGGCCAACGGGGCTTACGCCCTGCAACAGCAGGATGGGATGCTCGCACTCCCCATGGACCAGGGGATCAAGATGGAGAAGCAGGCGAGTGTAGGCGCAGACGATCCTACCACCTGGCAAAGATGGTGAGCACCACCTTGCTGCCCTAAAATCACCAGCTGATACCGAGAGCAGGCATCGACCGTCGTTCCCGTTCCCGCCACCTCCAGGGGTGAATTACAATTTCGACTCCTCCAGTCCCGCAGACGCACAGTACGCTTGATCAGCCGACATCGCACCGCTGTAAATACGGATTCCCCGTCGATAGGATATCTGGTGACGAGAACGAGAGGATTTACCCCGTTATTCCCCTCGTGTAATCTCCCACTCTTGCTTTGGTATTTGTAGATGCTTTTGGGATCTGGATGTTTCTTATGCAACACGCTGCAACTCTTACATCTCATGTCTTCCCAAGTCTCGTCGAATCCCAACGCATTAGTATTCCCAATTGCCCTCTTTCTCGCCTTCTCGACACCAGCCCATCACGTCCGTAATCATTCCTGCTGCCCTGAGGAAGATACCCCCCTTCCGCCTTGTCGATGCCAGAAAAAGAGTCCCGCGCAGAGTGGGCACCGATGAATCCGCCTGCTGGGGTATTGCCATACACGCGGAATGATGCAGCAAGCGGAATCAATTTAGGCGTATGCGAATCTGTCGAAATTCAACGAATGATCTCCTGAGAAAAGGGGGAGCCTACCTAGAGCATACAAGTTCGACTCCACAAGACTGAGCCAAGGGTTCCGCGTCGTCTCGTCTGTCGGATCAGAGATGACCCCTCCCCGTACTGTTCTTCGGGGTAGTTCTCGGCGCTGTTGGTATGGGATTACAAGACATGAGGAGTTCTGGGTTTAGGTTGGGTCGATCGCGGGCGATGGTGGTGTGGAGGAGGACGAGGAGGTAGCTGTGAAGGATTACTCGGCGGTACGGTGGGGAGAGGGCGCAGAGATAGGCTGGGAGGAACATGGAGGATGTCAGGCCGTGAATCTGGTCCACCGGAGACTCTTAGCATGTAATGAAGACGGTTGAAGGTGGGACCTACGAGGAAAAGTCGACTTTTGGCGGATGACCGGTGCGACCTGTGGCGCAGGCGATCAGAGTGGTAAGAGCCGCCAGCTCCTCGACCTTCATCTCCCATCCATTCTCGCCGTCTCCAAGTTCCGCATCGCTCAGACTCCATCCCCTTGCAAGTTTTAGCAAGCTTGCACCACATTCACCCTCGAGAGCCGCTTTGAGCTGGTCATTGATCAACATGTTCGGATCGTACTTGATTAGCTTGAGCGCGGGATCCACCGTGAAGAAACCGTAGATCTCGAGTAGGGATTTGCCCACTCTCGGTTGACGTGTGACAGGCCCGTCGCCCCATTGCTTCGAGGCCCGTGGGACATCATTCGATGGCGGGGGAGGAGAGGGAAGGATCGGCGCGGGCCAGTCCGATGGGAACAGTCGATCGAGGGATCTCGGTTTTTTGCACAGCTGTTGATACCAATCTACCACCGGGCTTGTTGCAGCACTCGCACCTCGGGTATCGTACTGCGCAGAGCGGATAGCTTACCCTTCGGCAAGGACGACTCGATCATGGAATTCTAGACCGAAGCCAACGTGGATTTACGGGTGCGATACACCTCCGACTAGGCGGACGAGCATTTGTGTCGGGGCTTTGCACTGTGCACGTCAGCCATAGCCTCACCAAACAAAGCAGGAGGTGTGGACTTACGGCCCGTGCGGAGAAGACGTTTTTCTCGATAGCACCCCATCGGACCGAGGCGGTCGATCTCCTCATGGAAGAACGCAAGGTATCGCGAGTACGATCTATCCCTTGCTTCAGCCCAACGTCGGACAGAGCTTGTTGGGCATAGATTTACCCGTCGAAACCGAAGTACGCCGGAACATACCAATTCTCCCTCGTGATCTTCTCCGGTACCCGCCCCATGTCAACCTTCCGATCTGGTCCGCTCGGATCGAGACTATCGTGCTGAGCGCTATCGGTCTTCCATGTATCCTCGAGTGATTGCGGTGGCGCACCGAGGGCGTACCGAGTCAATGCGGAGTGCGGGAAGTGATTATGTGCGACTATACTCCGTCAGTCGGGTCAGTATCGAAAGGGAGGGTGAGTGGACGTCGAGCTTTCCGAAAAAAATGTCAGAGGTACGATCATTGGTCTCGAGGATCCGCCGGACCGTGGTGGCTCTCGGGAGTGATCCCGGGCTAGCGGAAGTACTGTGATGAACCGGCGGTGAAAGCGGGGAAGTTCTTGGCGATGGGTGGGATGGGGGAGTGGGTCGTCGACATCATGCGCCAGGAGAAGGAGGCTATGAAAGGTGAGATGCGGGGGAAGTACATTTGGAGAGTGAGGAAACATTGTGGGCGGAAGGACCCGGTTATATCAGAGGGCGGGATGTAACATGACAAAGCCGAGCCCGTTTGAGCCGCCGAGTGAATCTCGCTGTGATCAGCTGCTATATCCTCGATCCAACTCGGCTTCACGACGCTTGGCGAAGGGACGGAGATGGTACAACCTACTTGTTCGCCGGAAAGACCGGAGATCATCGCTGGTGATACCTTCGGGCATGCCTGACATGCCGAGCATATCATCTCTTTTGTGGGGCGGCCCCATACCAGTTCTGCAGATATTCCAACCTAATCAACGACTTGGTGAAACAAGATGCTGTTGAATTCATGGATCATGAGGTGTTACTGCATACGGCCATGGATCCTGAATCCCTAACAAACCAGAATCACTTCTTGTTCACGGTACTGTTCAGCACGTCGTCCTCCGCCACTACAACTCGTCAGCGCCTAACATATCCAGGCCCAAGCCAGCTCACCGTTGAGAAGCAAGCTTTTCGCGTCAAGCATGAGCTTGTTCCCGCTCTGCGACAGGGTTGTCGCGATCTCCCGCGCCGCCTCGAGTCTCCTCAACTGCAAGAACCCCTTGTTGGTCCTCACCGCCTCGCCAATGAGCTCCGCACTCCTCGCTTCACCCTGAGCACGGACGATGATACTCTGCTTCTCCTGGATGGCCTGGTCTACGAGGAACGCGGCGCGCTGAGCGATTTGCTGAGCGACCTGCTTGGCCTCAACGGCGTGGGTGAACTCGGGAGAGAAGGCGACGTGGGTGATGGACACATCATCGAGGATAAGGTTGAATCGCCGAGCACGACGGGTGAGGTTCTCGCGGACTAGACGGGAAACCATCTCTCGCTGAGTGATGAGTTGAGAAGCGTTGAATTGGGCAACGACGGATTTGAGGACTTCGTTGACGATGGAGGGCAGTACACGCTCGTCGTAGTCGGTCCCGAGCTGGCGGTAGCTACGCTTGTCAGCGGGGACTTTCAAGTGGCCGATCAACTTGCATAGTGGGCAGATCATTAACCGATGGCCGAGACAGCACACGGCAGGTGATATTGACCTGTGTGTAAGGAGTCGTCAGTCATGGGTCTGGCTGCCAAACTGATGACACTGAGACCATCTGCAAATCTTTCGTCCCGGTGAGCGAGGCGATATTCCGCGGCTTCGCTCGGACATCGTAGATGACAGGTGTCTCAAGCCAAGGGAGCTGCACGGCGATCAACTCAAAGTTGAAATATCATTTGAGCAGGCACGCACCATCAAATGTGTGCCCTCTGGGTAGATGTCGGGTCGGATCCCATGTAGCCTCGAGTACTTGATCGCCCGATGTCCACCATCAACTATTACTCCCATCAGCACCCATGTCCGGCTGCATCGGCTCTCTGGACTTACCGTTGAACAAGCTGTAGTTGATAGCAAGCCCTCCCACAGCCAATATCCCGATCAGTCCTCCACCGGTCATGAAACCCTTTGCACCTCCCGGTATATTGTTGAACGGGTTCTGTCCACCTCCGCCGCCGCTCGTCGCTTGCATCCGCGCTCGATTCAGCTGCTGCGCGAGGCGCGCGAAAGCTTCTCCTCCCGATCGATTCATGGTGATACACAAACAGGGAATCAGGGAGATTGAACAGGATGAGCGGGAAAGGAGATGGAGTGGTGGGAAAGAGATCGAAGCTCGCTCATCGTTTGCCGAGATCACGTGATTATGCTTCTGAGTCTCGTCTGAATTGAATCATCCTTCCTATGTCCTTTGACTCACCTTATGGTCCTAAGGAGAACGAGCTGTGTGTCTCCTCACCGGCTACGAACAGTGCTTAGATCCTTCGTAGACATGCCAGCCACCGTACCGCTCTCCCAAGCCAACCCCAATACCCGACATCTCCATACCATCCCCCTCCCTGGTGGTATACCAGACACCCACCGCGAGCATTCGGAAGCAACGACCACCATCCTCGTCCCGAAAGATGCAGGAGCTTTCCTGAACCCGGTGCAAGGATTTAATAGGGATTTGAGCGTTGCGGTCATACGTGCATGGAATGAGCTGCGAAAGGAAGAGCTAGAGGGGAGGTGGAGAGCTAAAGGGAACACTAGGAAGCGGAAGGAACAGAAGAAGACCAAGCAAGAGAGAGACAGTGAGCCGTCCTCCTCATCCACGAGTTATCCAGCTAAAGACCATAGCTGGTGAAGCGGTCGCTGAGAATGGAGATGCTCAACCTGAAGAGCCGGTAGCAGGACCATCTAATGAGGTATGCGACCTCATCAATGCTACCATTTGCTGGTGAAAATCTTGCGATGCTGTGCTGATCCCGCTAAGTCGAAGTTCCGAGCGCCGAAGATCACCATCCTCGAAGCCCTCTCTGCGACCGGTCTCCGCTCGATCCGATATGCCAAGGAGATCCCTGACGTGAAGTGGGCCCGATCAGCCTTTGCTTCTCGAACCCATGCGTCGGCACTCTCGCTGACTGCTCATTAGGACCGTTCTGGCAAATGATCTATCACCATCGGCATGCGAGGCCATGCGGATGAACGTGGCGTACAATGGTGTCGGTGAAACCCCAGCCTCTAACGAACCTCCAAATCCCGCCGACGACGAAAACGACCAGAACGTAGAGCAAGAGGCCGATGAAAAGGCGGAAGTCAACCCCGAAGAATGCACCTTGAACGGATATGACGGCCCTGCTCGAGAGCTTGGTCGGCGGCCTGGGTGTAAGGGAAAGGTGAGGGTGACCGAGGGTGACGCATGGTGAGTCGTCTTCACATCCTGGACCTGAACAAGTTGACTATGTCTGAGTCTTCGTTGACTGTAAGCATTCAGTACTTTGATGTATCAACACCGAGAACCGCGCAAGCGAGTCGAGGTCGTGGATCTCGATCCATATGGAACGGCTGCACCGTTCATCGACGCAGCACTGGGCTGTATCGCTGATGGGGGTGAGTGGACAGCTTTGGCGTCCAGGTTACGCGACTCATCGCGAATGTCAGGTCTCCTTTGCGTCACCTGCACCGACTTAGCCGTCCTTGCCGGATCACAATACCCTGAAAAGGCGTGAGGGATTTTGCCAGTGCTCGGATCCACGCTGAAAGGTCTTCCGCAGCTTTTCGAATTACGGGGGCTCATCGGTCAACGCAGAGTATTGCCACGAAGTTGGTCTTCGTCTCGTTCTCAATACTCTCAGCACAACAGCAGCTCGATATGGACGATATATAACTCCCCTGCTCTGTCTGTCAATCGACTTCTACGTCAGGCTGTATGTACGTGTCAAGAGCGGACCACAACAGGTCAAGAGCGCTGCAAGGTGAGTGCTCTCATCGCGAGACGAAGCTGGCTCACGGTATGTAGCAATACTGGCATCGCGTATGTCTGCGGCTACTGTCAGACTCCAGCATTGCAGCCTTTCGGACGGATGTTCGACAAACCTACTGCATCGAATCCGGAACGCTCCACGCAAACCTTCAAATCGGCGCCAGGAACAGCCAAAGGCGAATCTTGTGAGCATTGTGGCTCGACTACCCATGTGAGCCGCGCGGTCTCAAGCTTTGGCCCGCCATTGACCATTCTTGCAGGTGGGTGGCCCCATGTGGCTTGGCCCGATCCAAGAGAGTGCCTTTGCAAACCGAGTGTTGGATAGCATCGACGGGCAGCAGGGAGAATATAAGACATGGACGAGGATGCACGGGATGTTGACTGTTGCTCAAGAGGTGTGTTCACTGCGTCAAGGACTTCCCTGACGCGATGACAGGAGCTACCGGATCCATTTTACTTCACATGTAATAGGATTTGCGGGTTCTTCCATACCACCTCGATTTCTGCGTTGCAGGCTGTGTACGTCGCAGCCTCAATGTATCGATCCCGATTGACGCAGATTTCGGTAGGTGTGCTTTGTTGAATGGGGGTTACAAAATCTCAAGATCTCATGCTGGTCCGGGAACGATAAAGACCGACGCGCCGAGGAGCTTCATCTTCGATATGGTCCGCGAGCATGTGAAATCCAATCCAGTGCGGATGGACAAGATCGCCGAGCGCAGCCCTACGCGAGGAATGCTTGCCAAGGAACAAGTGTCCGTCTTCCGGAAGCCCTCCGGACCACTCGCTGACGGCCGACCAGTCACGAGGTCGACTTCACTCCGCACGCCGGTGCATCCAAGTTCGCGAAGGGCGATAAGGTGGTATACTATCAGGCGAACCCCTTGCCGAACTGGGGGCCTGGGTCCAGAGCGAAGAGTCTGAAGACCACCTCGGCGATCAGTGTGGCAAAAGAGGCAGGAAAACGTGAAGTGGCGGGAGAGATGGACGGGCCTCGAAAGAAGGTCAAGGTGGATAGTGAGGATGGCATCGAGGAGGATGTGGCGATGAATGGATAGGTGTTCATTGGCGGTAGACACCCCTCAATGCCTGCGTCATGCTATACGCGAGCAGCTTGACTTGGTGAAACCCTTCCTTTCTAGGAAGACCCACTGTGATGGGACGAAACGGATTCTTCGAGAGGATGAGCCCTCAGGACCCGCCTTGAGCACTGTCCTCTGTTCATGACATCTTCACTGAAACGGTTCAGCCCTTTCCGTGCGGGAGACGTGAGCCGCTTCTGACCTCCTTTCTTCCGAGAATCTCGATTCTCGGTTTCTTCGGTTTTGGAGATTGTCTGACATATACGCGTAATCCCTTCTCGATCTCGACGCACCGTTTCCGCAAGATTGATCGTACCACAATATCAACAGCACTCATGTCGAGTGCTGTCGAGTGCTGTTTCCACTCTACCCGTATTCCCATTAGCTTACGACAAGCGACCAGTATAAGCTCGTCGCGTTGCCTACACAATCTCTGACGATCATTGGGACGTTCATAAGCCGCCCGTCATTGATCTTGAGTCTGGACTTTTCCCATACTCCGCACTAGCCACTGAAGATTGCGAACACAAGCGACGGAACACGACCTTAAGATATGCCACCAGACGAGCCGATGATGCTTTCTCCAGCCACACATACTGGAAGGGAACATCTCAGAATATCAGATGGAGGAAGGTCCGATCGAGGAGCATTATCTTCTACTCACCCATCCGGAGCCTACTTTGTTCCCTAGTTCTGTACCGCGAAATGTGATCAAAAAGCATCGCGAGATTTGCTCAGATCGTCGGGAGGATGGAGCAGAGAGCGTGAGGGAGTTGATGAAAAAGAACGAGGAGCTGTGGCGTGACTGGAATGCGCTGTGGAAAAGGCTAGGGGAGGGTGAACAGACAGGGTCTGATGATGTGCAGGATGAGGACATCCCATTCCTGCTGCTTCACCTCTTCAGAGCATAAGGGGTATAATCAAAGACCAGCTCACGATGTCCTAAAGCCGAGCCTCAGGTATGCAGGGTGAAAATGCATAGCTTGGAACCGGTCACCTCACTGACAGTCCTCGATAACGCTGACCCGCTGTGAGGTGTCATCGAGCTCGAGATACATCGCTGGTCATGAACGCTATCGTCGTGTTTCACCTACCTCAGAGATTCCAGTCTGTTTACAGGCATGAGACTTGACGGCAGATGAGTGTCACCTGTAAATGAGATTCTGCTCATCGACCAGATCCGTCGATCCGCCACAAATAGTCCACCGCCAAGACTGCAAATTTTGCCGGTCCCATGGGCAATGCTGACTCGATCCTCGGGAAAAGGCAAGCTATCAGCCGAAGATCCTAAACGAGTACCTGAAGGAGGCTAAGGAAACAGTGAAGAGCCTCTTCCCGTGAGTACGGGAAACCGCGATTGGGATCGGGATATTGACTGATAGAAAAAATAAGCACGGACATTCTGGCAAAATGCGAAATCAGCAAACTTTCCTGAAAAAAACACCAGAAAGTCTTCCAGCATTGTGACCGAAGATCATCTCAACACATGTATTGGGTGTGGCAAAGACGGGCAGGAGTCGTTCGGAAGCTGATGCAGGAGAATGACGATTCTAGACCAAGTGGTGGCAGGAGTCGTACAATGAGGTAACTCTCTTCACGACTAATATGCCGTATTGGATCATGAACGCTATACGGTGACATGAATATGGGACTCCGAAAACGACGAGGCAGAAATGTGTCATAAGCAACCGCTGTCTAATTGAGCAGATGAGAGGTATCAAGGATGGACCGACCTGAAATGGAAGTTAAACCTGCCATGATTTCCGCTCCTCCCATAGTAGCTTCATTAGGTCTCGTCAATCACAATCACAGGTTTCCTTTCTTTAGAGTTCCTGTTTTGAGTCGTAAGCTTAGCCGTCTGCGACAGCGAGTAAGAAATACCCTACACATAATGCCTTCTGGTAGGATTTTTACCTCCGCAACACAACCTTCATGTCGACTCTTTGAGCGCTCAGGCGGAAGTCGCGAGCACCAAAGTGGATGCAGGATCAATACGCGAGCGATCGCCAATGAACTGATTTTGCACTGGACGCGTAAGTTCGAGGCTGTATCTTTCGAAAACTTCAAGCTTTTCGCAGCGAGAATGTGTATGCCATTGGCCGGGAACCAGAGCGCCTCGAGGTAAGGGAATCTTCGGAAGACTGCTTGCTGGGGAGGATTACTCGTCCACGCTGTCGGGCTGTGACCGACGAACACAGTCACAACGAAAAATCCACACCTGTACATGCCCTATTGACGCAGACCCGAACCCGGGAGACGTATCCAAGCCTACGGATGGGATTGACTTTCTGCTCCGCCAAGGGCGATAGCAATGCAGCAGTCCGGGAGGAAGCGTGAGAATCTGTGGGAATGGATATGGGCATCCGCGTGACCTAAGACAGGTGTATGACCTACCGCGGCAACTGCATTTTCTTCTGTAACGTTCGGCAGGCGCCAGATTTGGGTTGTGTTGATAGGATTCTGCATACCGATCGATCGCTAAGCCGTTGTGCGATTCATCGATCGAGCATTTTACCCGAGGGTGGCAAATAGAGCGCCACGGGAGCTGACCGTTTATTCTCTGAGCTTTCATTGTAATAAAGCTTCTCTTGGTACTTCCTTTGAATCTCGGGCAGAAGCCTTGCGTTTGAGCTACAATTGGTCCCCATTAAAAGACGCTTGTTTGCCACGCACCTTACATTTCACTTCGTCACCCTCGTCACAACGCTCAGATCATTGTGATACCTTCCCACATCATGGCCAGTAGCCCTAGAACCCAAAGTGGAAGCACACGTGCCTCGGAGACTCAAGGCGAGCTCGAGACTCGAAACAGCTCGTCGTATCCCGCCAAATCCACCGCGGGAGTCAACATCACATGCCACCCCGGCAGTACTCCGTCCAATTTGGCCCACACCCAGTTCTCGGCTGCTCCGTCCAAGCAGTCGACATTTTCCCAGACGCAGTGCTCAAGCGTTGCTAGGGGTTCCAAGCCCAACGGTAGATCTCAGGATGAGGGAGAGCAGCCGCCAAGACCGATGAAAGATGTGCCACCTGGATCCAGGCCGACCAAGTCGTCACTGCCGAGGGGTGTGAATCAACCGGTCAAATCACTGGGGCAAGCCAAGACAAACTTGTCATCCATACCGTCTACGTCGTCCAAGAACGCGGAAATCTCGTCTAGGCCTTCATCGAGTTTGTCTTCCGATACGTACGTATCGAGCAGGTCTACCAACAGCTCCGAGACGGCGACCCCAGATCGGTTGCCGTGATGCTTGAGTCCACTGCGTGCCCCGTGTTTGTGCGACTTGTTCAGCATAGTAGAGATGAATAATGCACCGAGAGACTGTCTGTCTGTGACCCGTTCCGCGTCTGACTATTTTCTCGCAGCATCTATATTTAAAAGCTGTCGACCAGTAATGTCTGTCCACCATAAAAAATTGAGGACCACTTCACCTGGTGGAGACCACACTTCGTGTGCAAGATACCTGGGATCGGTAGCACCACTACGAGCGAGCTACTGATTCAGCTACTCACGTAAACCTTCGGATAGATGAACGCCAATCAGTGCCAGAGGAGATTGCCACTAGAAGCCTCTGCCTCCCACCGGTTCTCCCGAAAACCTACGTCCTGGGTCTTGGTACGACACCACGATTGATTGCACATTTTTCTCACGAAAGGAACATTCGCCACTCAGTCTATCGTTACCACCTCTGGCTGTATTTCACAGATCATGCAATCCCTGCAGCAATATGGTTTCCAATGTTGAGCCAGAAGCGGGACTCACGATTCAGTCGGAACGAGAGACGTGCGACTTACACCAGCTCAGATCTAGTCTGCACGGATGTTCTTTTCGCCTTGAAGGTATGGTCAAGTCTCGTTCGGTCACCGAAGAGTCCGGTGTAAAAGTCGAAGAGTCGTGGCGGTTCGTCCGCCAGCGGAAGGGTACACTTCTTGAGTATGGGAACAGGGAACTGTCTGCAACTATTCACGATAGAGCCGAGGCTAGGCTCGATTCTTCGCTTCTGCTGCTGAAGGAGATCTCCGAGCTATCCTTTGACGAGGAAAGACTGTGTAGCGAGTTTGCCGAGCTTCTACAGGAATCGTGCTGCTTCTCGCCGAAGGTGAAGTCAGCACCAGACCGATCTGTGCTTGCTAGCTCATCCATGCCTCGCGGACTGGAGACCAAGCGCGCGTCCAAGACGTATGAGGAATCCGCACCGTCCGGGCCACCAGAGACGTGTACATCAGGGTGGGAGCCGATGGCGTCCTCTTCATACAATCCAGATCGGAGGCCCGTCAGGGCATGCAACGCCGCCTGAGCGCCTCGCATCCTTCGTCTCGACACAAGACAGCCACCAGCTCAACCGCCTTCGGAATTCCGTACGTCTTCGCAACGTATGTCTCGGGCTTGCACGACTTTTACGCCGGGGAAGTCAAAATGCCGTCAGAAACAGCTGTAACGATACCATTCCCTTGATAGCGGCGTAGAGACGCATCGTCAAAAGCGAGTGGTCGACCATATACGCGGCGATTCATTGGAGGGATACATGCTTTGCTCCTTCATTGTCTCCATCGTCGCAAGTGGGTTCAGGATTGGATGCTTCGGAAAGAAGGAGTTGCACACAAATCATGTATTGCTCAGCCGCAAAATCACCATGGCGTAGCGCACTTCGGCGCCTGAACCGTATAGGATCTGCATGATGAGCCTAATTCACCTACTAGATTGCGGAACTCCGCATGAAAGCAGTGTTCCGATAGACCGCCACTGAGGCAGACGACTTTTCTCCGCTCCCCTGATGACGTAGATCTTTCTGTCACCTCCCTTGAGGTCTTGGAAGGCGGTTGAATTAGAAGTCTCGCATGAGAGAGCTTTCGCCACCCCTTCTTGAATCTACATTCCTCGCGAAATCATCAACATCATTCATACATCGGTATCTTTGCGGACAATGGCTTCGACTGTCACATCTGGAGGGTCACATACGAATCCACACAGAAACATGTCGTGTAGCTTGCTCAAGCTCGAACCAAGCTTGAAATGGTGTAGAGTCACATTGGACGACAAGAACAAACAACCTCGCGTCGATGTCAAGACATTCAACCCAGAATTCCGACCAGTTCAAAATTGTCTGCGAGATTCTACCTGGCTTGCAGCACGACGACACGGACATATATTGGTCAGCGACCGGGCATTTCGATTCATGCCATCTGCACAGTGATCTGGGAGAGGTCGCCGAGGTGATGGACAGAATAGGTGCTTTAACTTATGACTTCGACGAGAAATACGCCGTGTTCGTGGGCAAGTCCAAGCAAAGGACTGCAGGAGAGGAATGTACGTCTAGCCATCTGACGCGAGCGAAGCTGATTAAGACTACAGCTGGTTCTTCATTGTTGAGCTCGTGGCGTCGGCTTCCTAAACTTGCGTCTTCGAGGAAGAAACAATCTAGAGTACCGGATCCCTCATCCTCATCAGGAGTTCAACACCTTCTCCCCCCCACGGACAGGCAGCCTGGAGGACCCTATTCAGGGAGTCCCTCTTCCTACCAGCGTTCCGGGTCATTCACGGGGCCATCCATCGCACCGCGACTTTCTACCTTGTCACCCTCAACTTGGTTCAGGGGGGCTCCTTCCTCAAACAAGAAGCCGGAGAGATCTTGAAGGCACTAGGAAGCAGCACTACGGTTTTGCTACAAGTCGGTGGAAAGGCGATGCATGAACTCGACTGACCTAGCCGCCGCCTTGTGCGACTCTGTACAAGGCGTCATCCGTTCTGCTCCACCCCGTGCCGGTACCTGATAGCACCCGCACTGCTACTCTGAGAGTAGCCGGCGACTCTCTCGGCCACGTAATTCAAACGACGTTGAGGGCTTGATGAACAGAAAATCCGTCTTGTACACTCGAGTCAACTACCTTCATGCAATTTTCAGGGACAAATTCGAAGCCTCTTTGAGCGAGAATGAGCCACAGCCCCTAGCAGCAAAAGGTGAGTCTCACCAGCCAAGACTCGCGAAGCTGACGGACGGGCAGCAAAGATGATGCTTCAATTTCAAGTCTGTCGAGCGGGATGGAAGGACTTACGGTATCAAGGGACCCCATGTCAAATCCGACACCACGGCTACGTGAGGCGCCCGCTTCACCCGGGGTCGTACAAGCCGTCCTCTTCTTGAAGGGAGTCTGTGAGTACAATCACGCCAGCCCGCTACAACACAGCGCGCCACCATTCTTCTGACTTGTACAGAGGACAGTCTTTGGCTCAGCCGCTGCCGTACCGACCTCCGAGTTCAATGACGCAAGATAATTATGGGTCATCCCAGGAACAGCCTATTCAACCGTTCAACCGTCGCAGCCAAACGATCCGACATCAACAGCCTACCGGTCTCCCATGCCATACTGGAAACAGCCTTCAGCTCAGCCGTTGCAGTCCCGTGATTCGGCATATTGGCCTACCCGTCTTTCCCGTCATACTGGGGAAAGCCTTCGGCTCAGCCCTCCCCGCCGACCAATCCCTTGGCGTCCAATCCCCCGGCGTCCGATCCCGTCCTCCGGATCTCCCTCTTGGTTCCGAGCTTTGTCGGGATCGAACAAGACTTCAAGCTCTAACAAGCATCAAGGGAGGAGTTGTGACACCGTCATGGACCACGCCACACCACAAATCGCCACTCGACGAAATCAACGAGATTCGTCGAAATGCCGCCGACTCGCTCTGGGTACTTAAGGTAACTCGTAGACGTATCTTGCCCTTAACCGCTATTATGTAGTCTCGCCTTGACTCGTATGCAACCTTGCCAGCCATGTTAGACCACCCTTCCCCTGTATCCCATGACAAGTTGACGATTCCGCATGTTGGATACCGGTGTGAAGTTATATCATTGAAACGAGAGCTATCCTGCGCGGCACTAGGCCCTGCTGCTTCCGGGGAGTTGCTTCATATATTGAATCATCCATACCCCACAATCTCATCCTTCGGTAGATTGCCATACTCCGTTGGTGGAGGACCATATTGAAGCACCTGGATGATGAATTCGAGACAAAGGACGATGGTCTCGTACATCGCCTTGCTCAAAGCCAGCGTCAACACGTTCTGTATATGACTATCCGTGAACGTGTTTCCACAATCGCAACGCGAACAAGGGGTGAACAACAGGCAGTATATATGTCCTTCATCTGATTTCGTGATAACACTAGATATCCCGCTCGGAACGGGACATCTCGCATCATTGATTCTGCCACTTGCCACCCAGATCATGCGCGGATCCCACGTGTCAGTTTTGAGGTGCCTACTGATTTGATTACACAACGATCACTCACACTCTTTTACCTAGTAGGGTGAAGCCCACCGTCAGCGAGTGAGGACACTTATGTTCAGTGACCGAGAAGTGCTGACCACCGAAATGCACAGTGGTCGCTGACACGACCTATTATGACCTGTTGGAGGTCTCAGTGGATGCGGATGAGGTGGAGATAAAGAGGGCGTACAAGCGGAAGGTTCGTCTGGTCCATCTTGATTCGGGCGATTGACTTACCTCGGAATGAAATGTCAGGCTATGCAGCACCATCCGGTAAGATCGGAACCGATGTGGTCCGACGAGGGAGCTGATGGTAACGCCTTCCGCTTCGCTTGAACAGGACAAGGTGAGCGTCCAAGTTGTATCATGTATATCCCAAGCTAACGCCTTCAGAACCCTGACGATCCTCTCGCGCACGAGACTTTCCAGAGGATCGGCCAAGCGTCCGTCTTACCGCTTCTTCAGCCTATCATACTCATCGATCCTCTGAACCAGCTACGAAACCCTCTCTAATCCGAATGACGTCTGTTCTCCTCGTGCATTCCCCTATCTCTTCTGATCAATACTTAGCGAGCGGTATACGATGAATATGGCCCCACCGGACCCGCACGATGGCATGGTGGATTCGACGGGGACATGGACGACCTCTTCGCGTCCATGTTTGGCGGCTCCGGTTTCGACGGGATGGACGGGATGGGCGGAGCTAGTTTCTCATTCGACTCGGCTGGACCGGGACCATCTCGACCCAAGCCCAGACGAGGGAAGGATACGACTGTGCCGTATGAGATTAGTCTGGAGGAGGCGTATAAGGGGAAGAGAGTGGTGATGATGCTTGAGCGGGATCGGATATGTTCGGCTTGCAAAGGGTGGGTCTGGACTCTCTCTTGCCTAGAATGATGGCTGGAATGATGGGGATGAGATAGATCTGGTGGGAGACATGGGAGGAAGCCGAGCACTTGTGCGCATTGCACGGGGAAGAGATCGGTCATCGAGGACCGTCATGTACGTCCGCTCCTTGGCAGCTAAAATGTCGCTGATGAGGCCAGCTTGGACCGGGTCTGGTGGGCAAGATGCGGGTGACTTGTCCGGAATGCAATGGAGAGGGAGTGAAATTACGGGATAAGGAGCGGTATGTATTGCATCTTGTAGTGCGTCGGTAGCGGAATGATCGGGTGCAGGTGTAAGAAGTGTAGAGGAAAGAAGGTCGTCACGGAGAAGAAGCGGGTCGAGTTCCGGGTAGAGCCCGGTACAGAGGACGGTGAGCGGATAGCCTTGCGCGGAGAGGCGGATCAGGCGGTACGTCTAATCATCCTAGACCCGCGTGCCTTTCATTGACGCTATATAGCCCGACATACCTCCCGGCGATGTGATCCTCCATATCCGGTATAAAGATCACGCCATCTTTGGACCCCATTTCACGGACCCCGCCAACCTGATGACAACAACCACGATCCGATTATCCGAAGCCCTCCTTGGCTTCAATCGTATTCTGTTCACCCACCTTGATGGCCGAGGTATCCGCGTTGACTCGAAGCGGGGCGAGCGGATCATCCAGCCTGGAAGCCAATGTGTGATCAAGGGAGAAGGAATGCCGAAGAGGGGAAAGAATGGGGAGAAGGGCGATCTATGGGTCATATTTGAGATTGAAATGCCTAGCGCGAGCTGGGCGGCGAGGCAGGATCCGAACGTCAGTGAACATCACAGGAAAATGTCGTCTGGGCTGATGCACACATTCTAGCGACCGAGCGTGGACCTCCCTCCACCTCTGCCGGATATGGACCCGCTGCCAGACGTGGTGGACGTGCGATATCTATTCCACTTCGATAAGGGATCATGAACCACACTCTACATCGCCTCTCAACATCCACTTGTACAAAATCTCTAGTCATAACTTGCATGCATAGTCTATCCAGTCGAATGAACCCTTGTCGCCCCCTTTCCGCGCTTCTTGCCTCTTCCAGCTTCCTGACTCGCATCCGCCTTTCTCTTCTTCCCCATTTGACCTCCCCCTTGTCGATCCTGCGCAACGCCCGCATCCTCCTCGACTATCTCAATCCCCTTCGTCGCCTCATCATCCACCTTGGTAGCCCCATTGTCGACCTCCTCAGCATCCTCCCCCTTTCTATTTCCTCGGGTCCGCCGCCGCGTCGCCAGGACATACTGACAAGCGACCCCCCATCCCGCCTCCAATCCCAGTGGTTTCGTGGAAAGCGTGATCTCCAGATACGGATTATGCGTCATCTTCGGCCTGCGAGGCAACCTCTGTCAGCCGCGGTCCTCTTGTATACATGTTGACGACGACCACGGACTTTGTCTTCCCCTCCAACACCCTCGTCAGATCCCCCCCATCATCACTACTTCTCGCGGTGGTAACCGGTGAAAGACCGCTCTCGGTATACTGCCATATCCCGGTCGCCCTGTTCTTCCCCTTCCCACTCTTAGAGGCCTCGAGTTGTGAGATATATCGCCGCTTGGTGATCTCGACGACGGAGATGAGCTTGGGCGTAGTCAAGAGACAGGGGGTCAAGGTCGAGCTTGATGCTTTCGAGGGGGTATCTGCGGAAGTGGCGGAAGGAGATGGAGGATAGGTGTGAAGTATGAGTGGTCGACCTGGATTGGTCTGATGAGGGGTGAGAAGTCGCCTGTATTGGGAGGGAGAACGGACCTGAAGGAAGGAGAGGGCGAAGCGGACGTAGGATGCGATTGAGCCGGCGGAAGTGATTCGCATGCGGTGAGCATCGCTCGGCTTCGACGAGGCCAAATCCGGCTTCTCGTCAGTTGTGACTGCCATGACCGCGTGCGATGCAGGCAGACGGCGTGACAGAGGGGGATGTCGAAACAGAATATCAGGGACATAGAGGTCCTCCACATTGTAAATAGGCCCGCCACCTTCAGGATGTTGCGAGTCCACGCCTACATAAGATAGCTTGTTCGCCGCGTGCTCATCCGCCCAGCGTCCGAAATATTGCTCGCTTCTCCAAAGAAGGTGTTTCTAGCGCCTCAAAACCTCTCGATTGATCTAGACCATGTCCGTCGACCAGATCAACCCTGGTCAAGCAGTTTATGCGCAGGACGAGGTAGGTCCAGCCGTTGATGGTGCCGCCGAAGCTGATGCGTTGGTCAGAATGGACGGCCTTTCATCATTGTCCGGTATGTCCTGCTCGGTATCAGACTTGATTGAGCTGACACAGCGGGGAACAGAGAGCAGGGAAAGAAGGTTCGGACACATGGTCTAGAGGCAATACGGGTACGTCCAAACGCTTTATCGCTGTCAAGTACTCCAGCTGATGTCGAGACCAGAGTCATATCCTTGCAGCTCGAGCGGGTGAGCCGGGCTTCTTCGTGTCTCGCAGCAGGGCCATGCTAAAGGGGTTGAATCGGGCCTGGCTGATCAGTCACCAACATCATCAAATCTTCCCTCGGTCCTCGAGGTATGCCATCAATCCTTTTTACACGCAAGTCTCGCCTGATGCGCAATATCTAGGTCTCGATAAAATCCTGATCTCTCCAGACGGCGACATCCAGGTCACCAATGATGGCGCTACCATCCTAGGACAGATGGAGGTGGAACATCAGATCGCGAAGCTACTCGTTGAGGTGTGCTCGTCGCCCCAGAACGAAGCGGCATAAGCTAAGGTGAGATAGGTGTCGAAATCACAGGATGATGAGGTTGGAGATGGAACGACCGGAGTTGTTGGTGAGTCGCAGTCTGGATTGCTGGATATCTAGCTCCCTTGTCCATCGCTTGCACTGACTGAGCTGTCGCAGTGCTTGCCGGTGCCCTGCTTTCATCCGCACTCTCTTTACTGGACCGAGGAATACACCCGATCCGGATCGCGGACGGCTACGAGAAAGCATGCGAGGTAGCGATCCAAGAGCTGGATAGGGTAGCAGATAGGGTCAGTAGTCATTCTCTGCTACCCCAGCACTCATGCTGCGTTCGGGAGCACGGCTGATGTCGATCTAGATTGAGTTCAGCAAGGACGATGTGAGTAATCTACTCAAGACGGCCAAAACGAGTCTCGGAAGCAAGATGTGCGTGTCTCATTCTCGCCAAGGCTGCATGCTGATTTTAATACAGTGTCTCTATCGCCCACGATAAGTTTGCAAATATCGCCGTCGACGCAGTTCTCTCCGTTGCCGACCTCACTCGCCGGGATGTCGACTTTGAGCTTATCAAGGTGGACGGCAAAGTCGGTGGTTCCCTCGAGGACACTTCGCTCGTCAAGGGTGTCGTGGTCGACAAGGACATGTCACATCCTCAGATGCCTACCGTGGTGCGAGATGCTAAGCTCGCCATTCTCACCTGCCCCTTTGAGCCGCCTCGACCAAAGACGAAACACAAGCTGGATATCGAGAGCGTCGAGGAGTACAAGAAGTTGAGGGAGTACGAGAAGGAGAAGTTCCTGGATATGATCAAGATGTACGTCTCACCATCGAGTCCGGCTGATCGGTTAGGGTGAAGAATACTGGAGCAAACTTGGTCATCTGCCAGTGGGGGTTCGACGACGAGGCAAATCACCTCCTTATGCAAAACGACCTGCCTGCCGTCCGATGGGTCGGAGGACCAGAGATCGAGGTGAATCGGGCCTGCATTTGACCGAGGTCAGGCTGATGGCATTGTAGCTGATTGCTATCGCGACCAATGGCCGAATAGTGCCACGCTTCGAGGATCTCACAGCGGACAAGCTTGGTCGCGCTGGTCTCGTGAGGGAGATAACATTCGGGACGACAAAAGAGAAGATGCTGGTCATCGAAGAGTGTGCAAACACTCGTGCTGTAACGATCTTTGTGCGAGGAAGCAATAAAATGGTCAGCATCGCCGTCCCGTCTTGACCATATCTGCGTTTCCGAGCGGACATTCACCGGCTGACGGAATCCAGATCATCGACGAGGCGAAACGTGCACTGCACGATGCCCTGTGCGTGGTCCGAAATCTGGTCAAGGATAATCGAGTCGTGTATGGGGGAGGAGCAGCGGAAATCTGCGCGTCCGTCGCGGTGGCCAAGAAAGCCGATGAGGTAAGAGGGATCAGGTCAAATCAACGCGCGAATTGCTAACTTTAACCCTCAGATTCCTACAATAGAGCAATACGCCATGAGAGCCTTCGCTGTTGCTCTCGATGCGATTCCTCTCGCTCTCGCCGAGAACTCAGGCCTGTCACCAATAGACACGCTGGCAGACGTGAAGAGCCGGCAGGTGACCGAGGGGAATCCGCGGTTAGGCATTGACTGCATGGGGCGTGGTGAAAATGGTGCGTATGGGCTGATTTCCTCCAGACCTTTGCTGAAATAAGATGGTATAGACATGAAGGCACAACATGTATATGACCCGTTGATAGCCAAGCGACAACAATTCCTGCTTGCTACACAGGTGGTGCGGATGATCCTGCGGGTGGACGACGTGATAGGTGAGCTGTACCTCCCAGTGTGCACGGATTTCAGCAGGAATACTCTGCTGGGAAGCATGAGCTGACAGTCGAGGATAGATGCATCGGCCTTCAAAGACGAGGCCTGAGCAGTCAATCATGCATATCTATACCCGTGCTTCTTCACTGCTAGTTTCTCTACTCCGAATACCCCCGAAATGTTCGGACGGCTTGTCCGGCCCGGATTCTATTAACCGCATCTTCCACGGACCAGAGTCGCGTTAAAGGAGCTCCGTCTTTGCGCTCAACCGTCAAATTCCCTCTCATCCCCGCTGAATGGCTTCTTGTTGTACTCAGCTCTTGACAAGCACATGTCACTAGCATTGTGTTGACTTTTCGCCTAAAGCACGACCATCTGCCCTTTTTCGCTACTTTCACCTGCCGAGGCTTGCCAAAGTCAACCGTCTTCTTTCGAAATTCGAGCTCATCCCGACCCATTGCCAACTCGACTCGTACACATCACAAAAGCTCTTTCACCATGTCCGCTCCTGGTTCCACCGAATTGGAACCCCCTTCCACCGACCTCATCACCCTGACCCGACATATCCTTTCGCAACAGCATGAGCTAGGCGAGCGAGCTTCGGGGGATCTCACCATGCTACTCATTGGCATCCAGGTGAGCTTGATCAATCTCAGATGAGACGGCGGAGATTGACTGGTATGCTTTTGCCCCGGATCACATCTACCATTCCACCTTGTTCTGGTTCTCCTCCCCCTCTCCGCAATGTTCATTCGCCTACCCTACCCCTCACACGACTCGCTCCGCTCGCAGGTTACATCCAAATACATCGCCTCCAACGTCCGTAAGGCCCGACTGATCAACCTCGTCGGTCTCGCCGGCGCCGCCAACAAATCCGGCGAGGACCAGAAGAAACTCGACGTGCTCTCCAACGATATCATGGTCAATGCGCTTCGAGCTTCGGGGAAGTGTAGCGTTATGGTCAGTGAGGAGGTGGATGAGGCTATCATCGTGGGTGGAGGGACTGGCACTTAGTGAGTCGACGCGTCCCAGATGATTTGAGTGGGAGCTTCGGGGGGCTGATGGATGGGGTTTGCAGTTGCGTGGTGTTTGACCCGCTGGATGGGTCGAGTAACATCGATGCTGGTGTGAATGTGGGTACGATCTTCGGTGTGTATAAGATCGTGAGTGGCCCGACTGGTGGAGAGGGAGAAATGCTGATGAGGTGTGGCGAAATAGAAGGACGGATCGACGGGCTCGGTGGATGATGTGCTTCGTCCGGGGAAGGAGATGGTCGCGGCTGGCTACACCATGTGCGTTCAGTTTTCCCTGGGGCTATGAAAGCTACTCTGAGGTCATCAAACTAACATGTGGATCCAGGTATGGCTCTTCGTGCAATTTGGTTCTTTCTACCGGGCAAGGCGTACATGGCTTCACGCTGGACGAGGTGAGGCGATCGCCCACTCACGCTGAAAGCCATCATACTGAAGCTTGTCTTGTCTCGCTAGGCCCTCGGCGAGTTCATCCTCACTCACCCCGACATCACCATCCCCAAACGCGGCAAGATCTACTCCTTCAACGAGGGGAACAGCATGCACTTCTACCCACCCTCCCTGTCATACCTGGAATCGATCAAGTACCCGAAGAATGGCAAGCCTTACTCGGCGAGATACATCGGGTCTATGGTCGCGGATGTGCATCGGACGTTGCTGTATGGCGGGATCTTCGGGTATCCCGATGACAAGAAGAGCAAGGACGGTGGGTTGTATGGATGAGTCGAATGAGCCAGACTGATGTGGTGGCAGGCAAGTTGAGGATGCTGTATGAGGCTTTCCCAATGGCTTATCTGACCGAGCACGCAAGTGTCTGCCTTTTGAGGTGATTGGTCAGCTGATGGGTATCACAGGCGGGCGGTCTAGCGACCACCGGTACTCGGCGCATTTTGGACGTTCAGCCTAAATCCATACATGGTCGCTGTCCCGTCTTCCTGGGTAGTAAAGAGGATGTGGAGGACTTGATGAAGTGCTATACGGCGTATGATGGCGAGAAGCGGTGGTAGTGTCCCTTGGCTATGCATACTGAGACCCAGACTACCTTTTGCCTTTTGGTTTTGAGCTATGCATTGGGAAAACGCTGCCACTAGCGAGTTTTGGAAGGAACTCGCCGGAAAACCATCCGTCGATCACTTGAGATGGCGTCCAGCAAAATTCCTTTATGCGGCCATCCGACGGTCCATATCTATAATGTTGACGTTTTCTTGAATCGCATTACCCGATGGGAAAGTCTGATCTGGGACTTGGCGTGTGGGTCCGACGCGGGTGTAATGAGATCCGATGTCTTTGGGTGGCCGGCTGATGAAGGCTTGTCCTGACGATCTTTTTCAGCTTTGACAATCATCTAGGTAGATCCAGCGACTCCGGCTTTCATGCAAGGCCCTCAAAACAGCTCCAGCACAGGCTATCAAGCGACGGAACATCGCCATCAAGTACGAAGCCGGTACCACAAGATTCGGAATACATCATGATCCCTCGGTCGGCCTCTGCGGTATTCGCCATGTCCATACTCGCCAGCATCCCCTCCCTCGCACAAATCGTCGTCACAGCATCCCTTACCACCACAGCTGGCGCCTCCAAGATGACCTCCCCTACACTCAAACTCGCTCGCTCATGGTCCGGGACCGACTTCCTCACAAATTTCGGTACGAACCCCCCATCATCCGCTGATGCAATCTGACGGGTCGATAGACTTCTTCACCGACGCCGACCCGACTGGCGGATATGTCAAGTAGGTTGCCGAACTCAGAGTAGAAGAAAGCGAGCTGAAGTGACCAGCTACGTTTCGCAACCCGATGCGACAAACCTCGGCCTCGTCTCGGTCATGTCGGATAACTCATTCTGATGCGTACGGACGCGGAGACTCAGGCGAGTGGACGGGGACGGAACAGTGTTCGCATCAGCAGTAAGGAGAAGATTGCCGATGTACGTGTCTCGTCCCGTGATCTGAGAGCAGCGCTGATGGGAATAGGGGGCGTACATTGTCGATATCAATCACATGCCTGTCGGATGTGGCACGGTGAGTCCACCAAGGAAGTGAACCAGGAGCACTCGTTGACGGTCGTGCAGTGGCCAGCGTTTTGGACGACCACAGATTCCGGCTGGCCCGTAGGCGGTGAGATCGACATCATCGAAGGCGCCAATGCGCTCCCCACAGAATCCGCGGCGGCATGGAACGCCACCGTCTCAGCAGGCATGACCACTCCTCTCGCCGGCTACCCACTAGTTCAGGACGTCGCGTCCCTGCATACTTCCAGTGCATGTCAGTTGCCGGGTGATACGTACATGACGGGTACGATCGGATCGACTACGTGCGATGCGTACATCAGTGGGAATACAGGTTGTGGAGTCGAGTTGGGAGGGAACACGACGTATGGGGTGGATAGCTTCGGGAGTGGGGTGAATGAGAATGGAGGTGGATACTATGCGATGTGGCGGGATCTTGAGAGGTGAGTGGGCTTTCACCTGGGGAGCGAGATTGGTAGAGCTGATGGGGAACAGGTCGGGAGGGGTGTACGTGTACTATTGGCCGAGAGGAGCTCCCAATATCCCGGACGACGTGAAGGTGAGCAGAAATCAACATGTGGTTGAAATTTTGACCCCAAGCAGAACGCCAATACCAGCACGACCAACGGCCTCAATTGGGGTCAACCCGGTGCCAACCTGTCCGTCCCCAGCTGCCGATCCGACTTCAACAACCACGTCATCGTCTTCGACCTCACCTTCTGCGGCGACTAGTGAGTGGCCGCCAACTTTTCCTTGGCCCATCTCCTTACGGTTTATGGATATAGCGTCGGGGCGCCGCTGACCTTCGCAGTGCCGGCGGGACCTACACCCAATCCGGCTGTCCCATGACTTGCTCCTCCTTCGTCCAATCCACCCCTAGCGCATTCGCCGAGGCATACTGGTCCATCAATTCACTCCGAGTCTACACAGCCTCCGGAAAACCAGCGGTCAGCAAACATTTCTCAACAGGCGCGATCATCGGGATCGTCGTTGGTCTGGCGGGCGCGTTCATACTCGTCGGTCTCCTGTTTTGGCGATACCGCACTCGTCGAGCTGCCAGGTGAGCGCTTGCATTCCGGTCTTGGAACGATGAGCGAGCTGATGGGGGAACAGGAGAAGGGCAGCAGCGGAAACGGGCGAATTCGAGCAAGAAGAAGCCCCCGAGAACACCGGCTGGGCGGGAATGGGCTCCAATTCCAACTCCAACTCCGACCTCGTGGACACCCTCGCCGTCCCAGCTTCATCAGGCAAGAAAGCCTCCTTCTCCACCAACGCTTCTTCCCATCAGTCATTCGTCACCCGCCCCTCCCCACGCGGATCCATCGCCATCATCCCAAGCAATAAATCGTCATTCAGCATGCCACCGCCTACTTCGTCTACCCGCGCCTCTTTCGCCGCGCTCGCACCTCCCGCGCACGTCCCATTCGCCATCCAACCCGTAACTGAGACTGAGCCGGCCCCTGAAGTTGGCAGCGGGAGGAGGGGGAGTACTGTGAATGATAAGAAGACATCGGTGTTGATCGCCACGAATAAGCCGAGGACGGGACGGACGGTGTTGAAAGCGGGTCAAACGGCGAGGCATTATCTGGATGGGGAGACTAGGGCGGGGGCGTATCATGAGGAAGCGGAAGGTGGGGTGCAGGCGAGGAAGCAGAGCGTGGTTGCGTCGACCAGCTGGGTCGGATAGGCGGGTTCAATCACGCAGAGAGCAAGGACGACGAGGGGGAGTCGCTTGGCGGATGAGGTCTGCAATCACCATCTCAGGATTCTGCGCTTTCTCGAGGGACAATGGACTTCATTCAGTATCGCATCCTAGACTGTTTTCCTTCTCATCTACAAATCATCCATATCGTTGTCCTCATCTCCTTCCTGGATCATCTGAGCGATCTCCCTATCCCTCTCCCTCGCATCCGCAGCCGAGTCAAGCTCTAGACACAACAGTCAATTCTGTTGCCAAGTCCCACGTTGCACTCACCTTTGCGATGTGCGCCAGGCGGATACCGCATCGCCCTGACCGTCTCATTGTACATTTGTGTACAATGCTGGACCCGCTTATGAAACTGATTCTGCGGCTCGTCCGTCTCGTACATATCCCGTGCCACCCGACTCTGCATGTACCCTCCCGCATGGTCGATACTAGCGTCGATAACCCCATCCTTGATCGCTTTGGCAACGATGTACTCCGTGTCCTCCTCGGAATCGAGGTGGAGCTTGATGCTGACGTCGGCGAGCGAGATACGGGAGTAAGCCAGGGTGATGGTCCGAAGAGCGGCTTTGATGACGAAATGTCGGAGTCGGAGGATGAGGAAGTGGGTGTTATCGGCGGAAAAGGTGGATTCGTGGGCGGAACACGCTGTTTGGAAGGCTGTGACGTCGCCCACTCGAACAGCTGAACAGACTCCTCAGCGCATTGAGTGGAGAGCGACGGGCAGAACTCACCCTGTACGATCTGGAAGTATGGGACGAGCGCTTGTCGAAGCACTGGACGGCGGAACATCGCTCGATCCGGGATCACACCGGTGAGAAGCACCACGATGATATAGTATTTGTGAATCTGTTCAAATCAGACTCCATCTTCACTAGTGTGCCAGGGCAACGTACGATCTGCACGAACCCCGGCGCGAGCTCATCTTTCGGTGCCCGTCGGATCGCGCCCTGCAGATATGTCCTGGCCTGAGCATAGTTCAGCTGTACCGCCCGCAGTCGCCCTGCATAGAAAAGCCATCGGACGGATTGCGCTTGGTTCACTGAGCCTTGGAACGAAGACTTGGCGATGAGCTTGTCGGCTTGGTCGTATTGATGTCGAGCGAGGTAGGAGCGGAGGAGGAGGTTGATGCTTGTGACCTAGCCCGTCAAGTCAGCCTGTAGTACGTTCACAATGTAAGAAAACTTGGCGTCCCTCGAGCGTCTCATCCTTGCGAAGAGAAGCGGTCTGACGGGTAGCCAGCAGCATCCTGCTCCGGATCAGCGCGTCAGCACGGCCTATCGGAGTTATCACAGACTCACGGTTGAAGCTCCGAAAGCCTTCCTTGCAGCTCATACGCCCTCGCCAAGTAGAAGTACACCTTCGCAGCAAGCTGATCCATACTCCGTCGTCCGTACGTCCCAACCATCTCGGCCGTCTCCATCGCGAACTCCCCAGCCTGGGTCCATTCCCATATCAGCTTTGGCCGATCTCCTTCGCCGGGGAAGATGACATACCTCCTGGACCTTCCCGGCATCCAGGTTGGCGAGGATGAGCAGGAGTCGTAGGTAGACGATACATTCAGGCAGGAGATCCTGGTCGATCGGATCGATTGGCGGGGTGGATTTCTTGCTCGAGGGAGTTGCAGCGGGATCGGGAGTTGGGATTGGGTCAACATCCATCTCCGAAGCCGCTGCATCGGGTAGGGATTGGAAAATGTTGGACGCAATGAGTATCTGGCCCGTCTTGGCTGAAAAAAACACCGTTCTATCAGCGGTATACTTGGAGGAAGGGGTGTAACCGACAGCCTTTTGGGAAAGCTTGATCTAGGACCTTCTTGATCGCCGATTTGGTCAACTTCTTTCGCAGGGTTGTGAGTGTGCGTAGGACACGGATGATGAAGCGGGATTCGATGTTGGTGACACCCTTCCCGATGAGGGTGAGGTTATTGAGGATCACTTGGGAATGTCATGATCAGCGATTCATCAATGAGAGGAGGTGAAGGAACGGACCATCTTTGACGGTGAGGACCGGCTCGACTGGTTTCTCGGCCTCGCCATCCGGTTTCTTTTCGTCTCCGTTCACCTTGATGTCCTTCTCTGGCTCTTTGGCTGGTGGATCGGACATGTTGGATAGGGATGCACCGGTAGAAGATGGAAGATTAGAGATTTGACCAGTGGAAAAGCACAAGCGACGCGCAAGCTGGAGAGCGAAAATGTGGCACCGTTTCAGTCCAAATTGATGCCTCGATATCAAGTAGTCATGTCTGATCCATGTTGAACTTCACTGTGCAATGCTCTCCCTCAAGCCCTCGCAGCGAAACCTCCGGGCCCACACTCCAGTCATTCGCCTGACGTGCTCAAAACTCCCCCTTTATTTTCGCCCCTGTCTTCTCCTCCATCATCTGCACAAACGCATCCACACCCTCAGCCGCCTGTCCAGCCGCATCCTTGGCCGCACCGGTCGCCTGCCCGGCAGCGCTCTTGGCCGACTCCACCGCTTCACCGGCATAATCTTGTGCGGCGTCCACGGCATCACCCGCCATGTCCTGCGCGGCACCGTATGCTTCCCCGATCTTCTGAGCGGCGAAAGAAGACAGGATGTTTCCCTTGATCTTCAGCTCGTCAAGCTTCTTCGGTGCAAGCGAGGGGGATGCAAGCAGGCCGGCGATCCTGCCAACGGTCAGCGGGCCTCGATGATGCACAATGGCCAGTGCCCACCTTCCTTGCTCCTTGGTGAGCCATGACTCGCTCTTCTCCATCATCCGCTCCATCGCCTTGACGTAGTATTCGGCAGTCTCATTGGTCTTCGCATCTATCCCGGTCAGGGAGCTAAGTGCTTGTCTAGCCTTGTCAAGAACGGCTGGCCGATCCGGAAGGCCCGCGGCGAGGAAGTTCTGAGCGAGAGTGTCGAGGGTGAGGACCTTGCCAGCGGTGGCGGAAAGCAGACCGGTAACGGTTCGGTGTGTCCCACATTGCTCGTTCAGGAACTGGCTATGATCAGCAGGCTAGCCAAAACCCAGATCGTCTGGCATACATCGATGAACTGGTCCTCGGTCCTGCCGGTGCTGTACAGAATCGGCTCCTTCGAACCCTTGGGGAAGAATTTGATCGTCGGGAAGCTGCGGACGTCGTAGCGGGCGGCTATCGGCTTGTTGTCGGCTGCGTCCGCGTCCATCTGCGCGACGACACAATCGGACTCGGGCGCGAAAGCCTTGGCGACCTTCTCATAGGCGGGTTTCATGTTCTGGTTTCCGCGTCAGCAGGACCCCGAGTTTGATAACAGATGCCGCAAACCTTGCAGTGACCACACTGGCGTATTTTTGTCAGCACATCTCAGACGGTGTGGGAAGAGCTTACCCATGGAGCAGTAAAGGCAACGAGCACATTCTTGTCCCCGTCGACCACATCATCAAAGTTCTTCGCGTCAAGCTGGAGAGCCGCCGGCGGTGGCGGAGGCTTGATCTTGCTCTTGACGCCAGACTCCTTGGCAACACTGGCTCACAAAGAACCATCAGAGTGGATTCTTCGATGATAGAGACATACAAGTTCGCCAATGTATCGAGATCCCGTCCGCCTTGGTAATCAACAGGTTCGACCGATCCAGCGGGGAACCACTTCAGCGCTGCTCCCGTCAGCTTCGGGTCACGTACATGCCGAGAAACTGCTTACTTGGGAAGCCGGAAACACCAAAACGTTGTCCGAGCTCACGGCCGACACCATCGGCGTCGGTCTTGGCAATCACCACTTTATCCTGGAAGCAGGCTCAGCGCCTAGGGATGGATTGACATGTGGGGAACGGACGGATGGGAATGAGTCGGCGAGTTGCTCGTATACGGGTGCGACTGGAATCGATCAGTATGGAAGTAGGGGGGCAGTAAGATGCCATACGGCTCTTGCAGTGTCCACACCATCTTTGCTGATTCAGCAATCTCCTCCGTTACTTTGGCTAGGCTTACGGTGCGAAGCTGAAAGGACATATCAGCTTCTGAACAGTATACATGACGGTGATGACGTACAACTCGACCAAAGCAGGTTTACTCCCTCCAACGATCTGCATGCTTGGTAAGCTCTTTGCACCACAACCAGGGACAACAATGAGCACCTTGTCGAAATTGTCGGCATCAAGATCGATGACGCTACTCGCGACGACAAGGGAGAGGAATGCTAGGAGAGCTGATGAGAATGACAAGGAGAACTTCATGATGGGTGAAAAATCCTTTGAACGATTGACAAAAGGTGTAGGGAAGAGAGAGATTTCGGAGAAGAAAGTTGGCTGGGGAAAAGCTCCACGTCATTTCGACGGCCGTGGGTGAAAAGGATCTCCGTAGCTGTGCGATTTTCATCAACAGATTTCGACTTCCTCTTTCTCAAAGTCCCTCACAGATGCCCTTTTCAGCGAATGTGTCTAGCCAAAGACTCGGCCGATGGGCCGCGTTGATCTGATGCGATTAGGGAAGCTGATCGGCGAGTTGACATCCTTTCAAGACCCGAACCGTCCCGTGTCGTCATGCTTCTCTCACTCTGCCGATTTGTCTGGTTTCCACGAGAAGCTAAACCCCATCAACCACCATGTCCATCTCGCTGATCTCATCCGTCGATCTCTGACCACCCACCTGCTGATCACTATCGTAAGCTGATCCATGCCAGCACCCATTCGAACTGTTGGACTCCACTACCACCTCCTCTACCCGCTGATCTCCTTCATCCTCCTCGCCATACCCTCCTTCACGACCGCCGACAGTATCTGGTACCTCAGCACCAGCACTTCCACAGAGATCGTGCGTCCTCCCTCTCCCCACATGACTAGACTAATGACAGGAAGGTACGCTTCGCTGCCCAAGACTAGTACGTCCCCCCTCCGAGCGCGCTGATCGTCGGCTAGCTGCGGCTACAACGTCTCCAACGCCATCATCACTCACAAGCTAGGCTGCATCTACAGGGGTAACTCATACCAAATCCCAGATGACTACTTCGGGTTCCCCATCCCGGCTGACGTATCGAATAACCTTTCCCGAGTAGCCGTAACTTCGGTAGTCGGTCCGTCATACCTACCCCCTCATCCCTCCACTGATCAGCTTAGCGTTCGCACTGGTAACTGCCGGAGCGGTCCATCACGCCTACACTATCAAATACTCCTTCCGCGTGACCCCGGAACCGGGAGTGAATGAACTCTACTCCTTCGTCCAAATCCACTTCATCTCCGTCATCGTCATCTTCCTGTAAGTCCCGCCCATTTACCTCATCAAGCTGTCTGTCCTCCTTGACTCGCTTTTTGGGTCACGCAGTGCTGATTCGCCAGATTCACATGGATCGCATTCATCGCCCAAGCGACCGTGATAGGGCACGCGACGTCCCAATCGGGCGATTCGAGTACCGAGAATGGTGTAGCCATCACTTGGGGTCAGAGTCCGTGGTTGGTCCTAGCTGCGGCGATCGTAAATATAGGCTGGGGGATTGAGGCGGTCAGGTGGAGGGCGGCTTTGGTCAAGTAATTGCGAAAATGGAAAGGACGGGGAGATTACTGGGAAAAAAAGAATGAGGGATGATGGTGCGAGGTGGACGCAGATGGGCTGCTCGATATCGTAGTCTTGGGCGCGCCAATTTTCCTGGGGCGAAGAAGTAGCAGGTGGACGCGTGCGTGTATTGCGTTAGACATGAATGGCATTGATGGCTGATGATCAGCATCTTCTCGATGTAGTTCAAAGCTCTTCGGAATGCACCGCGCATCGACTTTGGTGTACACACTACTGTCCATCGCAGACACCAGGAGCTATCACCTCCCTAGCAAGAACAGAGACAAAGAAACGTAGAATCCGATACAACATCCTCACTAATCCAGCCGACAACGATAACCAACCCAACTAACTCGCTCTCCGCTTCTGATCTCCTCACATGGCGTGCGCCTCTTCAACTTGCAGCGTCGCGATTCCATCCATAAGATCGCCGTCAAACATCTTCGGCACCGGCTTCCGTCGACCCCTCGCTTGGGGTTGAGGGCTCCTCGACAACTCTGCAGTCGGTGTCTCACTGAGCAAGACGGTCCCCTTCGAACTCCAGGATGTCTGTGAATCATCGCTTAATCCCATTCCCAGCCCTGCAGGAGATTCTGGTGGGAAATAGCTTGATGGTGTTTCCAGTCCTCTAATTCGAGTAGCGGAGGTGGGAGTGGTGGGTCCGGCACTCGATTCGCGGGAATGGACCGATCTGGCGGATAGGGGTGGGAAGTAGCTGTCCCTCATTGAGACGACAGGTGTAACTTGATTGGAGATACGTCGTAGGCCAGCCAGAGTCTTCCCGGCGACCCGGGAGAGGCGGCCAGTCGGAGTTACCGGGGAGCTGTCCGGGCCAGATGTCGAGGATGACATGGATGTTGATCGAGATGGACCGGCGGATGGATTGTAGGCGTAATTGTTGGGAGTAGGTCGAGGAGCGGTAGGGTGGAGGGTGAACCCAGTTGGGGTGTAGACATGGCTAGGAAAATGGCTGGGTCGAGGGCCTTCTGCGCCTGGAAACGTCGTAGCTGCGAATTCGTCAGCCTAATTCACGACGTATACTTCGAGGAAACGCACGAGTATAGACACCACTTGTGCTCCGCTTCGCATCCGCACCATTTCTGACCTTGTAAGGATCCCGATCGAAACCCCTAGACTTCCGTCCAAATCGTACTGTGTCCGTAGTGGGCGAGACGATAGGATTGGGACTCTCGATTTCGGATGAGGAGCCGGATGAGAGGCTAGGTGTGTCGTCGCTCGGCTGCACGAGAGGCTGGTCCACCGGAAGGAGGTAGAGTGATGAATTGCGCTCGGCCGGCATCGGCGGGGCAGTCGATCGAAGGCGGGAGCGAGGAGGGACGGCGGGTGAGGGCATGTCGGAAACGGGCTCCTCGTAAGTCTAAGGATTCGGTGATGTAAGCAAGGTAAGGAACATGGAGCACGAGGTCGATAATCAAGAGAAAGGAAGAAGGGGATCTGGAACTGGAGCGACGACGTAGTGGCCGTGGGTCCCGGTGGCAGTAATTACTGCGCCCGGCCCGATTACCGCTGACCGTCGATGACGAGTGGCGAGTCACCGACGACTCGCAATGAGTGCGGCGCTGTGGACTCGTGGGGATGTGAAGAGATGCGGGATAGAGAGTAATGAGATTATCGAAATGCCAGCTGGCTGCCATCCCAGCCATTCGATGCCGCTCCACCAATAATAGCACGGGAAAGGATGAGAAAGACAAAAAAACCCACCTTTGACCAGATCTCTGACCTCATCCCCAGCCCCTTCAATGCCTTCTCAAGCAGCTTGCTTTCCTCGCCTGGCATAGTCGACCCCAGAACGATTGCACTGGTCAATCGATTGCGCTCCTTTTGATCCCGTTGGACCCTTGCTTTAGTCGTGTGATGCGCCGAGACGAATAGTTCCTCCCAGATATCGATGTGAGCTTGAGTATCGAAGAAAGCGTATTGCGGGATATTGAAGCACGAGGCCGAGGCTGGCGGGTAACTGTGTCTGGCGGGAAAGGTGACGGAGGTATTGTATGGGGAATTACTCCCGTCCGCTGGTAGGTAGAGGGACGACTCTCGGGGAGCGACGTTCGGTGGGCTTGAGTATACGCTGCGAGGCCGAGGACGACGAGTACGAGTTTGGCGCCGTAATGTTGGGATTGGCGGTGTTGGCTGCGATTCGTTGGATTGAGTGAACACGGGACGACGGGAGAGGGTCATGTTTGATTTAGCCGGGTTTGGGAAGTTTGGGTTCGGCCACGTGCAGTGGCTGGTGCCCTGAACTATATGTCGCTCTCAATTCATGTATGACAGCCAAAAGTCGAGATGGGAATCCTCGTCGCATACATATACACGCGACTCATCGAGCGGCGTGTGCTCAATCGTACTAGCTGAACCCCCGACCCTCGATAACGCGGTGATTGCCCCAAGCAACCCAAAAACGGGGTCGCGGACTTCATCATCGCCGCTAAATTCCTCCCACGCACAAACAAGCTTTCGTGAAATCGGCTACGGCCACAAAAAAACAAGGGTGGTATACGTAAGTCAAAATTTCCTCGATCACTCAGGGAAATCTTGTTTTGGGGCGATGACAAACTTGACTGCTTGTTCCGTCGGAAATGGTCGTGATCGGCGAGTGGCGCCGTTCGAAAACAGGACCGGGCAAGACAACTGCCGCAGCACCGGAATCTCCGGGTTGTCGTTTCGAATAGCATCCCAGGTTGCCTTTGCGGATTCTGATAACGGCCTTCAGTGAACGAGTTGTACTGTGTGAAGTTCCTGGAACGACGACTCTAATATCCTGAAGAGCGCTTTTGTATCTGATCGAACGTGGATATCCCAAAACACTTCGGATGCAGTCGGACAGTAGAATGAAGACGCAATCACCGGAACGAGATTGTTCCCGCAGAGACTCTACGTGTTGAGAGGATAGGAACAGCCAGGAAGTAGGGAGCTCAAATGGGGTTCTGAGCAAAGCGTCAATAAACGTACGATTGCCGGTTTGGATAGCATATTCAGCTCGTAAGCTACGACAATCGACAGCGTTCGTGCCTCGGTATACCACCAGTAACCTCGGAACTAGATCACACCGATAATACACGATTCAAGCTGTACAACCAATTCACCATCACTTTTAAAAGTGAGAAGGGAACGGGAACCTCGTGTCTTCGTCAGTCCCAACGCTCGCCCCTCTCGATCCCTTAGCAAAACGGCGGACCCATTTGTACTGCCTGTCCCACTTCTTGGCCAGCTCTTGGGCTTGCTCCATCTTGCCGCAATCATCGGTGTGGCCATCATTCAGCTCCGCAAGAGGGGTATTGGTCAGAATATCAACTGTCCTCATCAAGCTTCGGACTTTGACATTCTCCGACGCATTGTCCATTCTCCTCTCGACTTCTTGCCATGCGGTGTGTGAGGAGTTGAGCCGGGAATAGTCAGATATGATGGAGCCATTCACGTTCGTGGCTGCCTGGAAGAACTCGCAAGTGTCGATCAACCAGCATGGCGTTCCCGCATCGAAATCTTGCGTCTCGGTCCTATTCGTCCTGTGCGACGGCTCAGACATACTCGAAATGGCGGTGAGGAGACAAGAAAGCGGGATTGACCTGGGGCGGTTCTCCGCTCTTTATTAAAATTGTGACCTCTGCGACGGAAGGCTGGAATACAAAGGTGACAGCTTCTTGGCTCTGGCGTGATCGAGTACAACTTCTCCGTAAGGAAGGTGTCGCCGTCGCCAGCTGACGGCTGTTCGTGTCACGCTAGCAACGGATATGGCTTCCTTCCATTCAGCATGAGAGAGTCCAAGTCCGCGTGCGTCAGACGGATGCCTTCGCCAGCTGCAGGCTGTTTTGACCCCGCAAAGGAGACGGCTTCTTGGCTATCGGACGTGATAGAGCACGAATCCGCCTTCATAAAGCAATGCCTTCGGCAGCGGAAGGCTGTTCAGACCACGCAAGGAAAGGAGACGGCTTCGTGCCTTCCTAGGTGATCGAGTTCGTATTCGACTCGGCCAGCTGAAGCTGCTCAGACCGCGTTAGCAAGGAGAAGTATTGAACAGGGACTGATGACTATGGACAGATGCAAGTCGGAATATGCATTACTGCTAACCCAGGTGACTACTTGATTTATAGATCAGAAGCTAGTCCGGTGTACCGGATCTGTTGGCCTCACTGAGCTCTCTTCGTACGTCCGAGATTGACGAGGGGGTGTTAGGGTTCCCTTGAGAGGAGGTAGATTGCCGAAGCCGCCGTTCGGAGGTGGATAGCCCCGCCAGTCGGATAATGGGACGTACCCCGGGTCGACGTGGGAGCGATGCCCGTCTCGAGGAGGAACGGGATGATGGTCCCGATCGGATGTCATTCCGTTGGAGCGGGAAGGGAAGACGCCAAAAGAAGGATGATGCAAGGATGGGTTGCGTGGTGGATCCCAAGATGGTGGGGTAGTGTGGTGAGTGAAAGATGGTACAACAGCCGCTGCCCGAGGAGGATAGTACCCTGGTTCCATTTGGCGACGCGGCCATTCGGGCGGTCGAGTGTCGTATTGAGACTGATCCGAGTTCGAGCGGAAGCGATCCAGGTCTGGCCGATCAGACGACCCACCAGACAATCGACGCCCATATCTTTCCGTTTGCCAAGATGAGACAGGTAAAGTCGCAGCTGATCGAGGCGATGCTCTGCTCACGCCACCCTCAGCATCTCTCTCAGAGACCGTACCATCGGATGCCGCGTCGACATCAGGTCCTCTCGAGCCGCTTCGCAGACCATCATTCCCGTCGTCATTGAGTAAAGCGGAGATACGCATACCGCCGGGCCGCGAGATCGCCTTGACAGGTGATACGAACAAAGCTGAGGTCGAAAGCCCATTTGGAGGTGCAGGTGTGAGAGGTGGAGGAGCGAGATGTGGGCTGGGCGGGAACAAGCCGAGTCGCGGCTCGGTGTAGTGATAGTCATGAGCCGAGGTCTGCGACAGATAGACATCGTAGATCGAACGGGCATCTAGCGCAGACTTGGTATACACGGGCATCTGATTGGAATTAGCAAAATACTTCCGGGTCCAGTATCACTCACACTTCTTTCATCCGACCGGATCTGCCCGCTTGGTAAGTCCGCGCCACCCGCCGGCATCACCTCGTCCAGCTTCATGTCTCCCCGATGCGCATCGAAGAAGTTCAAGACCTGTCGCTCGGATTTGCCACCCAACTGCATTGCGATGGCTTTGACATTGGTCCCATGAACCGCAACGAGGTCGCGGAATTTCCGCTTCTCCTCCACGGACCAGTAAGAATTCGTGGCGGTTCGCCGTGCAGGCCTCTCGGCAGCTGACGGGTCGGGAGTGGGATCATTCGGATCGATGACCTTTCGACGTTTCCCGGCACGTTTCACCGGAGGAAGGAGCTCAGTTCCAGTCTCACCATCAGGTCGCTGCTGATAGCTCGTGTATTCCATAGGCGAGTCAGGTAACGAAGATTGGGCCGCGAGCGCGGCTTCTGGTCCGGCGACGGAGCTTACGCGAGGCCGTTTCGGCGCCTTCATTGTCATCCTCATCTTAGCCTTGCTCGCCGTCGGGGCCTCGCTGCCATCGCGGGAAGGACCGGGACTCGAATCCGGGTCATCCTCGTCGCCCTTGCGCCTTCGTCCAGGTGCACCATCGATCGGAGTTCCTGGCATCAGTCGAGCTCTTCGAGCACTAGGTACGGCGCCGAACGTGTCGTCTCGCTGTGCTCGGGCAGGCGTTATTGCGCTTCTCGGACCTTGCGCTGCCGTTGCCGGATCGACTGTCGGCTTTTGCCGATCGAGATTTGCCAGTAGTGCCGAGCTCTTTCCACTCTTCTTGATGGGAATTGCCTTCCTCTTCTTGTCACCTCGTCTCGATGCAAGCATACCTTTGTAATCGATCGTCCGTTTCGTGCGATAGTAGTAGAGCACGCAATCGGATGCGGATTTGGGAGACAGCCCATCGGCGATACGACCAAACTGCTTCGGATAGGCTAGGTATCGGCGCATAAAGTTTGCTCGTTCCTCCTCAGTCCAGATGGGTTCCGCAGTGCCAGCGAAATCATAGAACGCCACGGGATCGGATACAAGGTCGTTGTCATCGTCAAAGCGAAGCTTCCTCTCCTCACCGATCAGCATGTCAGGAACGACAGCGGTAGTCTTGCTCGCTCTGAAATTGGGATCTTTTGCGGCGGTGTCGGCGAGACCAGCGAGGATTTCTTGAAACTCAGCTTCGGTGGTGACAACGTCCCCTATTCCCCGACGTCGGTTTCCCCGAGAACCGAAGAGGTCTTCACCGGGCGTGGCCGGGGGAAGCGGGCCAGGCGTGATGATGGGAATAGCACCAGGCGTAGCGAAGAGATCCGCAGGCGGTGGTCCCCGCTTCTCCATGATCTGGTCGAGAAAGGTGCAGTGCTCCTTCCACTCTTCGTCGAGCTCACGGTACTCATCTCGGAGACGTTGAATCTTGTCCTGCGCTTCAATAGTCTCGCGCTTGATGACCATGGCCACAAGGTTGGCGACAAGCTTCTCCTGCCTGTTGAGCGGCCAGGTGACTTCTCGAAGTCGCTTATCGCGCTGCCTCGGGCTCGTCTCAAGCGGGATGCGAGAGCTTTCAGCTGGCGCGGCTGCATTGTTCCACTCTATGACAGCCTCGAGATCCAGCGTCCTGGCATGATTCTGGGACGCCTTGATCGCAGCAACCAGATTGTCGTGCTTCGTAGCCTCTCGAACACCTTCAGACACCTCGGATCTTGTCTCCTCCGCATCACCGGTCCTCAGTCCGCCTTCTGTCTCCGCGTCTGTGCTCTCGTGCAACGAGTCCATCGTCGGCATCGGATCCTTACGGGGGAACTTGTCACCAGTAGGCGAAGACAGGCTCCCGTTAGCAGCGGGAAGGATGATGGACCGGCGCTCGGCAATAGTAACGCGTCGTGACGGCACAGGATGCAAACGCTGAGCCTGAAAGTCGACAGAAAGGTTGTCGTCGTTCAGCGAGACGATATTGTTGGACTGGATATCGCTCTTCGTCTGGTCCATGTGTATGAGCGGGGATGTCGGGCGGGGAGTAAGCTCAAGCTAAAATTCACGATCAGCTGACACATAATCGGAGTCTCGGATGTTTGCTTACGTCGATCACTATCTCCACGTCCCCTGAGTCCCTCCGCGCCCCGTTGGCAGGAGTGGTGGCAGACTCGGACGGAGATGTGGGAGTTACTGGTGTAGGTGGTGAAGAGTCTGGGTTTGAATAGACATTCTCGACGGAGTTTGCGGGCGCTCCCGAAACCCGCGAGTCAAGCGTATTCTGCACAGCTCCCTTATGATGAGCACGTCCAGCGGAAGAAGGCGGCGGGTGAGGGTCCCTGGTCGTATCTGTCTGTTGGCTGAGAGTCTCGTCACCAATGTTCCTGCCCTGTGCCGTTCCGACTCCCGGAAATTGCTGGAACGATGCAGCATCGCGATTATCCGGGAAGCGAGTTTCGTCTCCATTCTGCGCACTGTTCTGAGCTACATCGACGGACGCATCTCGACCCGATGCCGATACCGCCGTCGCCAGTGGGCCGAATGATCGCTCGTGAATCTGAGTGTCGTGAAGATCCATAGATAGCCAAAGAGCAGATTTGTGCGGCTTGAGGTCTGATCCGGGTGGAGGGAATGTCGGAGTAGCTGGACGTAAAAGCGCTGAAGGAGAAGCGGTATTCAGATCATCTAAGGGTGGTGGAAAACCCGGCGTATCTAGTCTCGAACTCGTCATCGGAGGTGCGTCCGGCGATTCCGCTCGTGAGACGATCCTGACGTTCAGATTGGGATCCTTGCGGTCCAATACAGGCGGTGGGTCAAGCGGTGTGAGTGGTCGATCGTCGACTTCTTTCCGTTTCTCCCGCATGCTTTCCTCCTGAAGGCTTTGAGGACTGCCTTCTGTCCCTGAAGGCGGAGGTCGATCTTGGTCGGCCAACGATTCAAGTCGCCTTTGATCAACAGGAGACGACACACTTCTCCGCCTGCCGCGTGGCATCCGCCCATCGCTCAAGTCAGCCGCGCGGTCCCATGTCGTCGGTGTGCGCTGCCTCGATCGTTTTTGCGGTGAAGTCGAATGCCGAGCCCATCTCCATGCTGCTTCGTGATTTGGCCGTCCCCATTCCGGTGACGACCATCGATCCCGCTTTGGCGGTCGGTCGTCCTGATGAAGTCGCAGATCCGTCTCAACCCGTTTGACTGGCGAAATCACTTCGCCCTCCTCAAGATCGGCTTCCATTTCCGGCGTCTTTTGCGGTAGATTGACGGTTGATCTTGGTACTGTTGCTGGAATATTGTTTTCATCTCGCGCACGACGGAGTTCAACCGGACTAGACGATCCCCGCATAGACCGCGGTGCTCGTGGTACAAACGGTGGCTTCGACAGTCCAGGCCGATTGTCGGGTCGCTCGAAAGCACGGCTGATATCGCGACCCGCGAAGCCATTTCGATCGTCGCGTGTGGAGGATGACAAGCCGCTGACGGATCGAGGGCCGGATGGGATGCGGGATAAGGATGGAAAGCACGGCGGTGTTTGCGATATGAAGGGGCGTGGCCCCTTCGGTGCAGATGGAGGAGAACGCGATCGGTCCTGAGGGAAGCGGGGAGGGAACTGTCGTGTAGGCGAGGGGCCTCCGAATGATTGACTAATCAAGAGGCTACCAGTCAAGTGTGGTTAAGGCGACTCCATGCTGAAGCTTACGGATTGCGTGGCGGTTCATCCCGAAATCGGTCATCCCCCCTGTCAATCCATCTTCTGTCCCCTGCATCCCAACGATCCCTGTCGGGAGGTCTATCTCGAATAGATGCCGAGCCAAAGGGAGGATGTCGTCTAGGAGGAGGTATTCCCGGCGCCTGACCACCGCTAATATTCCCTCGCCATATCCCGTCTAGGCTAGAGTAATTTCGCTCCTCAAACTCCCTTTGCCTTTCTCCGCCCCAATCCCGGTCGCGTTCACGATCGAAACTCCGTCGAGGCGGTGACGGAGTATGACGTCGGGGGCCAGAGGGCGGACGATATCTATTTACACGGAGCGGATCTCGAGGCCAGAGGGGATTGGAGTAGGATTTTATATTCGGCGGCTGTAGAATTTGCCGAGTGATTATGCGAAAAGGCGGCCGAAATCGAGGATAGTGAGTGAGCGAGAACACCGTCAGCGACACTTCGATCAACATCTGCGGTATGAGAAGCGGAACTAGACCCACCTCGGACGGTCTACCGTATCCATTCGATCTATCATCCCAATCCCTCCCACGCTCATATTCACCCTCCCATCTCGATGGTCCCGCCCGCTGAGAGGGTCCAGAACCGTTCATCGACGGCCTCTTTCGCAGATATGACGGTCCGAGGCGCGAAGGCCCTGCATCTGTATACATTTCAAGCCGGATTGACGGCGAGGAGACGAGAAAGGATATCGGACAATGGAGTCCAGCTGTCGATTATTACTATTCCGACTTCGGATTGATTGATGATGGGTCATCGAGCCGGTTCAAGCATGTTCAGGAGGCGATTTTTACGAGGACGTGAGGGGGAATGCCCGAGGACTAGGATGGGGGAATGAAGAAGAGGTCGGCGTGGATCGATGAGGTAATGACCCAGATGGACGGTTCAGCTTGTGCCATATAGAATTGAATTCATTGGATCTCCGAAATCCCGAGGTTGGGCCCTTGATTTCCCTTCGTTCGATTTCATTACGTCATTGTTTGTTTGGCTGGCAGGCAGCTGGAATGCTTGTTGCCACCGAACTCCTATATTCCACCATCAACCAAGCATCTTTGTGATACGCCTCGCATCGTCTCAGTTATCTAGAATCCTTCTCCACCATGGCGAACCTCGTCGAAGGCATTGCTCATACCATTCAGGTTCGTCCGCTAGGTTCCATACGAGATCACCGCTCATTCGAACTTTCTAGGGCCTCTTCCAGAGCGTCTTCGCCGTCTTTCAAGCCTTCTTCAACGTCATCTACTCGCTCGTATCAGGTCTCGTCTCCCTCGTCTGGGGCGTTCTGGAGAGCATCGCACAGTTTGTCGGGGCTTCAGTCCATTTTGTAGCTTGTGAGCGGTCTCGCCTCTCCTCCTCCTTGGACAGCACACCGCAGAATCAAGCTGATTACAATCTTCGCAGCCAACATCCTAGTCCTCGGCCTCGTCCTTCTGGCTTTCATTCTTTACCGCGACCGCAACCGGAGGGGCACACTAGGCAACAAGATCAAGAAGAAGGCGCAGTGATCTGACGGACAAGGAGGTGGGGACCGGACGGACGTCGACCGTAGCTTCGAAGGGGTGCGAAAGAGGCTGGAAGGCGGAGGGCCAGCTGAGCGCGGTGCCCTCAGTAACAAATAAAATCCATAGGGTCGGGTGTTTGCCATGCAATTCATGCAGTTCGCGCGTCGCTATGCATACCGCGCAATGAATTGGTCATGCGAGCTTTCGGAAAGTGAGACTGATCCGACCCTTCTTGACAGCGGGCTCTTTGGGTATCTCATGCTGGTAGATTGGGTACCGTGAGCTCACCCCTAGATGACATTCCGTCGCTCACCTTCCAAAACTCCTGTGTCCGTCCTTTGCCATAATAAGCAAGACCTCCCCATTCGAGAAATGATTACTCACCTTGCATCACGACCAGACTCCCATTTCCGAGCCTATTCGTCCTGTCATCCACTGCATGCCACAATCAAACCAGTACTTACACCCATTTAATATTCTTCCGCCCTTTCATTTCCCCCTCCACATCCTTCCCCATCTCACCCTTCTTAGCGCGACTCGGGACTCTCGGCGACATGATGAATGTTCGTTCCGCCCCTAAGCTTACACTCGCTATAACCAGATTATTTAAATTATCCGAGTGACGCCTGCTACATCAGCTTCATCGGCTGAACCAGTGTCATACACACCCAATGTATACGGACCCATCATCATACCGATTTAGCATGACATGGTTGAACCTCACTCCCAGGTCGGTTTCCAGCTTCTCACGCATTCGCTCGAGAGGTGTAGGGAAGGGGTGGTTCATGATGATTGTCGAGCCGGAGTAGGAGAGCGTGGCGTTGGGAGCTGTGGAGTAGGCGGCGATGGAGCGGGATTGCGGGAAGGTCCGACCGTACAGCTTGAGCATGGGCTGGTCTGTTACCGTCAGCAATGCCAGGTCAGGATATCTAGCTCACACCCTACATCACCGATACATCAGCTCGGACAACGCAACTGAGCTGTAAGAAGTAGTAGCTCACATGTATCAAGTCCTAGCATCTCATCGTACCACTCATCCGCTGAATCGCTCGAGATGAACTGCTCACATCAGCCTTGGCCATTGCAAGCGAGGTAAGAGAGCCACATCAGGCTGATAGAACACGTCCCCGCCATATCCAATCCCCTCGACCCGGTATCGATCGACAAAAGTCGGTAACGAGACCTGCTGGAACTCATCTGTTGGTCCGGCATGCAGCTTCCGTTTACTACCTTTGTTGGTAGGAGGCGGGGAGAGAGAAGAAGAGGAGGCCTGGAATTTGACGGGCATTGTCGGCGACGATGTGCGAGGTTTCAGATCCATTCGCCCAAATCCACTTGGTGCTTGATCTCCGGCTCTGAGGGTTTCCAACGGAAGGAGTCTGATTTGAAATCGTATTTCTTTGGCTTTCTCCGAAACCGTCTGACCGCGTTCCTGGACCAGACTGAAACAGTCAGCTTCTTCTTTTATTTACCCTTTCCGCCATACACGAGATCCCAAGCTTCCGGAGAGGCTTCCGGCTCGAATATTGCCACTTCTCAGACGCTGAAAAGCCGCTCGGATGCCGAATTGCGCATATCCTGACCCGACCCCATGCCAGCGAAACCAGTTGATCTCAACAGAGCAACTAGGCTATACATCGTCCCCTCACTCTGGGTCGGTTCTCCCCCGATCCTGAGCGAGCGTTGGGCGTGCGCGAGGTCACAAGCGGTGTATATACCATCCTGGTTCGAAGACCCCTCGCTTGTGTTTGGAAAGGGTAAAAGGTCGGGGTCATCACTGGCACCTAAGCCAACCAAGCAGGTTGATTATTCGGTTCAAGCTCAGTTAGGTCGAGATCGAGTGGTTACGATTGAGACTTCTTTTTGTGGCCGTGAGACGCAAATCATCAGTGCGTGCCGTAAGCTACCCCCGCATACTTGAATTTCATCCGCCAGAGAGTTTGAATCCATATCCTGTTTCTGCTGCATTGCTCACCCGTAATATGGCAGCGCCCCCATCTTCGAGCGCATCTTCATCCCTGCCCTCATCCTCATCCTCATCCTCATCCTCATCTTTGTCTCAGTCAACCTCATGCACCCCACCCACCGAAGATCGCCTCGCCACTCCTCGTCGAATCACGCTAGCGAACATCCCCTCCCCTCTCCTGACCCTACCCCCCGTAGCAGCCCTCATTGGCGCCACCATCGGCATGTCCCGCGGTGGGTCCCGCGCCCGACTCCGTTTCCTCGCGGAGAACGCACATCGTCAACCTCGTACTGTCCAGGGATGGGTAGGTCCAACTCTCCTTCACTAAACTCAGCTGACTGGGTGGGAGATAGTATTTTTACCAGAAGACGAGGAATTATAGGGTCATTCTAGCGGCATCTCGGACGGGTGGGAAATACGGACTGGCCCTGGGAGGCGCGACGGCGGTCTACGTGCTCGTGGATGAGAGTGTGGGGTGGATGAGGGAGGAGTACTTTGGGGTCTCGGGGGAGGCTCGTCAATCCGAGAGAGAGAGAGGAGAGGAGGACGAGGACGAGGATGAGGTGTTGATTAGGAAGAGGGTTAGTTGGCGGAGAGGGAGTGTGAGGCCGGAGGATGGGGCTGTTGCTGGTGGTTTACTGGGAGCGGGAGTGGGAATCGGTTGTGGGCCCATGCACAGTGGAACTTCTGGACGGTCATAGCTGATGAAGTAGATCGACTGCCGCGGACCCTCTTCGTCAGATCTATGATCATAGGAACCGTTCTCGGGGGGATCACGTCCGCTCTTCAAGTGGTGCAAGCCAAGATCGGGCGGTTACGTGAGGAAGAAATGCGGAGAGCGAAAGCGGCGGAGAAGGAGGAGGCCGTCTTAGGGAGACCAACGCCTGAGCCTGAAGAAGCAGAGAGCCTGAGCGAGAGGGGCAAGAAGTGGTGGAGTGTTCTGAGCTCATGGTTCCCCGGACTGGGCGGATGAGTCGGATCATGCTATGCACATACATATGGATACAGGATGTGGTCTCGCCAGGCTATATTACAGCGGGAATCGTCTAGTCGTTCAGATAGCGGATTGGTCAGGTGGTGATGGCTGTTGCAGGCGTCGAGGTATCCAGACATACGTCCCCTATCTCTGCTCACGTTGTCAGCCCGCGCTTTCTGAAACCGGATACCCCGACGAGGCAGTGGGAACATCGCAGTCGACGCACCGCTATTCCATCTCGCGACGATGTCACTCTCATACAGGTCGCCGTCCTTCCTCCCTTTCGCCGTCGCCGATCCCTGTCCTCCTGACTGCGCCGCGCGCTTCGGCTGCTGCCAGGACCTATTGCGGCCAGACTGACCCTACCTCATCAGCTCGTCTCCCCAGTATGGTACGCCAAGCCGACCTTCGACTTCCTCGCCCGGCCACTACTCCTTTCCGTCCCTCCCGGCTCCTCAATCACCTCCCCTCCACTGTCCTCAACCTTACCCATATCCCCCTCAACCCCACCCTCAGCCTCGACTGACTCCCTCTCCTCCTCTTCATCCTCCACCGCCTCGTCCGGCACCTCGAAATGGTTGTCCGAGCCAGAAGACGTGGCTTCGTCCACGTCCATTTTGTTCCCGGTGGGCATGGCGAGAGGGTGGAGAGGGGGTTTGGCGGTTGAGGTCGGGGAGGCGGGGAGGTCGGAGGAGGAGTCTATGGGTCGGAGAGGGGTACTGTGCTTCGAGGAGGGTGGGGTGAGGTCGACCATGATCTGTTGCTGACTTCGAAGCTGGGATTGGTGAATTGAAAGGAATGGAGCGAGAGACATCGATGTAAGGAGAGGCAAGGCACGTCACGTGACTTGGCTTGTTAAGCGCGAAGTGATGAAAGCCAGCGAGACGTTTCCTAATGATCAAAGCCCTATAGTACAGCCCATCAGGAGCGTACACACGACGGCACGTTTGTAGTGTGTGGACAGCAGCTTTGTGTGCTCGAAGCTGCTTGGCCATCATGTCATCCGACCAAATACCTTACATCAGAGTCTACCACACCTACCTCCCCTCCCCCCTCCCTTCCTCCCCATCCTTCCACCTACAGCTCACCCGACTGAAAGACACTCTGATGATCTGGATCGGGACCGGCGGTCCTTCCGACTCGATTCTTGCAGGAATGGACGAAGCCGCTGGACCGGACGAGAAGCGATTAGCAGGTGATTGGGCGGTGGCTATGCCTAGTCGAGGGGTGAGTGTTCCCGGGACTGCGCCTCAGCTATCTAGAGAGTCCCAGATGTCGAGGCGGTCTGGCTGACGGGATGACGTATGTAGCACATACCGGCGACGAGGACGGCGGTTTTTAGGTCCGGAGCGAGTGATCTGGCTCTGCCAATGGCTCAGCGATTGGGTGAGCTATGCGACCAATCCTCCCAACGATGCTCGAGCTCCTCTGGTATGGTTGAGGAGGTCTTACCAGCTGTCACACGTAAGATTCAACTTGCGAGCTGACCCGGTCTTATTCTAGCTCGACGCTTCCCACCCAATCAGATCCATTTGTCCCTCTCCCTCCCACCTACGTTGACATCACAAGCCGGACCCTCCCTCGACCCATTCGCGAGCAAGGTCCTGCTGGTGCTGGAGAAGAAGCTCATCTCCTGGCTAGGGGAATTGCTCGCTCAGCAGGGAGCCTCGGCCGAGTAATATGATTGTTCGTGGACGAAGTGTAGGTATACCATGCATGTACACACCCTCTCGAGACGCTTGCGAGTCGTCCATGAGTTAGGAGTCGTGCCATGCAATTTCGGAGAGGCTGTGTAATGTGAGACGAGCGGACTCTGACAGAAACGGGAGTACATCGCGTCACTCTACTCCCGATCATCGGCGGCTGACTTTTTAGCCCCGTTTGGGTTTCATTCATCCCATTCACCTTTCCTTTCATCCCACTCTTCATTTCTTCACTCAAGACAATATTGAATCGTCGACATGGCCGACGCCGACCCCGCTACAGGCGAGACGACTACCACCATCACCGCGACGACCCACCTGACCCTCCCATCCCACCCCACACCGCTCACCTACGACCAACTAAACCCGAAATCCCGTGCGACCGAATTCCTCGGACCCATCGGGACCGCGGGCGTCACCGTCGTCGCCACCTTCACAGCCTACTTCCTCTTCTACGCATGTAACGAGGCGACTGGATGTCCGCCTACGAGTCTGAACGATTGGGGGAAGATGTGGGACAGCTTGGGTGATTGGCCGAGTTCGGCGGGGAAATTGTGGGAGTGGAAGGCTATGGGTGTTTATATGGTCTGGTATGCGTTTTGCGTCGGGTGTTGGGCGATTTTACCCGGTGAGAAGGTAGAGGGGAATCTATTGCGGGATGGGAGAAGGAACACCTACTGGATGAGTGGCGCGTCTCCTTTCTACCTCTATCACGGCAGATGCTCATCAGACCAGGCTTCTACACACTGTTGCTCAGCCTCGGAATCACTGTTGGTATCCTTCTGCAGCCAGGCGGGATCGAGCGCTTCACATGGCTGTACGATCATTGGGTTCCCCTCGTATCCGCGTCGCTGGCGATGGCGACCTTCCAAGCGTTCTGGGTCTACCTGTACAGCTTCCGGTCCGGCGAGCTCCTAGCCCTCGGCGGCAATTCCGGGGTCTTCATCTATGACGTGAGCCTTCAGCTTTATTCGTATTCAGGTAGATGCTGAAGCTGGTGCAGTGGTTCCTCGGTCGACCCCTTAACCCCACATTTCCTGGCTTCCCCTCGTTCGATATCAAGACCTTCAACGAGGTCCGACCCGGAATGATCCTCTGGGTCCTGCTCAATATCTCCTGCGCGTGCGAGCAGTACGTCCGGAATGGCAAGGTGTTCGATAGCATGTGGCTGGTTTTGGTGTTCGAATTCCTCTATACCGCGGATGCGCTCTTCCAGGAAGTGAGCGGTCTTTTCCCTCTTGATCATCCGTGTCGGTGCCTCAGACACTGACTCTTTCGCAAGTCCTCTATCCTCAACCAAATCGACATCACGCGAGACGGCTTCGGCTACATGCTGTCATTTGGCGACCTCACCTACGTCCCGTTCACATACGGTCTACAAGCTCGATATCTCGCTTTCCACCCTGTCGCCCTCGGACCCGTTTGGACAGGATTGATCGTCGCCCTGGAGGCATTGGGACTGTATATCTTCAGGGATAGTAACAGTGAAAAGGGGGAGTTTAGGAACGGGAAAAACAAGAAGAGTCAGCATCACCATCCCTATTCGCTTTGCGATGTACAGCGCTGATCGAGGACGTGCGCAGATTTAACGTTCATGGAGACGGAGAGCGGGAGCAAGCTCCTCACTTCTGGATGGTGGGGTCGTTCGCGTCATCCTGTATGTCACCTGCGCCCTCTGCGGATAATCTCTGACAATCGCAGAACTACTTTGGCGACCTGATCATGGCGTCGGTCATCTGCTCAAGTAGTGGTCTAAAGCTGACGCTAACTCGCAGCTGGGCATGGTGCCTCCCCACCGGCTTCTCGAGCCCACTCACCTACTTCTACCCAGTCTACTTCACCGTCCTCCTCCTCCATCGACGTTATAGGGATGACGAGGCGTGTAGGGAGAAGTATGGGAAGGACTGGGATAAGGTGTGTTGTAAGGAGCTGCCAGTCCAGTGTGGAGCTGATGAGAGGTAGTATTGTGAGTTGGTCAAGTGGAAGATCGTACCATATGTGGTGAGTTACGCAGCGTTCCCGCTATCCGCCAGGTCGAGTGTCGACACTGATTATTGGCGATCTAGTACTGAGCAGCACGAGTGTCAATGTGCAAGAAGGGGAGCAATTTGCTCACGAACGCGATCTCCCGCTAGAAAGAGAGTTCCAGCAATATATCTATACACGAATCCATGAGATCCGTGATTCCCAACACCGCTATGATGACGTGACGGATATTGTATCCATGACCATGCTATCATACAAGTCCCGGCTTCTCACCCCTGATACCCGTCACCTGGCACATCCTGTGGCTGCTGGGGCATCTGCTCAGGGATGGCCTGGACGGGAGGGTCTTTGTGTTCGGAGCGAATCTCGATGGCGCCTTCGGGCTTGGGCCTGCGCACGCATCAGCAACTGTCACCTTTTCCGCAAACAAAGTACTTACTCGACCATGGTGACTGCATCAGGAAGGTTCTTCGACGGTCCTTGGCGGCCTTCGGGATCGAACGGCTTCATTCTGTGACCACCCCATCAGGGCTATCCACTCCACAAAGGGGAGATTGCTCACATCTTGACCTTGATACCGAGCACACCCTGACGGAGAAGGACGTGCCTCACTGCGTAGTCCACGAAATCGCGAGCCGGCTGACCAGAGTGAATCATGAACCCATCGGTGAACTTCATGGATTTGGCACGGGCGGCACGGAGTTTTCCGGAGACGACGACTTCGCATCCTTTGGCACCGGACTCCATCACAAAGCGGAGGACACCGTAGCACGCGCTGTACAGGGTCCATCAGCATCCCATCACGAAGCCCGGAGGTATGCCGAGGTGATGCATTATACATGGAGAGAGGACTGACCGACGCATAGCAAGCCCACCAAGGAGCTTGTACCTCAATGACTCGGCCTGAGCCACAGCGCTCAACCCGCGGAACTGCACCTTCTCGGCATAAAGCTCAAGGCTCCCCTCGGAGAACTTGAATCGCTTCTCGACGAGAGCCTTGAGTTCGCGAATCCGACGTCCTTTGTCGCCGAGGACTTCTTGGGTGTGCGTCGCGCGGATGATGATCTCGGTTCGGGCGTGGGTCACGCGCACCTCGCAGCCGGAGTATCCTTCTTCGGCGAGCTCGCGGGTGCTGCGGAAGGGGAAGGGGAGAGGGGCCGTGGACAGAGGGTGGCGGGGAAAGGCAGAAGGAGGAAGAGTAAGATGGAAGACGCGCAGGGAGGGGGAAGACGAGAACATGGGGTGGACGGCCCGAGGTGGATGAGAAGGAGAGGGAGGGAGGAGGATGTCAGCATTTATTCCAAGAGCGGTTTCCCAACTCACAAGAATTCGCCAAGCTCAGCCTGAAAGACACCGTCCGCGACAAACTTCCTCTTCTTGCTGATCTGAGCGGTGGCGGCCATTGTGATGTGGTTGTGGAAGTGTAGCTGCCGGAGATTGCAGTCGATACAGAAGTAGAGGTCCGATCGGCAATTTCGGGAGAATTGACCCTGGTGCGGGGAATTAGCGATGTGGCTGTACGCGTGCGGAGTCTTTTATTGGGAATACTAGCCTTGTCCTGTCCGATTGATGGTATTGCAACCAACAGCCGCAGCGATGAGGATCACTGCGCGACGGCTTCGGCCGGACGCACTGCTTGACTCCTTCCTGGGTTTGCTGGACATCAAGCTTGGTGCGTCTCCCCCGTCCTTCTTACCTCGTGAGGTATTGACAATATCGACAGGTGCCGAGATCATCCTGCTCTTCGGGGTATATTCCCCTCGTTTATATAGCAGGACGACGCTGACGACTTCTAGCTGATCAACAAAGTCGCCGGTCTCTACGGTCTAATCACCATCATCATCGGCGGTTCCTTCCCCCAACTCCTCTTCTACATCTACTCCACCGCTACCCTGTACGCATTCCTCTGGGCTCTCCGTATCGTCAAATCAGTGCGCCCCATCCACCTCACCGCCCTTTATTCACCTGCTAATAGGTGTATAGGAAGCGACGAGCTCGACCCTCCTAGTAGCCCACTTCTTCCTGCTCGATCACCTCATTCAATCCCTCTTCCACTACGTCTTCTACCGACATTACTGGTACATCGAGCCTCACGATGGGCGACGAGTATCGAATTCTCGAGCACAGCAGGATCTGATTGATCTGGCTATGTCGAGAGGGGAGATCTTGCAGCCGAACGAGGCAGATAGGGAGGGGCTCGGGGAGTTGAGAGCGGCGTTGGCGGGTGATATATGGCGGACAGAAAAGGTTTTCGCAGTCTGGCTCCTCGTCTTCGGCTTTTTCCTCAAAGTACGCGCACCTGCCTTCCTGAGTGAGCGGAGTTGACGGTGGATAGGTGTACTTCATCCTCATCCTCTACTCCTACGCCGCCCACCTCCGATCTTCCACATACCACGCCCTCCCCCTTACTTCCCGATTCAAAGCCACGCAGATTGCCCACCCGACGACAGAGGATGACCTGCAAGCGGAGATGGAGCATGCGGAGCTGGATGAGGGGGCGGCGAATGGGGATGCGGGAAAGGGGAATGTGCTGGTCGGGGAACAGGGGAAGAAGGGGCAGGAGGCTAGGGAAGGGGAGGAGGAATTTAGCTGGGATTAGAATGATGGCATCTTCGCATACTGCAAGCTGTGGCATCCTTTGCGCTTGTCGTTCGCTGCTCTTAGAGATTTTGCAGGGATCGGAGTGACAAGCAGACTCTAACACGTGGCAAAGTTGCGCTTGATACTTCATCTTATATAGGAGACCATTCAGTCTACTCCAGATCCCACTCATATTATCTGAGTCGGTCCCCTTCCCACCCCAGCTCGTAAAGAAGCTCTCGAGTCGCCTCAATGAAGCTTGTCAATAAGCATGTTGAGAAGGACGGTTCGGTATGTCCCCACATAAGCTCATCGTCCCTGGAATTCTCCACCTGCCTCACCAACGCTGTATTATCAGCTCGACCGCCCCGATCTTCGGCTGCGATGTGCCGCTGGAGCTGATCACCCTTTAGGGCTATGTCACCCTTCGTCCAGAAGACGATGAGGACATGTGGCATGTCTACAACCTCATTTCCGAGGCACGTCCCGTCTCATCTCACAATCTGTCGGTTCCCTGACGTAGATGATATCAGGCCGACGAAGTCCGAGCTCTCGCCCTGCGGCGCGTCCAAACTGTATCATCAACCGGCTCATCCGACTCCTACCGAGTCCGCGTCAACCTCACTCTCTCAGTCACGAAGGTCCTTCTTCTCTCGCCCCCATGGCATCTGAGCTGACATGATGGTGTGGACAGACAAGCTTCTCACCAGCCGCTTCGAGCAGCTCGGGGACTGGAGCTGGGGAGAAGAAGGAGCCGACTGCGAGTCTGCAGATCTCGGGGAAGGTGGTCAATGAGAATGATTATGTGCGATTGGGGGCGTTCCATACGCTCGATCTCGAAGGTTGTTTGGCCCTGTCGTATTCCTCCACGCTGTCGTTGTATCGCTGGAGCCAAGGAAGGACGCTAAGCTGATTGTCATTTCATCAGCCAACCGAGATTTCCGCCTCACGAAAGCTACGGGATGGGATTCGGTCGCGCTCGAGCGGGTTGCGGAGAGTACGAAGGAGGGTCGAGGTGCTGAGCTGGGAGCTGTGGTTTGCGGAGAAGGTACGTCAGCGGGCCTTCTGTCCTTGGCCAGCTAGCTTTCGCCAGCGAGCTTATTCCTTGGATATATCGGACGCTGACGCTTCGTCCCCAGGGACCGCTGCTATCTGCTTGCTGTCTGAGCACATGACAGTCGTGCGACAACGGATAGACGTGTCAATACCGCGCAAGCGGAAAGGCGGGACGTCCGGGCATGAGAAGGTCAGCTAGCTCTTTGCTGTGTCACCTCTGTTAGAGGTGATCAGCTGGCATCTTGGGCTGACAGTCGGATTTTAGGCGATGGAGCATTTCTTCTCAACAGTTTATCAGGCGGTGTTGCGGTTGATACCGTATCAAAGCCTCAAAGCCATAGTGCTGGCCAGTCCAGGCTTCACGAAGGATTCGGTGGGTCGCCTTCGACGTAACCGTGGAGATTGACGGCTAACGCTTGATACAGCTATACGACTATATCTTTCAGCAAGCGACATTGACGACCAATAAACTTCTCCTGAATTCTCGGCAAAAATGGATCAAGGTCCATTCCAATACACCGCATGTACACAGTCTGGTCGAGGCGATGAGAGCGCCGGAGGTCGCGAAGATGCTGCAAGGGGCGAAGTTTGCAAGAGAGGGTGTAGGGCTCGACAAGTCAGCTTCAGCTCACCGACCAACAGGCCTCACTGTAATTTGCGGGGTGCAAAGCTGATGTCATGGCAGATTCCACAAGATGCTGGCGACGGACGAGCTTCGAGCCTGGTATGGACCGGGACATGTAGCTCTCGCCGTCGACCGAGGAGCTGTCGGTACACTACTTATCTCGGATGATCTTTTCCGGTGAGGATTTAGACTGCTTGGTCGCGCCGATACTCAAAGAAGGTATAGCTCTAGCGATCCGGCCGTACGAAATCGATATGTCGAGATGGTCGAGGTGGTCCGCGCCCGAGGGGGAGAATCGCTCATCTTCTCATCGATGCACGAGAGCGGTCAGCAGCTGAATCTGCTCACCGGCATCGCGGCCATCTTGACGTATCCCCTGGATGTGGAGATTGTGGAGATGGAAGAGAGGGAAGAGAAAGAGCGGCAGGCTAAGGAGAATGGGGTTGGACACGTAGATGGCGAGGAAGAGGAGAGATGAGGGGATCTGCATGCATCTGAGAGAGAAGAGTCTGCTCGCTTCGAGATTCATCAGATGAAGACCGAAACTTACGGTATATATACATTCGGAACCGCGGCTTGACATCCGGAGTCAGTACGAGACATTCTGTACCTAAACGGTTGGACCAGCCGGTAAATCGTGTCCCAAAAAGCCGCCCCCAGGTGTTACACTGAAGCGCGAAATGCGTGGATGATCCGAGGCATAAGTCTTTTGCTGCCCAGGCCTTTTTGAATCGGTGAATGAAGCATGCATACCAAGAGCTGTTGTGGAAGGTCAGAAATCGGTTCAATAACTCAAACGGGCTGCTGGTAGGCAGTGCAGACAGCTGGCCCGAGTTCGAATCGCCCAGGCTGCTGCCTGTTTTGGCTCCCCATAGATCCTGGAATTTGTTGGCCTTCAGAGAAATCCACGTCAGGCTACCACAAAATCGGTTCCCAGTCTGGTATCGGGTGCCGTCGGAGGCGGTCCGTAAAAGTCAACCGGTGACTACGCTGATTCTGACGTCGTCCAAAGGGTTCGTTCATGAACGATTGGAACCCTCTCTCTTTCGATACCGTTTGATACATTCAGCCTAAATCCAGCAAGACTATGTCCATCACCACCCGTAACGCTTTCCGGCAACAGGTACGCTCTGATCCTCAGCCTCGTCACAAAGCTGATGTCACTTGCACTCCCGCAGATCCGCCCTTCATTGGCGCGGACCTTCGCTTCGACCCCCGCAGCTTATGCTGGGTCTCTCAAGGACCGAATGGCCGAGATCATCCCCAAGGAGATCGAAAATGTGAAAGCTGTCCGAGCTGCTCATGGCGGGAAGAGCTTTGGGGAGGTCACCGTTGATCAGGCTTATGGCGGGATGCGGGGTATCAAGGTGAGCAGTTCCGCCTCCGCTCAATAACCTGTGTAAGGTACAAAGAGGGTGAGGCCATCCTGATCGTGCATTCAGGGATTGATTTGGGAAGGGTCCGTACTCGACGCCGACGAGGGTATCCGTTTCCGCAACCTCACCATCCCAGAATGCCAGGAGAAACTGCCCTCCGCAGAGGGTGGAACTGAACCCCTCCCCGAGGGTCTTTTCTGGCTGCTCCTTACTGGCGAGCTCCCGACTGCCGAGCAGGTCAAGGGATTGAGTCAGGAATGGGCCGCTAGGGCGGAGATCCCGAAGTTTTTGGAGGAGTTGATTGATCGGTGTCCCAATACCTTGCACCCAATGAGCCAGTTCAGCTTGGCCGTTACTGCGGTGAGCTGCATCACCTTACTCCAGCTGTTTCGAGCAGTTGCGATCCCTTGTAGGTGCACTCGGCGAAGCTGACTTCACCTGTCCGTAGCTCAACCACGACTCCGCCTTCGCCAAAGCCTATAGCGACGGCGTACACAAGCGCGAGTACTGGAAGACCACATTCGACGACTCCATGGACCTCGTCGCCAAGCTCCCCGTCATTGCCGGTCGGATCTTCCGTAACGTCTACGGTGACGGGAAGCTCCCGCCCATCGACGCGAACAAGGATTATTCAGCCAACCTCGCTTCTCTCCTCGGTTACGGCGACAATGCCGACTTTGTTGAGCTCATGAGGCTCTATCTCACGATTCATTCGGACCACGAGGGCGGGAATGTTTCGGTGAGTAGAGGACAGCGAGATCTACCGGCAGTATGCTGATGAGTTGTTTAGGCACACACCGGTCATCTCGTAGGATCAGCTCTGTCTGACCCCTTCCTTTCCTACGCTGCTGCTCTCAACGGTCTTGCCGGTCCCCTTCACGGGTATGCTTTCTTCTCGTGACTCCAGCAATGAAGTGATGATGGATGCAAGTCTTGCCAACCAGGAAGTACTCCGATGGGTCCAAGAGATGCAATCCCAGATTGGTGAGACCGTATCAGATGAGAAGGTTGCCGAATATGTCTGGTCGACCCTCAAATCCGGCCAGGTCGTCCCGGGCTATGGACACGCCGTGTTGCGAAAGACAGTAAGTTTGACCATCGGAGCAAAGTAGACAATCTATATGGCTTCCGTGGCGTCGCGGCTTCTTGCTGATTGCTGTATGCGATGTAGGACCCCCGGTACATGGCCCAACGCGAGTTCGCGCTAAAACACCTCCCCGATGACCCGCTCTTCAAGCTCGTTGCCCAGATTTACAAGATTGTACCAAACATCCTTCTCGAGGCTGGCAAAGCGAAGAGTGAGTGACCAAGCCCGACCCGATAGCTTTCATAGCTACCGGACAGTCTTTCGTCCTGCTCACAGACGCTCGTAGACCCTTGGCCTAACGTCGATGCCCACTCTGGTGTCCTCCTCACCTAGTAAGTCAACTTGCATGCAACAAATCCAGCACTGACTCTGCCTTAGCTACGGCCTCCACCAGCAGGACTTCTATACCGTCCTCTTCGGTGTCTCTCGCGCATTCGGTGTTGTGTCGCAGCTCATCTGGGACCGGGCCCTCGGAGTGCGTCAGCTTTTGTCATTCTTCTCATCAAGTCTGACATATTCATATTTCCGCAGATGCCTCTCGAGAGACCTAAGTCTGTGAGTTTCCCTCTTTATCTGCTTGAACCAGGTGCTAACGTTGTCGCAGTACTCGACCGCAGCGATCAAGAAGATGTTCGACGGCAAGTAGGCGGTTCTCCTCGGATGTTGGCATCGGTGTCTCAGTATCAGCTTTCACGAAGGGCAGAATGTCGATATCAGTACTTGGCATGGATGAATCATATAGATGCACATCGTAGAGCTCATCCATCAACCCATACATCTCCCAAAATATCCCATTCCCGTCCAATACTCCCGCCTGACCCCTCCTCATCCATGATCAGTACTCTCATCCCGCCGAGCTCCGCCATCCCCTCTTGTAGCGCTATAAATCGCAGCTGGAATTCGTGCACCGCTTCCCACCTCCGAGGAGGAGTGGGTGGATCCGCATATGTTGTTCCGGTATCCTCTTGTACTACCCGGAAGTCGACAGGCTCGAGAAGGGTAAGGGAGACTCCGAGATGCGCTACTTCGCCCATGAGCATCGCCTGCGATGGCAGACGCTTGGCGTGGCGAGTTGGCTCTTTGGTGAGGAACGGTCGATGTGGGAAAACCGAGGAGGATACAACCGGAGCTGGTGGCGCGAGTGCAGGGATGAAGAGCGGTGTGATGGGTGAAGTGATGCTCTGAGTTGCAGCGTGTCGTAGCTGGGTCGAGACGGGGGTCATGGGTCGCGAAGTTGGCCCAGCTGCAGGCGTAGATGGGGACAGTGGGGAGAAAGGGCGTGAGCTGGCTGGAGAGAGTGGTGCGGCGGATCGTGTGGGTGTGGAGAGCGCGAATGTGGGAGGTGGGACTTCGGGACGAGGCGGTGGAAAGGTGAGGTACTGGATGCCCAGCTTCGACGGTCTTGGTGGGATTGCGGTATCGATCTCCACCTCGTCGTCGATGGGCGTAGCGTCTCGGATACCCAGCCTGAGCTTGATGATGAACTCGTTCTCCACTTCCAGTCCATCCCTCTGCACCTCCGTAGCAGTGAGGTCGAATTCCCATCGGGCATCCTCTTCCTCGACCTTCGCAGATAAGGGCGGCGGTACGCGAGGAGTTTCTGCCCTTCTGACCCCACCTGCCGGACTAGGCGGGGCGGCTGAGATCGTCCTGGTAGGCACCGCCAGCGCTTTCGGTGCAATTGCAGCGACCGGGACTCGGCGATTCAGCGTAGACGTCTGCAATCGACCTGGATGTCGATACGGTCCCGAGAACCAAGCTACGTCGAGTCTCCCGAGCGGTAGTATCGTCCCCCCAGGGTGGATGGGCGGGAAGACGCTCTTCGGAAGATCTGCGATCGGGGAAGGTGCCGGGGAGAGAACAAAAAGGTACTGCCTCGTATCACTCGGCATAAGCGTGTTTGTGATGAGTGCACCAATGGGGCGTGAAACGAGCCCGTGGACCGCTTCGAGCTGGACCCGGTCGAATAGGATGCCTTCTGTGGACACGTTCTGGACTAGGACTTCGAGCGAGACTTCGGTCCGGCGGATGGGATCGAGTGAGGTATTTGGGTCTTGTGAGATTTGGATGCGGGTCTTGATAGCTAGCGGGGCGTTCACCTGCTCTCATTAGCAAGACCTAACGGTAGAAGGGTTGACCAACGTTGAACTTGAGGAAACGCTGGAACGTCCTCCTCCCGTCCAATGTCTCCCAAGCGACCGAGCATATCAGAACATGCAGTCCCAACTCCTTCATCTCAGATGCCACCTCCATATCCACCATCTCCGCAATGCCAAGTGCCGAAAGCTTCCCCACGTCTTCCACCGCTTCACCACCGGAAGTGCTTGTCTTCTCACCGACCTCTTTCTTGGCATGAACGACCTCCCCTAATCTGTACCTTCCCCCCGGACTTTGGATCTCAATCATCATCTTCACACCCAACACCTCCCCACCATCGTGACGGGTGTTGGTGAGTCGAGCATGGAGGGAGAGGGTCGAGCCGAGGGAGATGAGGCCGAAGGGAGAGGGGTAATTGTGCGTCGGCGATAGGGAGAACCTCGGGGGTGGATTCGGAGTAGGAAAGGCGGTCGAGGGAACAGGTTTAGGGTCTAGAGGGGCTTCGCCTTGATCACAGATGAGGGTGTGTGGGGTGAGTCGTAGGCTGAGGATGGTCAGAAGATGCTGAGGGTGTGGTGTGACGAGAGCTTACATGGAGAGGCTGAGAGGTGGGACGTCCATCGCAGCGTGCAGTGTCGGGTCATGTTCAGCAGGCCAGGACGATTGTCTTTTCCCGTGAACAGGATCAAGGCACGTTCGCTTCGATCAAGAGGTCGACTTGGCAGATTTGGTATCAATAGTATGAATGAGTCGCGAGACAAAAGCAAAACATTCCACACACCGCCACGGTAACACGGCATAGTAGAACATGACATGTGGTATCAAACAATTTGGTAACCTCCCCTCAAATCTAAAAAAAGGTATCCTTCTACCACATATTCGCACATCGAGTACGTCTTCGCCTCAAGCCTCCCTCTTCGCCCGACTCTGCTTAGCCAATTCCCTTGCCTGCCTCTCAAGAACCGCATAGGCCTCCTCGATATCCTCGCTGCGACTTGCGGTCTCGCGCCGACTCGATGAGGCATTGATGACCAGCGTCCCGTCTAGTGTGAGGATTGACGCGCCGGAGGTGATCGCTACGGTGCGCAGTGCAGCGCGAAGAGCAGAGGTCTCAATTTTGCTCGCCTCGAGTGACTACAACAAAAAACGTCAGCGGGGTCCACGCAAACCACAGCGTGCAAGAGCTAGACGTGGCATTGACCCGACTCACCAGGGCAAACTCACGCAGCTGATACTCAGCCTCGTCCAGCCTTCTTCGTGTCGGCTCGAGCGCGGCTGCGTCGGATCCGAGCTTCTTGATGTGCTCTTCGCGGCGACGCCGGAATGCTTGCTGAGCGCGACGATTCTGCTCGGCCCGACTCTCGTTCTTCCTGCGACCATATCAGCAAATGTCCTTGCGCCATGATCGATACCGGCCAAGCCGACGACGCGTAGAGGCAAAACTCACGAATCAACCGCGGCCTTCTCACCCTTTGCACCAGCTCCGTCCGCGCTCTTGGCGCCCTCATCTTCCCCTTCGCCCTGTCCAACAAGCTGCGAGTCCAGCAACGCAACCGTTGTCCCTTCCGTCGATGGCAGCTCCCCCGGCAATCCCATTTCCCCGTGCGCCTCAATAAGATCACTCTCCAACGTCCCAGCTCCCGTTCCCGGTCCAGAGTACCCCACGAAATCTTGAATTGCGTCCGACGACCCCCGCTTCTTTCGAGTCCGCTTCCAATCACGCTGCTCATCCATCTCTTTCCACCCCGCTCGCTCGTGTGGGGCTTTCCGACGCTTACCGCCCATCTCACCTCGCATCTCGGAGTCGTCGGGTAGAAGATTGGCTTCGTTGACAGCGACAGGCGCGATAGGGGGGATATCGAGAGCTGGCGCAGTAGTGGCGAGCTCGGCGAGAGCGGGTGAGATAGCGATTCGCGGGTCTGGCGGAGATGGGGAGCGCCGAGGAGATGAGAAGGATAGGAGCTCCGTCACCGAGCCTTGGGCAATCAACATGGCTCAAAGTCAAGCTGTGGAAGGCTTACCTCCGGGATGGAAACTGGTATTGGCGGGACGCTGACGAAAGGTGGGGGCTTGCACGCCACCGGTATTACGGGTAGAGCCTTCGAGGCTCGACATGAGCGCGTGTCAGACGATCAAGGCAGCTAGGGAAGTGATGGACGGCAGACTAACGATGTTGCTGAGGTCCAGAGCGTCCATCGTCGTCATCCGTGTAATGATCCCTGAGATCTGATTGATTGATCATCAGTACCCGGGTAGGGATCCGCGAGACAATCCAGTCTATATTTCATGACTAGGCCGTGACTCACAGCTCAGCAATGCTTGACCCTCATCATCACCATGTCCCTCAGCACCGGGATGTCCCCTTGCTGCGGCGTGAGCTTGTGACGCGTCCGGGTAGGCGAGCAGCGAGGCTAAAGATGACGATAGCCCAGTCATGGTATTCACAGCGACGTAGCACCCCTACCAGCGTGGAGTGAGCAGCCGGAAATGGGGAATGGACGTAGCAAGTGGAGGGAGACAAGAGAGAGGATTACGTATGGAAGAGATGGTTACGTATTCGACGATCATGCGATCTACTGAAAAAAGGGAGGCTCACATAGTATTTGTTGCACTCTGTGTGGCAGTGTGGCAAATGAAAAGTAAGTCTCCTCTCGACACCGGCTGTCGCAACGAATCAGAGCACGCTCATGATAAACTTGCTTAGCCCGTGGTTCTTCCTGAAGGACAAGATAATGAAGCGCCAATGAGAAGAGGCATTGTCTCAGACCAAGGCTGAATCGCTAGCCTCCGCCGAGCTCGTTTCTGAGCCAAGGCAGCCTTCTCCGGAAAGCTACCTGTGATGTCTTACACAATGTAAGTGACCAGAGATGATCCCATGGTGGTTCCATGAACTGAGTGGGGACGGAAGCTATCGACCTCTCACGAAGAAAGGATAGATTTGGCTCCGCAAAGCGAGTTGTATTCCTCATCCCACGGCTCGCTCTCGTCAACTTTTCGACTCAACAAGCATCGCACGTCCTCCAAACCTTTCAGATCATCTACTTCAGCTTAAGGACACTTTTCATCAAGAAGCGTCGTCTCATCCTCGCTCTCAACATCGCTCAGTCCAGACCAAGCTACACCATGCACTCTCCTCTCGCCTCCCCCCCGATCCGCGGCATGACCCATCAGCTCCATCCCCGTAATCCGGCATCCTACTTCCCTGAGGTTCCTTCATCGCCCATCTCTTCACTTCGTGTAGCATTCTACACAGCCATGCCTGCCGTATCGAGGCTGGCGAACACCTCGCCTCTCGTTGGGTGCCTCAAATATGAGCAGCCCCCAACGCAGTCAAGCTCAGTCCCGACGGTCAACCATGCGACCAAGCGCGATCCCCCTCTACCCGCAACCGATTGCACCAGCCAGAGCTATGGAAGGCACGACCGCGATCGATGCTCGACGTCGTCCATCCTTCAAGGTCGCCCTCCCACCCCGCTCCCCAACTCCATCCCGGCCTCCCGTGGCACACCTCACCCCACCCCCGATACGATTCCTCCACACCCTGACCCAGCCACGACCATGGAGATGCACCGACATTCCGCAACCCCCTCGCGGAGACAAACCATATCATCCTCGTCCCCTCCACCACCACACCGCTTCCTTTGCGCCGCATGGGCAATGGTCGACCGATCGTTGGGCTCGGGTACAGTCTGAACAAGATGAGGGCGCCCACACCCTGGATCCGGAAGCCGGCTGAGGAGGGGGAGTGGTTGATTGCTGAGGATCTCGAGGATATGAGGGAGGTCGACGGGTTATTCGCTGGGCTTGGTATCGCTTGGAATTCAGCTGTATGAGGGAGGTCGATCATTGAGAGAAGCGATATTGTACTGCATGATCTGAATGTACATCGCATGAGTGTGTTGCGCAGGCTCATAAGCCCTTGAGGAAACCCCACTCGTCCCTACTCCCTTTCCTGATCCTGCTCTTCCTCACACCCGACCACGTCCTCCTCATCGGCGAATCGCACGCTCTTCTCGCAAAGCAGAGAGATACTCGCCCGACCCACTTTCTTCTTGGCCTTCTTAGCGATCGGTATCTCCACGCTCAGGATCCTTTGCCTTTTCAGCCGGATCGAAGGAGAGCTCGGGCTTGGCTCGGCTACTTCGTCCTTGATAAGCTCCGCCGAAATGCGAGCTCGCTTCGATCGGACCGAGGATGATCTGTTCAGGCTCGGTACAAGCAATTGCGAGACCAACAGCTCAGAAGCTTGTGATCGTCTTCGCAGGCCAGATCGTGAGGATCCCTTTGACGTCGGAATATCCTTGGTGTGAGATAATGATCCATTGACTCTCGGCGGTCTACCCCTCTTCTTCGGAGATGTTCTTTCCACATTGCTCGCGCTGGAGGTTGCTCCGGAGACTTTCGGCGGTCGTCCGCTTTTCGTCTCCGGCGAGGTGCTCTCCTCGCTTTCATCGCTTACCGGAGTCAATCGCTGTAGTTGGAAGTCCGGGTCCGCCACTTCTTTCTCGTTGAACGCGTCGCCGAGGACGAGGTCTGCTGAAGGGGATCGAGTGGCTGACGGGGACTCTGGTGGGATGACCGATGGGCCTGCCTCGGTGATGGGCCCAGTCGAAAGTTCGACATCGGCAATGTCAACATGAGACCGGTCGACTTCCATAAGAGCCTCGGTATATTGCACCGGTGCGCCTGTCGCAGCGTCATGACCGTCCTGCCGTGCCAGCTCGTCGAGCGCGTCGAGTATCATGGCTTCCGCCATCTCGGGATCTGCTTCCTCGGCTCCCAGGGCGATCTCAGGGATCTCGCCATTCCCGCTGATGGCTTCCATCAACGACTCGTAGTTCTCGAAAATCTGCCTCGCTTCCGTCGAAGCTTTCTTCTGAGGTCTCCATCGTTTCTGCGGGACTTTAGCAGGAGGGGGAGGGGGAGGAGGAGGGGTAGGTGACGGCTCTTTGTACCATATTGAGTCCGGAAACTCCATGTCTAACTTTTGCAGGCCGAGAACTTGTCGACGCCAAGTCTCGAGCGCGAAGAGAGCCGCCGCATCTAAGGTTCGCACGTCGAAGCGAAGTTCGCGGATGCGCCGTTTCTTGGGAAGAGGAGGGAGCGGATGAGTGGAAGATGGAGGGGCGGGGTCAAGGTCAGTCGTCGGAGGGACGAGGTGGAGTGGGGAAGCATCCTTTCGGGTATGAGTGATAGCTGATCCTTCACCGTTCTGGTCGGGCAGAGTGGAGGTCAGCGGTGTGAACGGTGCGACGTCGATGTGAGAATGATCGTCTGAAGCCGGGCCAGCTGCTCCTTCATCTCCATTTGTCAATGGTCCCTCCTCAACCTGACCATTCGACGACCTCTCCTTTGGTTGTCCAGCATTTCCGTCTCCTGCCTTCCTCGCACGATACTCCTCAATACCCACGCCTGGATCCAAAATCAGCGGCTCGCCCTTCTCCCTCTCCCTCTCCCTCTCCCTCTCCCTCTCCCTCTCCCTCTCCGCTGGACTATGCGGTGGCAGCTCCGAACTCTCGACCGCCCTCACATCGATTCGATGATAGCTCTTCGGTGTGCGGAATCGGTCGAGTATGTCGTTTAGCTTGATGAGATGCTCAGTAGCGGTGAGCGAAGCGAGGAAGGAAGCGAGAGGTGGAAGGCAGATTGCGTGGAGGGTCTCATCGTGAGCGAAGATGACTGGTGGAGGTAACTCGTATATTGGAAGCGTCATTTCGAGGAATGTCGAGTCACAAGCTGAGGTCCACCTGAGCGCTGATCTCGAGTCAGCATATTGTTGAGGCAAATGTTAAGAATGGTTTGACTCACTTCTTACTTGTTAGGTGTGCAGAGGTACGTTTGGAAGTGAAGGAATTTGACAGGGAGGAAGACAGGGAAACGACACGGTGTCAAAACAGGCGTGCCTGAGGATTTTGTCCCACTTCATTCCGCTGCGCCCTGTTGCATCACTTGACTTCCAACTGAGACTGTCGAAGCCCATGACCGGTCCGACAGCAATTGCGGGCCATGTCCTACCTCTTCCCGGCCAACGGGAGCCGCCTCCTTTATCCTCAATTTGAGACATACCGCCTGCGCTCGCTCGACCCAGAGGCTGACGTTGTCTCATATCCCCTCCCTGGAGCCGGGGCGACTCAAAGTCGAGTAGGATATAACCAGCATCATCTGTCATTCAAGGAAGTTCGAGCGAGGATCAGCTGGGATCATCTTGCGGTCGGGGAAGGTGGTCGAGGGGTTTACGTGGATACCGATTGGGGAGTAATTGGGTTTTCCCTCGATGTGGGTTGCTCCGTAGGAATCGTTAAGACGCGAGACACTGACGATACTATAGACCGATCTGCGGCCGACCTTCGTTCATCTCACTTTGCTACCCACGCCGGTATCTTCCTCAGCCCAGCCAGCAGAGTATCCCTCAGTGCGACCACTGAGCCCGGCACTTTGGGCAGTTTCCAGTGGCTCGGGATCCGTCTACATCCTCGAGACCACTCCTGCGACCGATCCTACCGTTTCTGGCGAGCTCATCGCTCGATATGACCTGCCATCAGAGTCGAAGTCCGAGCCATCCCCGTTCCTCCTACATGCAGCACATTCCGTTTCTCAGACAGATTGCCGCCTCCTCTTGACCCGGTCCATCATACCCTCGACCTCGGACACCGGTAAGTTGAGGACGCGAACGACCGCATTCGAGCTGCTCGAGGTCTCCATAGATCCGACAAAGTGCAATCCAGTCGATGATACCGAGTCCGAGCCGCTTCAGGTCCGGTGGTCCCTTCGCAGCGGGGACTTACCGTTTTGGTGCTCCTGGTCGAATGACGGATGGCTTGTATTGTCCGGCGAGGAGTACAGGATTCACGGTTTGGATGGCGCAGATGGCGTGGAAGACAGCGAAGAAGCAAGACTGAAAAAAGAGCAGGACGAGAGCGTCGGCAGATTTGGTGTATGGGCGAGTATACCAATCGGCAATGACGCTGGGACCGCACAAGTGGACAACGACGAGCCGCCCGAAGAAAAGCAATATCCTTACTCATGGACCCAGACGCCGGAATCGCTCTCGGTCTCCATCCCTTTCCCGGCCGGTACAAAGCGTTCTGATCTCGCGATCGGGATCATGACCGACTCTCTCTCCCTCTCAATCTCCCTTCCCAAGCCCGATTTCCCCCCAGCCCCACTGTCCGCGTTTCTGAAGAGCCGAACAAGACAGTTTTGGGCGACCATCGACCTCGCGTCGTCGACTATGACCTATGATGCCGCCAAATCCACTCTTGTGCTGGATTTGGTGAAAGTGGACGCAGACATCCGGTGGCCTGGTGTCTTCGCCGCATCCGACGATGATAACGATGAAGAGGACGATGTGCCCGAGACGATATCAGCTTCGACCTTTGCTGCTGTGAGGGAGACACTCAACAGTATTCGGACTCGCGAACCAGGGGAACCAGAAGGAAACCACCCTGCGATTCCCGCTTTATTGCGGGAAGAGATGGATTTCGGCCTGGAGGATGATGAAGATTTCGGTGAGGTCTCGGAAGGGGCCTTAGCGGACACAGGAGGAGGCGGAAAGGTCGGGCGGGAGGTCTTGGTGGGCTTCGTCAAGGATGGCATTGCGACCTGGTTCAAAGCCCCAACATCCATCCTGTCCACACCTCTCAGCGATTCGAGCGTGATCTTGAAGTCGGCCATCGACGGACTTGTCTTCACTCCGGCTGAATCAGGTGACCCGAGCAAAACTCCATGGACCCACATTTCGACAAGCCCGGCATTGGCATTCGTCCTGTCCAGCAAGCGAGATCTCCGGGTCGTACGTCACCTCACTTCGTCGATCGGGACGACGGTGCTGGCGTTTGACGCTGGGTCAAGCACGACGGCTGCCGGGAATGTTTACGTATACTATCCGCCTACCTCTGGGACTTCGGCGAAACAGGGCGTAGTGGGGATTAGCGGTGCGGAGCGGGGTGCGCTGCTAGGTGTGGGTCGTGTGGAAATCCAAGGCAGACAGGTTGTAGTGGCTCTGTGTGAGAAGGAGCTGGTCATATTGAGAGGCGTAGTGTAGGTATCATCACCAGCATCATGGTAGGGTAGCCGATCACATCATTCGATCTGCATGATATGTGGCATCTTCACATCGCCATCGATCCGATCATGGGAGCCGTGGGAGACCAGTCTTAGCCCCACGTTTCAGACACGTTTCAGATTTCCCCATTCCTGACCGACCCCCAGTCTTCGGACGTCCGTCGGCGTTGGTGATATCAAGTCCAAATCTAGCTACTTACTCGACTATCAACCTGTTGCAAGTCCCGAGATACCGCCATAGGCTGTGTCAATCTAGGCTACGCTCAGCTTGTCTCGGCTCTGCACTCCGCCGGACTTCCATCGTCCGCCTGTACGCAATTCCAGCTATGGGTAAGGAGAAGGTCGCGGTCATCGGCTCTGGCAACTGGTGAGTTGCTACGACCCATGAAGGAAGAGACGAGTGACTGAACTGATGCTCTAGGGGGTCGGCAATTGCTCGTATTGCCGGACAGAACGTCACCATGCACTCGGACAGCTTCGACTCCCGAGTTCCTTGCTGGGTCTTTGAAGAAGATGTCAGTATTTCAGTGATAAGAGTATATGACTCGTATCTATCACTGACAAGCTACGCGTTCAGTATGACGGCCAGAAGCTCACTGACATCATCAATACCACCCACATCAACAAGAAATACCTTCCCAACGTTCAGCTTCCCGAGAATGTCGTGGCGATTCCGGATATTGCTGAGGCGGTGAAGGGGGCGACGGCGTTGGTCTTTGTCATGCCGCATCAATGCAAGTCCATCGTCATCTCGTCATTTGCAGTGAGAATGGCTGATCCCGATTGTGTGAGCAGTCTTAAGCAAGACGTTGGAGGGCTTGGAGGGGAATGTCGCAAAGGGAACCAAGGCGATCTCGCTCATCAAGGTGTGTCTCATCTGTCAATCATTCATTCTCGCCAACCAGACTGAGGGCGCTTGCAGGGCGTCGACGTCAAAGGCTCCGACATCCATATCTTCGCCGACGTCATCGAGGAACGGCTAGGGGTGTCATGCTCGGCGCTGAGTGGCGCCAACATAGCGGACGAGGTCGCGACGGACAGGTTCTCGGAAACAACTATCGGCTATCGGACGAAGGAGGAGGGATTGCTGTGGCAGAAGCTTTTCAGTGGGTCATATCGGTGCATGCCGAGCGAGCGAGGCTCATGATGCAGCAACACCGAACTTCCGGGTCAACATCGTCGAAGATGTTAGTTCTTATGGGTTGCTCGATTCAGAGCCCACGCTGATCTCGGCCAGGTTGCCGGAGTGAGTCTGTGCGGTGCTTTGAAGAACATCGTGGCGGTTGCAGCAGGATTCGTGGACGGACTGGACTATGGCAACAATTCGAAAGGTGAGTCAAGATAGGTTAGTGTCCTTGGGGCTCACGATGATTTTGTATCCAGCGGCAATCATGCGTATCGGTCTGATCGAGATGAAGAATTTCTGTCAGGAGTTCTTCAAGAATGTTAAAGACGAGACTTTTCTGGAGGAAAGCGCAGGGGTGGCGGACCTTATCACTTCATGTGGGTCCAAAAGAGCATTCAAAGCGCGCGAGAAACCTTGGGATACCCAAACAGATTCAAAATGTTGAATCTGACAGGCCTTGGGGGACGCAATCGAAAATGTGCCGAGGCGTTCGTCACTCAAAAGAAGGTGAGCTATAGTCTCGTAATGCCCAAAGCATACTAATACTGGTGCAGCCTTTCGAGCAGCTCGAGAAAGAGATGTTGAAAGGGCAGAGTTAGTTCAGGCCCTCTCCAGTCAAGCTGCCTGCTGACATGACGCAGAGCTTCAAGGCATCCACACGGTAAGCTTTGTCGATTGCGTGTCTCTCCCAGCCCTGATTGCCCAGGCCAAGGAGATTCACAATTTCCTTAAAGCACGCGACCGCACAGCTGGCTACCCTCTCTTCGACAAAATTTACGGTATCTGCTGGGAGGGCTTGCCCGCCGAGAAGCTCACCGAAGGACTATGATGAATGACGCGAAACGATTACGACATTCATACCTTTGCATAGAAATAGCATTTGATGATATCAGCTGGTCTGATACCGCTCTGTGAGCTGTCCTGATTCAGCTCGTCAGATGAAGACAAAACTCTTGCTCTGCTTCGACCGATTACGGTTACGCCGGGAGAGTCGTAGGCTGCTCTCAGGGTAGCAGCGCGGATGCTATCAGGTACCCGCGCGGGATGGAGCAGAGCGTTTTACAGAGTTGCATAAGACTGCGGCTAGAATAGTCGAGTGCATGCATCGCTTTTCCACCCACTTGTAACAGATTAAAAGTCGGAGGCTCTACGACGTACCCAAGCTATCCCATGACCCATCATCCTATGCCCCTTGGAGAACAACGATCGAGGTATCCCTCCAGCTAGCAGACTGCTGGAATTCGGTACTC